>Ga0114932_10003017_pt1 | contig 17016 bp, 14 predicted proteins | sample 2SBtaG_2_FD_87286 | JGI IMG/M metagenome (GOLD analysis project Ga0114932, IMG submission 87286) | Deep subsurface microbial communities from Kolumbo volcano to uncover new lineages of life (NeLLi) - 2SBTROV12_ACTIVE470 metaG | ecosystem: Environmental > Aquatic > Marine > Volcanic ... | reverse complement strand
CGGTACCCCAGCTCGGTCCCGTCGGGCGTATAGAGCCCCCAACCGTCGGCGTAGTGCTCCCAGCCCTCATCGGCGTGGAGCAGCGTGACGTCAAAGCGCCATGTAGCGCCTGTGGACGTTGCAATGACTTTGACTACTTTGGGCACATCCGCCCCGCACGGCAAACCTGCAGTTGCCAGCAGACCTGCCACCACATAACAACGTAAGCCCATCAGCCCATCGCCGCAATAATTTGCGCGAAATCCGCGGCCCTGAGCGACGCGCCGCCAACCAGCCCGCCGTCCACGTTGGGCACGCCCATGATGTCGGCAACATTGCCCGGGTTCATCGAGCCACCGTATAGAATGCGCACCGAACGGCCCACGCCTTCGCCAAACCGCCGTTCCAGCCGTGCGCGAATAAAACCGTGAACTTCGTCGATTTCATTCAGCGTTGGCACCCGCCCGGTTCCGATGGCCCAGATCGGCTCGTACGCCACGACAAGGTTTTCGCCGGTGGCAAGATCGGGGATCGACCCGGCCAGTTGACCGCCGATGATATCAAGCGTGTTGGCCGCGTCGCGCTGCGCTTCGGATTCTCCGCAACAAATGATGGTATGCAAACCTGCCTGCCACGCCGCGACGGATTTGCGCCGCACCAGATCGTCGGTCTCACCGTATGTATCGCGGCGCTCGGAATGGCCAAGGATCACATAGTCCGCGCCTGCATCGGCCAGCATCTCGGCTGATATGTCACCCGTATGCGCCCCCGAAGCCGCCTCGTGGCAATCCTGCCCGCCGATCGTGACGAAATTTTCGCGACACACCCACGCCATCGAGCGCACCAATGTCGCGGGTGGGCACAGCACCACTTCGCACGCCGGGTCCGAATGGGCTTTGGACAGGGCTTTTACCTCGTCCAAAGCTTTTTCAAGCCCATTCATTTTCCAGTTTCCGGCAGCCAGTTTCCGGCGCATTTTGTTCTCCCTGTTTTGATGTCTCAGTGGTTTGCGCGCAGCGACTTTCGGGCCCATTCGCACGCCTCTGACGGGTCGTCGAGCGCCGCTTCGGGCAAGGTCCAATACCCCATCGAGCCTTTTGATCCGTCTTTGCGGGTCATCGAAAATATCGATGCGCCTGCGGCTTCCATTTCTGTCGCAAGATCACCGGTGGCTTTGATGTATATCTGACCGCTGGACCCGATAATTGCGAAAATATTGCCGTCGCAGTAATACGTGCGCCCGCCCATCATCGCGCGGGACGTCACGTGCCCCAATTCGGCGAACAGGTCATCGACAAATTCGGTCTGCCCGGGCGAAACCGCCACTTACATGCCTTCGAATTTGATCGATTCACCGCAGCCGCAGGCTTCGGTGACATTGGGGTTCTTGAACTTGAACCCGGATTCGAGCAACGAGACCTCGTAGTCGATTTCGGTGCCGAACAGGAACATCTGCGCCATCGGCGCAATCATGACGCAGGCACCGTTCTGGGTGACCACCTCGTCATTGGGGTCGACCTGATCGACGTAATCCATAGTGTATTCCATACCGGCGCAGCCACCTTTTTTGACGCCGATGCGCAGACCCTTTTTATCGCCCTTCGCCATCAGTGCCGAGATCTGTCTGGCGGCGGCGTCGGTCATTTTGACAGCCTGAGTTCCGGGAATGGCAAACATGGGCGGGGTCCGTTGGTTGCTTTGCGTGGTATTGTAGCATGTAAGTGCTAAAACATCACGCTGCAAGTTCCCCATTGGTCGCAGTTTTTGTGATCACAAGCTGGTGGCAGCTGCACACATATTGGTCAGTTTGGTCAATGTCAGATCACGGCCCAGAAACCCCAGCCCGCAATCGGGCGCAGCGATCAGGCGTTCGGGCGGCAAAATTTCCAGAATATCCAGCAGACGCGCGCGAATTTCATCAACCGTTTCGACACGGCTGGTGGCAATGTCCACCACGCCAACAATTGCCTTGGTTTTCTTAAACCTATCAAACAATTCCAAATCGTTCTTACAGTGACAGTCCTCTATGGACAGCGCATCGATTCTGCCGTCAAGCGCGGCAACAAGATCATGGTAAAGCGCGTGATCGGCTTTGGGGTAGTCGGGATTGTCCAGCCGGTCGGGATAGCCGCAACACATGTGGACGATGCGGTTCACGTCGTCTGGCACACCGTGAAAAACCCGCGCCAGCATGTCGATCCCGTAGGCGTGGGCATCAACGGGGCGGCGCGCAAATACCGGTTCATCCACCTGAATATTACGACAACCGGCCTTGACCAGCGCCAAAACCTCGGCGTTTAACGCTTCGGCCAGATCGGCGGCCAGTGCCGCCTCATCGGCGTAGTGGCAATTGGCGGTGGTATCGATGATGGTCAGAGGACCGGGCATAGTCATTTTGACCGGTCGCGCCGACGCCGCCTGTGCCTCGGCGAAATCGCGGGGCAGCACCGGATTACCCGCCGAGATAAACCCGCGAATCGCAGGCAAATCAGTGACATAGGCACCGTTTCTCATCTCGCGCCGTTCCAGGTTTTTGAAATCAAAACCAGCAAACTGGCGGCATTGGTAGTGCACGTAATTCTCGCGCCGCTGTTCGCCGTCGGTCGGGATGTCGATGCCGCAGGCGATCTGATCGGCGATTACTTCAGTGGTGGCGCGTTTGAACAGAGCGTCGTTCGCCGCGTCGTCGGACCAACCGGAAATCACGTCGCTGGCGTAATTGTCTTCGCCGATATCAACTTGAAACCAATCCCTGATCGGTACGTAATCGGGCTTGGGAAACGCCCCGAGGCAAGTCGTCAGAATCGGCATCGATGGCGTCCCTCCAGTGGCGTTTCAATTGAAATGCTTAGAGAATTTGCGCGCCTTCACAAGCGAAAAATCTACATGAATCCCAGTTCAAGCCGCGCAGCGTCCGACATCATGTCCATGCCCCATTGCGGTTCCCACACCAGTTCGACGTTGGCGGTTTTCACGCCGGGCACGGCAAGTATCGCGTCGGCAACCCAGCCCGGCATTTCACCGGCTACGGGACATCCGGGTGCAGTCAGCGACATGGCAATTTCGACGTGATTTTCGTCATTTATATCAATGGTATAAATCAGACCAAGATCATAAATATTCACAGGGATTTCAGGATCATGCACCGTGCGGCACGCCAGAACCACATCCACATAAAGCGGATGCTCGGTGGTCGATGGCGCAATCAGCAGGGTGCCTTCCATGGGGGCGGTGTCGCTCATTTCACTGGTCCTAGATTGAATACCTGAGCAAACATATAAGGATTAAATATTCCCTGTCCAGTGAGGAAGAGTCGCAGCCACTAGCGTTTGGCGCGAGATTTGCGCCATGGCACGGGCATACGCACCTTTTTTTCGATCTCGTCAATCAGTTTTCCGGCAACGTTTTTACCTGTGGATGTTTCCAGCCCTTCAAGTCCCGGGGACGAGTTGACCTCGAGCACCTTGGGACCGTCGTTGGAACGCAGCAAATCAACGCCCGCGAAATTCAGCTTCATGGCGCGGGCGGCTTTGATCGCCGCTTCTCGTTCCGTCTTGGTGATGCGCACCGATTCGGCCACGCCGCCCTGATGCAGGTTGGAGCGAAACTCACCCTTGGCGGCGCGGCGGCGCATGGTGGCGATGACCTTGCCGCCGATCACCAGACAGCGCACGTCTTCGCCCGCACTTTCGGCCACGAATTGCTGCACCAGAAAATCGGCTTTCAGACCGCGAAACGCCGAAACGACGCTTTCGGCGGCTTTTTGGGTTTCCGCCAGAACGACGCCTTTGCCCTGTGTGCTTTCCAAAAGCTTGACAATGATGGGGGCGGTACCCGCCAGACCGATCAGATTTTTGGTGTCTTTGGGGGACGACGCGAAGGCCGTGGTCGGCATACCGATCTGGTTGCGCGCCAATATCTGGTGGGCGAACAGTTTGTCGCGCGACGCCGTAATGCCCTCGGACGAGTTCACACAGTAGGTGCCGATGGTTTCAAACTGGCGCACCACGGCGGTTCCGTAAGACGTGATCGAGGCCCCGATGCGCGGGATCACCGCGTCAAAATAAGGCAGGCGTTTGCCGTCATAGTGAATCTCGGGCGACATGGTTTTGATGTTCATGTAACAGCGCGTGGTGTCGATCACCTCGATCACGTGGTCGCGCGTCTCGGCCTCTTCGATCAGTCGCCGTGTGGAATAATTGTTGGGCTCGCGGGTCAGTATCGCGATGCGCAGCGCCCGTCTTGCGTCGGATTTGGCGGCCTTGCCCCTGTAAAGATCGTAAGACAGCTCGGGCTGGCAAAAACTTTCTGACGGGTTGACGATGGTATCGTCGCCAAGCGCCTGACGGCCAAATAACATCCGGTAGCTCATGGCGGTACGGTCGGTTAACGTGATCTCGACCGGCCAGCTACGCGCGCCCATTTTGGCGTGGGTTTGAATCACATAACGCAGTTCCGTCTCACCGTTGGAGCTGGTGATTTCGCGCCGGTCGATGACATCGGCGGAACAAATCACCTGCACGTCGTCGCGCCCTGCAACCGGCAGAACACCAAAGCGCACGCGCGGGCGCTTGTCGGTGCCAAAAGGTTCGATGTTATAGGCGTGCAGGGCCGAGGTGCGCGCACCGGTGTCGACTTTGACTTTTAATGCTGGCAGGCCAAGTTCAGGCAGGGCCACCCATTCTTCCCAGCCCAGCGTGAAATCGGATACATTGGTTTTTTCGCTCATCGCGCCAGTTTACATGCCCTGTCTGATTTCACTAGGAAAACATTTCGCCTTTGCCTATGGGATGCGACATGGTCAAAAAATTCACCTTTTCGATCCACCAGACCGACGGGCGCGCACGCAGCGGCCTGATCCACACACCGCGCGGTGATATCGCCACGCCCGCATTCATGCCGGTCGGCACCGCAGCCACCGTCAAGGCGATGCTGCCGGACAACGTGCGCGCGACGGGGGCGGGTATCCTGCTGGGCAATACCTATCATTTGATGCTGCGTCCGGGCGCGGACCGGATCGAGCGGCTGGGTGGATTGCACAGGTTTATGAACTGGGAACGGCCCATTCTGACCGATAGCGGCGGATTTCAGGTCATGAGCCTGAATGCGCTGCGCAAATTGGACGAGACCGGCGTGCGCTTCAAAAGCCACATCGACGGCTCGGAGCATTTTCTCAGCCCCGAAAGCTCGATGGAAATCCAGCGGCAGTTGGGGTCGGATATCGTCATGTGTTTTGACGAATGCACACCGTTTCCCGCAACCCAAGCACAATCACGCGACAGTATGCGCCTGTCGATGCGGTGGGCGGCACGGTCGCGCGCGGCCTTTGGGGATCGCCCCGGACACGCGCTGTTTGGAATTCAACAGGGGTCAGTTTTTACCGATCAGCGCGCCGAAAGTGCGGCGGCGCTGCGCGACATCGGATTTGACGGCTACGCCATCGGCGGGTTGGCGGTGGGCGAGGGGCAGGCGGCAATGTTTGAGGTCCTGGATGAAACACCTGCTCAGCTGCCCGGTGACAAACCGCGTTACCTGATGGGCGTGGGTAAACCGGATGATCTGGTCGGGGCCGTGCTGCGCGGTATCGATATGTTTGACTGCGTGCTACCGTCGCGATCGGGTCGCACAGGGCAGGCGTTCACCCGCGCAGGCGTGGTCAACATCAAGAACGCCCGCCATCTGGACGATCCGCGCCCGCTGGACGCGGACTGCGGCTGTCCCGCGTGCCGCAATTATTCACGCGCGTACCTGCACCACGTGTTCAAATCCCAGGAAATTATCTGTTCGATGCTGATGACATGGCATAACCTGCAGTATTATCAGGATCTTATGTCTGGTATGCGCGCGGCGATTACGAACGGAACACTGTCTCAATTTGCCGATGATTTTCACGCGGGCCGCGCCAAAGGCGATATAGAGCCAATTTAGCTATGCCTGACCGCACCCATAGCGCGGGCGCCACAGGTAAAACCATTGGAATGGCGCGAACGCCCGGCGGAAAGCCGCGATACACTGGGCTGAGGTGATCATTTTTCCCAAATTCAGGCCCGGTCAATGATGTGAATTGTTGCGGGTATGCCTCCCGGGCAGATAAAATTCAACGCGAACCGGTCTGTTTTGCAACCGGATAAGACCTCTGCAAATCCCGGATGTCGAGCCAATAAAGGTGTCAGATAACGCATACCCCGCCCGGCGGAACGTTGGGCAGCCCCAGCCTGCCCCGTCGCGCCAAAGGCGCGCGGGCCGCGCGACACGGGCTTTTGGAACATCGTAACTATCAGAAATATCACGGTTTATCTGAAATCCCTCCATATTTTGCAGCAAAACGCCATAATCCCCCCGCCGAAGCAGGCGCTGCTCTTCGCGTCAATATTACCGGTCCTGCGGTGAATTTTGGGTTTTGCAGGGGCCTCTCGGAAGCATTAACCGTGCTATAAGAAACCGGTCGAAACAGGCCATATGTCACGGTCAACAGTCTTGCTCCGACTGCGGCGCACCGTCATGATACGCCGGATTCGATTTGGTACAGGTCTTGAAGGATTGTTAACCTATGCCCACCTGAAATAGACGATAACCGGAGAAAACGACCCGTCGCTGGATAATCCGGGGCGCATGTTTTCCTGCCGCAACAAGGAACTAAAATGACAAAGAAGAGCAGCCAGTCCTATCCCGTTTTGCCCTTGCGTGAAATTGTGGTTTTTCCTCATATGATTGTCCCGCTGTTTGTCGGGCGCGAAAAGTCCGTTCGTGCGCTCGAGGAAGTGATGGGAGAGGACAAGGAAATCCTGCTGTCTTCGCAGATCGATCCCAGCATTGACGACCCGGACACCGATGGCATTTATGACGTCGGCGTGTTGGCCAACGTGCTTCAACTTCTGAAATTGCCCGATGGTACAGTCAAAGTATTGGTCGAGGGGCGGACCCGCGTCAAAATCACCGAATACCTGAAGAATGACGATTTCTTTGAGGCCCGCGTTGACGTGCTGGAAGAAGAATACGGCGACCCCGTTTCGGTCAAGGCGCTCAGCCGGTCTGTCGGCAAGGAATTTCAGCGTTACGCCCGTCTGAACAAAAACGTGCCCGAAGAGGCACTGACGGCTGTGGCCGATACCGACGGTGCTGCCAAACTGGCCGACACGGTTGCCGGACATCTGGGCATCGTGGTCGAGGACAAGCAAAAGCTGCTGGAAACCCTGAACGTGTCCGAACGGCTCGAGCGGATATTCGGCATGATGCAGGGCGAAATGTCAGTGCTCAAGGTCGAGAAAAAGATCAAATCGCGCGTCAAAACCCAAATGGAACGCACCCAGCGTGAATATTACCTGAACGAGCAGATGAAGGCGATTCAGAAAGAACTGGGCGACGGTGAAAGCGCGCAGGATGAGACCAAGGAATACGAAGAAAAAATCGCCAAGACCAAGCTATCCAAAGAGGCGCGCGAAAAAGTCACCGGTGAGCTGAAAAAACTGAAATCAATGTCGCCTATGTCGGCTGAAAGCACGGTCGTACGTAATTATCTTGATTGGATTCTGTCGCTGCCGTGGGGCAGGAAAACCCGCGTCAAGAAAGACCTGAACAAAGCCCAGGAGGTTTTGGATGGCGATCACTATGGTCTGGAAAAAGTCAAGGAACGCATCGTCGAATATCTGGCGGTGCAACAGCGCAGCACCAAGCTCAAGGGTCCGATCCTGTGTCTGGTCGGGCCTCCGGGGGTTGGCAAAACCTCGCTTGGCAAATCGGTCGCCAAGGCGACGGGGCGTGAATTCATCCGCATATCGCTTGGCGGCGTGCGCGATGAAAGCGAAATTCGTGGCCACAGGCGGACCTATATTGGATCCATGCCCGGCAAAATCATTCAATCGATGAAGAAATCGAAGTCCACCAATCCATTGATATTGCTGGATGAAATCGATAAAATGGGTCAGGATTTTCGCGGTGATCCCGCCAGTGCCATGTTGGAGGTTCTGGACCCAGAACAAAATTCGACCTTTACCGACCACTATTTGGAAGTTGAATACGACCTGTCTCACGTGATGTTTCTGACCACGGCTAATACCTATAACATGCCCGGTCCGCTGCTTGACCGCATGGAAATTATCACGCTGGCCGGCTACACCGAAGACGAGAAATCCGAGATAGCCAAACAGTATCTGACCCCCAAACAAATCGAGGGCCACGGGCTTAAAAAGGGCGAAATCACGCTGGAAGACGACGCACTGCAGGATATTATCCGGTTCTATACCCGCGAAGCCGGTGTGCGTAATCTGGAACGCGAAATTGCCAAACTGTGCCGCAAAGCCGTGACTGAAATCGTACGCGGCCAGAACAAAACCGTGACTGTAACCGCTGAAAAACTGGAGCAATATCTGGGGGTGAGGCGGTTCAAATACGGGTTGGCCGAGTCTGAAAACGCAGTTGGCGTCGTGACAGGTCTGGCGTGGACTTCGGTCGGAGGCGATTTGCTGTCGATCGAAGCGCTGAAGCTACCGGGCAAGGGCCGGATGAAAACCACCGGCAAGCTTGGCGATGTGATGAAAGAAAGCATCGATGCCGCCTCGTCGTATGTGCGTTCGATTTCCACGGATATTGGGATAAAGCCGCGCCATTTTGAAAAAATCGACATCCACGTGCACGTACCAGAAGGCGCAACCCCCAAAGACGGTCCCAGCGCAGGTGTGGCCATGGTGACGTCTATTGTATCGGTGATGACGGGAATTGCAGTGAAAAAGGACATCGCCATGACGGGCGAAGTCACATTGCGCGGCAATGTGCTGCCCATCGGCGGGCTAAAGGAAAAACTGCTGGCTGCCTTGCGGGGTGGCGTCAAAACCGTGCTGATTCCGGTGGACAACGAAAAGGACCTGACGGAAATTCCCGACAACGTAAAAGACGGGTTGACCATCATACCGGTTTCGGACGTGCGCACCGTACTGTCGCACGCATTGGTTCAGACCCCTGAGTCCATAGAATGGGATCAGGACGAGGAAGATGCGCGCGTCGCAGCGATTTCCGCGGACAAACCCAAGTCATCCGGTGCGACGGTTTCACATTAGAATTGAAAAACGGAAAGTTTAGTAAAATGGATCAGGCTGACGAAACGGGTGCGACTGCGGTCGCCACCGTTAAGAAAAAGGATCTCTACGACCTTGTCGTGACGGAAACTGGACTCAAGAAAAAGGACGCCAAAGCGGTGATCGACGCGACGATCAAAGTCATTCGCGATGCCGTGGATGCCGAAAAAGCGGTAATTATTCCACCGCTTGGCAAAATTTTTCCCAAACGCGTCAACGAGGGAACGGACCAGGCGAAAACCGTCTATAAACTGAAACTGAAAAACACTGGCGGCGCTCAAAATCAGGCCGACGGGTAGGTACGCGGCGCGGTTTCACAACCGGTAAAATCCATGTCGGCATGTCTCTGGGCGTGGTAAAATATATCGCCAGCCGCCTTCAACTCCCCCTTGCGAAGGCGGCATACTGCGGCTAGAACGCCCAGGTTATCAGGGTGATTAGCTCAGTTGGTAGAGCGCTTCGTTTACACCGAAGATGTCGGGAGTTCGAGTCTCTCATCACCCACCATTCCCTCGCCACGGCATGTTGACAATTTGATGGGGTTCCTTGACCAGTAATCTTTTCGGCCCAGACGGATGAAAGGCGAAATACCGCGTGGCCAGCTATCCCGATATTTATGTCATCCGCCACGGCCAAACCGAATGGAATGTCGTGAACCGGTATCAGGGCCATCTTGATTCACCTCTGACAAATCTGGGGCGTGCGCAGGCGCTTGCAGTCGGACGTACCCTGTTGCGCGAACTGGGTCACCACCCGGATCTGAGTGCTTTTACCTCGCCACAGGGGCGCGCGGCGGACAGTGCCGCGCTTATTCTTGGCGACCTTGGTCTAAGTGCGAAAACCGATGAGCGCCTGCAGGAAATCGCCTTTGGCCGGTGGGAGGGGCTGACGCTGGAAAAAATTCTGTCGGGGTGGCCCGACAAGGCGGCCATGGCTGCCACCGAGCCGTTCCTGTGGCATTTTCAGGCACCCGGCGGTGAACGGCTTGCGGCGCTCAAAACCCGTTGCCGCGCCTTTCTGAAAGACCTGAGCGGTCCGTCGATCGTCGTTACGCACGGTGTCACCAGCCGTATGCTGCGGGGCATTTGGCTGGGGCTTGAGGACCGCGAAACGGCTATGCTGCCGGGCGGGCAGGGGGTGATCTATCATCTGGGCGCTGCGTGTGGCCACAGGGCAATCAAAACCGACGCGTTCGCTCCAAGCCTGAACGGTTGACCGGCGGTTTTGGCGCTTGACGCCCCACGTCACTTACCCTAATTCAGCGCCAACGCGGTTGTAGCTCAGCTGGTTAGAGTGCCGGCCTGTCACGCCGGAGGTCGCGGGTTCGAGCCCCGTCAACCGCGCCATTTACCCCCGGAATAAATGGTTTGCGATCCGCATAAGCTGATCTTCGCATGGCCAGATATCGCCATAAAAGGGAAAACGCAAACCTCTTTGAGCGCAAAACAGCTAGTCGCAGTACCCCAGTGCAGCATAGGTGTCCGTCGTGTTGGGCACGGTGCTGGAACACAACGTATTGATCAGCGCACCAATGTTGCCGCCACCGTACCCGCCATAATCGGCATCCGGATAGGCCGTATTCTGGCGAAATTGCGACGAATAATTATCCTTGGGGGTATTCGGGTCAGATGACCCCCACGACGTGACTCCAATTACGGCCATCCGGCTTTTTTTGCCCTTTCGTGCGCCTCCGGACAGTGCCGCATTCTGGCCTGCAAAATTCACAACGAACGGACCGCCGCTGGAGCCTCCGGTCAGGTTGCTGCCCTGCCACAGCTGGCCGGCAGAACACACCGTCGTCGTATAAGTGGGGCCGTCGGTACGCTGCATGATTTTGCCGCGATCCATCAGAAACGGATAACCCAGCGTCGAAACCGCAGCCGTGTGGAGCCTGCCGGTTTTACGCGAGGTCACGAAGGAATAGTTATTCCACCCATAAGACATCGCGCCGACGACATCGCCGATGTGCATGCCGTTTTGGGGTTTGATCGCAATCACCGCAAGGTCGTTGTCGCGGGCGGCACCACAGCCGATATCACGACCGTTTGCCCATGTTCTGGGTCGGACAAGACCCTGCCGCCGCCAGGTGCCGTAAGGTGCCTTCTGGTCTGCGGTTGCGCCTCTGGCGCCGTAATGGCCGGGCGTGAACCTGTATCTGGTGAAAATATTGCCGCCGCTTCCGAATGATTGAATACAGTGCGCGGCGGTTACGATAACGCCCCTGAGTATGATACTCGCGGAACAATAGCCCTGACTAAAGGTCAGTTTGCCAACGGTGTTGTAGGGAAACGTCGTGCTGAGGCGATTTTCACTGGTCGGCGTGGCGGCATTGACGCTGGGGCCTTCCTGCACGCGGGTGGTGGTGTAGGGAATACCGAACGAACCAAAGGCGCGGGTGGCGCTTTCAGCCCCGTGTGGAGTCATCACGCCCTTGGCATTGGGGCCTGCCGATGTATCTGCTTTGATGCGCGAGACATTGGGCGCACGCAATGGATTAACAACCGGCCCTACATTAAAAATGTTGGACGACCCCGTATCTTCACGGGTTTCATGTTTGGGCACTTCGACGACCACATCGCGCGTCTGCGCGGTGGCCGCGCCGTTTCCAATCTGCGCGAAAAGCATCGCAACGACCACTATCATTCGACTATTCATAATCATCAAACTCCTTTTAAGACAGTCAACAACGGAAAAGGTTCGACGTGCAACTGGCAATCAATAAATTGCCCTTGAAATCTTGTCGGGCCGGGTCAGACTATTGCATGCCGGTCACTTTTTCAACACTCGGCCGCAGGTTCCGGGCCAGCTGTTTGAATTGTACCAACGTTATCCGCCGTCCCGGCACCGGGGTATCAAAGACCATTTTATCTGGCTGAACACATCTGTCGGACACAGCGACAGGCGGCACGGAGGTTCACAGCGTGTCGCGTTGTACCTGAAATTTTTTTGTCCCCTAATGCGCTGAAATCTTTGATGTCAGACAGCGTTGGGTGCTTCTGTCTAAGCTGCGGCCACGTCATCGTCTTCGGCCAGTTGAGTGTGCCACATATGGGCGTAACGACCGTTGAGCTTCAGCAGATTTTCGTGCGTGCCCTGTTCGGTAATCCTGCCTGACTCGAGCACGACGATCAGATCGCTTTCAACGACCGTCGATAGCCGGTGCGCGATGGTGATCACCGAACGCCCTTTGCCCATCTGGCGCAAACTGTCCTGAATCGACCGCTCGGTTTCCGTATCAAGCGCCGATGTCGCCTCGTCCAACAGCAGAATAGGCGGGTTCTTGAGCAGCGTTCGTGCAATGCCCACGCGCTGTTTTTCGCCGCCCGACAATTTGAGACCGCGTTCACCGACGGTGGTGTCGTAACCGTCGGGCAGAGACGTCACAAAATCGTGGATTTTGGCGGCTTTCGCGGCCTCTACTATGTCATCTTGTGATGCACCCGCACGCCCGTAAGCGATGTTATAACCGATGGAGTCGTTGAACAGGACCGTGTCCTGTGGCACGATCCCGATCAGGTCGTGCAGGCTGCTTTGCGTAACATCGCGCACATCCTGTCCGTCGATGGTCAAAGCGCCCTCGTTCACGTCGTAAAATCTGAATAACAGCCGCCCAATCGTCGATTTACCTGACCCCGAGGGCCCGACCACCGCCACCGTCCTGCCAGCATCAACCTTAAGCGTGAATTCCCGCAATATTATCCGTTCGTCTTCATATCCGAATTCCACCTTGTCAAATACCAGCGCGCCGCCCGTCACTTTCAGCGGCGCGGCGTCGGGCTTGTCTTTGACTTCGGAGGGTTGCTCCAGCAGGTCAAACATTTCGCCCATGTCCACCAGTGACTGCCTGATTTCACGGTATACAGTGCCGAGAAAATTCAGCGGCATGGTGATCTGGATCATATAGGCGTTGACCATAACGAAATCGCCAACCGTAAGATCCCCCTTGTTCACGCCGATCGCCGCTAAAACCATCACACCGACCAGACCGGTCGTGATCAATACCGACTGGCCAAAATTCAACATCGCCAGCGAATACGATGTCTTGAGCGCAGCAGTTTCGTAGTTGCGCATGGACGCGTCGTAGCGCGTGGCTTCACGGGTTTCGGCCCCAAAATATTTCACGGTCTCAAAATTAAGCAGCGAATCTATGGCTTTTTGGTTGGCGTCGGTGTCGCTGTCGTTCATTTGTTTACGGATTTTTACCCGCCATTCGGTCACTTTGAATGTGAACACGATATAGATCGAAATCGTTCCCACCACGATTGCCAGATACCAGACATCAAAAACAAAGAACAAAATCAAAGAGATAAACATTAGTTCCAGAAACAACGGTCCGATGGAAAACAGCATGAAGCGCAACAGAAATTCGACACCTTTTACACCGCGTTCGATAATCCGGCTTAAACCGCCCGTTTTGCGCGTAATGTGATAGCGCAGTGACAGCGCGTGCATGTGCTCGAATGTTTCCAGCGCCAGCCGCCGCAGCGCGCGCTGTGCCACGCGCGCAAATACCATATCGCGCGCCTGAGCAAAGCCGATGGTCATGACCCGCGCCAGCCCGTAGGCCACGGTCAACCCGATTGCACCCGTAGCCAGCATGAATACGCCCGACACAGGTGCGTCGCCCGCCAACGCATCGACGGCGGTCTTGTAGAAAAACGGCGTGACAACCGATACCACCTTTGAAAACGTCAACAGCAGCATGGCAATGACGACGCGGCGCTTGACCCAGTTCTGACCTTCGGGCCAGAGGTAAGGTGCAACTTTGCGAATGGTGCGCCAGCCGCTGGCCTTGTCATTTTTCTGTACGGTCGTGGTGCTCATGGTGATCCCCCAGGAGGGATACCTAAGAAGCCGACGCCCCAAAAACCAGAGCTATTGCTTGGGAATTGAAAATATCTGCCCGGGATAAATCAGATCGGGGTCTTTGATATACTCTTTGTTGGCTTCGAAAATCTGTATGTACAGCGCGCCTTCGCCATAGTTTGCTTCAGCCAGAGCCCAAAGCGTCGAACCCGGCTGAATGGTGATTTTCTGGATACGTGGCAGCGCCGAAGGTGACTGTCCTGACGGTAAAGCGGCCACGTCCACATTGCGCCTGACCGTGTCGGGATTTTCTTTTTTGAAAGGTGTCTCAACGCGTGACGTGACCCGCCCAAGTTCGTTCAGTTCGTCGATACGTAAACTGTAAAGCCCGGCGTCAACCTCGGGCAGTTCCAGCTTCCAAACGCCGCTTTGGCTGACGGCGCCTGTTTTGATCGCGGCACCATCCACATAGACACGAATCAGGCGGTCGGGTTGCGAGCGCCCGCTCAGCACCACTTCTCCGGAAGAATCATAACTGATCAGATCGATGGTCACGTTGGACATGGCGTCAGGCTCGGCGCCCGGCGGCGCAGACGGGGGCTGCACCAGCGCCACGCCCAGTTCCGACGTTTTGACGATAGCCGGTGCTACGTCAACCGGCGGTGTCGGCATTTCGTCGGTGGGGTTGACCTGCGACTGGACGACTTCGCGTCCAAAAACCATCACGCTGTCGGGCGAGCCGATCGTCTGGCTGGCGGGACCGCGCGCGACCAGCGACATCACCTGCGGGCCTTCAGCGGCGGGCAGGTCGAACAACGCGACAAAATTACCCGACGAGTCAGCGACGACATCGGTGATCACGGTGCCGTCAATCACAATGTTCACGTGCAGACCCGGGCCGGTTTTACCGGCCACCACGGCGGCATTGTATTTGTCGATACGCACCAGATCAAATCGCGGTGCGTCTGACGGGGAAAGCGGCACCAGTTCCTGGGTGACGTCCGGGAGCGGTGCGCTGGTGGTGTCTACGTCGGCGTCCGTGCCTGTTTCCAGACTGGCCAACAGCCGCTCGCCTGTGACGCGTGTGTTCAGTTGAGCGTCGTTGGAGCTTTCGAGCGGTGCATCGGCGCCGCTTGCCGCGGTGTCAGAGTCAAGGTCCGTGGTTCTTTGGGTGGCGTCGGGCTCGGCGGGGACGCCACCCGTCACCTGACGTCGGGTGTTTTCACCGATCTGAGCGTCACCGTTGATCGGTGCGGCTTCAGAAACATCCGCTGATGTTGTGACCGCTTCGCTGTTCTGCGTTTGCCCGGTGTTGCGCGGTCTTGGTCGCGCGGCCGCCGTGGTTTGATCGGAGTCGATATTTTCCGCGTCCGCCAGCTTGGGCGGAGGCGCGATCGGAGTCGTCAGTTCCGGCGTTGTCTGTTCCACTGTCGGTTCATAATCGTCCGCCACCAGCAATAGATAGGCCGCGACCAGCACCGCCGCGACCGAAAGCCCGCGCAGCGTCGAAATTCCGCCTTGTCTGAAAACTGACCACATGATCCCAACCACTACAGAATTGAACCCGCGGCGACTGCCAATATTGTGACGCCGGGGCGTTGAAATTCTGACTTGCCCGGACGATAACAACTCCGCTAGAGATTTTCCAATCATATCGCAGTGAAATATTAGAAAATGACGAACACTCCTTATTCGATTTGCGTATTTTGCGGTTCGCGCGCTGGCAGCGATCCCGCGTATGGGCGCGCGGCGACGGCGCTGGGCACCATGTTGGCGACACAGGACTGGCGTTTGGTTTACGGGGCCGGTGACGTTGGCATTATGGGTCTGGTGGCACGCGCAGCGCAAGCGGCCGGTGGTCAGACTTTTGGCGTCATACCGGTGCATCTGTTTGAAATGGAAGTCGGAAAGCGTGACCTGTCAACATTCGTGATCACAGAAAACATGCACGAGCGCAAAAAGGTCATGTTCATGAATGCCGATGCTATTGTCACACTGCCCGGCGGGGCCGGTTCGCTGGATGAACTGTTCGAAGTCCTGACATGGCGTCAGCTTGGACTTCACAGCAAGCCTATTTATTTGTTGAATATAAATGGGTACTGGGACAAACTTATCGATCTAATAGAACATATGATTGCAAGCGGTTTTGTCGATGATAGTTTTCGCCATCATATGACCGTGGTTGAGTCGGTTGATCGGTTGGAATCAGTAATAAACGAGGATTTATCGCCAATGATCGCGACAACCGAATAAATCGTCAGTGCGCTCCAGATCAGGGCAAAAGACAAAATATGCCAGCCGGTGAACGGTTCAGAAAACAGAAAAACCGCCAGCAAAAACTGCAAACTTGGGTTGAGATACTGCACCAGCCCCGTCGTGGCCAGTGCCAGACGCCGTGCCCCGTAGGAAAACAGGATCAGGGGTCCACCTGTGATCACACCGGAAAACATCAGTAGCAGGCTGTCGCGCCATGCGTGGCCAAAAACGCCGCCGACCTGCGCGGCGCCGCCCGACCAGTCCCAAAAATGCGCCCCGACAAGGTAGATCATTGCCAAAGGTGCCAGAATCGCGACTTCGCACGTCACCGATACCACCGGCCCCACTTTGATCACACGCTTGATCAGACCGTAAACCCCGAACGATCCGGCGAGAATCAGCGAAATAAGCGGGACGATTCCCTGCGCGACACTGAGAACCACCACCGCACCCAGAGCCAGACTCACGGATATCCATTGGGCCGGGCGCAACCTTTCCCCGAGAAAAACCGCCCCGAGCGCCACCGCGACCAGCGGAAAAATGTAATAGCCAAAGCTGGCCTCGACCACGCGCCCCATCTGCACCGACAGTATGAAGAAACCCCAGTTGGTAGCAATCAGCACCCCCGCGAGCGCCATCAGCCCGAACTGTCTGGGCGACCCCAGCGCGGTCAAAATCTCGCGCGCTCGCCCCTGTAACACCAGAACCGCTGTGAAAAAAACTAACGACCAAAGCGTACGGTGGCCCAGAATCTCAAGCGGCGCAATATGCGTCATGGTCTTGTAATAAATGGCGGACAGGCCCCAGATCGTGCAGGCGGAGATTAAAGCGATCAATCCTTTTGCGCGCTCATCCATGGCCGTTTCCCCATAAAAAAGGCCCGCCGGATACCATCTCCGACAGG
>Ga0114932_10003015_pt1 | contig 17019 bp, 13 predicted proteins | sample 2SBtaG_2_FD_87286 | JGI IMG/M metagenome (GOLD analysis project Ga0114932, IMG submission 87286) | Deep subsurface microbial communities from Kolumbo volcano to uncover new lineages of life (NeLLi) - 2SBTROV12_ACTIVE470 metaG | ecosystem: Environmental > Aquatic > Marine > Volcanic ... | reverse complement strand
GTCATCGGCCTCGAGCACCCCGCGCACAAGTTCCCTCTCAACGGGCACGTCGGTGCCAAGCCAGCGCCCGCTATGGGTCACGACGCCGGTGCTTGGCGGGCCAATCCACAGCTCCTGGGCTCGAAAGTCCGACCCGCCTTGTCCGTCGACGGCCAACACCAAGATCGTGCTGGGTCCTGGCTCGGCGGCCACCTGTTCAACGACCTCATCGCCGTCGACGACGAGCTCTCCGGCTGCCCAGTCCGTGGTACTGCGGTCCAACTCAAAGAAGCTGCCGCTGCCACCAACGGCCATCCAGCGGCTGGTCGGGGCCAGCTCGGCATCGGTCGACACGCTCAATCGGGCGAATCCGGCCTCGGGCACATGGGCGGCCGCTGTGGTGGTCCACCCGGCACGAGCGTCTGCCGTCAGCTCGGGAGGTTGCACCGTCAGCAGGTCCACGCCATCGACCACCGCCACATCGAGGGCCTCGATCGAGACTGGACTCTCGCTGACCTGCAGCAGCGCCCTGCGCTCCTCTCCATTGCCAAACTGCGCAATCAGGCCGACATAGGGGGTGTCACGCCGCTCGAAGGTCGGAGCCGGTCCGACACCATGCGCGGGCTCAATGGGCGACAGCTGCTGCAGAGCGTCCGCATCGTCCACCCGGAACCAGGCCAAGCTCACGCGCTCGTCTGCCCACAGCTGCCCGTCGACGACCAGCGCGGCACGAGGAGAGATGTCCCCACCATCGACATCCGCTCGCACCGCGGCGATGCGGACCCCTTCAAGGTCGTGGCGATCGGTGCCGAACGGCTCCTGGCAGGCAAATAGCAGTGACAACAGCGCGAACATCGACACTGGGAGTATCGTGCGCATCATGACCCTACGAGCGCTATGCATCGGCTTGCTGCTGACCAGTTGTGGCGGTGAGCCGACCAGCCCACCCGAATCAACCGACTGCATCGTGGCCCTCAACATCGATCCCGCGGTGTTCGCCGACATCCCGAACGTGCGCGTCATCAGCGCTCCAGCCGCCACAGCGCCCAAGTCCGTGCCTGGCTGCACCCGTGTTCTGGCGGCCGGCTTTCAGCTCGGAGCGGTCACCGCCGAGCAGTGGGCCTGCGACAGCCGCGTTCCCGATGCCGTGCTCTCGGTCGATGCCATCGACGGGCCGTCCAAGTGCGGCAATACGCGGCCAATTCCCGTGCTGCGCTACCAGCGCCATCCGAGCCTCAACCAGCGAGAAGAGACCGTTCAGCGCGGCATCGGCGTCTGGCGGGCGCGCAACGGCACCACCGACAAGTTCGATCAGATCGAAGACGGAGAGCTGTACTGCCGGGCGTGGCCAGGACGGGCCCCGACCGCTCAGTGCCTGATTCCAGAGGGACGCACCTGGCCCGGGGCAGCAAAGTCAGACCACCACCTGCGCGACCCCGCCAAGGCCGCTTGGCAGTGGGCCTTGGACGGCTGGGCCAAGCAGAAGGCCGGCGGGCCCGAAGACTAGTCCTCGTTGGGCTCGATCTTGAGCAGCAGCGTGCCCTGGTCGACTGCATCGCCAATCTCGACGCGCACCGACGCGACAACGCCATCTTCGGGAGCGGTCAGCTGGTGCTCCATCTTCATGGCTTCGAGCACGATCAGCGTCTGGCCGGCGGTCACCGAGTCGCCCTCGGCCACCTTGATGGCCACGACCGTGCCGGGGGTCGGAGCAGTGCACGAACCGGGCTCGTCCGCTGCACCAGCGGGGGGAGCAAATCGAGGCACGCGCTGCACAAAAGCTTCGCCGTCGCCGAAGTGGACATAGGTCGTCTCGGCCGTCTGCACGACCCGTGAGGTGCGGCGAACACTGCCGATTGCCAAGGTGACCTCGTCGCCCTCGACGTCGAAGATCTGCACGACCACCGCCGGGGAGTCATCGACTTCAATCGAGAGCCTGTTCGCATCGAGCTCGGTGGCACGACTGGTCGCCTCTTCGGTGCCACAGCGCCATGTATCGGTATCGGCGGCATTGCCCTCGACCCGGAATCCCGCAGCAACCTGGGTGCCCCAAGGCGGATTCACCCGTCGACTCCACCAGTCCAAGGCGACGGCGTGCAGCACGCCGATGTTGAAGTTGAGTGGTGGCGCCACTGGAGGATGCTCATTCAAGAAGCCGGTGTGCAGCTGGCCCTGCTGCCATGCCGGGTTCGCACACAGCTGGCGAAGCAGCGGCAGGTTGGTGATGACGCCGGGAATCCAGGCCTGATTGACCGCACGCTGCAGGCGTCGATTGGCCTCGGCACGGTCCCCACCCCAGGCAATCACCTTGGCAAGCATGGCGTCGTAGTGCGGCCCCAAGACATTGCCGCTCTCGAAGCCCGCGTCGATGCGAACCCCAGGATCGGCAGGCAGGTCGAAGCGGGTCAGCGCCCCCGTGCCGGGCATGTAGTCCCGCATCGGGTCCTCGGCATAGACGCGCACCTCGATGGCGTGCCCCATCAGCTCGATGTCGTCCTGCTGCCACGGCAGCCCGCGTCCCTCGGCCACGGCGATCTGTGCCGCCACCAAGTCGGTCGAGGTGACCAGCTCTGTGACCGGGTGCTCGACCTGCAGGCGGGTGTTCATCTCGAGGAAATAGAAGCTGCCATCGTCGTTCAGCAGGAACTCGACGGTGCCGGCACCGGCATAGTTGACCGCCGACGCGATGCGAACCGCCGCAGCCCCCAGTTCTTGGCGCAGTGCTGCGTCGACACCGGGACTCGGCGCCTCTTCAACGACCTTTTGGTGGCGACGCTGCACCGAGCACTCGCGCTCGAACAGATGGACCACCTGGCCCGCACCGTCGCCAAAGACCTGGACCTCGATGTGGCGGGCTCGCTCGATCAGCCGCTCAAGCAGCAGCTTGTCGTTCCCGAACGCCGCTCCGGCCTCGCGTCGAGCACTGTCGACCGCCGCCTGAAGCTCACCGGCCGCGTGGACCCGACGCATGCCTCGCCCGCCTCCTCCGCCGGCGGCCTTGACCAGCAGCGGAAAGCCGATGCGAGCAGCCTCGGACGCAAAGGTCGCATCCTGCTGGTCGTCGCCGTCATAGCCAGGCACCGTGGGCACATTGTGCTCGGCCGCCATGCGCCGCGCTGTGGCCTTGTCGCCCATCGCGCGGATGGAATCGGGGCTCGGCCCGACCCAGGTCAGGCCCGCTTCGACCACTGCCGCGGCAAAGCCCGCGTCCTCGGACAGAAAGCCGTACCCAGGGTGAATCGAGTCAGCGCCCGTCTTTGCAGCAGCGGCGAGCACACGTTCGACGTCCAGATAGGACTCTGCCGCCGGCCCGGGTCCAATATGAACCGATGCATCGGCCTCGCGAACGTAGGGCAGGTCGGCGTCGGCGTCGGAATAGACCGCCACGCTCGAGATGCCCAGCTCTCGACAGGTTCGGAAGATGCGACGAGCGATCTCGCCGCGGTTGGCAACCAGCAGTTTGGCGATCAATGTCTGAAAGTCCCCCACTGGTTGGTGCCGTCGACCGGCCCGTTGTGAATCGCTGAGAGCGCCATGGTCAGGACCGTTCGCGTATCGCGCGGGTCGATGACTCCGTCGTCCCAGACCCGGCCCGTGGCCGACCAACAGGTGCTCTCGAACTCGATCTTGCCCACCAGCATCTTCTTGAGCATGGCCAGCTGTTCTTCGTTGACCTCTCTGCCCTTCTTGGCGGCGGACTCACGCTTGACGATCTCGATGACGCCGGCGAGCTGTTCGGGACCCATCACGGCGATGCGGTGGTTGGGCCAGGTGAACAAGAAACGGGGCTCATAGGCGCGCCCCATCATGGCGTAGTTGCCCGCCCCGTAGCTGCCGCCGATCATCAGGGTGATGGCGGGTACGGTGCTGTTGCTGACCGCGTTGATGAGCTTGGCGCCGGCCTTGATGATGCCGGCCTCTTCGACCGCCTGGCCGACCATGAAGCCCGTGATGTTCTGCAGGAAGAGCAACGGGGTGTTGTTCTGGTTGCACAGCTGGATGAACTGCGCGCCCTTGTTCGCGGACTCGCTGAACAGGATTCCGTTGTTGGCCAAGATGGCGACGCGGTAGCCGCCAAGCTCGGCCCAGCCGCAGACCAGCGTCGATCCGTACAGCGGCTTGAACTCTGAGAAGCGGCTGCCATCGACGATGCGGGCGATGACTTCTCGAGCATCGAACGGATGCCGGATGTCAGCGGCCGCGATGCCCAGCAGCTCTTCGGGATCGTGGATGGGCGCGTCGCCGGGACCGACGGGACCGGGTCCCTGCTTTTGCCAGCCCATGCGGCCGACGATCTCGCGTCCGATGCGAATGCAGTCCATCTCGTCGTCTGCGAGGTAGTCCGAGACCCCACTGACCCGGCTGTGCATGTCGGCACCGCCCAACGATTCGTCGTCGACCACTTCACCGGTCGCCATCTTCACCAGCGGTGGTCCGGCCAAGTACATGTAGGCCCGTTCCTTGACCATCACCGTGTAGTCGCTCATGCCGGGGATGTAGGCGCCACCGGCTGTGCACGAGCCGAACACCAAGCTGACGATGGGCACCTTGTCGCGGGACCGCCGGGTGATGTGCCGAAAGCCGGCACCGCCGATGACGAAGATGTCGGCTTGGTTGGGCAGATCCGCGCCCGCCGACTCAATCAGGTTGACCGCGGGCATGCGGTTCTCGAGGGCGATGTTGGACAGGCGACCGCCGCGGCGCAGCCCGTGCACATTGATGGCGCCACCAGCGACAGTCGGGTCGCTGGCATTGATCACGCACTCGACACCATTGACCCAGCCCACGCCGCCGACGATGGACCCGCCGGGAACCACACCACCTTCGTGGCAGCCCGCTAGCGGCGCGATCTCGAGGAAGGGCGAGCCGCGGTCGAGCAGCATGCGAACGCGCTCGCGGGGCAGCAGCTTGCCTCGCTCAATGTGCCGAGTGACGTACTTGTCGCCGCCTCCAGCACGGGCCTTTGCGAGCTTGTCGTGCAGCTTCCCGATGGTCTCGAGGTTCTGCTGCACATTGGTCTTGTAGGCGTCGGACCGGGTGTCGACGCGAGTAGGTAGTGGGTACATGGGTCGGGCAGTCTACGCGAGTCCGTACGCGGCGCGAGCCTCATCGACGGTTGCGGGCCTGCGACCGGCCTCTCGGACCACGGCAACCAGCGCCTCGATCAACGGGCCATTGCTGCTGACCTTGTCGCCATTGGGCAGATAAAACGTGTCTTCTAGGCCCGTGCGCACGTCGCCACCATGGTCGGCAGTGGCTTGGTGGGTGGCCCAGATCTCTTGCCGACCGATCAGCGTGCTCTGGAAGTGGGCGCCCTCTGGGAGGTACTCTTTGAGGATTGGGATGAGGCGTGGATCCGCTGCCATGCCGCTGGCAACGCCCATCACGAAGTTGATATGCAGGGGGTCTTGGGTCAGCCCGACCTTCTTGAACATGGCCACCGAGCGCACGATCCCGGTGTCAAAGCACTCCCACTCCGGCACGATGCCGCTTTCGTTCATCACTTTGACGAAGCGCTCGATCTTGTCGACGGGGTTGTCGAACAACATCGGGGGCCAGGCCCAGGTGCCGTTGCTGCGCGCCTTGAGGTAGTTGAGCGAGCCCGCATTCATGGCCGCGATCTCGGGCTTGCTGGCCTCGATGGCGCCAACAGGACCGCTGATGTCGTTGCCCACTGTCCCGGTGCTGCTGTTGATGAGCACGCCTGGACACGCCTCGCGAATCGCCTCGACGATCTCGCAGACCACCGCCGGCTCCCACGTCGGCGCCCAACCCATGCCCGGCGTCTGGTTGCGGTAGTGCAGGTGCATGACCACCGCCCCAGCCTCCCAAGCACGCGTCGCCTCGGCGGCCATCTGTTCAGGGGTCACGGGCACATTGTGGACCGCGGGATTGGTGAGCACCCCCGTCAGGGCACAAGTGACAATTGCAGCGTCTCCAGCCATCAAACCTCCGGCGTCGGCAGTGTAATGTGTCACCTGACACTTGGCAGCAATCCGCTATGCTTTCGGCGGAGGAAATCCCTTGCTGCCTTGCCTCAAGCCTGCAGACTGGCCCGGCGCCGATGCGGTTCTATCTAGGCGCCTGTTGGGCGCGGACCGACGTGACATCCCTTGGATTGGTGTGGGGACAGACTCGGAAGTGGCGTTTCGATTTGTGGAGCAGGGCACGGCCGAGGCGGCGCAGGGCATCGCGACGTTGCTCAAGCCAGCACTCGAAGAGCTGGCAGCTCGCCAAGCGCGCTGGGAGGGCCTGGCTGTATACCTGCCCGACGGCAACACGCTGGATGTGCTGGTGTGCAGCGAAGATGCGTTCGCAGCTGAGCGCGTTCTGCTGCCGGCCTTCCTGAACCAGGCGCACCAAGAGCTGGCGGCATCGATGCTCGCTGTGGTGGTTCCTCGGCGCGGCGTGCTCATGGCCATCGACGCACGGCGGCCATTGCCCGACTTGATCCATTTCGCCGCCATCGCCGCCGACGAGTGCGCGCGCGGGCCAGCGGCCATCTCACCGCTGGTCTTCGCCGTCGAAGAAGGCGTGCTCGCCGGCTTCTTGAGCGGAACCGATCAGGTCGTTGCCGCACCCAAACCCAGGCCCGGTGCAGTCGAAGGCGCGTGGATTCCCATCGAGAACGTCGCCGACGGCAGCATCGAGCGCATCGTCATTCCCATCGAGCCCGCCGTCCATCAGCAGATCGTCGAGCTGGGCCTGGCCGCGTTCAGCGACGCGCTGATGGGCTCGAGCGAGCTGCAGAACTTCAGCGGGCTGTTTCAGATCGTGGTGGTGCCCCGCTCTGTAAAGGACGACGTCGATACGCGAACCGAGCTGGCCATCCTTCGCGGCAAGGCGCGGGTTCTCGTCGAGCAGATGGAGATCACCACGGCGTCCGGCGGGCCGATCGAGGTCCAGGCGACCTACTCCATCGACGGGGCCAAGAAGCCTCCACCCATCCCCGAGTGGCTGGCCTTCTCGGCGGTCGTGACCTTCATCGGGCTGGGAATGATGGCCATGGGCGGCTGGGCGGTCGTCAATGTCGAAGAGGGAGCCGGCGCCGACGCGGCCATCGGCGGAGGCATTGTGGCGATCTTCGGATTTATCCAAGTCGCCGTCGGTGCCTATTCCGCCCTATTCCAGACCACTCCCAACGTCGGGTATGACCCCCACCTCTGACCTCAGTCGAGGAACGGGTAGCGCCAGTCGGTGGGCGGATTGAAGGTCTCTTTGATGGTGCGCTGGCTGGTCCATCGCAACAGGTTGAGCGCGCTGCCCGCCTTGTCGTTGGTGCCCGATGCACGGCCCCCACCAAAGGGCTGTTGGCCCACAACGGCGCCGGTCGGCTTGTCGTTCACATAGAAGTTGCCGGCAGCAAAGCGCAGGGCCTCGGTGGCCTGAACAATCGCGTAGCGGTCGCGGGACAGCACAGCACCAGTGAGTGCGTAGGGACTGGTCGAATCGACGAGCTGCAGTGTCTCGTCCCACTTGGAGTCCTCGTAGACGTACAGGCCGGCGATGGGCCCGAAGATCTCTTCCTTCATCAGGCGGTGCTTGGGGTCGTCGACCCGCGCCAACGTGGGCTCGATGTACCAGCCGACACTGTCGTCGCAGCCACCACCGGCCACGATCTCGGAGGTCTCGCGGGCCAGCGTCAGGTACTCGCTATGCTTGCGGAAGGCGCGCTCGTCGATGACTGCCGACACGAAGTTCGAGAAGTCGCGAGGGTCGCCCTGCTTCATGTCCGCCATGAAGTCGCAGACGCGCTCTCGCACAGCCGGCCACAGGCTCTTGGGCACGTAGTGGCGGCTGCTGGCCGAGCACTTTTGGCCCTGGTACTCAAAGCTGCCGCGCACGATGGCGACGGCGATGGCATCGGGGTCGGCAGACGCGTGGGCAATGATGAAGTCCTTGCCACCGGTCTCGCCGACGATGCGGGGGTACTGGCCGTAGTTGGCGATGTTCTGGCCGATGGTCTTCCACATTCCCTGGAAGACACCGGTCGATCCGGTGAAGTGCACGCCGGCGAGCTCGGGACGAACCAGCGCGTGGGCGCCAACATCGACGCCGCGGCCGTTGACGAGGTTGATGACCCCTGGCGGCAGGCCGGCCTCGAGCAGCACTTGGTACAGCTTCCAACAGGCGAGCGCACTGGTGACGGCGGGCTTCCACAACACCGTGTTGCCCATGAGTGCGGGGGCGGTGGGCAGGTTCAGGCCGATGGAGGTGAAGTTGAACGGACTGATGGCCAGCACAAAGCCATCGAGCGGGCGATGGTCCAGGCGATTCCAGACGCCATTGCCGCTGACAGGGGGCTGGTCGGCGTAGATGTCCCGGGCATACCAGGCGTTGAATCGCCAGAAGTCGATGAGCTCGCACGCGGCATCGATCTCGGCTTGGTGGCAGGTCTTGGCCTGGCCGAGCATGGTGGCCGCGTTGACTCGGTCGCGGTGCGGGCCGGCAAGCAGGTCGGCAGCGCGCAGCAGGACAGCAGCCCTCTCTTCCCAGGGAAGGCCGGCCCAGCTGTTGCGAGCGGCGGTGGCGGCGTCGACGGCCTGAGCGATTTCGGCCGGTCCCACCATGTGCAGGCGGGCAAGAACATGTCCGTGATCCGACGGCATCGTGACGTCTTTGGTGTTGCCCGTGAAGACCTCGCGGCCTCCGATCACCGATGGGATTTCAATGACCTCGGCGGTCTGTCGCGCCAACTCTGCCTGGAGGGAGCTGCGTTCTGGGCTGCCGGGTGCATATGAGCGAACAGCCTCGTTCGAGGGCTTTGCAACCCGTGAAATACCTGACGACATCTGGCCTCCTTGGCTGCGGCCAGTAACGCGCGCTTGTAGGTCTGGACCCCAGGATTCCTTCTGGTACGATGACGCGCACTAGAGGAATCCACGTCCAGATGAGCACTGCTTACGGACCCATCATCGCCATCGTCCTCATCGCATTTGCGGTCATTGTTGGCGGCTTGGGATTGCTGGTCATGCTCGGCCTTGCTGCGTACCTGTTGATGGGGCGCGGCGGCGAAGAAGAACCGAAGGTCGAAAAGAAGAAGAAGAAAAAGAAGAAAAAGGCTGAAGCCAAGCCCACCGCAGCGCCTGTCGGCGGCCCTCCGCCAGTCCCCGATGCAGTCGCCGCAGCGGCCGCAGCGTCCAAGTCCGACTTTGCCGACGACCCAACGAGCGTGCAGCACGCCACTGGCGGCGACGGAGCGACCGAGGTCTTCCACAAGGACGTCCACTCCCGGCTCATGGGCTGGGACGACGATGACGAAGACGAGGAAGAGAACGAGGCCGCCACGCAGCTGTTCACCAAGGACCAGCTGCAAGCCCAGTACGCCGACCTCATGGACGAGGACGACTAAGAGGAAGAGGACTACGCCCTCGAAGAAGAAGACGACGACGACGACATGCCCGGGCACGTTGTCGCCGAGTAACGATCGTCGGTTGTGATCCTCCTGCTATGTTCTCCGGCCTTGTGCCCGGAGAGTGAGTGATGGCAGACCCGAACAATCCCGCAGCCGGCATGCCCCAGATGCCCACCGGCGCGCCGGGCATGCAGCAACAGAACCCCATGATGCAGATGATGCAGATGATGCAGATGATGCAGATGATGGGTGGCGGCCTTGGCGGGGTGCCCACAATCGATCCCGCGGCGATCCCATTCGCCACTGGTCAACTGCAGCCCGACACCGATTCCGGTCTCGATTCGGACATCATTCGACCGGCGACGCTGGCAAACCTGGTCAAGTCACAACAGGGTGTGCGAACCGGATCGGTCCTCGATCGCCTGTGCCTCACAGAAGACGCAACGGGCTCGCTGGGCGGCCTGCCAAAAGGCTGCACCATCGCCTTTGCAGGCCCTCCTGGAATGGGCAAGACCCGCACGGCCATCTCGGCGCTGTCGCTCGTCGCCCAGACCGGCCAGAAAGTGGCCTTTGTCGTCGCCGAAGAGGGGTTTCACGACGAGTCCGAGAGCGGACGAGACGACCTTGCGTCGCGCATGGCCAAGATCGGAATGAGCGCCACGGGCCTCGACGAAGCCGAGCTGCGCACCCAAGTGCTCGAGAACATCTACGTGCTCGAGAGCCAGTACCACAAGGGCCAGACCTGGGATGACTTCGTCAGCAAGTACCGGTACCTCGTCGAGAAACAGGACATCAAGTTCGTCGTCATCGACTCGCTGAACATGTTGGACCCCACCAAGCACCGCACCGCCGACAACCTGTCGGCGCTCAAGACCTACAACCACGAGCGCGGCATCACAGCGCTGTGCATCGGTCAGATCAAAGACACGGGCAGCCCGGTCGGTGGCGAGGCATTGATGCACACCGCCGATGCGGTGTACCTGCTCGAAGAGATGGGCCTGACCAGCAAGGACATGGCCGCAAAGTGGGGCGGAAACTACCGCGACCGCATCCACGTGATTCGCATCGTCAAGAGCGTCACCACGCCGATCTTCCCCCATCCAGTGCGGGTCGAGCGCGAGGCCGGCACAGGCGTGTTGAGGCCGCATCCCGATCAGCCAGAAGAGTACGCACTGCTTCCGGAGGCGTGATGCCCACTGTCGAGCCGCAAGACATCCGCGCATGGCGCGCCGAGCAGGGTGATTGGTCGGACGTGACCCGCGGCATCGGACGCACGTCGATCGACCGCGACTACATCGCCGATGTGCTCGGATTGCCGTACCACATGGCCTGGGCCGTCGAGGCCTTGCGCAAGGCGGATGGGCTGCCGGTTCCCACCGACCACTTCGACTCGATTCCCTTCTACAGCCTGTGCAAGGGCTTCTTCCTCCCGATGTCGCACCTGCGGCCCGAGAAGGTCGGACGCATCTTTGGCTTCGCCGCGGACGAGCCGCTCGACGTGGCCGGCCGCGAGGCACTGCTCTCAGAGCTGCTGCAAAAAGACGTCGGGCTCAGCCTGGTCAGCAAGCTGGGCTGCATCGTCGGCGACCCCTTCCATGGCCGGCCCGGCACCCTCAAGCGCGACAGCCTGATTCGGCTGCTGCTCTCGGTCCAGATGAAGACGCGGCGCCAGCTTCTCGACCGCCTGACGATGGTCGGGGACGTGGCCGTGCTGTTCGCCGAGAGCCGCACCATGCTTCGCGGCGACCCCCAGCTGACTGCGGCCGAGGTGCTCGAGGTGCTGCGGCTGCTGCCCACTGCCGGTCGCAACCTCAAGTTCCAGCTGCTGCGCTCGGTCCTCCAGCGATGCGGCAAGCTCGAGGCGTTCTGGCTGGCCAAGCTTATTCTGCGAAAGGCCGGCTTTGGATTTGAATACCAGGGCCCACTCTTGGGCCGGGCCCTGGCCACCCACTTCAACGTGCCCGCCGAGCAACTGACCCACGCCATGGCGCTCACCGACGTGTTCGAGGTCGCCCGCATTGTCGAGGCCGAGGGTCTCGATGGGCTGCGCTCGATTCGTCTGCAGCCGCTGGTCGCGGTCCGCCCATGCCTGGCGAGCGGCTCGGCCAAGAACCAGAAGCAGTTCCCGGTCTGGGTCGAGCGAAAGTACGACGGCATCCGCTTCATGCTGCACAAGAGCACCGACAGCAGCGGCTCGGTGCTGTGTGGTGCCTACACCCGCAACCGCGGTGACTGGCTCGAGCTTGTCCCCCGCCTGGACACGGTCATCAAGCTGCTGCCCTGCCGGTCGGCGATTGTCGATGGCGAGCTATACGGCACCGTCGTTGGCCTGTCAGGAGCGCGCCCAGCCACGGTCTACGAGGTGTTCAGCTTCTTGCAGGGGGACCGCACCCGTCCGGTGAATCTGCGCTTTGCCGCCTTCGATCTGATCTACCAAGACGGCCACGACCTGACCCAGCTGCCTCTGCACCAGCGGCGCGACTACCTGTCCCGCCTGGTCAAGCCGATGGAAGCCATGCCCCTGCCGGTGCCATTTACGGTCGCCGAGGGACAGCTGGCTGCCGACCAGCCCGACCTGAACCGGCTGTACGAGCACTTCCGCAATCAGGGCTACGAAGGCATCATCGCAAAAGACCCCAACGGCCCGTACCACCTGGCCACCCGAGATCCGAGCTGGACCAAGCGCAAGCCGATGGTGACCCTGGACCTGGTCCTGCTTGGCGCCGTGTTTGCGGTCACCGAGAAGGAGAACGTGGGCACATTCGGGTCCTATGTCATCGGCATTCGCGGCAAGGACGGCGGCTTTGTCGACATCGGCGACGTGGCCGGACTCGACCGCCAGCGGGACGCTCAGGTCCAGCACGAGATCATGCGAGAGGGGCTGCTCACCGGGCGGCGAATCGAGCGGGCGAGCATGTCCGGCGCCCGAAGCGGCGTCGAGCTGCGGCCTCACATCGTGGTCACGGTCAAGTTCGAGGGCCTCATCAAAGACGCCGACACGGGCGAGTTCCGACTGCGCGATCCCAAGGTGGTCGTCATTCGCAGCGACAAGACGGCTCTCGAAGCGGACTCCGAAAAGACCCTAGAAGCGCTGTTTTTGCGCCACAGAGTGGGCTAGCGATGTCCAGGCAAGAGCTGCTGGTGCACCTGATTCAGACCCTGGACGACAAGCGCCTGTCTCGCACCGAGAAACAGGCACTCGACGCCGTCATCGCCGACATGACCATGACGGCAAACGACCGGTCTTGGTTGGTCTCGGAGCTGTTCGGGCACATTCGCGGCCGCCTGCTCGACAAGCGCGATCGCGACCTCATCGACTGGCTGCACGCGGCGGTCAAGGTGCTTGAGCCCCAGACTCGCAAGCCGCTGCCGAACAGTCGCGCACTGTTCGGACCCGACGCCCCCATGGTCGAGACCCTGTGCGGGCTCATCTCGTCCACTCGCGAGACCCTGGACGCGGCGGTCTTCACCATCACCGATGACCGGGTGACGGCGGCCCTCATTGCCGCACACCGGCGCGGGGTACGCGTCCGCATTCTGTCCGATGACGAAAAGAGCTGGGACCGCGGCAGCGATGTCGACCACTTGCGGCAGTCGGGGCTCGATGTGCATACCGACCACAGCGAGCACCACTTTCACCACAAGTTCGCGGTCTTCGACGACAGCTGTTTGCTGTGTGGTTCGTACAACTGGACGCGCGCCGCCGACACGTCAAACCGCGAGAACTTCCTGATCACCCACGAGCCGCGTCTGGTCAGGCAGTACCGCGACGCGTTCACCCAGATGTGGAGCGAGATCAGCTAGCCGCCCCGAGTGAGCCCACCCCTGCTACGGTCGGCCCTTCGCGGAGGCTTCAATGTCTGGACTCACCCTCGGTGTCATCGGAACAGCGCTCAAAGAAAATGAGTTTCGGGCTCCGATTCACCCCGAACAACTGCCACGAATTCCCGAGGAACTGCGCCAGCGCATGAGCCTCGAAAAGGGCTATGGGCGCCGGTTCGGGTTTCCCGATGAGCAGCTCGCCAAGCGTGTCGGCTCACTCAAGAGTCGCGAAGAGCTGATGGCGGACTGCGACATCATCTTGATGCCCAAGCCCACCGACGCCGACCTGCCATCCCTGCGCGACGGCCAGATCCTGTGGGGCTGGCCACACTGCGTGCAAGGCCCCGCCATCACCCAGTGCGCCATCGACAAGAAGCTCACGGTGATCGCCTGGGAGGCCATGCACATCTGGAAGCAAGACGTGTGGCAGATGCACGTGTTCCACAAGAACAACGAGATCGCCGGCTACGCGGGGGTGCTGCATGCCGCCCAGCTCAAGGGCATCACGGGCCACTACGGGCGCCGACGCCGAGCAGCGGTCATCAGCTTTGGCTCGACTGGACGCGGAGCCATCCACGCCCTGCGAGGACTCGGCTTTCACGACATCACGCTGTTCACCCGCCGTGCGGGCACCTTGGTCACCAATCCAATTCCAAGTCTTGGGCACTGGCAGTTCAACCGTGTCGGCGACACCGCCAAGGCCGATGTGCAGCTCGACGACGGCACGCGCATGACCATGGCGCAGGCGCTTGGCCACTTTGACATCGTCGTCAACTGCATCTTCCAGGACACCGACGCGCCGTTCGTCTTCGTCGACGACAACGAGATCGACGAGCTCAAGCTGGGCTCGCTCATCATCGACATCAGCTGCGACGAGGGCATGGGCTTCTCGTTCGCCAAGCCGACCAAGTTCAGCAAGCCGAGCTTCCCCTTCGGCGGCCGACGGGGCACCTACTACGCTGTCGATCACACGCCTTCGTACCTTTGGAACGCGGCGACCTACGAAATCAGCGCAGCCCTCATCCCGTTCATCCCGACCGTCATGGCGGGTCCGGACGCGTGGCACAAGGACACGACCATCCGCAAGGCGCTCGAGATCCAAGACGGGCGCATCTTGAACGACAAGATCCTGAACTTCCAAAAACGCAGCGCCGAGTATCCGCACCCGCTGCTGTAGCTAGCGCCTAAACGCGGCCTCGTGGCCAAATCGGCGGGCAGCTTCGAGCTTGTCGGGGGTCATGCCTTCGATCTTGCCGACCCGCGCATACTCCTCGCTCGCCGACACATCTGAGAGCAGGGTGTTGTCGGTGTTGATGCACACCCGAACCCCCGCATCGAGCCACCGCGGAATCGGGTGCGCGCCAATCGTATCGATGATGCCCACCTGCCAGTTGCTGGTGGGGCAGGCCTCGATGGTCACCCCCGACGACAGCACCAGATCGAGCACCGCCGGATCGTCCAGCAGCGTGGTGCCATGACCGATGCGCTGAGCATGCAGGACCTCGATGGCCGTGCGGATTTCGTGGGGAGCGCGTCCCTCGCTGGCGTGAACGGTGCGGTTGATTCCCAGGTCCCGGGCCCGCTCAAAGGGCTTGCTGTAGTCGTCGAGTCGGAAGTCATGACCGGGCGTCGGTCCGCCCGCCAAGTCGATCGCCACGACTCCAGGACGGGTCGCTGCAATGTCCACATGGCTCTGCAAGATGGCTGGGTCCTCGCCATATAGCCCGCAGAGAATGATGCCTGCACGGCCATCAACCCCGGCCAGTGCTGCATCGACATAGGCCTCGGGCGGCTGCTCATGGTGCAGCTGTGGGGCGAAGCGAATCTCGAGCACCTCGACCCCGTCTGCAAGGGCGTCCTCGCAGATCTCCCGGGCCACCCGCTCGACAGCATCGGGCGTCTGCAGCACCGAGAGCGTGAACGAAAATCGCGCCAGAGCTTCCTGCAGGCCCATGCCGGGAAAGAAGCGCAGATCAAAGGGGATGGTTCGGTTGGCGCGACCCGCAAGCTCGGCGAGTGTGCGGATGCGAAGCGAGCCATCGAGATGACGGTGGAGATCGGTCAGACCAGACATGCGATGCAGTCTAGTCGCTGGGGATGTCGTCGGGATCGCGCTGTGCTGTGACCGTCGCCTCGGCCGTCGCCGTGCGTCCGTCCTCATCCTCGATCGACATGCTCACTAGCAGCTCGTGGTCGAACAGCAGCTGCGGCGGAGTCGTCAGTTCGTCCGTGGCCAGCGATGCCACATCCAGGAATGCGTACATGCCGACAAAGGTGCCCGAACAGTCGTCGTCCATCTGCAGGGCGACCGAGTACTGATTGAGCGCAACCCGCTGCCCCGACGCCACATCGGTGATGGTGTAGGTGATGCGCACAAACTCGCTTGTGTGCCAAATCCGCGCGCTGCCCAGCACATGCCAGCCCCCCTGCGGGCCGTGCACCATGACCACGGCCGGCGGCTCGGGGAACGCCTCGAAAGCCGCCTCACCAGTGCCGATCTCGAGCCACGGGTCCACGGACAGACACTCCACAGGCACGTCGCCGCTGTCCGGCTGCTCCGGGGGCGAAGCAGGGCAGCCCATGAGCAAGCACAGCGTGGCAAGCAGCAATCCCATGACCACTGCTTAGCATGGGAACGTGCGCTCACGTGGGACGCGCCCCGGGTTAGCAGGCAGGCGTGAAGACCTTCCTCCTACTGGCACTCATCGGCTGCGGCGCGAACCAAGAGCCCGATGTCGAGGTGGCCGTCGAGCCAACCGTCGAGGCCTCATCCCCCACTCCGCCCGGCTACCGCGTGGCATCGGCCGCCAACCTGACCGGCGAGTACACCAACCGCCTGTCGACTCAGACCAGCCCCTACCTGCTTCAACATCAGCACAACCCTGTGGATTGGTACCCGTGGGGAGACGAGGCCTTTGCCGAAGCCAAGGCGCGAAACGTCCCGATCTTCCTGTCGATTGGCTACGCCGCGTGCCACTGGTGCCACGTCATGGAGGAAGAGAGCTTCGAGGACCCTCACCTCGCCGCCTACCTCAACGCCCATTTTGTGTCGATCAAGGTGGACCGCGAAGAACGCCCCGATGTCGATGCGGTCTACATGGACGCCATCCACGCCCTGCGCGGAAGCGGGGGATGGCCCGCCAGCATCTGGCTCAATCACGAGCGCAAGCCGTTCTATGCGGGCACCTACTTCCCAAAGACCAGCCGCTATGGCCGGCCGAGCTTCCGCGACGTGCTCGAGATGACGACCGACAAGTGGACGAACGACCGCCAAGGCATCGAGAACATCGCCGACGAGGTCAACGCCAAGCTGTACACGCAGTCGTGGCTCAGCCCCACCGACGATGTCGCTATGGACGCGCCCCTGCGCGGGCTCGAACGGCTCAATCGCACCTGGGACACCACCAACAGCGGCTGGGGCAACAAGAAGTTCCCCATGATCGCCAACCTCGAGTTCATGCTCGCCTACGGACTCGAGCACGATGACGCCAAGGCCCTCGGCCGGGTACGTTCGGCCCTCGACGCCATGGACAAAGGCGGAATTCACGACCACCTCGGCGGCGGCTTTCATCGCTACACCGTCGATCCCACCTGGACCGTGCCGCACTTCGAGAAGATGACCTACGACAACGGCCAGTTCCTGAGCATCTACGCCGAGGCCGCCGTCGCACTCGACGAGCCCCGCTACGCCACCGTGGCCCGCAGCATCGCCGACTACATGCTGCGTGACATGTTGCACGGGGAAGGCGCCTTCTATAGCAGCCAGGACGCCGACTCCGGAGGCGAAGAAGGCACCTACTATGTGTGGAACGCCCGCATGGTCGAGGCCGCCCTCGAGCCAGGTCCCGCAGCCGCCTTCATCG
>Ga0114932_10003013_pt1 | contig 17031 bp, 14 predicted proteins | sample 2SBtaG_2_FD_87286 | JGI IMG/M metagenome (GOLD analysis project Ga0114932, IMG submission 87286) | Deep subsurface microbial communities from Kolumbo volcano to uncover new lineages of life (NeLLi) - 2SBTROV12_ACTIVE470 metaG | ecosystem: Environmental > Aquatic > Marine > Volcanic ... | reverse complement strand
GATGTTGGTCTTGAGCTGGTTGTCGACGGTGATGAAGCCGCGCTCCATCAAAACACCCAGCTCTTCGAGGCCGAGTCCCTTGCTGTTCGGGCGGCGGCCGACAGTGACGAGCACGTAGTCAGCGGGCAGCGCGTGGGCGCCCTTGTCGTTCTCGACGTTGACCACCGGACCGTTGTCGGTGTTCTCCCAGCCATTGGCCTTGGTCTTGAGCATGACCTTGATGCCGTCGCGCTTGAGCTGGCGGTTCAGCACCTTGACGGCGTCTTTGTCGGTGCCGGGGATGATCTGATCCATCATCTCGACGACGGTGACGTTGCTGCCCAGGCGGGCCCAGACCTGACCGAGCTCGAGGCCGATGACGCCACCACCGATGACGACCATATTGGTCGGCACTGAGTCGAGGTTGAGGGCGCCGGTGGAGTCGATGATGGGCGCATCAGCGAACGAGAAGCCCGGAATCTGAATGGGTGACGAGCCTGTCGCGATGACGATGTTGTCGGCGGTGATGGTCTTGGTGCCGCTCTCGGAGGTGATCTCGACGGTGCCAGGAGCCGTGATGCGTGCGGTGCCAAGCTCCATGTCCACGTTGTTGGCCTTGAGAAGCATCTTGACGCCGCCGGTCAGCTTGCCGACGACCTTGCTCTTCCACGCCTGCAGCGTGGGCACATCGATGCTGACATCGCCCGTCGAGATGCCGAAGTCACCGGGGCTCTGGACTAGCTTGTAGGCGGCGGCGGCGTTGATGAGCGCCTTGCTTGGAATGCAGCCGACATTGAGGCAGACGCCTCCCCAGTACTCCTTTTCGATGCACAGGGTCTTGATGCCGAGCTGTCCGAGACGGATGGCGCAGGGATAGCCGCCGGGTCCGGCGCCAATGACAATGGCCTGGTAGTCGCTCATGATGGGGCTCCGGGCGGTGATGTACCGCCGCTACTGTTGGCGCGGAAGGTCCGCTTGGATGAGATGGGGGCCGCCCGCTGCCTTGGCTGCGGCGACCGCGTCGTGGACTGCACTGGCGTCGCTGCCGTCGACAGCGCTGACCTCGAGTCCAAAGGTGAGGCCGAGCTGAACCGGCTCGGTGGCCAGCTGCCCGACGACCGGTGCATCGGGTCCCAGGGGCGTGACCGCCACTAGGAAGATGATGTTGGGACGGTGCATGGCAGCCGTATTCAGGGCCTCGTGAAAGGCGCCGTCCGAGGCACTGCCGATGCCTAGGTGGACCAGGGTGGTGCGCTCGCTGGCCATGGCGATGCCCACGGCATGCAGGGCGCGCAGGGCCGGCGAGGGGGTCGCAGGCGCCACTTTGTAGGGACGGGCTCCGGCCATGCCGTCGACCAAGCGCTCCATCGGCACATCGCGCAGGACCGCGCCGACACGCTCACGTAGACCTGGCACCCACCAATCGCCCTTGCCCAGCGCCGTCACGGCACCGGCGATCAGCGGCTCAAGGCCCGTTGCCGGAATGGGAAACGGAACGGGATTGCTGGCTGCGAGTGCCTTGTCGGCCTCGCGGACGCGCTCGATGGCCTGGGTCAGGCTCACGAAATCTCCGTCAGCAGCTCGCCGGGGTTCTGCAGAATCTGCTGGACCCGGGCGGTGAAGCGGGCGGCGAGAGCACCATCGATGACGCGGTGGTCAAAGCTGCCCGACAGGAAGGTGCGCTTGCGAATGACGACCTGGCCCTCGTGGGCGACCGCTGCGTCGCGAATCGCGTTGAAGCCCAGGATGGCGACCTCGGGCACGTTGATGATGGGGGTGGCGTGCACACCCATGGTGCCGACGCCGGTCAGGGTGAAGGTGCTGCCCGACAGCTCGGGCAGGCTGGCCTTGCCGGCACGGGCGCGGGCGGACAGGTCGGTCATCTCGGCGGCGATGCGCAGGATGGACTTCTGCTCGACGTTCTTGATGACCGCAACGACCAGGCCATTGGGGGTGTCGCAGGCAAAGCCAATGTGGTGGTCGCCCTTGATGTGCAGCGCAAAGGCTTCTTCATTCATGTGGGCGTTGAAGCTGGGGAAATCGCGGAAGGCGATGCTGCAGGCTTTCATGACAAAGGGCAGGTAGTTGAGCTTGGAGCCCTGTGCCTCGGCGATGGGCTTGAGCATCTTGCGCACGGCCACGAGGTTGTTGCAGTCGCACTCCTCGACGTAGGTGAAGTGCGCGGCGGTCGAGATGGAGCGGCTCATCTGCTCGGCGATCTTGCGGCGCAGGCCGATGATCTTGACCACCTTGCTTTGGCCCGACGGCACGACGTCGGGCTGTGGCAGCGCGTTGGGCAGGCGCACAGCTTGGACCGCCGGGGCCTGGGCGCGGTCCACATCGACATGGGTGATGCGGCCGCCGGGGCCGGTGCCTTCGACCAGCTCGAGATCGACGCCGTCTTCGCGGGCGTGACGTCGCACTGCCGGAGGGGCCTTGGTGACGGAAGTGCGCCGCTTTGGAGGGGCCGGCTGAGTGCTGATCACCGGTGGACTGAGGGCGGGACGCGGTGGATTGCTCTTGGGGTTGGGAGCGGCTTGGCGAGTGGGGGCTGCCATCGGCGTCATGGGCTGCGGCGACTTGCCGGTGGTGACGGGCAAGTGGTTCTCGACGGGTGCTGCGGCACCCTCGCTGATCTCGACGAGAGGGGTGTGCACGGCGATGATGTCGCCTGGCTCGCCGAACAACTTGGCGATGGTGCCGGCTCGTGGGGAGCTGATCTCGACGTTGGCCTTGTCGGTCATGACGTCGCACAGGGGCTGATCGATCTCTACGCGGTCACCGACGGAGACTTTCCACTCGACGACCTCGCCTTCGACGACTCCTTCACCGATCTCGGGCATCTCGAATACGAACGACATGGGGCTTCCTCAGAAACGCACCGCTGCACGAGCCGCAATGGCAATGGCAGTGGCGTCGGCGGCCGCAGTGGCCGGGGGGGATTCCAGGTACAAGAAGGCGGTCCGGGTGACCGTACGCAGCACGCGCTGGCAGAAGGCGCGCTCGCCAATGGCAACGACACGGCCCGTCGCCGTCACTTCAGCGGTGATGGTCTGCACGTCGAGCGGAGCCAGGCTGACCAGGTCGACGACCGTCGCGTCGATGCCGTCGTCGAGCAGTGCATGGGCGGCCTGCAGCGCTGCCGTGACGCCTTCGCCATAGGCGAGCAGCGTGATGTGCTGGCCTCGTCGGGACACGATGGCCTCGCGACCAAGTTCGTGGCGAATGCGCTCGCCAGCGGGCATGACCCGAGGCTCGAACAAGACCGTCGGGGCGCCATAGGACAGGCCCGTCTGCTCGAGTTCTTCGACCATGCCGTGGGTCGATGCACACAGCACGTGCAGCCCTCGGATGCTGGCCAAGGTGTCCAGTACGGGCCGGTCGACGCGCTCGCCCGCGGCGTCTCCGAGGGGGCAGACCAGCAGCATCTGCAGCCCGAACTCGCCGTCAGACGCCAGCGATGCGGCCTCGGCGAGGGGCTCGAGCATTGCCAGCAGCCGACCCGAGGAGCTGACTTCAACAATGGGGGTCTTGCCGCCAATGGCCATGCCGACCGCGATGCCGACCATCGCTCTGTCGGCAATGGGCAGTGCGAGGTGTGCCGGGTCTTCGTCGTCTCGGTTCTCGGACAGCACGATGAGGGTCATTTGGCCTCGCCGGGCTGCACGCCGCCGTTGCGCTTGTCGATGTACTGCCGAATGAAGAACTCACCAGCCTTGTAGGACGAGCGCACGAGTGGAGCGCTTGCGACGTAGCCAAAGCCCATCTCGAGGCCGAGCTTTTCGTACGCTTGGAACTGGTCGGGGTGCACGAACTCGTTGAGCTCGAGGTGCTTGCGTGTCGGCTGCAGGTACTGGCCGATGGTCAGGAAGTCGCAGCCCACGTCGCGCAGGTCGGACATGCACTGAGCGACCTCGTCGGGAGTCTCGCCGAGGCCCACCATGATGCTGGACTTGGTGTAGCGGGTGGGGTCCTGAGCCTTGATGTCGGCGAGCACCTTGAGGGACTGCTGGTAGTTGGCCCGGGGGTCTCGCACGACGCCCTGCAGTCGCAGCACGGTCTCGATGTTGTGCGCAATGACTTCGGCGCCGGCGCCGACCACGGTCCACAGGGCTTGCTCGTCGCCTTGGAAGTCTGGAATCAGCACCTCGACCATGGTCTTTGGCGCGTGCTCGCGGATGGCGCGGATGCAGGCCGCAAAGTGAGCGGCGCCACCGTCGGGCACGTCATCGCGGTCGACGCTGGTGAGCACCACGTAGTCCAGCTCCATCTCGCGAATGGCGTGGGCCACGTTGGTGGGCTCGTCGGGATCGAGGGGACTGGGCGCCTTGAGGGTCTTGACCGCGCAGAACCGGCAGCCGCGGGTACAGGTGTCGCCCATGACCATGAAGGTGGCGGTGCCTCCCTCCCAGCATTCTCCGATATTCGGACAACGCGCTTCTTCGCACACAGTGGCGAGCTTCAGCTCACGGGCCCGCTGCTTGATCTTGTGGTAGCGCGGCGATCCGGGCATGCGCACCTTGAGCCAAGGCGGCTTCGGCATGCGGCGCGGTTCGGGTCGGCGAGACGACAGGACAGGCTCCAAACGGCGGGCAGACCGGGTAACACGCCAGCACCCTTATGCGGGGGGCAAGCGAGCCAGATTGCTCGCCACCTGGTCCGCCAGATCGTCGAATCCAAGTCGGCGCCAGGCCTGCTCGGCGGCCTGCCACGCCGACCGTGCTTGCTCCATTTGTCGCGTTCCGGCGGCGATTTCTCCGGCGCTCTGCAGCATGGCTGCGGTCTCTGCGTCGCACACCTCAAGCAGTGGGCCGATGGCCTGGCAGTGGCTGTCCCACTCACTCTTGTCGCGCTGGCCAGCGGCGATGGCCATGAACATGGCATGCACGTGCAGAAGCTGCCCCTTCCATGCGAGTTTCTGCAGCTGCGTGACGTGGCCGGTCAACAGCTTGCGCGCCACGGGATAGCGCTTGGCCGCGATCTTGAGCGCCGCCAAGTTGGACTCGGGGTACAGGCGCTTGGGTGAGCCGATGCGGCCATAGAGCATCGCGCTCTGCCGGTACGCTTTTTCGGCCTTGGAGTTCTCGCTTTGACCGCGATGCATCTCGCCGATGCTGTTGTGGACGTAGGCCGCACCGTCCAAGTGGTCGACGTCTGCATAGGCCTCGAGGGCGTTGTCCCAGGCCTCTCGTGCGCCGGTCGGGTCCCCAGCGCTCTCGAGCAGGTCTCCGATCTGAGCCACGGCATCGGCCGCCTCGAGCAGGTTGCCCGCTTGGCTGTGCAGCTCTAGAGCCCGTTCTTGAAGCGCCATGGCCAGCTCTGGCTCGCCGTGGCGAGCCAGAGCAATGCCAAGCTCGTGGCAGCACTCGGCCGTCCCCGTGTCGTCTCCTGCAGTGTCGTACGTCGCAAGGGCGTTCTCGAGCAGGTCGACTGCGCGATCGGTGTCTCCCTGCTCGCGATAGAGCACTCCCTGCATGCGCCGTGCGTCGGCCTGCAGCAGCCGCCATCCCTGCCGACGGGCCTCCATCTCCACACTGTGGGCGACCTGGAGGGCCTCTGCGGGTCTGCCGCGCCGGCGGTTGACCGTGGCGGAGAGCATGCGAGCCCGACCCCAGCGGATGTGTTCCAGTGGCACCCCAGCCTTGTCGAGGGACTGCAGCAGCAGGTCGACAAGACTGCGTGCGGCACCGTATTGGTCGGCGACGATGCGTGCCTCGACCCCGTCGAACAGGGGCTCGATGGCCCGCGCGTGCTCGCCCGCCTCAAGCAGGTACCGCGCCATGCGCTCCTCATGCCTTCGCGCCCGCCCGCCAGAGGCCAGTGCGGCCGCGCACGCTGTGTTCAGGGCCACCCAGTGCCCTTCTGCGCGCACATCATCGAGCAATGACTCGCGCAACATGGCGTGAGCAAAGGCCCAGCCTCCCTCCCGCTTGCGCGCCAGTCCGCTCGAGCACAATCGGTCGACCAGGGACATTCGACGGGTGACACCTGCAGCGCGGCAGGCGGCCAGCCACTCGTCATCGTCGACGACCGCACCGAGCACCGCCGCCACTTTGAGCGCTGTGGTGTCGGACATGTCGTCGAGCAGCTTGTCGAGGCGAGCCTGCCAGACCGCCAGAAGTTCGCTGGGCATGGGCGGCATGTCGCCCACCAGCTCGAATCCAGACTCGCCGGCTTTCAGGATTCCGCGCTCGATCCAGTCCCCGACAAGCTGCACGGCGAACAGCGGATTGCCCTCGGTCAACCGTTCCACGTCGGCCGCCAGGCGACCGTCGAGTCTCAATAGGGTGCGAACGAGCTTGGAATGCGTCGCCTTGGGCAGGGCCGCGAGCGGCAGCTCACGCCCTCCGCGCAGCTCGATGACCTGTTCGAGCAGGTACTTGGCCGCGGGTTTGTTGGCGAGCTCGTCCGTCTGCACCGTCAGGATCACCAGGACCGGCGCGTCGATCTGGTTGCGCGCACGCAGCATGGTCTCGGCAAAGGACAGCGCATCGAGGCTGAAGTGCACGTCGTCCAGGATGAACACCGCCGGTCGCTCCTGACAGAAGTGCTCCAGCAGCCCCAGCATCAGCGTGTGACGGGTCTTGAGGCCACTTAGTCGGCGGGAGCGCATCTCGGTCGAGGCGTGCTCGGGGGCGGGCCCCAGCAGCTCGATCAGCGCGCTGACCTCGTAGCCTTCTTTGACGCCGAAGTCGGCCATCAGGGCGTTCACCCGCTTTGCCAGGGGCGCGCCCGTGAGGCCAGCGCAGCCCAGGAATCGGGCAATCATGGGTGCGATGCCGTCCTCGGGGTCCTCCTCAGCGCTGTGGCTGGCGCGAAGAACCGAGGTGGCGCCGACCTCGTGAGCGCGCTCGGCGATCCAGTTTGCTAGCCGCGTCTTGCCAGTGCCTGTGGGGCCGGTCAACACCACGACCTCGCCGCTTCCTGTGCGTCGCACGCGAATGAGCGCATTCCACAGCTCGTCTCGCTCGGTCTCACGGCCGACAAGAGGGATCTGCCGCAGGTCGAACAGTCCCAGACCGGCTCCAACCGCGGCCATGCTGTCGGACTGGTCGGGGCGTCGCCACGTGTCGGGCAGTGGCGGAATCGGCCACCTGTCGGCCATGCGCAGAGTCGCCTTGTCCCACTCCTCGGGCTCGGCAGGGGCCGCGTCGTTGAGCAATGGGCCCAGGGTCAGCACGGGGACCGCCCCACTCAGCAGGCTCTGTGCGCGATGTGTGACCACCGTCGGGTCGTTCCAGGCATCGTAGGCAACTTCGATACCGTGCAGCTCCCAAGCGGCGTCAGCGGCACGTCGGTACCGGTCCTTGGGCGATTTTGCGAGCATGCGCCGCGTCCAGTCGATGAACTTGGCAGGGACCTCGACCTTGGTCTCGCCAAATGTGGGCTCGGCATGCAGATGGCCTGCGAGGACTTTGCTCAGGTCTTTGCTATAGAACGGCGGGTGCCAGTAGAGCAGGCGGTAGGCGACGCAGCCCAGCGCATACAGGTCGGTCCATGGACCCATGTCTCGCCAGCGCCCTTCGATCTGCTCGGGCGACATGTAGTTCGGCGTGCCGGCGATGTGGTCGGTGTCGGGCCGCTGCCTTTCCAGGGCATGAGCCACCCCGAAGTCCACCAGCTTTACCGTCTGCGCATCGGCCTGGCTGGTGTCGATGAGGATATTGGGAGGCTTGAGGTCGAGGTGAACCACCCTGCGGGCGTGGGCATGGGCCAGCGCGTCGAGCAAGGTGAGCATCACGCCCTTGATGTCGGGCCAGTGCAGGTCGAGGGCCACTCGACTCAGAGTGCCGCCCGACACATACTCCATCGCGATGAACGGTGACCCGGCCTGCAAGGTGCCCTGGCTCAGCTCGTCCGACGCCTTGTCGAGCAAGCCATAGTCAAAGACGGACACGATGTTCGGATGGTGCAGACCCGCTGTCGAACGCGCTTCGTCCCGAAACCCAGACAGGACCCGAGGTTTGTCGGCGTACTTGCGCTTGAGCACCTTGATGGCGACATCGACCCCGGTGCTGCGGTGACGCCCGGCCCATACCGAGCCCATGCCGCCTTTTCCCAGCATGTGGGTCAGCTCGAATGAGCCGCAGGGAACGGGGGCAGTGAAGCGGTGAACATCCATCGACGATCAGGGTGCCATGAGTCCGTTGCCGACAAAGAGCAGTGCCGCGACGACAACCAGGAATCCGATCAGAGCCAGCCCGCCGATCACGGCCAGGGTGGCAATGGCGCCGATGGAGCGCGCTGGAGTCAGGGTGGACTCTGCCGTGTGAGCGGGGGCCCTTGGGATCTCATCGGTCGCCATTGGCTCAGTGCGCTCGTGCAGGGTGCTGCCGTTCAGCTCCGCGTCGCCCATCTCGACTTTCTGTTGTTCGACCAGCGAGACCAGGGTGGTCTCGGCCCACTCGGCCAGCCAAGGGGCCGGCACGACTCCGCGGAGGTTGCGGATTTCTCGCTCGATTTCTTTGGCGGTGATGCGCGCTTGGTGGTCATAGGCGAGCATTCGCTCCAGCAGTGGCTTGACCGCCTCGAAGTCGAGACCCACCTCACGGGCGACGGTCTGCAGGCAGGCCTCGATGTGCTGCTCGTGCTTTGCCTGGGTGAAGAAGGTCTTGCCAAAGCGCTGGCCAGATAGCGACTCGCCCAGCACCACGCCCAGGGCGTAGATGTCGCCCGCCGGCGTATCGATGGACTGCAGGCGCTCGGGAGCCATGTAGCCACGGGAGCCCATGAGCATGGACTTGGTCTCGGATTCCCGGGCCTCGAACTCGGCCCGTGCGACTCCCCAGTCCAGCAGCTTGACCTCGCCGGCTGTCGACAGCTGAATGTTGCTGGGCTTGATGTCCCGATGGATGATCTTGAGAGGCCCTTCTGGCCCCTGACTCGCGTAGGCGACGTGCAGCGCTGACGCGAGCTCACTGACCATCTCGAGTGCTGCACCGAGCGGCAGCGTCTCGCGGGCGCGCAGCACCCGGTACAGGGCCGAGCCAGGCACGTACTCCATGACCACGGACCAGCGGCCGTCGATCTGGTACAGGCCATCGACGTGAAGAACGGCCCGGTGCCGAAACAGCCCCAGAATCTTGGCTTCGTCACGCAGGCGGGCAGCCACGTCCTCCCAACCCTCCATTTCTGGATTGAGAATCTTGATGGCCACGACTTTGCTGAAGCCGCCAGCACCCTGTTGTGTCGCACGATAAACGGTGCCGAAGCTGCCTTTTCCCACTGCATGATGGATGAGGTAGCTGCGCTCGATGTCCAACTCACCCCCTTGCAGCCCTCATGGTACACGGAGCCAACTGGTGTAGACTCCCCCTCACTGATTGGTTTTTTCTCTGATGTTGTTTCGCACAGCGGCCCTGATGGCAGCGATTCTCGCGCCCACAGCCGCCCAGGCTCTCGAATACCGGATCATGACGCTCAGCGATGGGCGCGTGCTCAACGTAGAGCTGAACGAGACCAAGGCGACTGGCCTGGACATCACCGTGCCCTGCGGCTCGACGTCCGTTCCGTTCGATTTCCTGATCGAGATGGCTCCCAGCGATCCCACCGAGTACCTGTCCCAGGAAGACTGGGTCATCTATGTGGCGGCCCCCGACGCGCTTGCGCCGCGGCTCAAGGCGTCGTTCACGGCCATGCCGGGCATCCAAGTCCACGGCGAAGAGGGCGTGGACAGCCCGATCACCGAAGACCAGAACGCGTTCGCCGTCGCCTGCGAAGAGGACATGGAGTGCTTGGTTGCCGCATTGGCGGACGCTCCCTGGACGTGGATCATCACCGCCGGGTCCCTCGAAGACGGCAGCGTCAAGGTCGACGGCCGCCTGAGCACTGGCATCACGAACTACAGCGCGATCTACGACCCCAAAGCCATCGAGAGCCTGCAGAACGCCAACTATGCGTCGCTGGGCTTGAAGCCTGTCGGCTCCATGCCCGTGCTCGAGGGCGAGCTGTGGGTTGACGTGAAGTCGCCAGCGGTCAGCATCAAGGTTCCAAAGTTGCCCACGACGGTGACGGCGCCAGCACCTACCGGACCGAGCGATGCGGGCCAGGTCATGGTGCAGTCCTTTGTTCCTCTTCCCGGCTTTCCGTCGCTGTCCAACGGCGACATGGGCGGATTTGGGCTGTCGATGGCGACGGTCGTGCCCGGCACGGCGTTGTGGGCGCTTCTGGCCAAGCGCAACGTCAACCCCGGGGGTCGAAACCCCGGCAACGGCGGCAAGCTCATCCTGCAGACGGCCGTTGGCTACTACGCAATGAGCATCGTCGCGAGCCAGGCCTTTGGTTTGCGAGGCGACAAATCCGCTTCTGACGTGGTGGTGCTGCCCATGGCCGACCCCACCGAAGGCAGTGTGGGCGTGCAGCTGGCGGTCCCGCTGCGCTAGCGAATTTGCTGGCTACTGCGTTGTGGCGGCGTTCATCGGTCGGTTCTGTGTCAGATGACGCCTGCGGTTCGGCTTGGTCCAGGATCATTCCTTGACACCCTGTCAGGAATGAGTAACCTGACACCTCGTCAGGGAATTGAAGATGGCCGCTCGCAAGCTCGATGAAGGAAAGCGCAATGAGATCGCTGTGGCTGCACTCGATGTGCTGCGCCGCCGCGGTCTGGCCAACACGTCGATGTCGACCATCGCCCGCGAACTGGGCATGAAACGGCCCACTCTGTACTTCTACTTTCCCAGCCTGTCCGACATCTTCGAGCACTTCCTCGAGTCGGTCCGCAACGAAGAGATGGTGTATGTCGGCACCCGGCTGATGACGGTGACTCACCCCATCGACATGGTCGACACCTTGATTCGGGCCGAGCACGAGTTCTTTGCCGAGCGAGGCATGACGGACTTTGTCGTGCTCGTCGCTCAGTTCGCCGGTGCAGGCGACGAGACCGAGCGGGCTCGGTTTCGGCAGATCTTGGTGCAGCAGCTGGGGCCTGTTCGCGAGGGAATCGTCGCGGCTTTGCGCCAGGGCATCGCCGACGGGCGGGTGGTCCCCTGTGACCCCGAGGCCGTCTTCGACTTCATCTATGTCGTGGTCGACGGCGGCATGGTCCACGCGGCACTGCGCGACCTCGATCCGGTCCCCATGCACGATTTCATCCGCACACACCTGCTCGAACCACTCAAGCGAATTCCTCCGGAGCACTCATGACCACATCGACCGACATCTTGCGCCTGCGCGGCACCCAGCAGCAGATGGGCCATCAACATGGAAGCTTGGTGCGTCAGCTCGGCGGATGGGAGGACGTCGTTGCCTACTACCCGTCGATGCCCAAAGGCATGCTGTTCCCGACGGCCAGCTTGGGTCCGGTGGAGCGGGTGGCTCGCCGGGCAATGACGCCGCTGCTTGGCCTGGCGCTGCGCCGCCTGTACTCGGCTCGTCCCGCCGAATACCGCGAGCGGACCGAGGCCTTTGGCGAGGCGCTGGGGGTGGACCAATCCCGCGCACCCGACCTCGGCGTCATGGATGTGGCCCAGAACTTCATCGGCACGTTGACGCGACTGGGGCTGGTGCCCTTTGCACAGCGGGCCGCGTCGGCGCTCCCTCCCATGTGCTCGTCCCTAGCAGTCTGGGGCCGCGCTTCCGAGGACGGTCGAGTGCTGCACGGTCGCAACTTCGACTTCCCTGGCCAGGGAATCTGGGAGCGGCGACCCGCGGTCGTGTTCTGCACCCCAGACACCGGCGTGAAGTACGGCTTTGTCACCACGCGTGGCGCCGACACGCCCGGGGTCACGTCGTTCAACGAAGCGGGCATCACCCTGGCCGCGCACACACGCTTTCACCGGGACGTGCGCTTTGATGGGCGGTCCGTGATCGATCTGGGCCACGACCTGATTCGTCGCGCCGAGTCTTTGGACGATGCCATTCGCATTGCCCGCGAGCTGCCGTCCGCATCGAGCTGGGGATTTCTGGTCTCGTCCGCTCGCGAGCGCGATGCCGTGCTGCTCGAGTTCACCGGGTCACGGGTCGAGGTCACCCGAGCCGGCCGTGGCGAGGACTTCCTGGGTCACACCAACCGCTACCGGCATCCCGCGTTGCAGGTCGACGAGGTGACGCCGGCAGCAGCCTGGATTGCCCACTCCGACGGTCGCTACGCCAGCTTGATGGCCGGCATCGCGCGGCACGCCGCAGAAGGCTTGGGCGTCGACGAACTGTGCGCGTTGTTTGGTAGCCACATCGACGGCTGGACCGGAGCCGAGGAAGTTGGTGGGGGCGTGCTGGCCCAGCCAGACACCGTGCAGAGCGTGGTGGTCGACCCCGAACATCGGGCGCTGCACATCGGGGTCGGCGACACACCGGTCTCGCGAACGGCTTGGACGAAGCTGGACTGGTCGTGGGATGGGCCGAGCCTGGACGAGGTGCCCGCACCAGCGGCGTCTGGGTTCGACTCGCGGTTTATCGACGGACCCGCCGCCGAGGCCTGGAAGCTGTGGGCCGAGGCCTGTCGCCTGGAGTACACCGGCGTGAACCTCGACCGCATCGAGCGCAACCTGGAGCGAGCCACTGAGCTCGACCCCTCCGAAGGCTGGTACCGCATGATTGCGGGCACCCTGGCGCTGCGGCGAGGGGACTTCGACGCCGGGCTGACCCATCTGCAAGCCGGCATCGGCACGGAACGGTCCGAGTTTCGACGCGGTCAGCTGCTGCTGTGGGCGTCGCGTGCGGCCCAAGTCACCGGTCGGCCAGACGACGCACAGGCGCACCGGCAGCAGCTGCTCGGCCTGGCGCACCCGCTGCTGGCCAGCCATCGCCAGGCGGCTCTGCGCGAGTCGAGCGTGCCAATGGCCGCGCGAAAGATGGTCGGCGTGCCCATCAACATCACGCTTGGCGATGCTGGATAGGCATCTGCTGGGTTGAGTCCGAAGTCCGGAGCGTTGCCGAACAAGGAGCGGCGACTTCGTCTCGCCGTTGCAGCGGATCGACGGCGAGACGAAGCACGCCGCTCCCTGGAAAATTTCGGACTCAGCGCACTAGGAGTTGGGAACGGCCGTGACCGAGACTCCGAGGTGGTCCGAGGGGGGCTGCTTGTCGGGAGTGACCGGCTGCCTGCCTAGACAGCGGAAGTCCGAAAACCGCAGGTTGTGGCCCCAGATGCGGTCGTAGCGGGCCTGGATGGAAGCCTTGGGCTTGCTCCAGGTGAAGCGCTCAGCCTTTTTGGCCCCGGTTGCCTCCCACGCATCGGGCAGGGGAGCGAGCACGTCGGCCTCACGCATGCGCAGGTTGGTGTCGCCGGCAAAGATGGCCGGGCCGTCGTGGCCTCGCAGGCGCTTGAGCACTTGTGTGGCCTGGATGTGTCGGCTGGCTGCGCCGCTCTTGAGGCTCTCGAGGTGGGCGGTCATGAACAGCCAGGTGTGGCCGTAGCCGCTGGCGGTCACCGATGTCAGCTCGCGGGCCTGAAAGCTGTCCAGGGGTGTGATGTCGTGGCTCAACACCTTGAACGGTGGGCGCACGGCAAGCACCTCGAAGTACTCCCGGGGCCTGGGCGATGCAGGCACAATCTCGTACCCGGCTGCACTCAGATGCGGGCGCAGGTGGGCGTGCCACGTGCGGTCCACGACCTCTTGGAACATCAAGACGTCGGGTGGCGGTGGCGCAGGCTGTCCACTGGCCAGAATCTGCTCCAGAGGGCCGCCCATCAGGGCCGTGAACAGGGCCGCCTCGGTGCGCAGGTCGAGGTGCTCGTCGGACAGGCCGAACAGATTCCAAGAGAGCAGACGCACGGCTATTCCGGGGTGGCGTCCACGGTGGCGGTCACCGCCGAGTCGAAGCTCCAGCTCGCAGTGACGCTGCCGGTGCCAAGCGTGTCGCTGGCGTCGCCACAGGTGGGGTCACCCTTCCATTCGAGATCTGCAGAGGAGCTGCCCTCGGTCATGCCTTCGAGGGCCGTCGCGGCACTGGTGCTCTCGATGCCGGTTCCGAAGAAGCCGACCTCAACGGTGTTCTCGACGCCGTCTTCTGGCGCCTCCCAGTGGGTGACGGCCACGAAGAGCCGGCTGCCTGTCGTGCACGGCAGGTCGCTGTTCAGCAGGCTGAAGTCGGCAATCTCGGTGTAGGCGCTCCAGAAGGTTCGCTCGCCGCCGACCGTCTCTTCAACGATGAATGCGGCGCCGCCTTCGTTCGCGATTTCGTCCGCGGTGGCGCCTTCGATGGTGACGTTTCCATCGACGCCCAGGCCGTCCGTCCGGGTGAAGTTCAGGCTGATCTCGCCGCCACCGGTGAAGGTGCGCTCGACGGTGGTGGGGCCTGTGCACCCGGCCAGCAGGGCGACAAATAGGGGCAGCGCTCGGTTCAAGGTGGACCTCCGGAGGCGCAACATAGCGCAACGCGTGGGGGTCCTGACCCTTCTGAAGTGAAGGCTGGCGAACTAGCTGGCTTTGCTGTCGGCGATCAGCGCTTTGTTCTGGGCATCCTGGACGGCGAGCTTGGACTCTTCGAGGTAGGTCTTGGCGTTGCGTCCGACCTCATCGACCTTGTTCATCAGCTCGCGCATGCGTTGCAGCAGCTCTGCGTTTTGTTCGATGCGCTGGGTGCTACGAGCGCTCCCACAGGGCCATGGAACGCGGCTAGCGCTTGGCCGGTACTGTGGGAGTCGGCAGTGATGCCGCGTCTTGAGCGATCTGATTCAGGTCGCCATCGTGCAGCCAGTACAGGCTGCCGCTTGTGGTCGCCGCGGCGACGATCAGAATGGTGACGAGGCGTCGGATCATGGAGGGCTCCATCCCCCCTTTGGCACGACCAGCGTACCGCAGGGGGGACGATGAGGTCCTACTTGAAGATGTACTCGGCCCAGCCGTTGCCGGTGTTTCCACCAACCGTGGTGGCCTGCATCGCGGTCATGCCGTCGTAGTACGACGAGCCGCCGCCCGCGGGGGAGTTGGACTCGCAGCCCGAGGCTCCGCCCCACCAGCCGCCGCCGCCGCCGCCTTCGTCGTTGGCCTGGCGGTTGTTGCCGCCCTGGCCGAACTTGCCGTTGCAGGTGCCGTTGCTGCCGTAGGTGGATGTACCACCGGCCGTCTGGGTGCCCCCGCGTCCACGCTGCGAGCCACCGGAGCCCGCGTTGCCGGTGAGTCCACCGCCGTGGCCGCCGTTCGAGGCGCAGGTTGCGTTGCCGCAGCCTCCGCCGCCGCCTGCCACGAGGATGCGGTTGTTGAGGTCACTCGGATCGATGATGCGCAGGTCCGTCGCGCCGCCGCCGCCGGAGCCGCCACGGGTTGCGCGTCCGCCGCCATTCCAGCCGCCCTGGTGGGTGCTCGAGGCGCCCTGGTCGGCTTGGCCGCCCTGTTCGCCCTGACCACCGACATGGAGCCACAGGTCGGTGCTTGCGGTGAAGACGCGTGAGCCTTCGGCCATGCCACCGTCGCCGCCGCGGCTGCTGGTGTCACCGAGTCCGGCTTCGGCGCCGTACAGGCGGAAGTGGTATTCGGCGTCGACTGCCACGGTCTGCATGGGCTCGGGACCGGCGCTGTAGGGCACGGTGAACCAGCCGCCACCCAGATCGTAGGTCCAGCCGCCGTTGGTCATGTCGCAGGTGACCTCGAACGCGTTCGCAGTGCCGCCGTCGAAGTCCGGGTCAATCCAGTAGTCGCCGTCGGGCAGTCCGTAGTCGGTCATCAGCTGCAGGCAGCTGGCACCGGCATTGGCCTGTGAGCCGCCGTTGTCGCAGTCGGTCTGCAGCAACGGCTCGTTGTCGTCGCAGTCCGAGCCGCCCGCGGCCAGGCCGGCCACGCCGTCGCCGTCGAGGTCATCGCCGGGGTCGCCGTCGCAGTTGTGATCGAGTGCATCATAGAGCTCGCCGGCTGCCGGGTTGAAGCTCGAATCGGTGTCGTCGCAGTCGCCTTCGCAGCCGCGGAAGCCGTCGAAGTCGGCATCGGCCTCGGCGGCGTCTAGGCCAGCACAGCTGTTGTCGATGCCGTCGCAGATCTCGATGGCACCGGGATTGGAGGCGGCCTGCAGGTCGTCACAGTCGGTGTTGGTGTTTGAGTAGCCAGTGGGCTGGCTGCAAGCGACCTGCGACACGGCGTCGACGCCGTAGCCGTCGCCGTCGTAGTCGATGTAGTAGGTCTGGCCCACACCGTCGTCGGTGGCGCCGTTGCAGTCGCTGTCGGAACCGTCGCAGACTTCGCTGTTGCCGGGGTATGCGTCGGCGTTGTTGTCATCGCAGTCGTCGCCGCTGGTCGTGTAGCCAGCAGGAGCGGTGCAGCCGAGCCAGGGAGCGGCGCCGTTGCCCGAGCCGTCGCCGTCGGAGTCGACATAGAACAGCGTGGTGTTGTTCGCGTCGGCGCCGTCGACGGTGCCGTTGCAGTCGTTGTCCGCACCGTCACAGGTCTCGGTGTTGCCGGGGAAGGCCTCGGACTCGTTGTCGTTGCAGTCGCTGTTGCTGCGCACGTAGTCTTGGGGCTGGTCACAGGCGACCTGGCTGTCGTTGACGTCGCCGTAGCCGTCAGAGTCCGCGTCGGCGTACCAGACGCTCTCGCCGATGGCGCCAGCCTCGTCGGCCGTGCCAGAGCAGTTGTTGTCGATGCCGTCGCAGACTTCGGTCGCTTCGGGGTTTACCCCCGCAGAGGTGTCATCGCAGTCGCCGCAGGCCGGGTAGCCGTCGCCATCGGCATCGGCATAGCCGACCGAGCCGTCGCAGTTGACGTCCACGGTTGAGGTGCACTCGATCTCGACAGCGCCCGGGTGGGTGGCGCTGTCGGTGTCGTCGCAGTCGGTGCTGTCGGCGACAAAGCCCAGTGGCTGGTCACAGGCACGCACTATGCCGGCGGGGTGGCCATAGGTGTCGCCGTCATCGTCCGCGTACCAGGATGTGGCGTCGGACGCGTTGTCGTCGACCAAGCCGTTGCAGTTGTCATCGACGCCGTTGCAGGTCTCGATAGCGGTCGGGCCGATGGCGGCATCGGCGTCGTTGCAGTCAGTCTCGGTGAAGGCTCCGTCGCCGTCGCCATCAATGGCTTCGTCGCTTCGACAGCCGGCGAAAAGGGTGAGGGCCATGACAACGGTCAGTGATAAGCGCATGAGATCTCCTAGATTCAGCAAGGGGCACACAATACCTGTGGTGTC
>Ga0114932_10003012_pt1 | contig 17032 bp, 9 predicted proteins | sample 2SBtaG_2_FD_87286 | JGI IMG/M metagenome (GOLD analysis project Ga0114932, IMG submission 87286) | Deep subsurface microbial communities from Kolumbo volcano to uncover new lineages of life (NeLLi) - 2SBTROV12_ACTIVE470 metaG | ecosystem: Environmental > Aquatic > Marine > Volcanic ... | reverse complement strand
TGTTAGCCCATGTATGCGGGTGAATCTGCTCGTAAACGACTTTGTTTACCAAGCCTTGACAAATGGTATATTAACTATTTTTCAAGCAGATTTTCGTAGAACTTTTATTCATGTGAGAGATATGGCAAAAGCCTTTACTATGGGTGTTGAACATATGGGTAACTGGAAGCATAAAGTTTATAACTGTGGCGCTAATCATCTGAATTGGACTAAAAGAGAGTTAGCAGAGTATGTTAAACAAGAAACCAATTGCTTTGTTCATTATGAAGAAATTGGAAAAGATGCTGACCAAAGAGACTATGAAGTTAGTTATGATAAGCTAGAAGCCGAAGGGTTCTCCTGCGACGTAGATATGAAAACAGGAATACAAGAACTTATTAAGGTAGCTCCTATACTTCAAATTAGACACCAATACTCATAATCAATGGTAAATAAAATGATAGATTTAAAAGATAAAGTAGTTTTAGTTACTGGTGGTGAAGGATTTTTTGGCAGAGCTATATGTAAAGCAATTAACTCTAGAGGAGGTAAAGCTGTCGCATTAAGACACCAAGCCGTTAATCTTTGCGATCTAGACGCTACTATATCTGCTTTAGATTCATTGAAACCAGATTACTGTATTCACGCTGCTGGTTACAACGGGGGAATTGAATTCAACAGGATGTATCCTGCCGATATCCTTTACTCTAATACGGTGATGGGGCTAAACATTCATCATGCTTGCGAATACTTAGGTGTGAAGAAGGTTGTGTCTATTATGACTTCTTGTGCTTTTCCAGATACTGGAATGGAAATCCTAAAAGAAGAAACATTTTGGGATGGTCTTCCAAACAAAACAATTAGAGCGCATGGTATTGCTAAAAGAATACTTAACGCAGCAACACAAGCCTATAATGATCAGTACAATTTAAACGCAGTTACTGTTTGCGTCACAAATCTTTACGGCCCTAACGACACTTTCAATCTAGTTAGAACAAAGGTTGTTGGAGCATTAATAAGAAAATTTGTAGAAGCAAAACTTGAAGAAAATGATCAAGTAGAATGTTGGGGTACAGGCGCTCCAATGAGAGAATTTATGTATGTAGAGGACGCAGCAGAGGCTGTGGTTCAAGCATTAGAAAAATACGAAGACGTAGACACTCCTCTAAATATAGGAACTGGTACTGATATTAGTATAAAACAACTAGTAGACTATATAGTGAAAGCCACAAATTATAAAGGCGAAGTATTCTGGAATACAGAAAAGCCAGATGGACAGATGAAAAAACTTCTTGATACAACAAGAATGAAAGACATACTTGACGTTACACCAATTGAAGTCGAAGAAGGTGTAAAAAGAACAGTACAATGGTATATGGAAAATAAAGAAGAAGCAGATGCAAGAAAATAAAATTGGTTTTATAGTAGATGATCTGTCATCTAGTCAACTTTCGTATGAAGTAATTTCATCAATAAACAGCTTTGATACCAGTTTTGATCAGGACTTTGTTGTTTTTTTTGAAAATTCTTCCCCTATAGTTATAGAACCTTTTTTTGGTGTTATGAACCTACAGGAACTTTGGGGCTTTGATGGTATTGCGATAGCTACTTCAGTTTCAAGCTGTTTGTCTTTATCCAATACACAATCTCCAATTAAAAAGTTTTTTTACGTTTGGGATTTAGAGTGGTCTAGAAATAGAAGCTCGTATGACCAAGGTATTCAAGCATTTTTAAAAGAAGATATTAACTTGATAGCTAGAAGTGAAGATCACGCAAAGGCTATAAAGAATTATTGCAACAGAGATGTTGTTGGTATTTTTGACTTTAACTCTGGATTAGAAAGTTTAATGAGAATAATAAAATGACTAGCGCCTTTATAAATAAACATAAAGAATATATTATAGAACAATACGTCAAAGAAAAGAAAAGCACATACGAAATAGCTATAGCTTTGAAAACATACCCCAACAAAATTAGAAGAACTTTGAATACTCTTGGTGTTCCATTAAGAGATAAGAGCGCTGCTCAAACTGTTGCGATTAATTCTGGTAGACATGAGCATCCTACAAGGGGCAAAAAGAGGACGGAATCAGAAAAGGTTGCTATCAGCAATGGTATGTCAAACTACTGGGAGGAGATGGACGACAAAGAAAGAAAAAGAAGATCTGACCTTTCAAAGAAGCAATGGGCTGAGATGCCTGAATACGAAAAAGCCAACTTGAGAAAATTAGCGGCAGAAGCTGTCAGAAAAGCTAGTAAAGAAGGATCAAAAATTGAAAAATTCATCTATGAGGGTTTGACAAAAGTCGGTTATGAGGCTATATTTCATAAGAAGGGATTAGTACCTAACGATAAACTTGAAGTAGACATCTTCCTTCCTACTCTTAAACTGGCTATTGAGATTGATGGCCCAGCTCATTTTCTTCCTATTTGGGGAGAACAAAGTTTACAAAAACACATCAGAGCTGATGCAGAAAAAGCTGGCTTGCTCATAGCTCGTGGTTATGCTATACTAAGAGTCAAGAACATAATCAGAAATCTTTCTGCGAAAAACATGAGAGACGCACTTGAGGCTGTTATTACAGCCGTAAAAAAAGTGGAAAATAATTTTCCGCCGCAATCCAAAAGGTTAATAGAAATTGAAACCTAAAGAACTTACAATCAAAGAATTGAAAAAGATACTGTCCGAACATAACTGTTCGATACCAACAGGATCTAAGAAGAATGATTTAATTAAACTAGTTGAGGAAATTAATATGTCTGACAAAGCATTTTTAGAAGCGACATCTGATGAGACTTTTGAGGATTTGTTTGAAGAAGAAACTGGGGATTTAGCTGCTGAAGAACAGTCTTTTGTAAAAACAGAATCGCCTGTAGACAAAATAGAAGATAACACACCGTCTATTGGGTCTGCTGAATGGGATAGTTATGTAATGTCTCAGTTTCAGAATAACGAACTTATTGACGGAAACCCCATATGCGCGGGTTTAAGACGAGTAACAGAGCTTGTGCTTGGTGATATTGTTAGCTCTGGGCCAGTGCAGGTGTTTCCTGCTAATGATGAGAATGGGCCGGGAAGGGCTACTGTCGTATTTAAAGTAGTGATAGAATGTTTCGATGGCAAAATTAGGGAGTACAGTGAAGTTGCTGATGTGTGGCATGGTAATACTGACGATCTTTTCTGCGCTCATCCTGTCGCTACTGCTAGCACGAGGGCTGAAGGGAGAGCTTTAAGAAAGGCATTAAAACTTAGAGTTTTAGCTGCTGAAGAGCTAGCAAGAAAAGACATCGTTGAGATTGTGAAGCAGTCGGTTAAGTCTGCAAACAGAATTGATGGCATAACAAACCAGCAAATTCAGTTTATGGATAACTTCTGCTCGCGTTTTGATATCAACGTTTTAAATTTTATAAATATGGGCAAGGAAACATACCCAAGTATTTATGAAATTAATAAAGACAAAGCGGCGCAAATGATAAAGCATTTAAATCAGTATCAGAAGCCGGATAATGAAGTGCCGGATTCAATTAAAGGCTATGATACGAACTGGAGGTCAGAGTAAAATGAAAGTAAAGTACACCACATCTAATAACCGAATTACCGTAGAACTAGAAGCTGATACACAAGTAGAAGTATTTAGTCAACTTTCTGCTTTTCAGGAAGTCTTCGGGGAAACAAATTGCGGAAAATGCGGATCAGATAACCTAAAGTTTCAAATTAGGAATGTAGATGATAATCTATACTATGAATTGAAATGCTTGGACTGTGGAGCTAAGCTAGCATTTGGTGTTATGAAAAAGGGTGGACGACTCTTCCCGAAAAGGAAAGATAAGGAAGGTAACTGGCTACCCAATAGCGGTTGGGTCAAGTGGAACCCAGAGACTAAAAAGGAAGAGTAAAAGAAAAACCCCGATGAAAATCGGGGTTTTTTATTGGTCTGTGGCTCATGTTTACAGGTATTCTAATTCTACATATAAACCGTATTGAGTCTTGCTTCCAATACTATCTGGCGAAGCAGTAATTGCTAAGTACCAGTCGTGCTGTGTGTACTGTCCGGTATTAGAACCACCATTTCCAGCATAATGACCACTTGGGCCGGGAGATTGAGCAAGAGGAACCACAATACCACTACCACCAACAGTGTTAGTACCAGCCGATAATCTGTCGCTAGGATTAGGAGATCCAGCTCCTGTAGCACTTCCGTACCAAGTTGTGTCTCCAGAGCCTTCTACGTCGTAACTAGCTGAGGTGTGAAGAAGTTCTGCAACTCTTGTTATCACTCCACTGGCTGCAAAATCTTTATTTACTCTGTCAAATATTCTTAGTTTGCAATTCTGTGTTCTAACCGCAGAGGAGTGAGTAAAACGAACATTAAGAGTAGCTTTATCATTAGGTATTCTATGAATACCAGTAGCAGGAACAATTCCCGGAGAAAAAGCTTTTGTATCAGTAGAATACTTAATATTATTAACAGCTGCACCTTGCAATGTACCAGCAGAGTCTGTGATAAAAGTACTATCTTGAAACTGGTTTATTTCTACAGCTTGGCCGAAAGAGCCACCGAAAAATCCAAGACCGGACGTAGCGATGGTGTTTCCAGCGGCATAAAAGTCAATTGAGGCCATTATTTTATCTCCTTAGAGTTATAGATCTTATAATATTATACACCATTACTCAAAAAAGCCTTTTGTTTTCTTTGGCTTACTAGAGTTCTTATATGGGAATAACTTATTTAGTTTACTTTGTCTTTCAGAACATCCACAGTCCTTATCCATAGCTCCAAATGCGCCTTTTACTATCTTTTTTATACCTGTAACTTTAGTTATTTTAGCTACCGTGTCACCTAAACCTCTTGATTCATTTGGTATCTCAGGGTCTCCTAAAAAGAAGCCTTTATTATCTTCTTCAAATTTTTGTTCTTCGTTTTCTAATGTTTTTGATGACATTTTCATTTCCTCCTGAAATGCGGGGTCTTCTATTCTATGTCTTGGTGTTAGGGATTGATTTGGTCCTACACCATTTTCCCAAGCGTTAAAATAAGACTTATCATTTTTGCATAAACTATGCAAATGTCTTGTCTTCATTACGCCATGTCTTTTACAATGTATCATTGTTTCGTCTTGTGCAAATTCACACTGGCATTTATGTTCCTGTTGTATTGGAAAAAAACCTTTATCGTTTGTCTCCATGACTTTTCCTTTTATTATACCTGTGGTTTTGTGGTTATTGTAATATTTAAAACAGCGCTAGCGCTACCATCATCTTTTATTTCTATAGGTCTTGTTGTTGACGAATTTCCTACCCAGTCTGTAAATCCGGGATCGCAACTACCTGACTGGCAATTAGGTTGTAATACAGGGTATTTATGATTACAACAACGATCACTTAAGAAAGCCCTAAAATTTGAACTAAAAGGCGCACTAGTCTGAGAGGAAGATACAAAGTCTTGGTGGAAATGATGAGCCTGTTCTATAATACCAACTCCTATCTCAAACATCCCACCTCTTCTTGTCCATTTTGCTCTCATGTCATGTTGATTTTGTTCTAAAACTTTTTCCATGTAGTCAAACTTCTTAGTGTCAATTTGTCCTACATACATTCCACCATGAGTCAGACCGCCTTGTCCATTCATTTTCCAACCACTTGGTTTTCCTAAACCCACATCAGCACCAGTAGAAAACCCCGGCTTATGTGTCGCTAACCTGTTGTTATCTGTAGATGAGTTTGCTGTATAAGGAGCTTCTACACCTACACACTCTACTTTAGTTACCAATCCGTTAGAGTCTTTCGTGGTATGAGCAAAACAATGGTCTGAAGCATTACAAGCCGCTCTTTTATGTAATTTTAATTCTAATGTGCTGTCATCTATGCTATCTAGACTCTCACATATTCCTTTACTAAAACAGCTAATACTTCCATTCTTATAAGCAATTACACATCTTGGGTCAGCATCACACATACCTTTTTGCGCTTGGTCTGAGTCTATATTCGTATAAGCCTCTTCGCATGTAAAGTTTACACTATTGTCAAAATTGTCTTGCCAGTTTGTGTAAACTCGATTGTCAATAATATCTCCCGCTGCGTCTTGTGATACCTTTCTAGCAGTGTTGCTTGTGTTTAGTGTATTCGTGTCATCATTGATTCTTACAGAAGATTCAAAATCTTCATATTTCACATGACTTTCACCATAAAGAGCAAAGGTTTTGCTGGTTAATCTTAACGCAACATGTTCTCCATCCCAAGCTGTTCTAGGACATACCCTTTGAGGATTTGGACGATTTTGATCACCAAGATCACCTTCTTGTGTGTCTATACAAGATTCACAGCAGAATGGGTGAGTTGTTCCAGAATGAGTATCGCCGTAATAATCTCTACACCCTGTTTTGAACATTACATGTGATTCTATTTGACAATGAGGGGGTGGTAATTCTTTATACCGTAGAATATCAGCTCTTTTAGGTTTATCAGGAGATTTGTTTTCTATGTCGCCACCTAAACCTTGGTCGCTTTTTCTAGTTCCCGGAACCCATTCTCCATCTTTGTTTCCTGTTTTTTTGCTAACTTTTTCTAGACACTCTCTTTCGTTTATATCTTCATCTAAAAACTCTACATGCCACTCGTGATCGGTAAGTGGGACACATTCCATTTCGGTTGTTGCAGACCAATCAATTTGAGTAGTATATTCGGCATTCCTACAGTAAGCGTTTGGTATGTTTTTACATGTAGCTAAAAATGCTATTGAATCACTTATTACAATTTTTTCTCCGGTAACAATATCATGATCTTTCGCTGTAGTAACCACAGTGTGCTTAAACACAGACTCTCCTGTAAAAGCCCAGATTCCGGGAAGTCCTGAAGCGTCGGTATCTGCTACACACATTTCTTCTGTTGGATTTCCGGGCAAGTTACAACCATACTCATCTTCATACTCATCTTCTACTTTTACAATTTCTATGTCTTCGTAAGGATCAAAATCTGGATCTTTTAATCCTCTTTCATGCAACTTGTTTAAATAGCTAGCGGTAGGTTTTATACCAACTCTTCCTACAACCGGAGAGCTTACTCCTTGACGGTAGCTTTCTAATTTGTATTGCAATCCAGAACCCCAAGTTGTTTCAATTGGCGTATTAGGTGTAGATTGAACAGCTACAGGCCAAGGATTTTTTCCATAAGGATGAGGGTTAACATTATTATAGGATAATTTTAAACCAATAAATTTATCATTTTGTGGCCTATGAGGATCATCTGATTCATACAATTTATAAGAAGAAGTACCAGCTTTCCTAATACTGTCTACAGGACTAGATTGGTCTACCAAAGCATCAACTTCAGTAGTTCTTTGGAATAGCTTACGCATTTCTAACTCTCTATTTAAAGAGCTAGCTTTTGTAATTAAAGGTGCTGCGCTATCTACTTTTATTGTGAAATATTCTGATCCTTTATTAACCTCTAGATTGGAAGGTATTCTTTCTTTAAGAGTTGCTGGAGGAGGCCAGTCTTTATGCATGGACAATGCATTTCTGTAAAAGCTTCTACGAAAATCTGGAGTATTAAAATTACCAGCCTGAGCTTCTTGTTTATCTGCCATTCCTACAAATACACTTGGGGAAGATTCAGCACTTACTTCCCAAGCGCAAGCTGTATAGCTATGTCTTTGTACATGCAATACATCAAAACCTCTACTACCATCAGGATCAATGTCTACATAGTGAACAGTAAATATTTCTGGAACTCTTCTGTGTAAATCAGCTCTTCCTGAATATCCTAGTTCTTGGTTTCTGCTTTCTCCCGGCCCTAATGCTTTTTGGGCTAAAGTATAACAAAAACCTTCTGGTGATTCACCGCAAACCGTATGTCCATTCCATCTGTAAGCACCTCCTATATTTACAGTGCAACAATCTGTGCATGGATATTCCGGTCCTGTAAACATAGGACTTGTGCAACCTCCTATGCAAGGGTGCTTTCTTTTGTTTTCTGTGCCAAAGTCATGACAACCTATTCCTGTAATGCTAGGAGGTCTTGAGCTTGCTTCCACCTCGGTTCCATAAGTACCCGTTGTGTCGTAATTATATTCCGATATTACTGTAGTTTCACAAGTTCTTATACCACAACTGGCTACCTCAACAGCTAAACTCATACGGTCTGAGTTGTAACTTTCTCCGCTAAGAAGCCCCGCTCCAGTAGCACCGATAGACCCTGTGCTTCCGGTTGACTCTACATTGTCAGCACACCCCATACTCAATCTAATAAAATGACCATCTCTTGCTGGATCAAGCTGTCCTGCTGATGCAGTGTAATCATGAGGATCTAAAGGTGTAGGATGGTCTCGATTTGCCCAAGTTTCTCCGTTTGCCTCGCAACTAGCTTTTGTCTGAGATTGTCCGTCAGAACATCTACCCTCAAGAAATTGATCTATACAACTACCGCAATCTGCGCCGGGTATAGTTTGTAGATCTCTTTCACCTCTTTCTCCTTGCCATAAACCGCCTGCATTTGAACATTCTCGTCGGCCTACGCCTATTCTAATACCACCGTTTGAATATATACATCTGGATGTTGCACATCCCGGTGCTGGAATATAAGTAGCACATTGCAGGCGACCAACATCACCCATTAATACCCAATCGCTTTCCCAATTTGATCCAGTCCAATGTAAATCAACGTCTATACCACCAAGACCTTTGCAACCACTTCTATTATTTTTACAATTTCCTGTGTTCATACAATAAGATGGTATCATTGCGTCAGAACTAGTTCTTCTGCAAGAAGGTGTTTGTCCTTGAGGGTTAGGTATTATATATGGTGCTGGTATTCCATCTTCTCCACATGAATTTTCACACCAATTTCCCTCACATCTTATCTCTTTATCCCAACATGCTAGGTCTCTTCCTTCTGGAAAACCTGTGCATAAAGCAGTGCCAGAAGTAACATCTTGGCAGTTTTTATATCCATAAATGGTCATACCTGCATTGCCGAAGTCACCAAAACCGCCAAAGCCACCAGCATCGCCGCCGCCTAAGCCTGCATCAATTACGTAGCATTCACATTCTAAATTCCCATGCCTCACTTTTTGACCTGCTTGTTGACATTTTATGATTGGGGGTTTGCAACAATACATTAAGTCAATAGTAGGATAGGGATGATTACAAGCAGGGCTATTTTCACCTTCTTGTCCGCAATCTGTCATTGGATCGCCTACACAGCTACAATCACAGCAAATATGTGAATTTTGACCCGGATCGTTTGGATCATTCCTGTTGGTAATAATTGGTTTGTCTTCTATTCTATAAGTACAACCACAAGACTGACAGTGTGCTTTTCTCATTCCAAGTTCTGTATTGTAAGCACAGTTTGCATCCTTACCTACGTTATCGTTTGGATACATTACATTACTTGTTACTCTAGGAACGTCTCCACAATTCTTTTTGATTGCTTCGCTAACTAATTGATCAAAACTTTTTGATCCTTGAACGCTACAGTTACAACAATATCCATCCCACCATAAACTTCCGTCACACATAAATCCACAAATTTGATCGCCTATATCGTCTGTACTTCCGGGAGTAATAGAGGCTGTAAAATACGGTTTTGCTGTTTTAGAGTATGCTGACATGTAATGATCAGCACATCCACCACAAAATCCATCTTGGTCTAATGTTACATAATAATGTTTGGCCAAGTCTGGTCTATGAGGTGGTATGCTCATAAGATCTCCGGTGGCAGCTCCGCCACCAGCAAATAGTTTTGTTCCTACTGGTATAGTACTGTTTCCAGAGTATACTAGAGGTACATTAAACTGCTTGTTCATAGTCAGGTTGGAAATTTCTCTTGGTTGGTATAAATTCCATTCGCCTGTGTTTGGACATCCTAACCAAGACTGTGGTTTAATCTTACTAGGATCTGATGGATCAAAAGCTTCTCCCCAATTAAGAGGCGTAAATTGCTGACTTCCTTGATATGTTCCCCTTTTTGTTGCGGGGTAGTGCTTTTCGTTTGGGGCATCTAAAACAAATCTTTCATAATGCTTTGCTAACTCATCACACTCTGTTTTAGACATAACATGTCTACTGTCGTCATAGACTTCGCTTAAATAACCTTCTAGACAATCTTGACATTCTGCGTGATCTGAACCAGTTCTAACAGGGTCTCCGTTACTATCTGTCTTTTGTACGTATACACCAATTACACCGCAGTAGCCGTATGATTCGCATATTTGTTCACATTCCTCTTCTCTTCCCGGTTTTGCACGATCTTCAAGTGTATCGCCAGAACATCCTAAATCTACAGCAGACCCTTGAGTTACAACTGGTGGACCTGATCCACTCAAGGTGGAAGTTGCAGTTTTTTCTTCTGCAAAAGTTATATCGCTAGTACAAGTGTTCATCACAACTTGTATGTCTTTTTCACATTCTGGTAAGTTTGTTCCCTTTTCTATAAAACCTTCAATAGGGTTTCCAGCACAAGTACATAAAGCATATGAGTGTTGAGTAGGAGCGTAGTCTTCACCAACAGTGTTCTTTATTCCACATACAGTAAAGTATGGATATTTTTCAACTAGTTGAGTTGCTGCCCAACCGCCTAAAGGAGGGAACTCACAATTTACCCTAAGTTCTTCAGGCCAAATTGGTAAATCCTCTGCGTCCGATCCGATTGATGATTGGTATCCCTTTTTGTCTTCGTAATTTACAGCCTTCCATGATCCCAAGTCATAGTTATTAGCTTTAAAATTACCAACAACACCCTGAACATAAACTTCATCACCGGGTCTTAACTTATGATCGTCACTATATATAATGATAGGTTGTGAGTTTGTTGTTTTTCTTATTTTTCCATGTAGGCTTCCACCGTAACAATTATCATCAACATAACTTTCCATGCCCGTAAAGTTACCAAAAGGCATTAAGCCGGTTTTCTTCCAGAAGGCCAAACTTCCCGGTTTGTCAGTTGTTTTATATATTTTAGGATCCCATATAATGGCATCTAACACAGCCGGAAAGGTTCCATTACCACAACTACTTCCACCTTTAAACCAAGTTGCATATCCAATTGGACCTTCTCCGCCACCATTCCAGTTATCACCACAATCTCCACAAGCTATATGACCTGTGTTACTACCAACATAACTAGTGACAGCAGCTCTAACTGCATCACAGTTTACTGCTCCGTAATTAAAATCATGGTCGAACCAAAAATCAAGACCATGCTCAATGTCCAAAGCACATCCAACTCCACAGCATTTTGCGTGTGCTTTTTGGTCTGCGACTGCTTCTTCTAAAGTTTTATATTTTTGCGCTTCTTCATCTACTGCTGCAAACGGTTGCGCTTGAAGATTAAGAGCAGTGAGCCTTTGGTTACTTGATGGATTTCTACAGTTACCATATGGTCCTCCACTAGGACAGAAGGTATCACCTTTACTTGGTATTATGTGGGGTATATATTTATTATACGAGTATTCAGAACTTCTTCCTGACCAATCGGGATTTTGCATACCATAACCCCAAGTACGTAAATAATAAGTATATGGAGCTGGATTTCCATATTTAGCCCATTGGCCTTGTCCCCAACCAGCATAAGAAGATACAAATGGGCCTTTATCCGTTCTTGTAATATTTAAATTTGAAACATTTAGCATTTGATTTTGCGGAATTATCAAATGCAAAGCTCTACCAGCGGTATCAGTATCGTCTCCTCTTGGATCCCCATTTTTAGCAAAATCTTCATCGTTTTCTTGCGGGCAGGCATCATAGTAATTACAACCCCTGTAAATTACACTATAAGCACCTACATCCAATTGCATTGAGCTTTGGCGAGTGGCGTCATAAAACCCATCTTTAGCATTTATTCTGTCACTTTGGTTTTCAAAAATTGTACAACCTTCACTGCCAGTTGCATTAATATTTCTTGGTATTAGTACAACTTCGTGAGATGGTGTATAACAAAAACCTAACTGTTCTCTTTCTGGGTTAGGATTATTTGTTACTCCAAAATTAGCATCGTCTGCAATAGGTATGAACCAAGGACTTTTTCTTGTTATGACTTTTAAACCGCAACATTTTCTTTCGTCAAAATCGTTAAATCTCCACTTTAATTCATAAGGTCCAGCACCAATTGTTTCTCCTGTAACATCATCAATAGTTGTGACAGCAAATCCAGATTGATTTAAATCATAACCCTCTCTAAAACTAGAGGCGGCAGCTTCACAAGATGTTTTATCTAGTATTAGATTACCAAACCTATCCTTTACAACTGTTATTACTTCTCCGTTGCCAGTATGAGAATTTATTTTGATTGGCACAGTTGCAAAACTAGAGTTTGGAGCTAGTTTTCTTTCTATTGTGCATCTTCCGTCTCTAGAAACTTGGTCACCATTTGCATCTGTAAGATACTCTAGTTTTCTAGGAGGTTCTACACCATCTTGAACACAATCTGGATCGTCACTTAATTGACATGGCGTCTTTCCTCTCCATGCGTTGTGACTCCAGTTAAGCATTACATCAGCTAATACGTTACCAGCTTCGGCATCTTGTCTTGCATAATATCTACCATCAGCCCTACGATTAAGTTTTATATTCATCCTTGGTGGCACATACAGAGTAGCTTTATCTGATGTAGGGGTTGTGCTAGCAGGAGCAGAGCTGGTAAAAAAGTTACCGCTTTCTGAACAGCTAACATCTTTACAGCCACAACCTCTATTGCAAGGATGACCGCCATTGTAAGTAAAGCTGTGTTCAGATGTTCCAGAATTGAAACAATTCAAACCATTTGATTGACTTGGATGAGGAAAAAAGTCAACGCTATTTCCTTCTACGCAAGCACCAAAGTTATTGTATATATAATAATTGGCATCGACACCATCATCTGGATGGTGAAACACATTGTGCGGATAACCATGAATGTATGGATTATTTCCAACATAAAAACCAGCAATTTTTGGCATTAATTAAATTCCTGTAGACGGGTAGTCACTATCTGGACCACAATCTTCCATAGTAGAAAATCCTTGAGCAAAGAACTTTCTAGAACAGGCTGTAACTTCTCCACCTTCACAGCCGGATCTAGTTATAACCTCAACTCCAAAAAATTCAGCTTGTATGATAATATGTATAGGTATATCTTCTGTAACAATCGTAGGCTCAGGTGTACCAGTCACATTGCCTGCTGTGTTACAAGTAGGTATACTAGACTTAGCATATGAATAACTAATTCTTCTACCAGTATCATAACTAAAAAAGGAGTCTCCTGCCATAAGTCCTTGGCTTAATGGGTTTTCAATAAATATTTTTTCGTATAAAATAGACTTTGCTCTATTAGTAAATGTTCCATCATCGGCTATTTTTTCATTTACATTTTCTAACTTACCCGTGTAAGAACCTCCCCAACCATGACAAGGATTTCCCAGTCTTCTTTTATTTGGATCAGGTCCAGATTTTAAAAATTTATCTCCACAGTTTGTGTAGCTATTTTCTTGTCCTATAACATGCTCAACAGATCTGATTATTAAAGCATCATAAAAAGGAAGGCAAGCTTGACTTAAATCATCACAAATAACATTTCCAAATGTATCAACATGACATAAACCACACCAGTCTCTATCTTCTGGGTCGTATATTTCTATATCTGGGTAAAGGGAACTCTGCGGAAAGTATGAATCCCAGCTACACGCTTCCTGTGAACATGGATTTCTATATAGTCTACCACCAATATTTATGTTTCCAGACACACCAAAATTAAACGAGTTTTTACCATCCGCACCAGCTGTTGGAAATATACACTTAACAGCCTTAGATAGGTATACTCCATTAAATTTACCACCAACCCAAACTTTTCTGTCTCTATCCCATCTAAGATCTATAGGCCCAGATTTCCAATCACCAATTGCGCTCATATGGCTAGGAATAAAACTATCCTTATCTGTTGGATAATTTTGTGATGCATCTATTGGTTTTCCATAATTTGGATCTTTTGGGTTTGTATTTATATTAGTAGCATCTAGCAATGCATTAGGAACAGGTAAACCGTCTGTATCGTAACCCCATCCAGACAAAACCATTGGTCCTCTTAATCCAACTGGTCTTTGCTCTGCGGTAGATATATTTCCAAGATCTGGTATGTTAGTATCGTATCCAGATTTATCTACGTCTAAATCTGTTTCAGTTGGACCTTTTATAAGATATGCTATATTGTGACCTCTAGCAAAAGGATTCAAATTAGCAGAGGTTGCTGTTTTTGCTGTTGTGCCATATGGGGCTTTTTGTTGAAATTTGCCATCACTTTTTACAAAAGTATAAGGAGCTTCAAAAGTAGGTGAATCGTAAGTAGGATCTCTACCTTTAGCAGAATCTGTTTGAAAAAATGTTGTGTAAGGTATATAAATACCATCAAGACTCATGCCATAATTATTTCTCCAAGACTCAGGTGTTGATAAAACACCTTTAAAGCCGTCAACGCTTTTGGTGGTTATAGCTGGATTAAGCTTTCTTGTTTTTTCATAGTGATCTAAATCATCCCCAGCAGCAGCATTTTCATCATATGTTACAAAAGCCAATCCAGTATTATCATCAACTTCTGGCTGCGGAGCTATATTTCCATCGCCATCACGGGTGACGCTACTTGTGGGTGCGTATAAACTTCCACCAATAATAATATGCTCTCTTGGTATTTCTTCTGTCATTTTTTAATCCTTATTTTTTATCTCTTGCGTCTGGCAATCTTATTTGTTTCTCAATATCAGCTCTTCTTTTTGCATCTGTTATTACCTGCATTTTATTGTCTCTAATTGCTTTTTCGTATATTTCTTGAGTGTTGCCGAACTTTCTTTGAGTTTGCATCCTATATGTTGTAGATATACCGTTTGTTCCAATATTTAGACTAACGTCTGTTATATAAGGACCGACAGCTGGTACATTTACATCACTGAAACCGGATACATTATAGAGCTGTAAGGGTGAACCCATCTTATATTCAGGTAAACCGCTTATTGTTACACTTCCACTTTCGCTTGTTAGCATGGCTCCAGCAGCTACATTCCCTTGTATTTTTGATAATGCTGCTCTATTCATATTATCTATACCACCAAAAGGTCCGGGATGAAAAGAGGTATCAAATATTACTTCTGCTTTACCAAAGTTTGAAGCAGTTCCCCACGGACCCCAAGTAAATCTATTAGACTGCTGAGGAACCCCACCATACCAAGGCTTATAAAAAGCTGGGGCTAAGTCCATAGAATTTCCATCCAGTTGTGATGCATTATTTTTCATAGAATTAGTGTTAAAAAATATAGCTGCATAAACACTAGCCGCATCTTGCTGCGCTTTTTTTGCTAACGGAAACTCTATTGTTTTAATTGGTTTACCCGGTTCTGTGTAGAAATAGTTGTAAGGATCTTGATCAAGTCTAATATCAGTTACTGTTATTTGACCGGCTTGTTGTAATGGAGGTTTAGGCGTAGACTCTTCAGACAAAACCGTAGCCATACATTCATCTCTGGTTGTTATTTGCTTGTAAGTTGTTGCAATTCCCGAGTAAAACTTTGGTATCAAATCTTCACACGCGTAGTCTGGTAGCCACAGAGGACCAAGCTCAACAACCACTGTGTTTCCTTGTAGATCAATTGCGTTTGTCTTTTTCTTAGGTTGTGACTCACAAGTTTTCTTATCTTGGATATATGCTCCATATTTGTCCGTAAATCTATCTTTAACCATTACTGTGGAATTTGTATTAGAGTTAGAACTTTTATTGCTTTTTGCTGTTTCAACTTTGTAACTTCCCAGTCCATCGTAAACACAACCAAATCCTAAATGAATCCATCTCATGTATTGATCATGAGCCGACTTATCTTTAAAAAATCTGTTTGGAATTCTAGGGGTTGGGTGGTGTGGCCCGCCGCCACGAGGAATTTTTCTAGTAGCCGCAAGCATGGCATCAAGACAAACACCCTCTTGCTCGCCTTCAAAGAATTGATTTGCGGATATTTTTATTCGTTTAGGATTTATGCATTTTGCTGGTGCATTATTTGTTATTTCAAAAGAATCATTTTCTTTATACAAAGGTGACGAATTAACAGTTATTAAAGCGTAAGGTAAATGATGAGTGCTATTTAAAACTCTGGGTTCCCATGTTCCACCTCTATCTTCACATGATGCCTCATCCACCAACATTCCTAAGCTTCCACCACCAGCGCCATCTTTACAACCATAATACTCACGACCTAGCATACTCATTTCGTAGGTAGATTTTTTAGGTATCCAATATATTTCTGGAGAAACAGTTGCTTGTACAAAAACTTTTCCATTTGTTTTTCCACCTAAGTTTCCATCTTTTCCAACACCTAGTGAGAACATGACTTCTGGGTCGATATGTTTAAAATCAATATCAACCATGTCTTGTTCAAGTCTCTTATATTCTCTTTGAGGGTAAACAACAAAGGGTTGCAAATTACCTTCTTGCGTCCAAAAGTTACTATTTTGTGGATATCTAACTTGCTTTCTAAAAGCTTTTTCTCTTTCAAATTTAAAATCGCTCATGAATTCTAACGCGTCATCATCTCCCGGCCATCCAGCAGTTGATATATCCCACCTGTTTTCAACTCCTGCACCACCACCTATTTTTTGAACCCAAGTATTGGGAAGTCCATGCTTACCCCATTCGTGACCACTTGCTTCGCAGGTAGCTTTATCAAGATATAAATCGCTAGAACACCCTTCAACGACAGATGGGACATTTGGAAGCGGCATCAAATAAGTTTTTCCGTAGTTGTTTGTTGCTACAGATTTAATCTTTTGATAAAGACTTGCTAGCATGAGTTTTTTATGTTCTGCTGAGCTATTTACATTCGCTTGGTTTGTTTGGTTTTTATAAGAAGTTACACTCGTGTTGTTACCTGCTACTGCTGGTGACATATTGAAAATTTGACCAAAGACTTCTGCTGCATCATGAACAGCAGCGCATCCCGGTAAGTCATGCTCACATAAAAGTGCTGGGTCAAAGTACTGACAGAATTTTTGCCAATTTGATTGTGATACTAAAGCAGCTCTTAGTTCGCTAACAGTAACATTG
>Ga0114932_10003006_pt1 | contig 17059 bp, 20 predicted proteins | sample 2SBtaG_2_FD_87286 | JGI IMG/M metagenome (GOLD analysis project Ga0114932, IMG submission 87286) | Deep subsurface microbial communities from Kolumbo volcano to uncover new lineages of life (NeLLi) - 2SBTROV12_ACTIVE470 metaG | ecosystem: Environmental > Aquatic > Marine > Volcanic ... | reverse complement strand
TAACGGTGAGATTATTTTTACTTACATAATTAATCAATCGGCCCATTGCATATCTTAAAGACTCAGGAGTAAAAGCGTCTTTGTAAAAGCATACCTGTGTATCCGATGTAAACAAACATGTGTCTAGGTGGTAAAATTTAGGATTAACTAATTCTAGGGAAACACATTCTACTCCTAGAACTCGTCCTATATGTTTGTGGGACTCAATATCAGTTCGGAAGCCGTGCCCCATAAATAACAAATCTTTAAAAAATAAAGCGTCTCCCTCCCCTTCAAAACATACATCAGGAGGTAGCTCGATGATATTGTAACCGTGTTCTACAAACCTCTTCTTGAACAAAAATTGTTCACCTTGCCTTTGTTCATGTTTGAAGTTAGATAAGATAATAGAATTTTTTCGTACAAGTCCTGCGTTGGCAGTAAAAACCATATCGGGATAACGTGGATGAGGCTCGATACGTTGTACTTGGGCTCCAGAAGACAATAAAGCATTATACATGGCCCACCATTGAGAGCGAGCCCTTGCTTTGTGTGGAGTATTATGGATATCCATCCAAGCATTTATTTCGTACCACACGTCGAAAAATTCTGGAGGACATACTAGTATTTTCATTTCATTCCCTGTGGAAATGTTAAGGTTTCGTCATGGTTAACTGTCCACGATACCTCGTGAGTTACTGCTCTAAATGTACGAGCGGCTGATGGGAAACCATTACCTGATTTTTTTACCCCACCAAATGCCATATGAGATTCAGCAGCAATGGACCCGCCATTCCAATAACACATACCGTAATCACATTGATCGCGGCATATTCGTGCTTTCTTGAAGTCTTCTGTGACCACCCCAACAGCCAGCCCATAGTCTGTATCGTTATAAATACGAACAGCATCTGAAATATCATCAAAAGGAATAAGTGAAACGTGGGGTCCAAATACTTCATTTTTAAGATATGGAGCATCGCGCCACTCCGTTTTATATACAAGAGGACTAACAAAATATCCGGGAGGAGTATACTTAGATTCAATCAAAACTTCAGCTTCATTATCTTTCATAACAATATCATTAAAGCCTAAGACTCGATTAAGCTGTTGTGTGTTAATCAGAGGTCCCATATAGGCATTACTATTAGGTTGAGCCTGCGTTAATGGGGAGTCATCCAAAAATGGAGGGCCAGCCGTTATCTGTTTAGCGTAATGTGTAAAGTCTTCGCAAAACTTATCGTAAATACTTCGTTGTACAATCAGTCTTCCAGAGGAAACACATCGTTGTCCTGACAATTTAAAAGCACTAGCAACAGCAGACGAAACAGCTAGATCAAAATTAGCATCCTCAAATACAATAACAGCCGATTTACTTCCCATCTCACAGGAACATGTTTTATGCCAGCTATCAGCGCACACATGACGGATGTGTTGACCAACCTCAGCACTCCCAGTAAAGCAAATATGGTCTACATCTTTACGTGCTAGATAATCTCCAACAGTACCATCTCCATGAACTAAATTAATAACGCCCGGTGGAATCCCCGCATCGTGATAGATTTCTACTGCTAGCTGTGACGAATAGGGAGCGTCTTCGCTAGGCTTAAGAATAGCAGTATTGCCTTCCACGATGGTAGGAGCCAAGCACCAAAAGGCTCCAATGGCTAGGGGAAAATTCCACGGGCTAATAATAGCAACAACACCCTTAGGCTTACGTAACATATATGCATCTTTAAGAGCAATTTCAGATGCAACCGCTTCACCTTGAGGCGTGCGAGCGGAGCTGAAAGCATATTGAGCCATATGAAGCGCTTCATTAACTTCAGCTATAGACTCATTATAATTTTTACCAGTCTCCATTGAAATGGCTCGGGCTAATTGCTCACGTCTTTCTTCAATAAGTTTGGCAACTTCATATAGATATTCGCCACGCTCAACTCTACTTACTTCCCTCCAAGAGTGGAACGTCTTTCTGGCTACATCATATGCCTCATCTACTTCTTGGGTTGTTGCAATTGCAAAACTACCCAGAGATTCTTCTGTACAAGGGTCGATATTATCAAATGTAAAATTAGAAGCACTAGATACAAACTCACCATTAATATAATTTTGCCCGATCATATAAGCCTATTCCTTATTCTAGAGTCTTTTTTTCTTGGTTCCATTTCATCCATCCGTTATCGGGTAGCCAATTTCCTTCCATATCTCTACGTTTGGGGAACAATCCGCCACCCTTTTTATTTACACCAAAGGCAAGTTTAGCATGACACTTCTTGCATTTAAGTTCAAAATACTCATTGCCTTCATTTTCCCTTACAACATATCTTAGGTTGTCTGACCCACATTTGCCACATGTATTTTCAGAAAAAACTTCTTGAAATACTGACAAATCCTTAAAAACGTCTTTGACGGTTTCAGCTTCAAATTCAACCGATACATTACCCGTGTTACATTTTACTCTCATAACTATCTCCAATTTTTATCATAGCCTACAATATTGGCTGGAATTTTCTTTTGTTTATTTTGATACTCATTGAGAACCGCAAGCATTGTAGACGCGGTTTTCTTACTTACTTCAGTAACGTCAGCGTATTGATTTTCCCCCATATTAATAAAACCCATAACATTAATTTCTAACTGCTTACACTTATTATCAATAAAATTAACTTGAGCAGAGCTAATGGAATCATTCTCCTTCCACTCTCCATCAGTTGCCTTTTCTACTTTAATAGACTCTCTTACAATAGAGGCCACATCTTTTTTAGCCAGTTCTTCAGCCGCTAAACATCTAACCTTTAAAGCTTTACGTAGGGCACGACCTTCCGCTCTAGTACTAGCTGTAGCCACTGGATGAGCACAGAATAAATCGTCTGTGTTACCATGCCATACATCAGCTACATCAGCGAATATTCTATGTTCTCCACTATTACCCCAGTTAATAATAACTTCAAAGACCACGGTCGCACGTCCCGGTCCATTACTTTCGTTAGACGGAAATACTTGCGATGGACGGCTACTTATAATATCTCCTAACAACTCTTCAGCGACACGACGTAGACCAGCACAAGTGGGATTTTTTTCAATTAGTTCATGTGGTTCAAATTTAGACATCACATGTTCGTTCCACTCTTTTGATCCATATCTAGGACCCTCTTCCGCTTTATCCATAACAATAATATCTTCTTCAGTAACTTGTTCTACTTCAAACAACTCTTGATCAATTGCCATTAAGAAATCTCCAGTTCAATAAGTCTTTGATCTTTAGGAGGAAAATTAGTTTCAATTTTTTCAATTTCAGGAAGAATCATATTCCATAATCTTCTTTTCACGCTGTGCGATATGTGCTTACATAAGTACTTCACCCTTATTATACAATAACCTTTGGAAATAAGCAACCCATTTTTAATAGAATCATACTTAATATAATTTCTTAAATGCTTCTCACCAAACATTGGTGTAAAATGTTGGGGTCCATCTATTTCTATAGCAACTCCTAACGTAGGCAAAAAGAGGTCTATCTCGAAATTTTCTCCTTCAATAAGGTGCTTCTTATGAATTATAGTATCGTAACCCTGTTTTGTCAACTCAGTATACAAAAATTTTTCAGCTTTTGAGCCTTCTATACTGCTTCTCCTAAGGGCTTCCGCAGCACGTTTGCGTAACATATTCTTTTCGCTGTCTGTCAGTTTATCCCAACGCTGTTTCGCTTTTTCGGAAAACCTCTTTCTTTCTGCGGCGGGCATTTGTAGCCACCTTTGTTCCATATTTTTACTAATCTGTAGCTTTTGAGCTTCTGTTTTAGGCTTACCTTTAGTGGGATGTGTAGCCCTACCATGCTTTAAAGCACTTTTTTGTGCCTCTGATTTACTTCGTAATTTACAGCCGTTCTTCTTTAATATTCTTTCAATTTTTTTAGGATAAGTGTTAAGATTCTTAGCTATTTCGTATGTGCTTTTATTGTCATGATATTCTTTAATAACATAACCTTCGTCGATATATTTCATTTGTCATCTCCAAACCATGTAATCGCTTCACCCAATGATATCTGCGGTTCCCAGCTGAGATATTCTTTAATCTTTGAAATATCCGCGAGTGTCTCCTGAGCTTCTCCGGGACGTTCTGGAATATGAATATAATTGTCGCCTATCATTTGAGCCACTTCTAGTATACTATAGTTTTCTCCTACTCCAACATTAAATGTTTCACCAAAGATATCTGGATTATAAGAGGTGGCCGCTAACCAATTAGCTCTTACAACATCTGCCACATGAGTAAAGTCTCGTCTTTGTTTACCATCTCCTACAATTGTCATAGGCTCATTGTTTGCAACTTGTCGCAAGAAAATACCTATTACTGGAGCGTATTGACCCTTTAGTGGTTGACGGTCTCCATATACATTGAAGTATCTTAGGATGACTGTTTGTAAGTCAAATAAATTATAATACATCTTACATAATTCTTCACCAGCAGTTTTAGTTACTGAGTAAGGATTGAGACAATCGTTTGGCATCTCCTCATGAAGGGGAGGTTTATTTTTAAGACCGTATGATGATGAAGTAGTTGAGTATACCACTCTTTCTACATTATGTGTGCGTGCAGCTTGCAGAACATTGCAAGTACCCACTACATTAGTCTGTGCTGCTTTGATAGGATTCTCTATAGCTGGCTGTATTCTTGATTCCGCAGCCATATGAAACACACAATTAACTCCCATAAACCATGTCTGCATTTGATCATAATCACAGATATCAACTTTAGCCTCTATACATTCGGGATTCCAATAAAACTGCTCATTAGATTCCGCACTTTCGTTATCCATAACAACAACATCGTGACCTCCTGTAATTAAGAAATCAACAAGGTTACTCCCTATAAATCCAGCTCCTCCGGTCACTAGATATTTCATAATAATCCCTAATCAAAAACAAGGCTTGTAAGTTGATCTAAGTTCCAGTCGTCTACGATACCGCTAACTGATTTATTAGCTATGTTTTCTATGGCTGCTTTATGGGATTCACTTCGAGCAATAATATGTAGCCTATCATCTCTTAGTATTGATGAGACCACATTAAAATTAATGCGAGCCCGTATCCATTCTAAATCCCATACATAAAAATATTTTTTAGACCTGTTATTGGAGTTTAACAGAATTTGTGTGGTCTGTAAGTCAGTCGATACAGCTACACCATGAAAATTAGACAGACAATAAATGTTCATGGATGCAAATAGCGAGTCGTATACTGGAGCAGCTAGGCTATTGTAGTAGCAACTAGCACATATATCGGTTGATAACGCTAACTTATTTAATTCTTTTATCATATAAAAAGCCATTTGGGAAGGACCCAAATTGTCTACTACGGCTCCTAATGTTCTGCGGCTTCCCATATTTTTTGTCTCCAGTACTCGGGAGTAAGAGTTTGCATCTGAAATGGTTTATTTTTAAAAACGGCTCGGGTTTGTTCTAGGAGCGATTTATTTATATCTTCCCATTTTTCTACTAATAAAATGGGGGTGTCGTGATACATATCAAAAATATGTTGATTTTTAACAATTGGAATAGCTTCGCCTATCAATGCAATATACGCCTCTTGTTCGGTTGACGATATCATAAACTCAGATAAGTGCGGATAGGCTCTTATATTTAAATCTTTATCTATTAGAGAACATCGTACCGATTTACTTACTATATTGTTTACCTCTTCTATATTATGAATACCATTATTAAATATTCCTAAATAACTTTCATGTAAAATAGGAGGAATGTGTAAACCAAAAGAGCTTTCTTCGATACCCGTAGGAACACTTTCTTTTTTATGATGGTCTAAATTAAGATCAGTCACAAACCACTTTGTAATATTTTTAGGTATATTAATAGGCTCTATTATATTATCGTTTTCACAATAGGTAATTAGCACAAAATTATCGTTTTTAGCTCTAATCTGTTTACATATATCTTTATAGTTTGATTGATCGGAATAAATTATATTATCACTCTTCAGTGATATATATGTTTGTTTATTAATTATTTCCATCGAAGTACTCCTGTCTCCATTGTCGACCTCCCGCAAAATGTCTAACTATAACATGCTCTTTAGCGGTAGGCAACATATAAAATTGGTCTTCACCATCCTCTTCTGGTATATGTGTGACATTCCAGTTGGTGTCTAAAATTTCTACATTTTGATATAGCTCTTCTAGGGAATATACAGTATAGGGACTATTGACAGAGTGCCATCCATAGTGAGGCATTAAAGAAAACGGAATCCAGCTATGTCTTTGAATTCCAGCCAACGAATACCAAGAGGCTTGCTCTCTAAAAATACTCCAAAAGGCACTAATGTTATCCATAGAGTCTACAGTTTGTACATCCTTGAGAGCTTCATATCTTTCTTCTGATAATATATTTTCTATTAAGTTCACTGACCATTCGTTTACATGTATACTATATAAACCCATACAATGAGTGTTACAAGAATCTATTGCATACGTAAAACTTTTGTTAGACACAAGGGGTGCGCGTTGATCCACAATGCACATATCAGCATCTAAGTGTGTAAGTGTATCTCCTTCCTTTAATGTTCCATCATTAATAAAATCTCTAACTTTACTAAACTTCCACCACGTAGGATGGTTTCTAAACAAATCTTCCCCACCATTAAATTCTATATATTCAAACTTATGCTTGTGACAATATTCCTTATTTCTCACACGCATATTTTTTTCGTAAAACTCTTGTCGCCAATCTGGATAGTTAACTATCACGAATAAATATCGCATCTTAAACCTTTCGTTGCCAATACGTAATAACATCGTTTATAATACTATCTATGTCATGTTTCGGTTCCCATCCCAACAGGCTTTTTATTTTGTTTGAGTTAGGAATTTTATCCCACGCTTCTTCGTAAAGAGGACCATATATATCTTTAGGATTAACTAAACATATGTGAGATAAGGTGTCTAATGAATCGCGTACCTTTTCAGCCATATAGTTTATTGTACATTTATTCTGTGGATTACCTATGTTCCATATTTCGTTTTTATAAAAATCGGTAGCATTGGCTATTTTAAATATCCCATCTATAATATCTTCAGCATGCGTGAAAGCTCTTACCTGTTGCCCGCTTCCAAATACTGTAATTGTTTCGTTAGACAATGCCTGTTTTACAAAACGTGGAAGGACGAATCCTCCGTCAGGTTGCTGTCTAGCTCCACTAATATTAAAGGGTCGTATGGCATGATAATTGAGCCTGCTTTCTACTTTAGCGGTATTGCTAAGTATAATTTCTGCCAACAGTTTAGCCATAGAATATTCATTACGTACCTTAAAATCCCCAATGAGTAACTTATAATCATCTTCCTTGAGAGCTTCTGCTTCAGCTCTATATCCATATATTTCTGATGTACTAATAAACACTAAAGGGCATTCCATTTGAACAGCCCCGTCTATAGCCCAATATACATCATCTATAATTTGTCTTCCCATTTTACCTGAATGTTTTAATACTCCCGCAGGACCAACAGGACTAGCTAAATGCAAAATTAAATCAAAACAAGTGTCATTGGACTCCCATGAATAATCTAACACGTCAACATTTTGAAAGGTGACATGTGACAATAACTTGTCATGCAGATCAATTGCGTTAGTAGAAAGATTATCTATAACATGAATATCCCAGCCTTCTTTGGTAAATCTTTCAATAGCATATGAACCTAGAAATCCAAGGCCGCCTGTGATTAATATTTTTTTATTCATTTTATTGCTCTTGCTCTATAAAACGTATTATTTTAAAAGATTCTGCGTATTCTAAACCAGACTGAGCCCCTCTAAGATGAGCTAGAGACCGTACCATTGCTGAACTACGAAATGTACGAACTTGTGTTTCCATCATCTCATAAGCTGTAATTTTTCTATCTATATCAATAGGCTTGTAGTAGTTAGGTTTGAAGCACCCTTCTATCTGATGAGAATAGTCCCATAAAAATACATGAGGTTGCTCATAAACAAACACCTTTTTAACAAAGAAGTTTCTATCGTGTGGACGTAACGCAACTAATGAGGCATCATATGCAACTCTATGATCTTGATTGTACGATGGATATGGTATATATATTTCTTCTGGTTGTACTTCATTTATTACGTTTTCTATTGAAGCTATTAAGTCAGGTATAGTGTAATGGTTTACTTTGTTTTCTAACAAACTATAAGTGTGACCTAAATAGAGAGCAACCCTATCTGCTTCGTTGAGGCGGACCTTCATAGAGGGTCTATCTATTAAATCGGATTCATTTAGTCCACAGTATAAAACAAATGTATCGTTTTTGATTATACCTCCGCACCCAAGTACGTCGTCATCAACATGTGGAGCTATGATTAACTTATTCAGCATACTGTGCTCCGGTTATATATAGCGTTGTCCCATTTTTACATCTTATAAATGGGCGTGGATATGGATCTTGTAGACATCGTATTTTATTGTATAGTTCTTTACTTGTCATGACACATAAATCCTCTAGCTTTATCTCGCTCTCTTTAGGCTTTCTTCGTTTATATGTAGTCGCTAAAGCATGCTCTTGTTCGTAACCCTCATATTGTGGATGATTCAATATAAACTCAATGCCCGCCGTTCCAAGAGTGACCATTCGTTCAAATATATCAGGTAAACTACCAGCTAAAGCAAACTCTTCTTGCCATAGAATTTTACCGTGATCAAGTTGCTCGTCCATAACAAAAAATGTGATAGCACTTATAGTCTCTCCATTTATTATTTGATTTTGTAGCGGAGACCCACCCCTGTATTTAGGGAGAGGGGATGGGTGTAGACATATACATTTGCTTGAACTGATGATATGATCCTCAACAAACCAGCTCCACCCAATAAAAAAGATGATGTCGTATGTATTTACTTCTACCTCTTCCTTAAGTTCTTCGGGAGTGGAAACGAGAACACAGGGAAAGCTTAAAGAAGTATGAATTTTAAGAGCCCATTCCCTATATCCGCAGAATAGTACTTTCATACCGAAGTAACCTTTCTATATTCTGTCTTATAGTCTGAAAGCATAAAGTGGTATGTGCGTGACTCACCATCAGTTGACCTTCTTCCAAAGTCAACTCCAATTATAGAATGTGTCCAATCAAGCCAAGACCCGCTAATATCTGGTCTTGAGTCTCCTATCATATTATCCCATTGTGGATAGTTTTCTTCTGGTATAACTCTTTTAATTTCTTGGGGAGTCTGTTGCCACTTTCTATGAAAGTAGGGTCCAGATACAGCACACTTAGTAGCTTCCTCTTTTAACAATGGACTCTTCCATGTTTGATCATATTCACATGATAATGATTCATAATAGGCTAAATTAGCTAATCTTAAACGTAACACGAAATCATCGTCTTCGCATCCTCCTCCATAAAACCTCTGATCAAACCATCCTATTTTTCTAAAGACTTCTTTAGTAAGAGTTAAAAAGGCTACATTCCATTGTCCTACCACCGCATATCCTCTATGGAGAAGCTGTAGCATGAAAGTAACTTCTTCTGGCTTTGGAATTACTCTGTCATTTACCAAAATAACAGTTTCGGTTGGAGAAGTAGCTACGGCCTCATTGACTAATTCCGAATATGAATCATATGCTTCTGCTCGTCTATCAATTCTATTGTTCCAATGTATATTAAATTCATTATTTAATGGTTCTAATTTTTGCATCTGACTTTCTACAACCTTAGAATCAGATCCAGCATGTAAGCAAATGGTGATATCTTTCTCCAAGTATTTTGGAGACGGATTATGTGGGTTTCTAGAGAACATTTTTATCCCTGACTTTCAAATTGTAATCTTGAGTAGCCTTAAAAATAGAAGCGTCTAATTTTTTATCTTCAAATAGTTTAATTAGGCCACTCAGATCTTTTGGAAAACACGAACCGCCAAAACCAAATTTGCCATCTGGTCCCGGAACCTTCCAGTGCGTTCTACCTATTCTCGAATTGGCCTGAATAGCATTCTCAACCATATCATTATAGTCAATTTTCAAAATAGAACACATTTCATATACATGATTAGCGTAGCCAACTCTTACTGCCAGATAAGAGTTAACAATGTATTTTATTAACTCCGCTTCTGTGTGAGACGTTTTAATAATATTAGAGGAAGGCCACAGGTCTTTGTAATATTTTTCTACTTTTAAGCCTACTGTAGGAGTGTCACGAGAAAATCCTATCAGATGCGATGGAGAATTTTTAAAGTCTTCCTCAGCATTACGTTCAGTGAGAAATTCTGGGTTGACTATTACATCTAAGGCTCTAAATTGTAGATTGAATCTTTCTGAAGTGCCCGGAACAAGCGTAGACTTGATTAGTACGATAGGCTTTACAGACAACTGCGCAGCATATCTGTCTAATAAAGATAATGAATCTTCTACAATACCCGTAAAACACCTACCGTCTTTATCCATTGGTGTGGGCAAACACACATAAATAATCTCACATTTGTCTATGATATTTAGATATCCATCGTTAATATCCATATCATCTTTTATATCGTATGAATACGCTGCATAGGGCGAGCTATCTTTCAAAAATTTATATATTGCTCCTCCCACAAAGCCTCTACCTATTACTCCCACATTCATGTAGTTCTCCTTTTATATATTTACTAACTGCTTCTGCTGATATTTGTTCGTTGTAATATAATTTGGTTGCATCACTTATTGAAACTAGTCTATCTGGATTCGATAACAATTCTTTAGCGATAGGATATGTGTGTGGAAAATTATTACTTTTAAACTTAACATAAGGAGCGTTCTGGTACACCCAATTTTCTGGTTGTTCCACTGTAAGTATAATACAAGACGCTGCGCACGCTTCAAAAAACCGAAAAGATTCTGGGCTACCCGCTCCATGAGGACATACAGCTATTTTAGTATCACATAAAATATTAGAATACATGGAACAATCTAATCCTCTATTGAAGCCTTCATAAAAACCAAAAAAAGAATTAACAGAACTGTCCATTAAAAACTCAGGAACTTCTCTATAGAATCCAGATCTTGTAACAGCTATTTGACCTACAAAAGATATGTCAAACTTTCTTTCCAGAATAGGCTTTTCAGTTACTATAAATTCTTTAGAGGGACATAGAGGAATTGGTCTTAATTTTGGATGCTGGTTTTTATAACAATACTGTTTAAATATTAACTTGACTGATGGATCATTTACTTCTTCTGGTATTCTATATGCTTCATCGGCATTTATCAACATAATTTTTTCTCTATCAACTTTGGGAACTGTATCACCAAAATTCTTTGCTACTACAGCAATATCAATATCTAGATGCTCAATTATTTCATTGAAATATTTAGTCTCTAAGTTATTGTCTGGAAGATAGTCGTAATATTCTAACATAATATTCCTTAAGTTTTATGTTGTTCTAGTACTTTTATCAAACTTTCAGCTCGTGCTTTGGTAGTTCCATACTTCAATAACCACTCACGTTGCGCAAACACCATATCCATATATTCTTGTGTTGGACGATTGTTAACAATAAGTCTGTTTATTATGGTCTCTACTTCATCAAGATTGCTATATGAATAACAGGGCAAGTCTTGAGGCGAACAGAGAGGAGGCTTATCTTTATAGTCTCGAAAAAGTAAACATGTACCACTTGCCATTATTTCATAATGTCTCAATGAATCCCATCCGCCCTTCATACAGGTTAAACCGAACCAAGAAGACGACATATCATTATAATAGTTCTCTTCGTTACTAAAAACATAAAGTTGTCTAGCTGCTGGCCCTAAAATTTGGGGACCAAATACAGCGTAAGGAGGAGCTGTTTTTTGTATAACTTGTTGTCTATTACTAAACAATATGGGACGAATTCGGTGAGACGGAATACCAAACCCTGTAGGATATACGTCGTCAGCTTCTTCAAATAGCTCTCTTTTAAAGCATGGGGTTTGAGTTATTTTGGCATGGTCGTGACCATCCAAAAACCATACTCCATGTTTAGCTAATTTGTTTACTTCTGGCATACTTTTTACACCGTAAGCATCTGTAACGCCATATAAAACAAAGTCTACCTCGTCTATCTCCCTATTAGCAACCTCTTCAATAGGATAGGTTAACAAACTAAAGCCCCATCCGTGTAGCTCATTTTTAGGAGACACTGAAAAATCTCCATACATAATTTTTTTTCTAGGAAAATCTATACAGTCATCGCCTAAAACTTCTCGTAGACCATGCAGCATAGATACCTCTTGGTAATCTCCTTGAGCGCCTGTATCAGGTGTGGTAACGTATAGTATTTTCATCAGTCTTTCCATTCATCTAATTTCGATAATATTTTATTATAACATCCTTTATAATCATAATATTCTCTATATACTTGTTGACCCTTATCTAACATCTCATTAATCTTATGATCACTCATTAGACTTAAATGTCCGTACAAATGTCTTAGATTTTTTACACTACATAAAACACCATATGATTCAAAGTCTACAATATCGTGAAACGGTATCCACGGCTCGTCATAAATATAAACAGGAATAGTACCATACCTCAAAGCCTCACATATCCTAAAAGATGTTTTTCCATAACCTCTTGGACATAAGGCAAATTTAGAAGACCTCATAGCCATTTCAAATCCAGTTACGCCCATCCATTCACTAACAAAAGCATCATCGTGCTCATTAAAATAATACTTCATCTTTTGCCGTACAGGATGTCTTCCTTCAATTGCGCCTACAAAACTACACAAGAGTGTCTTAGGAGGCTTCAGATTTGTAGTTTGTGGCCGAGGCTCACAGTTTAGCGGATAGGGATAATCTCCTACGCCTCCACTAGCAAAAGAGAATAGATCTAAATGCTCCACATCATGAAGAATACCATCGTCCCATTGTACAATAGTAAAATATTCTTCATCCCTATCCAAACTATCTAGATAAAATTGCAAGTCAGACATGTCTTCTTGTCCATAATTTTTAGATACATAGTAGTTTGTCCAACAAACCGGAAGATACTTTCTACAAGTATCTGGACGCTCTTTACTAAATCTAGTATAAAAATACTCCTCAAATATTGTATAATTATAGGGAGGATTTTCATGGTTAGTAGATATGGCAAATGCAGAATTCATATTAAGTCTCCGACATAATGTTTAGAGTCTGGTTGCCAACTAGCATGCCACAAATGACAAGCATAGCTCCAAGGCTTCAAATAAGATTTAATGAGTTCCTCCGTGGCCTCATTTCTATACGCGGCTGGAAAAGGATGAAATGATTGCGATGGAAAAATTAGTACATTATCGAATGCAGTCCAAGACCACTCTTTTATATACCGTAGAATACTTTCTGTAAGAACCCACGGACCAGTTTGATATAACACTTTAGTTTGATCACACGCGATTTCCCAAGGATTATCTAAGGTACATCGTTGAATACATAGATCTAATATAGGATGGTTTGGGGCAGACGCCATGATCCCGTTATTCATTTGAACTTCTCTTTCTAAACATATACCTGCATAAAAGGAAGCATTACTATGAATAGCAGAAAACTCCGAGGATAAACATAAAAAATCTACATCAACATATAGTCCTCCATACTGTTTTAATATTTCATACCTTAGAAGATCGGACTTATTACCCCAGCTGGGAGCGGCTAGGTATAGTTCTTTGTTTTCCATTGTAGGTAAAAAGTCTTCTACATCTTTATTACCCCATATTTTCACTTCAAAGTCTGGATTTTTATTCTTCCAGTCTTCTATATTTTTAACATACCACTCTGGCATTGGCGCGCCAAGCCATATAAAATGAATTATATTCGGAATAGTCTCGCCGTTATTTTTGTCTATATTTTTTTCATAGATCTTTTTCATGATGAGCCAGTTCGCATTTTTTTCTGCGTAGCTTCTATCGAATAACGATGTTTCTATTTCGCACATATCAAAGAAATTCATTTTTACACCTTAATATAAAAAGCGTCTCCCCAGCTTTCAGATTGCCACGCCACAAGCTCTCTCGTAAATCCGAAACCTTTCAGGTAATTATCAATATCGCCAATCATAGGACAACCACTATACATTTCATCACGATTTACTTCTGCGATCATATAATCTATTTGTTGCAAAGACTTTTCGGCTCCTTTTAATACTTCTAATTCATATCCTTGAACATCAATGTTTAGAAAATTGTACTCATTTATATTAATATCAAAAGCAGAAATAAAGTTATCTAGCCTATATACTGCCACTGATTCTTTTTTTACAAATTTTACATTAGGATGCTCAATAAGGTGCTTCTTAGGTTTCAGTAATGAACTGGATGCTCCTGATCCATTTTCAATTCCTCCGTCTGTATGAGATATATACATATTCATTAACTGATCATTTACATTACCAAGAGCTACGTTATAAACGTTTTCAGTAGCTATACATTTATTCTTTACTATTCTAAATAGATCCTTTTGTGGCTCAAACAATACAGTATTAGATAGACCTATGGTCCTATAAAGTTCCAGTTCCTCTCCGGTATAAGCTCCTATATGAAACACACCCTTAATATTCATATTATATTTATTGATCAAATCAGCTAGATTAAAAATCATTGTAAGCCTTTCAAGATGTCTATCTCATGATGAGGACAACGTATATTATTAAAACTTAACTGTTTTAGATTAATTCTTTCTCCAGAAATATATTTCTTCAATAAAAAATGATTGTCTGTAGCATGTACATCGCCCGCCCTATTATCAGCATGTGTGTCTTGTACGCGATTATTTGGACTATTAACTACTACGCTATGCTGAGGACAAACCATAACGTTAGGAGCAATTGCCCAAAATCTTTGAAGGGCACCTTCTAATTCATTTGGTGTTTGCTTCCATTTATATTTTGATTCTAAATAACATAGCTCATCAAACATATCTAATAAATCAGACTTTCTAAAAATATGACCGTCTACAGATAATGAATACGACCAGTAAGACCCGTATAAATAGGCGGTTCTAGGCCACCAAATAAAATTGTCTTTTACTATATGTTCATTTAGCCTGTCATGATATATGTTATCGCCATGCTGTCTTTGACATATATTAAAACCCAACCTCAAAGAGACACAGGTAACATCTTTATTATCTAATATACTCTTTAATGGAATAGTTTTGAGAGACGCAAAAAATATATCATCATCTGTAAAAAAGCAGACATAATCATCTTGTACAGTAGAAATAGCGGCATATACATCTTTATATAATGAAATTCCTTGAGGCCAAAAAAATGTATCGGGGTGTTCCTTTTGTACTATCTTATACGAATCTACGAAATCTTTTGAATTATTATATAATACGGTAGTACGTCCGCAATCTTTAAAGTTACGTTCAATACTGCTAAGACATAAATCCAGTTGTGCTGGTCTGTCTTTACTGAATATGATCGAAGTAATCAACAAATTGATCCTTATTCTTATTGAACCATTCAACAGTTTTTTGTAGCCCTGTGTCTAGATCTGTAGCCGCTTCAAAGTTAAGTAAGGATTTAGCAACATGTGTGTCTAGACATCGGCGTGGTTGTCCATCTGGATATTTGGGATTAAAATAAATACTACCTTGATATCCCATAAGAGACCCAAGCTTCTGAACCAGATTTTTAATTGTAATTTCAGAACCTGTACCAATATTAATAGGATCTGGCGGGGTATCTTCTTGGATAGATTTTAGGATGGCTTTTGCGCAATCGTTTACATATAAAAATTCTCGACTTGCACTTCCTGTTCCCCATATTTCAACTGGCGCATGTTTATTCTGCATGGCTTTAGCAAACTTGAGAATTAGAGCTGGAATCACATGGCTAATTTTAGGATCAAAGTTATCATGAGGACCATACATATTTACTGGTATTAGGTTAGCGCATTGAAAGCCGTACTGTTTTTTGTAAGCTACCAATAGTTCCATAAGTGTCTTCTTAGCTATTCCATAAGGTGCATTTGTTTCTTCGGGATAACCATTCCATAAATCTGTTTCTTGAAATGGAACTTTAGTAACCTTTGGATATGCACATACAGTGCCAACCATTACGAACTTTTTTAGTTTACCATATTTTCTGCAAGATTCAATAAGATTCATACCCATAGCCAGATTTTCATACATAAAGAGTCCCGGATTTTCTTTATTGGCCCCAATGCCTCCCACGCGAGCCGCTAAATGTATAACATAGTCCGGTTTCTTTTCAGCTAATATGTAGTCGGTCTGTTTCTGTTTGGTAAGGTCCCATTCAGCCTTACCTCCTAAAGGGATTATATTTGTAAAACCGCCATCTTTTAACTGCTCACATACGGCCTTACCTAAAAATCCACGCGCGCCTGTCACCAATATTTTATCCTGTTGCATGTAATTCCTCTTTTGTATGATTCCATTTTTTAATTACATCCTTGGCTTCTTCATGATATCCAGCAGCCTCCAAAATAGCGCTAATTCTATGAAAATTAGTGTGACCATTTAACAAAATATCTTTACCCCTTTTTGCCAATTCATTTCTCTCATCTTCGTTTTGAAGATAGTATGTAATTTTATCAGCAAATTCTGCATGAGAGCGAGCGGAAGGAACTGCGTCTCCAAAAATTTTATTTATAGATTCAACGTGATCAGAAACACAAAATCCTCCCGAGCATAAAATTTTAAACACTCTCTCATTAACATCGAACCCAAACTCCTGAGCGTGGGGTTCACTAAGATTGGGACATACTTTTGCAGAAGCAAAAAGATCTTTCACGTCAACATCGTCTATAATACCACAGTATTGATTAACTCCTTCCCAAGGTTGGTTTCCAAATATTTTAATGTTAAGGTGACCTACTGGAAAACATAGAGGTAATAAATAACGGTCAATGACCAGAGATTTGTATGGCCAATAGCCACCAACAAAACCAATGTCACATGCCAAATGGTCTTTAAAAGAGGAGTAACAATAAGTGTCTAGATCGGCACACATCATTAAAGATACGATATCTATGTCTAACTTATCTTTCCAATAGTTGTGTGTGGTCTGCATAGCGTCTTGATCATAATGAATATGAACAAAGTCAGGCTT
>Ga0114932_10003004_pt1 | contig 17067 bp, 25 predicted proteins | sample 2SBtaG_2_FD_87286 | JGI IMG/M metagenome (GOLD analysis project Ga0114932, IMG submission 87286) | Deep subsurface microbial communities from Kolumbo volcano to uncover new lineages of life (NeLLi) - 2SBTROV12_ACTIVE470 metaG | ecosystem: Environmental > Aquatic > Marine > Volcanic ... | reverse complement strand
CCGGAGAACGCCAAGTTGTCACAAACAAACACGCCATGCCCAAGGGCCAGGGAGGCCGCAAACCGGTGGTCGTGAGAATTGCGGACGCCAACCACCAGCCCGGTATCACTTTCCGGGTCGGTGGTTGGGTTGGTCAATTGCAACAACCCAAAGTATCGGTCGCCATCATGCGTCATCCCGTGTTTCTCTTGGACAATCTCCCACTCGGCGGTGGTGGTGGTTAGTGCCGACTTGACGGTATTCAACACAGTCGAGTGCGGAATCGGCACAAACGTCTCGGTTTGTGGTGGTAGCGGGACGTCAAGTTGATCGTATTCAACTGGTTCCGCCCCACAGTGCAGCATCAAGTTTAATCGTTTCATTCTAGCGTGCTTCCCAAATCCCGGTTGGTGGTTGTTGGCCAGGAATCATCCCGGGTAATGTCGCCGGCCTGTTGTGGTGGTTTATCAATCGCGATTGTTGCCGGTAATTAGATCAATTGCAAGTTGCAACAGAATAGAAAACGCAACAACCGCTAGCGCAATATGCACCAACGTCATTAACGGAATCCATTCTAGTGCAATGGGTATGATACGTTTGGTGTTCTCTTGTCCCAACATTTGCGACAATCGCCACACTGGCCACCTTGCGAGTAAGCCGGGCATGATGACCCATGTGGCGTTTTCTGGTGATGAATTGAGGACGTCCACTGCCACCATCCGGGCGGCGCACTATCGACCATATGCGCCGATAGTCTGATCGTCAGATTTGGCGAGATGCCACCAAATGCCTTAACGGTGGCATGTTCCCTAGTGGGCATCCAGAACCGCATCTGTGGCAATGCTCGACAAATCGCGTCGATATCCTCGAGCATATCCACTGACTGCAGGTCACCAGAATCGAACCAACGGAAGTATCGGCACGAGATGCGGACTGATTCCCTATCGATCAGCTCGCACATATCATCACGCCACTGTTGTCGACGGCCTGGCGTTGTTTGCGCAATTGCCCACAATGCTAGCCTTTTTTCGAGTGCGTTTTGGACATTCTCAAACAAATAGCGGTATTTGAGTGCGTAGCACTTCTCGCAAGCACTCCCCGGGACGTCCCGCAATTTGCTACCAACTAGGCAGCGCAATGCGGATATGCTCCATGCAAACCCAGGCATCTTGCCCGGGTCGGACAAGCCACCAGTGGCTCTAACTAGTTCAATTTTGGTTTTCATTGATCCGATCCCCATTCAACCACAGTGTGCAATCGTAACCCCGTGACGACACGACACGGGTGAACTCTTGGCATGCCAGTAATGCCGATTCAAACCGGTCAAACTGTTTCACGCTATCAACGTCAATAATCGACTGATCCCGAATGATCGGGACCATCACGGCAAAAATAGCACCATTGGTGTTGTCGTTATCAATATGCATCTCGAATCGCAAGAACTCCGGTCCGGGCAATTCCTCGTTAACTTCTATCATTGGTCTACCTTTTCTAACCGTGGGGGCTTCCGTTGGTATCGTAGCACTCACCCAACAACGGTATTTTGTCTGTAATTAGCCACCGACAATCGGCCAGGCCGACGCCGGATGGCGCAACGCACTTGAGAACCCATCTAGACTCACCAGTGGACTTCTCCTGTCGTTTGGCTTCAAACAACGCCGATTCTTTCGATGAACAATAGATCTTCATTGGTCTACCTTTTCCGTTGAACAGTGTGGACAGTGGGGAGTGCGACACGGATAGCCGGACGATGATTCGTTCTCACAGTAAGCCCAAGCCGTCAACCACTGGTCCACGACCACTAGTCCACTGGCGGACAAGATGCCATCGTCCTGCAGACTTTCGGCACACTCTTCACAAACCACAATGTGGCCATTCTCGAACAGTTTCCATTGGGCCAGGAATCTACCGTTGGTAGTGGCACCACACTGTTGACAATCGATCATGCTGCGCTTCCTTTCGTTAGATCGAGTCGGGATAGTGCCAGCGCTACAACGTCCACCAATTGATCATCGTCGACGCAATCAGCCACCAACGCTAGCAGCCCGTCGATGTCTGCAATCGTGATATCATTATCTGGCATCGTGCACCTCATCATCCGGAGTATCACTATCGAAGAGTGTGCCACCACGGGATACCAATTCGTTGTTGGCATCATCCATGGCCCTAGCCAATCGCATTAGCTCACCTCGAGCATACAAATGTCCCTTTGGTGTACCGTTGCTGATCAACTCGATCAGTATTGGCATGCAACTGGCCCAATCGTTGGGGCCTAAGTTGATGTAATGCCTAGCCGGGTCGAATACCTTTTCTGCTGCCATTTGTTCGCTACCTTTTCCAAGTAAGAATTGACTGGGGTTATTTACCATCGATTGCGGGAACACCGCAACCCCGAATTGCTACGATTGTCTAACGGTGGCCAGAATAGATTGTCCGGAGTACTCGGTACAAATTGCACCTAGTAGGTGAGTAGTAGGTATCGGCCTGGCCCATCCAAATGGCTCACGTGGCATCCTACGGCCTGCATATGGGCCATCGGGAGCTACAGAACGTTAGATCAGTGGGATGGCAGCCTAGACCGGCCTGTACTGGATCGGGAGTGTTATGCACTGTCCAGCCATTCAGCCACTGCCCTAGTGCGGGTATACCAGGCACCAGCAGAATTTTGAATCACCCAACACACTGCTGGCCACTGGTGGCACTGGCACTGTTGTGGTGGCCAGATCTGCATCAATACATGTAATGATGACATGGTGGCCGTAGGCCGAATTGCACCGCCAAAAAAGGACCAGGCCCCCGCCCCCGGCGGGGGGACCCGCTTGACTTATCTCGTCTTCACCGCGACAGCGATTTGGGACCCCTATGGGACCTCTATGCCAAAAACCGCGAGGTGATTTTTCGCTTATTTCGCTTCTTCCTCAACCACCGGTACATTCAAGCAAACGCATTGCATGTGTCCCATACCCCCCCTTATGTAGAGTTGGCGGCCTTAGTAAAGTTGGCGCTCTTTGGAGTATTTGGCGCTCTTTGGGTATCCGTGGGCTGTTATCGTCAAAATTAGCTTTGAAAAGTACTTGGTACAATTTGTACCGAGCACTATTTTTGGAACGGTTGGAACCTTGGAACCGAAAACCGGGTTTGGCACCATACACGCATATAGCTCGGTTTACCGAGATTTGGGTTCCACTGTTCCACTGTTCCAACACTCTGGCTTGACTATGCCCCCTGCAGTGTCCTATGCTTCGCGTGCCTTTTCCTTTGGGTACTCACCACCCTGTGCCCATGACCAGCCGGGGTGGTGGGTGCTCATCGTACTGATGGGTGTATCTCCTATGTCTCGAGCTTTGACGAGTGACGAGTTCCGTGAGGAGATGCGTGCTCAGGGCCGTTGGGATGAGTTCAAGGCGTACCGTGGTGCTCTTGAGCTGCGAGGTGCCTCCAAGCGTGACTCGTGGATAGAGGCTGCCCGGGCGTTTGGTTATAAGGGCAAGGACGGTGGTGAGAGGAAGAGTCACCGTGTTGGCCGGGTTGACCCCCACCTGGCTCCCAAGGATGCGTTTGAGGGCAAGGAGGGCAACCTCCGTGGCGACTTTGAGTGGGTGTATGCGAACATAGGGGTTGATGGCATTGAAGCGTCTGATGCCCCCAGTTCAGGTGCTTGGGGGCTGCTTGAGTTCGCTAGGAGTGATAGGAAGAGTTTCTATCAGTCTTGGATGTCGATGGTGAGTAAGCAGATTGATGTGGATGAGGTAATGGAGGGGTTCCGACAGGATGCCAGTCGCTCCGTTGATGAAATCTCGGAAATGCTCCGAGCCACGGTCCCTCCCCTTGTACAGCCAGGTTCCGAAGGACATACCGGAGAACCTGAAGTACCGGAGGGAGATACTGAGGAAAGCGGGGACGGATCGGGAGTTTCAGAAGGAGTTGTGGCTAGCGTGTAGCCATGACATTCTTTATTGGATCAACACGTTCGTTTGGACGTTTGACCCAAGGAAAGCCAATCCGAAGATCCCCTTCGTGACGTATGGCTATCAGGACGAGGCGTTCCTGGCCATGGAGGAGGCATTGCCTCAAGATGATGGCTCCAAGGGTCACGATGTAATCATCGAGAAATCAAGGGACATGGGTGCATCATGGATTTGCCTAACTCTTTTCGCTTGGCGTTGGCACTTTCGGAGGCTGCAGTCTTTTTTGATGGTCTCGAGGAAGGAGGGTTTGGTGGATGGGTCTGGGGACTCGCTGTTCTCACATATCGACTTTATCCACAAGGGCCTTCCCAAGTGGATGATGCCCCAGTTGCGTCGGAACAAATTGAAGCTGATCAATCTTGAGAATGGTTCAAAGATTGAGGGGGAGAGCACCACTGACAACATTGGTCGTGGTGGCCGCCGTACATCAATGTTGATTGATGAGTTCGCTGCGTTCGAGGGTGGTGGATACGACGTGTTGAGTGCCACCGCTGATAACACGAACTCCCGGGTGTTCAACTCTACTCCTAATGGCACCGGCAATGCGTTCTATGCCCAGTTGCAAAAGGGTACACCCAGGCTTCGGTTTCATTGGTCACGTCACCCTGAGAAGGCTGAGGGGCTGTATGAGGGCGATGACGGCAGATCGAGAAGCCCTTGGTATGACAATGAGTGCATCCGCAGGGCACATCCTGTTGAGATAGCGACACAGCTGGACATTGACTATCAGGGTAGTGCCTACCCCTTCTTTGATCCCAAGACACTCAATCAGCTGGCCGCTGAGTTTGCGAGTCCTCCATACCATCAGGGTTATCTGGATTTTGCTGATCCTCATAGTCCTGAGTTGAGGGAGGATGACCATGGCAACCTGAAGGTGTGGTTGCCGCTTGGTGTGGAGTTGGCACCCAGGCAGGACAGGGATTACATAGTTGGTGCTGACATCTCCATGGGCACCGGGGCCAGCGAGAGTACCCTCTCCGTGGCTGACAGGATGACTGGCGAGAAGGTGGCCGAGCTTGCCGACTCGAACATGAGTCCCAACAAGTGGGCAGAGCTGGCCGTGGCACTTTGTCGATGGTTTGCAGGACCCGGTGGGCGACCTGCTTTCCTTATCTGGGAGGCCACTGGCCCGGGCCGCACATTCGGCAAGACGGTTATTGAGGAGTGCAGGTTTGGCAACGTGTATTTCGCCACTGACGACAAGAGATTGAAGCGTAGGGAGAGCGACAAGCCAGGTTGGTTTAGTACAGCCGAGGGAAAAAAGGACTTGCTTGCCAACTATCGGGACCTCCTGTTTTCAAGGGATTTCATCAATCCGAGCAAAAAGGCACTGAATCAAGCGGCTGAGTTCGTGTATCTTCCTAATGGAAGAGTTGAGCATCAGGGCGCAACCAATACCATTGATCCCAGTGACAGGGGTGACAATCATGGAGACGTAGTGATCGCTGATGCCTTGGTAGCGAAGATACTGAGGGAGCGGAAGAAAAGGCCGGTCGACAAATTGCCACAGGGTCCGGCCCCGGGAAGTTTTCAGTGGCGACGAGATCAAAGGGAAGGGCAGAACGATGATGAGTGGTAAAGACATGAGGGATCGTGTTGCTGAAATTGACGAGGACATGCTGGTGGCCGATGGCCTCGATGAAGCGATCATCGGTGTTGCCAGACGGGCTGGTGGTACCTACGTCGTGGCCTATGATGAGGATATGTGTCTTGATGTCTTCATGGAGGACGGGATGAGCCTTGATGAAGCTCGTGAATGGTTTGAGTTCAATGTGGTCTCGGCTTATGTCGGGGAGCAGACACCCATCTTCTTGAGCAGGCTGAAGCAATGAATCCAAACAAAGCAGAGGATCTGCAGCGTCTCCGAAGAGCGATGGACAATTCCCGTCGCAAGTTGGAGCCATTCCGGACCAGGCACAAGGAGGCGTTGGAGCAGTACGTTGGTGTTTACTACTCAGACGACGGTGCCAAGCAGCCAGTGTATGTGAACCTGATGGAGCTGGCGTCTCAGATCTACGAGCGTCAGCTTGCCGCCCGTCCCCCCAAGGTCTTGGTCAGGACTCATGACAAGACTATCAGGCCGTATGGGGTGAAGCTCGAGCATGCTATGAATAGGCAGCTCAAAGACTTCAAGGTGCATCGCAGTCTTCGTCGTGCCGTGAAGTCCAGCCTGTTCTCCATGGGTATCCTCAAGGTTGGGACCCAGGTCATAGGCAACTATGCGGAGGATGGATTCGACTTTCAGAAGACTCGAGCGTATGTCTCGGATGTGCTTCTGGATGATTGGGTTCACGACATGACGGCTCATGTCCCTGAAGCCATCGATTTCTGTGGGCACCGTTTCCGCATGGATCTGGATGAGGCTCGCAACGAGAAGACATTCGTGAAGTCGGTCAGGGAGAACCTGCGACCGATGGAGGGACTCAACTTCAATGAGTCCGGTGATGAGCGAGTTAATGTGATCTCCCAAGGTGCCTCACGCTACGAGGGGTTCCTGAACGACAAGATTGAGTTGTGGGAAATCTACCTGCCCAAGGAGAAGTTGATTGTCACTCTTGGTCCTAATGAGGACGACAAGCCGCTGAAGGTGGTTGAGTGGGATGGTCCGCCCAACCAGTTGGGTCCTTATCACCTTCTTTGGTTCTCTGAGGTGCCAGGCAACGCAATGCCACTGGCCCCGGCGATGTTGTGGCGAGGGATGCACGATGTCGCGAATGGCTTGTTCAGGAAGCTGGTTCGCGAGGCACAGCGATACAAGGTTGTCGGTCTAACTCGTGGTGTGGACTCTGAGGATGCCGAGCGTATCCGTCAGGCCAGCGACGGTGACATCATCGGAGTCGATAACCCGGATGCCGTCCAAGAGAAGATGTTCGGTGGTCTGGATCAGAGAAACTTTGCGTTCATGCTTCAGGTCAAGCAGTTGTTCAGCTGGCAGGCTGGCAACCTCGATCTTCTGGGTGGGCTTGGTGCTCAAAGCCAAACTGCCACCCAGGACCAGATGCTGATGAGTAGTGCCAACCAGCGTATTGCTGGTATGCAGGATGAGGTTCGGTTGTTCACCAAGAAGGTGATCAGGGACCTCGGTTTCCATGTGTGGCAAGACCCAGTTGAGAGTTATCCTGTGACTCTTGATTTTGAGCCGATGGGAGCCGTCGATACGTTCCTCACCCCGGAGGAGCGTGAGAGTCACGACTATCTTCTCCACGAGTTAGAGGTTGAGCCATACTCGATGCAGTTCACCTCTCCGGAGCAGAGGCTTCAGAAGATACACCAGATCATGCAGGGTGTGGTTCTGCCCCTGCAGCCGTTCATGGCCGAGCAGGGTCTTGGGGTGGATTACAAGGCGTTGCTTGAGGCATACTCAAGATATTCAGATCTGCCTGAGTTGAAAGACATCATTGTTGGTCTGGATGATCTTGATCCTGCCCGTGGGCCAGAGCAACCAGAACAGAGGCAGGGTCCACAGGGTGGGACAACCCATCGGGTTAATGAAAGAATTTCTCGGCCCGGTGCCACACCGGAGGGTGCAGAAGACACGTTGATCAATACCTTGATGGGCGGAAACAGTCAGCCGTCCGAGATGAGTGCAATGGCGAGGTCAATGGGTGGATAATGCCATATAAACAGGACTACACTCCCGAGCAGTTGAAGCAGCTGAAGCAGTTGCGTGCTCGTCGCCGTTGGCGGCAAAGGGGCTGGCGGCCCATGGATGAAAAGCAACTGCAGCTTGTGATGCCATGGTTGCAGCCTAGTTCCATGCGTCGAGGTTATCCCATGGCAGGAAGAACAGCGGATGATGCCGCTGGGAGTGAGGAGTACAATGCCAATTCCCGGTGAAGGTGGATATGGTGGGCCGCCAGTTAGAGGTCCCGGTCAGGGCATTTTGCCACTAGGTCCAAAGAATCCTATTTTTGGGAACTTTGGCAGAGGCACTCGCGGTGGTGCCCCTTCTCCTGCTGCTGGTGTGGGTCCCTTTGACCAGACCGCAACGGACATTGCCAACCTTTGGGATTTCGGGACAACAGCCCCTTATTACACCAAGAAGGATTGGTCGGATCATTACAACCTGGGTCTCGGTGCTCTTTTCAAGCCAGAGCAGGCCAAGATGGCTGTCGGTATGGCCGAGTTAGATCGGATGTATCGAAATGTGTCGCAAGGTCTGGATCACTACGCAGGCCAGCTGATGCCTTGGTCTATGCTGGGCAACATTCCCGGGGGTCCGGGGACGGCTCAGTATTCAGTGCCTCCCGGTCAGGTTGAACCTCGTCGCATTGAATTTGACGATGTCCTTCCTGCTGCTCCTCGAGGTTTGCCACCCGGGACTGCCAATCCTGACAACTTGATCAGGCCGAAAGTCCCGGGCTATCCAGCGACTGACCCCACTGCGGGAGGGCTTGGAGGACCGTTTGTTCCTGGCCCCGGAAACCCGAGTTATCCGCCCGCGCAGGCGCAGCAGGATAGGATTTTCAATAAGTCCCGCGAGATGAAAGAGCGAATCAAAGACTGGTTGAGGCGTAGGCAAGAGAGGCGACAGATGAAAGTCAATCCAGCAAAGTTTGAGACATAAGAATGTATAGACCTGTCCTTCCTGATCTGTACCCGAGTGGGCCAGCACGTCCTGCTCCCCCTGACGCATACAGGTTCCCTGATGTCTATCCGCCTGGGGGCAACAACGAGCTTCTTCAATACGACATTGAAGATGCTTTCGATTACACCACGCAACCGGGGGACTGGTGGCGAGACCTTTTTGACATTGCCCCAGAGGACCCGTTCGGTGTGCCATCCATTCAGGGTGGCCCGGGAAACCCAATTGATTACGATGCCCCGTGGAATGTAGGGCCATACCCCTCTTGGCCGATGTACGATAAGCATCAGGCGCCATCGACTTTCCCGCCAGCGCAATTTCCGCATCGTCCGTTTGTGCAGCCTCCAGTGCCTGAGACACAGGAGTTCCCTTGGATCGATCAGATCCCAGGTACTGGCTACCCGGGATCTCGGCTTCCTCCGCAACCAAGGTTAGCCCCTCAATCAATGCAGCAGATGCCAGGTCTAGATCAATTCATGCAGCAACAGATGATGCAGGTTCCGTATGGCGCGCAATTTGGACCGATTGCAGGTCACTTGGTTCGATGACGGTTATCTACAAAATAAATGGTGAAGAAGTTCCCAGAAAAGAGTTCATCAAGGACTCTAAGGGCATGGGCCAGATACGCAGGAGTTACGAGAATCATCAGGTGATTAAGTCTGATGGTGCTGCTGTTCATCCCAAGGATCGTGACGAGGCAATGGAGCATGCTAGGAAGCATGGGTTCGCTATTGACTTTGACCGGCAAGGTCGCCCACACTTCACGTCACACACGCAGCAGAAGGCGTATTTGAAGAAGATTGGCATGTACAACAAGGACTCTCTTTCGTGACCGAGTGCAAGGAGTGTGGGTTGGACCTCGAGGACTGGGAAGTGGGGCTGATATGCGAAGGGTGTGCTATTCGGATTGAGGACAAGTGGAAGAATAAGTCCAGAGGCAATGGAGAAGAGTGATGCCGAAGGTTGGGAAAAGAAAGTTCAAGTCGGTAAAAAAAGCGAAGGCTGCTGCTAAGAAGAGCGGCAAGAAGATGGTCCGTACCAAGAAACGCTACTAATAGGGAAGAATGATGCCTGAAAATGCACCTGAAACGCCTGAACAAGAGCAAGTTGCTATTGCAGCTGAAGCAGCTGCACAGTTGGTTGACATTGAGGAAGACCGGCCTGAACTGGTTGAGGTCGCAGAAGAACCGGTTGATCAGGTTGAGCAGCCTGAAACAAGCCAGGAGTGGCGTAACGATCAATTGGCGTGGGGTCAGGCCATTGGTCTTACTCCCGAAGAAGTCAAGCAGGTTGGATCGCCAGCGTTGTTCGACAAGATGGTGGCCAATGTTCAGGGTTCAATGTATACCGGTGCGGAACAGCAGACGCAGGCTGCCGCTGGCCAGGTACAAGAAGAGAGTCCAGCTGCCGGTGACGTAGGGTTCAAGTTTGACGATCCCGATGATTACGATGACGAAATCGTCAAGATGAATGAACACTACGGTTCCAAGATCAACGAGATGGAAACACACCTTAATGCCATGATGCTCCAGACGCAGAGAATGCAGATGGAAGCGGCTGGCAGAGAGATGGATGCCATCATGGATGGCATGGATAACGAACTTTACGGTCGAGGTCGGTTGAACGATGTTCCCGAGGACTTGGCCATGAACCGTATCGCAGTTGCCGACGAGGTCGCGCGGCTGGGACACGGTTATCTCGCTAGGGGCGAGCAAGTTCCGCCCTTGGACGATTTGGTTGGACGTGCCTCACAGGCAGTTCATGGTAAAGAAATTAGTAACCAAGCCTTGAAGCGTGTCTCCGACAAGGCCGGTCGTATTGCCAGGCAGGCTACAGCCTTGCCAACGCATACCGACGAGGTTTCCGAGAGTGGCGAGGCGGCAGCACGAGCTGCAGCTGCTGAGTGGCTCAGAGAACGGGGAGACTCTGAGGCTTTGACTTAAAAGGGGTAAGTAATGCCTTACCAAGCTGACGATTATGCAGATCTCGTAACGACTACGTTGCGACATCTGGAGAAGACGACCTGGGCCGACATCGTTGTGGACAATCAGCACCACATCGCGTTGCCCCGGATTCTCAAAAAGAAGTCCGTGCAGTTCGGATCTGGTTACGGCCATCAGTTCAACGTCCGTTTGTTCAGCAACAACGCTGCTCGAAACGTGAAGTTGGCAGAGACCGACAACCCGACCACCGCTGACACGCAGAAGACGGGTAACATCCCTTGGCGTCACACCGAGACCCATTGGTCCTTGGAAGAGCGTCTGATTGCGATGAACCGGTCTCCTGCACGTCTGGTCAACTTGTTGCAGACCAGTCGCGTGGACGCGATGACCGACTTGGCTGAGTTGATGGAGACCAACTTCTGGTCAAAGCCTACCAGTTCAAGTGACTCGCTGGCTCCTTATGGAGTTCCCTACTGGATCACTACCACTGGGTATGGAACCACGGGTGGCTTCAATGGTGGTCGGCCTAGTGGTTTCACGGATGTCGGTGGTCTGGACCCCAACACATACAGTCGTTGGAAAAACTGGACCACGCAGTACGTCAACATTTCCAAGCAAGATCTGATTCGGAAATGGCGTGAAGCTGCGACAAAAACCGAGTTCCGGCCACCGGTTGAGGGGCCGTTCAGCAACATGGGTAGTCAGTGGGGTTATTACACTGATTACACTGTTCTGGGGACTCTGGAGGAAGTTCTGGAATCGCAGAACGATAACCTGGGCAATGATATCGCGAGCAAAGATGGCGCAACTCAGTTCCGCCGTGTTTCGGTCGAGTGGGTGCCTTGGTTTGACAACAACAGCGGGACCAGTGACACGACCAATCCCATCTACGGGATCAACTGGTCCGTGTTCAAGCCTTGCTTCCTCAGCGGCGAGTACATGAAGGAAACGAAAGTGCAACCGCATCCGTACCAGCACAGAACGCTGGTACAGTACACAGATTGCACGATGAACTTCTACTGCGTCGATAGACGCCGGAACTTCGTGTTGAGTAAGTAATCTGACCTCACGTTCTGACCGGGGGGGCAATCGCTGCCACGCCCCCCCGGTCGGTTTTTCTCGCTTGGTAGCACTGGAGCAATAGGATGACAGCTTTCGTACAACACAAGGGACTGACGTCACCTCGCGGGCTTTCGAGCCGCATCTGGGGTCGCCTCCCTGTCAAGAACTGGAGCGTCGGTCTCGGCGGGCGGTTCTTCTTTGATGATTTCCTGAACCACCCAGCGCACATCAGCACCCAGACCATCGGTAACTACGGTAGTTACATCGATACTGGCGTTACGCTGAAGCAGGCGGCTGGCGAAGCGACTGGTGCTATTGAGATTGCTGGCAACGATGCCGACAACGACGAGGGTAGCATCATCAGCGGTGGTGGTGCCGGTGGCATGGTCGCGATTGATGCGACTGGTGCAGGCCGGATTGCTTTTGAATGCCGATTCAAAAAAGCCAGCATTGGCGACAACGGGTTGTCGTTTTTCGTTGGTCTGTCTGAGGAGGCCTCCCAGGCTGCTAACGCCCTTGTTGATGACACTGGCGTGGTCGCTGACAAGGACTTCATCGGGTTCTCCGTCCTTCAGGACAACGGTGAAGAACTCGATTTTACTTGGCGGAAGTCTGGGCAAACGGTCCAGGTTCACGCGAATATCGCCTCGATGGTCGCTGACACGTACATGAAGATGGGCTTCCTGTACGATCCGGGCAATCACCCGGACGACAAGAAGATCAAAATCTTCATCGATAATGGTGAAGAAGAGTCGGTGTACGTCACCCAGACTCAACTGGAAGCGGCTACGTTCCCAGATGACGAGGAACTCTGCCTGTTCCTGACCACCAAGGTCGGCACGGGCAGTGCAGAGGTTAAGTCACAGCTTGACTGGTGGGCTGTTGGCGTTGAAGAGTAGTAAACCGGTGCCGCAGCACCCGGGGGGGCGTTGGACTCCCTCGGGTGCCCTGTGAAGGGGAATGGAAATGGCCAAGAAAAAAGCTGCCAAGAAGGTTGTTAAGAAGAAGGTGGCCAAGAAGGTCGCCAAGAAACCTGCTGCCAAGAAGGCTCCAGCCGTCGTGCAAGAGGTTTGTGAACTTTCGTATGGTGGGGTGATGCACAATGGATAGTGTCAATCGGCAGAGGATGGAGCACATGACAGGTGGGCCGTTGGGTCCTGATGTCGAGGGCACATTCAACCGCATCCAAGGACATGCTTTTGCGGTCAATGGCGAGAGTCATCCCACGGGATGGATACTTTCCATGGCGCATGAACTGGCGTACTTGAGTTCCAGGGTTGCGGAGTTGGAAAAGATTGATGATCCAATCCCAGAAAGCGATGTTTCTGGACCGCAAAATCTGGACCGAGTGAAGGTGAAGATCAAGGATGAGGTGCTCGGTGCCGTGTTTCTTGGCTTCACACCAAAGAGCTGGTTCAGGGTGCGGCTAGACGGAGAGTCTCGAGTTCGAGTTGTTCCTCCCAGCAAGGTGTTTGTTGATGGTTGAACCCACGCTATCTTTGAGCTGGGACGATATTCGTAACGAGGTTTATGAATATCTGTTCGGTGGCGGTGATGAAGGTTTTACCAACGAAACCGACAACGACCGCATCAAGTCTGTGGAGCGGGCCTGCTATTCAGGTCTTCGACAGTTCTACAGTCCCCCTCCGGTTGAAGGGAAGATCCACGACTGGTCGTTCTTGATGCCGACTGCAACCCTGTCTCTCAATGGGGCCTATTCCACTGGGACAATTGCATATGACCACACAGGTGGCGCAAATGAGCTACAGGTCACTCTGAGTGGTGGTACATGGCCATCGTGGGCCGCTAGCGGGATGATTGACATCGCGGGTAATGACTATCCGGTCGAGAGCAGGGTAAGTGATACTGTCCTGACCTTGGATGCCAACAACAATCCGGGTGCAGATGTAGCGGCCAGTACCTCGTACAATTTGCACCAGGACGACTACGACTTGCCGGATGATTTCGGCAGTGTTCTGGGTACGTTTACGTTCGCTCAGGTCGACAACACGTTGCAGCCGGTCAATGTTGTCGGTGAAAACCGCATGCATGAGTTACGCCAGCGTGATTACAATCAGAGTTACACGAGCGGTGATCCGTTTTATGGGGCCATTAGACCAAAGTCGCGGGCTAACAGGCTGACCGGGACTCGTTACGAAGTCATGTTCTGGCCGGATGTCTCATCGGATGCAACGCTGACGTATCGTTATCGTGTCATGCCTGACAAGCCAATCACTGGCGATGCGTCCGCTGATGACCTGATTTACGGCATCACTCAGCACGGAGAGACGATTCTTTACAGTTGCCTGGCTGAAGCGGAACGCCGTATGGAAGGTGAGCGAGGGGAAATGTGGGCACAGTTCCAACTTCTTCTTCAAACCTCGGTGATGCGTGATCGACAGGACAACAAGACTGAGGTTTTTGGTTATAATGGCGATGCTTCGGATTCGGCTGGCATGTACGGCCCGAAACGGTTCACGTTGTTTTCCAGTGGTGTGACCTACAAGGGTCAGGGAACATAAGGAGAGTTCGATGAGTGGCAGGCATAAACTTCACGATGGCACTGGTGTTCTTCTTGCCGATGAGGCCGGGAACAAGTTGTTTTGCGTAGAAGATCTGGGCAGTGCTGGCGGTTCTGCTCCCGCTGATGGAAGCATCGGATACGCCAAGGGTTGTATTATCATCAATTCCGGTGCTGCCGATGATGATGATGATGCACACGTTTTCATCAACCTGGGTTCCGCGACTGATAGCAACATCGACGGGCTTAAGGTTCAAACATAGCAGGGGCGACAAATGGTTTCTTCGGTTACGAGTGCCATCGACCAATTTGGCAGCGTTGTTTTTAGCGGCGGTGGCCAGAAGTACGCATTCAAGTCTCTTGGCAACGACGGCGAACTGGTCGCTGCTGTTACGGGTGTGAAGATCCGTGTCCTGTCTATTTACGCCTCCTGCACCGACACCGATGAGTTGGTGAGCGTCTACTTGGAAGACGGCACGACCCAGATCGGGGCGAAGTTCTTAGCCGGGGCGTTACAAACTGGTTCGGAGCATTCGTTTCAAATGCCACCGTTCGTGCTGCCGTTTTCGCCAGCAGGCTGGTGCGAAACTTCTTCCGGGGCGGCTTTGAATGCCGAATTCAGTGCGTCTATCACCACTGGCAAGGTCGAGTTCATGATCGTGTATGACGAGGTGGCAGGCTAATGGCTAGTACGGTTACAGCTGCAACCATGACGGTGAAGATCACCGAGTCGATCAGTTTGAATGGGCGGGATCAGGGGGCAGTAAACACCCTGACAATCGCCTCGATCAACGAGGTGATGAAACGAATCGTTACCTGTGTAAACGGGCAGACGACGACGGTTCTCACGTTCAATAGCAACGCATATGGTGCTGCTGGTGCTCTGGATACCGAGGATGCCAAGTACATCCGGCTGACAAACCTAGACAACACTGAGTCCGTCGAGATCGCCGTTGTGACCGGGGCAACCTTGTACCAAGTCACACTGCGTGCAGGTGAAAGTCATATCCTTAGTTCACCAGACGAACTCATGTTGGCGGCGGCTTCTACGAGTCCAACCTTTGGGACGATGGCGGATCTGGCGAGCATTCAGGTCAGGCCGACCGGATCGGCTGTAGTGGATATTGAAGTTTTCGTAGCGAGCATCTAACAAAGATCATGGTGGATATGGATGCCCCAGCGTTCAAAGTTGATGAATATCGGATTTCCCCTCGGCGGAATCAGCGAGGGGTTCGCATACGAGGCACAGCCTGACGGGACGACTGTGGACGCTCAGAACGTGCGTCCCTTTCCTGCAAGTTCGCCTGATACAGCTGCTTCTTTGAATTCAGAGTCGAGCGGCAGGGCAAGAGGTGGCCAGCGGCCAGGGATGTCAAAGTACCTCTCTTCGGCACCCATCACACAGACGCAATTGGTTCAGGACATCAATCATATTGCATGGTCTGACTTGACCCCATTGTCCGGTAAGGGGCATGCAATCATGAACGAGTCGACTAGTGGGTCCTACCTGCTAATCGACTCCGATGGCAATCAGGTTGGTTCAGATGGCGGTGCCAGCACTGAAGTGTTCAATCTCAGTTGCTGGGGCAGGGACGGATTTGGGTACATCGCGACGGTGGATGCTTCCCATAAGTTGATCCTTAGAAAGATCAACAAGAACGGGGATGTGAAGTTTGATTGGACAAACTCTGGAATGCCTAGCGTGCAGTTGTCATCAGCCACACGCCAGGTTCGCGGGATGGTGGTCGTTGGCAATGTCTTGTTCGTCTGGTTGAAAGATATCAACGGTGTGAACGGCGAGGCCGTGTATAGAGTCAGCACTGGTTCTGGAAAGCTGCTTGAAACGACCAGTGGGGACGGTACAGAAGCAGATCTGTGGATAAGGTCACAAAACCAGTCAACTGGTGCATTCCAGCATTTCTTTCCCAGTTCAGGCGAAACCTCAAATACCGTCAACCTCATGACTGAGAGTGACGGGCTACTGGGAATGTTGTGCCTGAACAACAGTGGGGCGTCTGGATCATCTGATGCTGCGACCGCCGCAATCGCTTGGAACGCTGATGCCACGGGTGAGGCCGGGAACTCTGTTCAGGAGAAGCTGGAGGCGTTGAGCCATCTTGACGACACAAAGATTGCTTGCACGGGAGGTCCTCTGAACAGTGCTCCGATCACTATTGAGTTTCAGGGTGTGCTGGGCCTTCAGGATGTTGCGTTGCCAACGGTGACCAACGCAAGTGGAAGTAATGTTGCTGTGACGGTCAGTCAGAGTGGGAATGCCAGAACCAACAAGAAGGTTCTCCTGACTCAGTCAGGTGGGTCTGCCACGTTTACAATTTCCCATAACGCTAGATTGTCACTTCAGCTAATCGATGTTCAGACGGGTGAACAGACTGCCGTAAAGGAATTGCAACCGTATGGACCTGACAGCACGCCCAGCGACACGAATCAAGAGGCTGACATTGCCACGGATGGTCTGGGCAACTTCTATTGTGTGACCAGGTATTCAGCTGATGGCGGTTCCAGTTTCACGCATGCTGTGACTAAGGTTAATAAGTACGGTGCCCAGCAGTGGCAGCAGACCAACTCTGGGACGCTGCGTTCAATTGCCTATGACCCGATCAGAAATCGGCTCGGGGTTGTTGGAGGGAATGTTTATGGCAGCGGGAAATCGTTTGGTGTTGTTGCAGTATCTAATGGAGCATTGTCCTCGTCTGACGACTCCCACGACATCACGGCGTGGAACGTCGTCGATGTCGATGACAAAGGTGGGTTTCGTCTGTTCAAGAATGACTCCTCCAATAATGTCGCCCGGATTACCGAGGCGGCCACACCCTCAGATACTGCAACAGGGTCGTGGAAGGCTTCCCACGGTGACGGCACGTCAAACCATCGCGGAGCTTCGTGTGCAGCTGCGTATGCCCTGAACCCGGAGAACTCTACATCCAAGCGACAGACTGTTCGTCTGGCAGTCCATGCCGGAATCGTCAGGGAGTTTGACGACCTTGGATG
>Ga0114932_10003001_pt1 | contig 17074 bp, 17 predicted proteins | sample 2SBtaG_2_FD_87286 | JGI IMG/M metagenome (GOLD analysis project Ga0114932, IMG submission 87286) | Deep subsurface microbial communities from Kolumbo volcano to uncover new lineages of life (NeLLi) - 2SBTROV12_ACTIVE470 metaG | ecosystem: Environmental > Aquatic > Marine > Volcanic ... | reverse complement strand
CGTGAATTTGTTCGTTACTATCTGAGCGATGCAAGCATTCCTCTTGTAGGTGAAGTTGGTTACACTGGTGTGACTACTGCTGAAATTGAAGCTTCTCGAGCTTTGGTTGAAGCAACCATAAAAGGTTAATAGCAAAAAGAAAGCCGAAGATATGGAAGCCAAATGGCAATAGATTCTTCTTCGGTAATTAGCTCTTCGGGAGCGACGACTCGATTTCGTCGTCGTCGCTCCCGTCGTTTATCTGAAAGTATTGTTACCGCAGTTTTGATGGTATGTGCGGCAGTTACAATACTAACTACAGTAGGGATTGTAGCTATCTTGCTTGCTGAAGGATTGTCATTCTTTGGTGAAGTAAGTCCTCAAGATTTCTTTTTTGGAACTCGTTGGACACCCTTATTTCCATCAGCTGGTTTCGGAGTTCTTCCTTTAATATGTGGGACGTTACTTATTGCATTAGGTGCATCATTAATTTCTTTACCGCTTGGCACTTTAGCTGCTGTGTACCTTTCGGAATATGCACAACCTAAGGTTCGTAATATTTTGAAGCCAATATTAGAAGTATTAGCAGGTGTACCTACGATCGTCTATGGTTATTTTGCTTTGACCTGGATCACACCATTACTTAAATCTACTATTTTCCCTGATATAGGTGTGTTTAATGCATTATCAGCAATGATAGTCGTTGGAATTATGACTGTACCGATGGTCTCTTCTATATCAGATGATTCAATTCGTGCTGTTCCTGCTTCACTTCGCGAAGCAGCATATGGCCTTGGTTCTACAAAATTTGAAGTTGTGACACGTGTCACTTTTCCGGCAGCATTGAGTGGAATTGTTGCCTCATATATTCTTGCAGTTTCACGAGCTGTTGGTGAAACTATGGCAGTTACATTGGCTGCTGGAGCAAGCCCACGTATTACAGCCAATCCGCTTGAAAGCGTTCAGACAATGACAGCATATATTGTGCAGGTTTCTCTTGGTGATACACCACAGGGTACAACTGTTTTCCGAACTATATTTGTGGTTGCTCTGACATTATTTGCAATTACGTTGATTATGAACTTGATTAGCGATCGGATCGTTTCTCGATATAAGGAGCGTTACGAATGACGACAGATCCTTCAGGAACTTCTTTTCGGTCGAACCTTTTTAATGTCAAATTAGGCCGTCGCCATCTAACAGGTAGTATATTTGGCGTCGTTGCTTTATTGGGAGCTCTGGTTGGTGTTGCCGTGCTAATCATTATGCTCGTTGAAGTTTGGCGAGATGGTATCCGATATTTTCGATTAGAATTTCTTGATCTTTTTCCATCACGAAAGCCAGATCAAGCAGGATTTAAATCGGCTTTTTGGGGCTCACTTTGGGTAATTGGAACAACTGCAATGATAGCTTTTCCTGTGGGTGTTTCCGCTGCAATATATCTTGAAGAATATGCTCCTAAAAATTGGGTTACTAAAATATTGCAAACGAACATTTCAAATCTTGCTGGTGTACCTTCTATCGTATATGGATTGCTAGGACTGCAGATTTTTGTAAGAGGTACTATTGGTGTGGGCCCATCTTTAGAAGATCTCGGTTTAAATGATTTTGGGCGTTCAGTACTTACAGGTGGATTGACTCTAGCATTACTGATTCTTCCTGTCGTTATTGTTGCATCTCAGGAGTCATTGAGGGCAGTGCCACCTTCAATTCGTGAAGCTTCATATGGTATTGGTGCTACTCGTTGGCAAACTGTCAGGCATCATGTTTTGCCAGAGGCATTACCTGGTGTGATGACAGGTACTATTCTCGCTTTGTCGCGTGCAATTGGTGAGACAGCACCGTTAATTGCTATTGGTGCTTTGACATTTATTGCGTTTACTCCTGAACATCTTTTGGATGATTTTACAGTAATGCCTATTCAAATTTATAACTGGGCTGCGCGACCACAACATGATTTCCAAGATCTTGCAGCAACTGGGATAATGGTTTTATTGATTGCATTACTCGTTATGAATGCTATTGCAGTAAGTCTTCGCTATCGATTTGGTCATGGAAATGGTAGATGAACGAATAAAAATATATTAAATGGTAAATTAAATTTGTATTTAATGAGGAAATAATGATTTCAAACACTCAAGAAGAAGCTTCAAATGAAAGTGAAGTGAGTAATACGTCCCAAAATAGTTCTGTACTTAGCACGAATTTAATTATTGATGATCCAATTGTGCAAATAGAAAAATTGGCACTTTGGTATGCTAATCAACAGGCTATTGATGATGTTTCATTTGACGTCGCACGTAATAAGATAACTGCATTAATTGGTCCTTCTGGTTGCGGGAAAAGTACGTTACTTCGTTGTATAAATCGTATGAATGATCTCATTCCTATCGCTCGTATTGAAGGTCAAGTTAAAATTGATGGAGAAGAATTGTATGGCGCTGCAGTTGATCCTGTGGAGGTCCGAAGAATAGTCGGAATGGTTTTTCAAAAACCAAATCCTTTTCCTAAAAGTATCTATGAAAATGTCGCTTTTGGCGCGCGCATTAATGGATATCGAGGTGATATGGATGAACTAGTTCAAAATTCTCTTGAACAAGCTGCTCTATGGGATGAAGTTAAAGATAAATTGAAAGATTCAGGACTGGCTCTTTCAGGTGGTCAACAGCAGAGATTGTGTATCGCACGTGCATTGGCTGTACAACCAGAAGTCATACTCATGGATGAACCATGTTCCGCTTTAGATCCTATTGCCACACAACGTATTGAAGATCTTATGCGAGAATTATCGTCGGATTATACGATTATTATTGTTACGCATAACATGCAGCAGGCTGCGAGAGTTTCTGACAATACTGCTTTTATGTTGGCACAAGAAGATCTCGTCGGTCGCCTTGTTGAATATGGTCCTACAGACCGAGTTTTCACTAGTCCTCTAGAGAGTCGTACTGAAGATTATATTACTGGAAGGTTTGGATAAATCTATTTTTTCTCTGTTGTAGGTAATGTAAAACACATCATTGTTCCTTGCCCTGAGTTATTTTCTACCCAGATTCTACCATCTAATAAATTTAGTATATTGCGTGCGATAGCTAATCCTAAGCCACTGTTTGAGGCATTTGTTCTTGACAAATCGCCGCTATAAAACCTTTCAAATATACGCTCATGATCGACTAGTGCTATACCAGGACCTTGATCTGATATCCCAAATCGAACTTCATTATTTCCATCAATAGTGGTTAGAGTAATTTTTCCATTTTCTGGAGTGACACGTAGTGCATTGTCTAGCAAGTTTGTAATGACTTCTAAAATTTGTTCTTTATCACCATATATTTTCGATATCGCCATACTATCGAGAGAAATTTTTTGTAAAGGTTTGAGGAGCGGATTAAACCTTTCAATAGCGATTTCAAAGAGTTCTTTTGGAGACAAGAGTTCGACATTCATAGTTTCTGTACCAGTTTCAAGACGTGCAAGTCGCAGTAATCCCTCAATAATTGATTCAAGTCGAGTAATTTCATCAACTAATCTTGATTGAAAATCTTGCCGCATTAATTCATCATCGACTCCTTCTTCCAATGTTTCTGCAACAGCTTTTGCAGCGGCGACAGGAGTACGAAGTTCATGTGATGCATTGGCCACCAAGTCAGAGCGTGCCTGTTGGGCTTTTCTTAATAGGGTAATTTCTTGAAAAGATAAGACAGTACAATACATTGCAAAACTGTCGATATACATTTTCCCGGCAGTCATTTCAACAGTGACACCGTTGTTCAGAGTTAGTTCACGAATACTTGATGCAGCTTCACGGGCTATTTCGACAACATTGTGATTCAAGGTGGCACGAATCAATGAAAGATGGGATTCATTATTTTCTAGGTTACTAAATAATGAGAGTGCATTGTGGTTGTAATGAATTACTCGAAGTTGATCATCTAGCATAATAATTGGGATGGATATATTGTTAATATATCGATTAATATCTGATTGAACTTCTGCAGTATTATCAATGACAATGCTGCTTTCAATGTTTTGTCGACTTAATTTTGCAGACAAAGTGATCAACATTACCATTGCTAATAGCGTGAGTATTAAAGTTATCTCAGCGGCAGCAAAAAAAACTGAGATGCCAATAAGTATGCACATGGATACGATAAATAGGCGGTACCAATTCAAAAAGTTCATGCCACGAATTTATACCCTAAACTGCGGATAGTCAGTATATGCACTGGTTCAGTAGGATTTTTTTCAAGTTTTTCTCTTAACCATCGTATATGTACGTCCACAGTTCTTGTAGTCCCTGGGTAACTATAACCCCATACAGATTCAAGGATCATTTCTCTTGTTAATGCTTGTCCAGCATGTCGGATTAGATATTCAAGTAAATCGAATTCTCTGGGGCGCATAGAGATTTTTTTACCATCTAATTGTACTTCATGACCAATTAAATTCACAAAGATGTCCCCAGCTACAAGAGAGGAACTCTCTGTTTTTGGATGTGGAGTGGATTGACCTGAAAGGTCCTCACGGCGAAGGGCAGCTTGTACTCTAGCTCGAAGTTCACGCATGGAGAAAGGTTTTGTTAGATAATCGTCAGCGCCCAATTCAAGTCCCTGTATTTTATCAGCTAAGTTGTCACGTGCTGTTAGCATGATAATGGGCATTGAATATTCTGGGCGTAAAATTCTACACACATCTAACCCTGACATTTTTGGAAGCATAAGATCAAGCACTATAAGATCGGGTTGCTCATTACGTGCTGCATCTAGGCCTTCAGCGCCGTCAGATTTTGTAATGACTTCATATCCATCGCGTTCAAGGTTGTATGCCACCATATCTTGAATAGTGACATCGTCTTCAACAACTAGTATTTTTACCATTGAATCATTATAAGTATATTTTTTTATACATACTTTAAGAACTCGTTAAAAGAATCTTAAGAATATGTTTCTATAAATTTCAATACTCTTTGCCAAGCATCATCTGATTCAAATTTGTATTCTTCGAATCCACGATCGAAGAATGAATGAGGTGCTCCTGAATATGTAAATATGTCATGCGGATGTTCATTATCTGATAACTTTTGTTCATAAATATCTACCACGTCTGCAGGGATACCTTGGTCAGCTCCTCCCATTAATCCAAGGATGGGGCATTCAAAATCAGATACTAAATCTACGACTGCTGGTGCTCCGATAGGACGTCCTTCACGTGTCGGATGACCGTAAAAGCCGATAGCACCTGATAAACCATGACCTTGCGCTGCTTGCTGCCATGACCCACTGCCACCAAAGCAAAATCCCATTGTAAAAATTTTTCTATCTGGTTGATCTGTACGTAAATACTGAACACAGGCATTTACATCTGAACGTAGACCTTCATAAGTTGTCTGATCGACATGAGGCATATATTCAAAATCTGCATCACGTTTCCCTACACCTGCTGTCCGTCCAAAGTAGTCGAATGCGATTGCATCATAACCTCGTTCAGCAAATCTCATAGCTAATTCTTCATAAAATGGGAATAATCCTCGGACATCAGGGAGCACTACTACTCCAGGGCCTTTTTTCTCATCAGAATTTGCTCTAAAAGCTGCAAAATTATTGCCATCATCAGCTGCCAAAGTTAAGTCACTTGTATCGATGGCAGCTCCTTCAATTGGCTTAATCGGAGGTATGGCATCATAAGGGAAACACATATATATCGTCCTAGCTATATTCTATTTTTGATTCTTGCTAGCTTACAACTTTTCTATCGATTTGTGAGATATTAATGAAATTTCTATCTTATTTTTCAACAGTTCTTGTTTCAATTTCCAAAAGTTTTTGCAGTTCTACAACATTTTTTAATTCTTCAGACCAATAAGAAGCATCTTCTTTTGAAAGCATTGGACTTTGAAAGTTGTCATCCATAGTTTCATAGAAAGTTTTCCATGCCCTTAAAGCTACTAACATTGGCTGTGAGGCATCTATGAGGATTTTAAATCCTAAGCTTCCTAATTCAATTCGATCAGTTTCTAAAGAAGTCAATCCGCCGTTGGGTACTAATAATTGGAATGGACCTTCTAAATTATTTGAGATTGCTAAAAGCTCCTCCCTATTTCTCGGTGAAAGCATTAGAACATCTGCACCTGCATCTTTATAAGCTTTCCCACGATCTAATGCGTCACTTAATGATGTGGAACGGATTCCATTTGTGCGAGCAATAATCAAAAAATCATTATTTCTACGGGCATTAATAGATTCCTTTATTTTTTCTACCATTAATTGCTGGGGGATCATGTGTTCAATGTCTGCATGATGGTGTGCACGTTTAGGAATAATTTGGTCTTCAATTTCTATCGCTTCAAATCCAGCAGATTCAGCAAAAGGAATTGTACGATGCATATGCATAGGGTCTCCAAACCCAGTTGCACCATCCAGAATAAGCGGAAGTTGCGATGCACTACGTATTTCTATCCCAATTTGGACCAGATCTGTGATATTTAGATTTGCTTCTAAAAATACTTTTGTATAGCCCAACATGCCTCCACCTAAGTACAAGGCATTAAATCCAGCTTGTTCGGCCAGTTTTGCCATCAGCGGATTGGAAACTAGAGTTGTAATTACAGGATCAGATTTTTCGATCAGAGCTTTAAGAGTTTGCATAATTATCCTTCCTCCAAATTATTTAGTCTATGAGAATAATTGGCGGTATTGTATATAAGAATAAAAAATGAGGGATAGTCATGGACGAATTTCTTGAAGAAGAGCCTTCTGAAAGAATTATAGATTTATTACTTCGTGATTATGAAAGAGAATTGGAATTACGTAAATTAAGTGAGAAAGAAATCGGACCTATTTCTAAGAAATTATCCTCTGCTTTGTCTTTATGGTTAGAAGATCGTTCTAAAGATACTGTTGTTATCCGAAAAATCCGTAAAGATTATGTACATACATTAAGTAGTTGGAATGAACGCTTAAGAGAATGGGTATCTCTTCGTGGCTCATTTGATCGATTAGAAAGTATAAGTTTTTATATGTCAGATACCCAGTGGAAAAGATTCAATAAACTGCAATCAGAGGAGTTGATACAGACTTTTGATATTAGTGAATTTGATTCGAATCAATTATTTATTAAGCAACATTTACTGGAATTTGAAGAGTTTAGCGAATAATGTCACACCAATCTGCAGATGATGTTTTAGATGTTCTGATAGTCGGCGCTGGTATGGCTGGCTTAACTGCAGCTACACAACTCTATTCTAAAGGTTTCAGCGTACGAGTTTTAGAAAGAGAATCAGTAATCGGTGGTAGAATCCGAACTGATGTAGTTGATGGATTTAGAATTGATCATGGTTTCCAGGTATATTTGACTGCCTACCCAAATGCTCAAAATGTTCTCGATTTAGATCAACTTGATCTTCAAACGTTTTCTCCTGGGGCGGTAATTTGGACAGGAAAAAAGTTCACTTCTGTAATAGATCCATTACGTCGACCATCTAAAATTGTTAACACAATCTTTTCTGCAGTTGGATCGTTTCGTGACAAAATTAAAGTTTTACGCCTTCGTCGATCAGCTCTTGCTCTTTCATTGAACAATCTGTTCATTCGTTCGGAAACTACTACTGATGAAAAATTACAATCACTGAACTTCACTCCAAAGTTCATCAATTCTTTTTTTAGACCATTTTTTGGTGGGATTTTTTTAGAATCAGAATTAAGAACTTCTTCTCGTTTTTTTGATTTTGTTTTTAGGATGTTCACACAAGGTGATGGTGCAGTACCGTCGAATGGAATGGCAGCAATTCCGGAACAACTAGCTGCTCAATTACCTGAGGGTGTAATTTTTACAAATACTGAAGTTAAAGAAATTCAGCCAGGTGAGTTAGTAAATGTACATCTCTCTGATGGTCAATTAATAATATGTCGTTCTGTGATTATAGCTGCTCCTCAACAAATTGCCGAAGATTTGACAGGACATAATATTCTAAACAATGAATTAGGTGATTATGAAGTGACTAGTATTTCATACGCTGTAACTACTTCACCTGTATCTGATAATATCTTAATCCTCAATGGTTCTGGTAACGGAATAATTAACCATATAGTTTGTATGAGTGATGTCGCCTCAAATTATTCTTCAGATAATCGTTCACTTGTTAGCGTCACAATTCTGGATAACCCGTTATTAAGTGATGAAGAACTTAGCGCTCAATGCTTAAGTGAACTTACGACATGGTATGGATCAAAGGTTATAGATTGGAAACTAATTCGCGTAGATAGAATTAGGCATGCTTTGCCGAAAAACCCAGTGATGACTATCGATCCTGAAGTTCCCCAGCCCATCCAAGGAGTGTTCTTAAGTGGAGACTATCTAGCTACTCCTTCTATTGAAGGTGCAGTAACTTCAGGATTGGCAACGTCAACGAGAGTTGCAAATTTCTTAACGAATGAAAGTACTGTTGAGATACCCATTGAAAATGCTTCATTTGAGAGTCGATTTATTGTTAAAAGTGATCTTGAGGCAGTGGCACTTTTTCATGCATCTGAGAGTGCATTGGAAAACTTACAACCACCATTGAGTGGATTCAAAATTATAACAAGTGAGCCATTAAGTGACGGATCAATTGTCGAATTCGAAGTAGGCATTGCTCCTTTTAAGATTAAGTGGAAAGCAATCCATCGTGATGTTGATTTTTCTGAAGGATTTACAGATGTGATGTCTGAAGGTCCGATGAAATATTGGGTGCATCGTCATGAATTTCGTGCTCTAAGCTCTAATGAAACAGAAGTACATGATCAAATTTGGTATGCACATCATCAAGGATTTAGAGGAATAGTTTCACGATTAATGTTCAATCGATTAACGCTGAAATTTTTATTTTCATATCGTGGAGCAGCGACTCGAAAAACAATATTAAAGCAAAAGAATACTTAATGATTTTGGTTGTATTCTAAAACTTTTTGTATGACGCTAGCTGTTCTTTCATAGGAAATAAATGTGGGAATGGACTCTTCTCTTAATGTTTTTGAAAGATCAGCTATGGCACTTCCATCATGAGCTGGGGTAGAAGAATGGGCTATTACAGCGATGGGCTTGTCTGTAGTGGATTTTAATCTTTTCAATGAATCAATCTGTGTTTGCATACGTTCTCGATCTTCATCATCATCTTGAGGGGGTCGTACTTGTACTAATAAGCAGTCGACGTTTTCGTCCGTTGTGAGCGTGTCAAGTATTACATCGACCTGTTCTCGGTTCGAACCCATATCCACAGGATTTCCAAAACTGGCTCCTACAAGTGAGAACCAACTTCCTAATTTTTCTTGAGATCCATTTGAAAGATCGGGGATACGTAATCCTGCGCGCGCAAAGGTATCGGCCATGGCAACTGATTGTCCTCCAGATCCTCCAGTCACCCCCAGACCATTACCTGTAAATTTCGGTAGTAAACGCAGTGCATTGATGAGGTCAATCATTTCATCAACTGATTCAACTTGAAGTGCACCAGTCTGTTTGCACATTGCATCCCAAACTTTATCTGACCCTGCTAAAGAAGCTGTATGTGACGCTGTTGCTCTACGTCCTGCATCAGTCATCCCGCCCTTCCAAAGCACTACTGGTTTTCTCTTTGCCACATCTTTCAAAATTTTTGTAAAACGTGGTCCGTCATGTAATCCTTCGATGTACATGCCAATAAACTGTGTTTGTTCATCATTGCCAAAATATTCCAGATAATCTGCAGATTCTAAGACAACTCCATTACCAAAACTGACTACTTTATTAACAGGGACACCATTGGCATATGCTGCAGCAGAAATATCACCAGCATGACCTCCACTTTGTGAAATGAATGTCGTATCACCTTCAAATCCTACAGCTTGTTTTTCACCAAAACGTACTCCTGCTGCAGGATTATATAGCCCCATGCAATTTGGACCGATTACTGCTATCCCAGATTCACGCGCGATATCTGTAAATTCTTTTTGCAAATCGATAGCTTCTTGTACATGTGTTTCAGCAAAGCCAGAGGTGAAGAATGCTGCTCCAGCAACACCTTTATTGATGCAGTCTTTCAGTACTGCATTTGCGGCAACTCGTGGTACCGCAACGAGGACAAAATCGATATCTTCTGGGATTTCAGTTAAACTTTGATAATTTTTGATTCCCATTTCTTCGATACCAGGTATTTCGTTTGGATCAATTTGAACAGAATATATATTTCCTTGAAATGTACTCATACATCGAAGCCATCGGTAGTTAGTTCTTGAAACATCACCGATTACTGCCAGTGTTTTCGGGTTAAGAGTTCGTGTAAGTCGTTCTGTTTCTATCATGTGTTCCTACTAGTCCTTATTCTGATTTAGGTATGCTGAGAATAGCTCAAATATTGCTGATGTAAAAATGTTTTTACTCTTTCAGTAATGGAAATAGTATAGTTTAGAAAACAACTATTTAAAAATAATGTTTTTAGAGATTAGGAATACTATGACGTATCGCCCAGATAGAATGTCATTTGGAATTTTTTTAGCACCTTTTCATAAGACAGGACAAAATCCAACTCTTGCTCTTGATCGCGATATGGCATTAATTGAACATCTTGATCGATTGGGTTTTGATGAAGTTTGGATAGGTGAGCATCATAGTGCTGGTTGGGAACTTATTGCTGATCCAGGCTTAGTCATTGCAGCTTTAGCAAATAGAACTCGTACCATACGCCTTGGTACTGGAGTGACTAGCTTACCGTATCATCATCCACTCATAGTTGCAGATAGAATGGTGCAGTTAGACCACATGACACGAGGGCGAGCAATGTTTGGTGTAGGTCCAGGTGCTTTAACTTCTGATGCATATATGTTGGGTATTGATGCAACAAAACAACGTGAAATGATGATGGAGTCACTAGAGGCTATTGTTGCTTTATTGAAAGCAGAAGAACCTGTGAATATGACAACAGATTGGTTTACACTTCGCGATGCACGTTTGCAAATTGCTTCATATACAAGACCTCACTTGCCGATTGCAGTTGCACATGGATTTTCTCCTGCTGGCCCAATGGCAGCGGGACAATTTGGAGCAGGATTACTATCAATGGCTGCATTTCAACCTGGAGCTTTAGTTGCTCTTCCTGAAGCGTGGAATTGGGCTATGGAACAATCTCAGCTTCATGAGACATCTTTATCGAGAGATGATTGGCGATTAGTCATTCCAGTGCATTTGGCAGAATCCAGAGAGCGAGCTATCGACGAAGTTCGTGAAGGATCGTATGCATATAATGTTGAATATTTTGGCGAAACTCTTGGTCGAACTCCTTCTTCTGATACCGAAAGTATCGAATCAATGATTGAACGTGGTGGTGCAATTGTTGGAACCCCTGATGATGCTATTGAATTCATTGAAGGGTTGATCGACTTAACAGGTGGGTTTGGTGGTTTCATGGGTTTAGCTCACGAATGGGCTGAACCAGAAGCGACATTCCGTTCTTATGAATTATGGGCACGTTTTGTAATGCCTCATTTTCAAAATATGATTCAAACCACGCAAGCTGGACGTGATTGGGTTTCAAGTCATCGAGATGATATATTTTCTCCGCGTGCTGCTGTAACCCGCAAAGCTTTTGATGATGCGAATGTTGAACTACCTGAAGGCATGGAGAATCAAATGCAGCGCGGAAAAAATTAAAGCGGATAGGGGAAAAGAATGGTTGATGCATACGATGCTATTGTAATTGGTGGTGGTATTCTTGGCGTTACTACTACTTATAACCTTGCCCGTGCAGGTCAGAAAGTGGCCTTATTAGAAGCTAATACTATTGCTAAAGCTGCAAGTAATAATAGTTTTGCATGGCTAAATTCACATGGGAAAGACCCAGGGCCTTATCATGACTTAAATGTTGCAGGCATGAAGGAATATTCTTCATTGGAAGAACAATTACATACGGTAGATGTACACCGTACAGGTTCACTTTACTGGGCCGCATCGAAGGCTGATGATGATTTTCTTATCAACCGATATAATACTCTTACTTCACTTGATTATGCTGTAGAAATGATGGATAGAAAACAGGCTCAACAACTTGAACCTTGTATTAAATTTCCAGAAATTGCTGAGCAGGTTTTATTTTGCAATGATGAAGCGTGGGTAGATCCTCCTCAAATTATCGGTGCTTTATTAGATGCTTCTTCAGAGAATATAGATATTTTTGAGAATGTTTCTGTACAGAGTTTTAATAAAAATGGTGATGTAATAACTGATATCAAAACAACAAATGGTACTTTCACAGCTGATTCGATAATTATATGTGCAGGTGTATCTACAGGTTTGTTAGCTGATTCGATACAAGTTCCAGTGCCCGTTAATCGTAAACCAGGATTTTTAATTGTGACTTCCCCTGTTCCTCCAGAGACATTGTCTCGTGTTGTTCATCATGGTCGTGCTGCATATACAGCCAATGTTGCGAAAGATGATATCTCTTGTCATTTACGTCCAGATATTTCAGGTGGGATTCGAATAGGTGCTGATTTATATGATATGGCCGTCGATGAAAAGTCCATCGTTGATCCAATACCTTCATTTGCATATGAGTTGCATGATCTTGCAAAATCTGTACTTCCTGCGTTAGAGAATACAGAAATCGCAAAAGCTCATTTAGGTGTTCGTCCGATACCTGCTGATGGATTTACTGTTGCAGGTTTACTACCGCAATATAAAAATGCCTACGTCGCAGTGACCCATAGTGCAGTTACTATGGGTCCTTTGATTGGTAGGTTAGTTTCAGAAGAAGTTCTTGGTAACAGTCCTGATCCTTTGCTAAAAGAATTCCGGCCTGAAAGATTTAGTTCTTAAGTTGAACGCGCTCTCTATTTTATACTAGAGTTACCTTCCCTTAAACTCTGGGTCACGTCTTTCAACGAATGCTCGAACTCCTTCTTTAGCATCTTCAGTGCTGTTGATAAGAATTCCTGTGTAATATTCCATTTCTGCTGCTGCGATGTGATCTGACTCTGGGAACATTGTTTTATATACCATCCGTTTAGCTAATGCTTGTGCAATCGAAGGTCCTTTTGCAATCTCATGAGCGAATTTAAGAGTTTCCTCCATGAGATCATCGTGTTCTACCACTCTTAATACAAGCCCTAATCTTAAAGCTTCTTCCGCATCGATCATTTCACCTGTCCACATTAATTCTAAAGCTTTTTGTACACCAACTATTCTCGGGAGTCTGAAATTTAAGCCACCATCTGGTCGCCGTCCACGTTTTGTTTGTAAAACACCAAACTTTGCATCAGCAGATGCGATACGTATATCTGGTGTAAGTGCCAATCCAAAACCGGCACCAACAGCATATCCATTAATTGCACCGATAATTGGTTTGTCACACTGTGCAAAAACCAATTGAGCACTTTCCCAAGAGTGAGGCAATGTTACAGGTCTCGGTTCAGGTTCTTTTCCATCAGCACCAGTAATTTTTGATAAATTACTAACGTCTGCTCCGACACAAAATCCGCGTCCAGCACCAGTCAGTACGATTACTTTTATATCTGGATCTTTTCCCATTTCACGGACTAAATCTAACATTCCTTGGGTCATTGCTGCACTCATAGCATTCATTCTATCGGGTCGATTCAGAGTAATAATTGCAACATCACCGTCTTTTTCAAATAATAAATCTTCAAAGTCCATGGAGACCTCCTCGTGGCAGTATGTACGCATAGTAACTATCTTGTTGAAGAAAGCAATAGTGATTTCTGGTCTACTATTTATGCATAGTGATTTTCCGAACTATACATACGTCTTTCTTGTATCTCGACTTCTGGTATTGCATCTCGAGAACGATTAACAATATCAGGTGTCGCAGCATTAATTATGTTGATAGCCTCTGTACCAGTAAGCTGCTTTTTTTCTAATAATGAACTAGCTAAGGCTGTGATTTGTTTTTGGATATGGGGTGTTTGTTCAATTAATTCTTTTGCCTCGCCAAGACATTGTCCGAAAAGCGCACGCATTTCATTTTCGCCAGCTATTTCATCGTCTTTTGAAAGCAAATATGAAATAAGTTCTCTTGCTTTATGTAAGTCGTTAATACATCCATCAGTATTGAATTGTCCTGTAGCGAGTTGTCCTCCTAACCCTCCAGCCATGAGCGCTATAATGGATTGATTGGCTATATATTCATATTCTCTTCCATCATTTTTAGTGAACATGCGTCCCTTGCCATAGATGGGTAGGTATTCAAATGCCGGAGGTGACTTTTCATCGTATGTTGTGAGGTCAATTTTTCTTACAGGGTGATTGAAAAAGTAGTTAACTACAGCATGTGCTGCTTCATGATGTGCCAATTCTTCAATACTATTTATTTTGTACATGGCATTACTGTACTGAAAAAATTATCCTAAGGTAGGAAATATTCTCAATTAAATGCGATATTAATTGTAGAATTGTTATCCATTTTAGCTTGTAGCTCAGGAGGCATAATGAATCCTAAGATTGTTTTTGTAACTGACTTTCCTGATGCTGCTGATGAAGCTCGCATGATATCTCCATCTGGTTTTGATCTTGTCATTGCTGAGGCTCATAGCAGTGAATATCAAGATGCACTTATGGATGCAGAGTATCTAGTTGGCTTTGTCGATAGTTTAGTGAATGAAAAACTGTACCAAGATGCCCAACATCTCCGTCTAATTCAATTATTGAGTGCTGGATATGATAAAGCTGATATTCAAGCTGCAAGACAGTACGGTGTACCAATTGCTAATAATGGTGGTGCAAATTCAATAGCAGTTTCAGAACATGCATTGATGTTAATGCTTGCTGTTTCACGTAAATTAGTTCAACAACATACAACTGTTACGGCAGGAAAATGGCGTGGCAAAGTTACTCCTCGTGTACATGAGATTAGTGGTAAAACATTAGGGATTATTGGGTTAGGGACTATTGGAAAAAAAACTGCTCGTCGCGCCTCAGCTTTTGGCATGAAAGTGAATTATTATGATATTGATCGCTTAACGGAAGATGAGGAAGATGCTTTAGGGGTTAAATTCAATCTATTAAGCGAAATTTTTCAGAATTCCGACATCATTTCACTTCATGTTCCATATAATTCATCAACTCACCATATGGTGGGGACAGATGAGTTAGCTGTGATGAAGTCTGACGCTATTTTAATAAATACTGCCCGTGGTCCAATCGTAAATGAATCTGCTTTGTATAATGCACTTGCCGAAGGGATAATATCCGGTGCCGGTTTAGATGTTTTTGAGCAAGAGCCTCCTCCGGAAGATCATCCTTTGTTTGGTCTTGAAAATGTTATTCTCACTGCACATTTAGCAGGACCGACTTTTGAAAGCTTTTCAGCGCGTGTTCGTAATGGCTTTGATAATGTTCAGAGGGTTGCACGAGGTGATAATCCTCTTTGGGTTATTCCTGAATTAAGTGAATAGTATGAGGTTTAGTTATGGCGACACCATCTTGGCTTAAGGAACGATTAAGTGCTGGCGGGCAAATTATTCTTGACGGTGCTACTGGATCTGAATTAGAACGTCGTGGTGTTCCTATGGATAAAAATGCATGGTGTAGCCCTTCTGTAACTACTCATAGTGAAATTCTTAAATCAATTCATAAAGATTATATTGTTGCAGGAGCTGAGGTCTTAATCACCAATACATTTGCTGCATCTCGACAAGTACTTGAACCTGCAGGTTTTGGTGATCAAGTAAAAGCAATTAATACTGCTGCGGTTAATATTGCGAAAGAGGCAATTCTTGAAACTGGAATGACAGAAATTGCTATCGCTGGCTCTATTTCTGATTTCCTAGCAGATGGTATGGGTCTAGCTTCCGAATGGTCCAAACCAGCTACATTAAGAGCAACATATCGGGAGCAAAGTGAAATATTAGTTGAAGCAGGTGCTGAGCTCATCATGCTTGAAATGATGCAAGAACCTGAGGTAGCAATTCCTGCTATTGAAGAATCTATGAAGGCAGGTGTAGATGTTTGGATTGGAATGAGTTGTCGAAGCGGAAAAGATGGCATTATTGCTTTAAGTTCATTAGGAACTGCAGAAAAGTTGTACATGTACGACGATCTTAATAGAAGTTTTGAAGAAACTTTAGAGGCAGTTACAAAATATGATGCTGCGTCTATTCACATTATGCATAGTAATATTGATGATACGACCTTGGGAATAGAAGCTTTAAAAAAATATTGGGATGGTGCGATAGGTGTCTATCCCAATTGTGGTTATTTCCAAAGGCCTAGTTGGCAATTTATCGATATTGTCGAACCTGTTTTATTCCAAGATTATGCGCAAAAATGGAAGGATAGTGGAGTTCAAATTATTGGTGGATGTTGTGGAATTGGCCCAGACCATATCGAGGTACTAAAAGATATCACTTAGTAGAATTGGAAGAATGTAGTTTATGGACGAGGTTATTGTTTTGGTCGCGCTTGAAAGAGAGCTTCCACGAATGACATTGCCTAATCTTCATATTGAATATACAGGTGTCGGAAAAGTGAATGCGACATTTAAAACTAGCGAATTAATTCATCAATTTTCTCCAAAAACCATCATAAATTATGGAACAGCAGGTAGTCTAAAGAGTGGCTTAAGTGGTCTTGTAGAAGTCTCACATTTTTTTCAAAGAGATATGGATGTTTCAGCTTTGGGATTAGAAATAGGTAAAACCCCATTCGATGAGATTTCTGAAATTTCATTTGGTCGTGAAGGTTTTTCCTGTGGTAGCGGTGATAGTTTTGTTACTGAATTGCCACAATTAAATACTGATTTAGTTGATATGGAAGCTTATGCAATTGCGAAAGTTTGTCTCTATAAAAATGTTGATTTTTTATGTTTTAAATACATTTCAGATAATGCTGATGAGAATGCATCAGAAAATTGGAATGAAAATGTCAGCCGAGGAAAAGATTTATTTAAAACAAAGATTTTCGAATTATTAAGTGAATAAATTCAACAATTAACTCAAATAGCTAATCGAGTATAAAACCATCCCATCTGTTCATGTATTCGAGAAATTTATCCGATAATCCTTCATTTCTTAAGTGATCTTTGGATACGGGTGTTCGCACAGGGATAAAATCAGGATTAGTAAAATGTAAGTTT
>Ga0114932_10003000_pt1 | contig 17077 bp, 15 predicted proteins | sample 2SBtaG_2_FD_87286 | JGI IMG/M metagenome (GOLD analysis project Ga0114932, IMG submission 87286) | Deep subsurface microbial communities from Kolumbo volcano to uncover new lineages of life (NeLLi) - 2SBTROV12_ACTIVE470 metaG | ecosystem: Environmental > Aquatic > Marine > Volcanic ... | reverse complement strand
GAATGGATATGGTTACACGTGTTCCTTTTTGGAGTTCACTTTCCAATTTTGTTTGACCTTGCAGCAGATCGGTATAGCGTTTCACAATATGCAGCCCCATCCCGGTACCGGCAATATTGTTGGCATTGGCTCCCCGGAAGAAACTGGAGAATAGATGCACCTGGTCTTCAGGTGCAATACCGATACCATGATCAGCTACACTAATGGAGGCAATTTCATCGTTAACGGAGGTCTGTATGCTGATACCACTGTCTTCATCGGAAAACTTAATGGCATTGGTAATGAGGTTAATGATAATATTCCGCAATAATTTTTTATCAGAATGAATGAAATGCTCTCCGGTATAATCTACCCGGATATGCTGCCCTTTTTTCAGCAGACCCTTCATATCTTCCGTGGTGTCATCGATGAATGATTTGAGATCAAATCCTGAAATGGATATTGCTACTTTTCCTTCATCCAGCTTTCCGAGGGATAAAAAATCTTCCAGTATATCATTCAGGTGACGTACAGAGCTTTTGATCTTATCGATATGCCTGCTCCGTTTTTCCTGCTCTTCGGTAGTGGTATATTTAGCTAATAGCGAAGCGGAAGATAAAACAGTGCTGAGAGGCGTTCTGAATTCATGCGAAGCCATGGAAACAAAGCGGCTCTTGATCTCACTCAATTGTTTTTCTTTGTCAAGCGCTTCACTCAGCTCTCTTTGCGACTGTTCCAGTTTTTGAAGGGCTTCTTTAAGGATAACCGTTCGTTCTTCTACCTTCACTTCCAGCTCGGCGTTCAGCTTCCTGATCTCGGTAGATACTTTTTGCAGTTCTTTTTGCTGCTCCAGCATATTCTGTTCAATCTCTTTCCGGCGTGTAATGTCTACGATAAAGGCGATCACGAACAGTTCGTCATCTTTTTTATAATGACTCAGGCTCACTTCAACGGGAATATTTGAGCCGTCTTTTTTTTTGCCAAACAGATCCCGCCCCTGGCCCATAACACGGTTGGAAGGGGTTTTGTAAAACCCATCTCTCAAATGGTGATGGTGTGCCTTGAACTGCGCGGGGATCAATATTTCAATGGGCTGACCAATGATCTCTCTATTCTGGTAGCCAAACATACGCTCTGCTGCAGGGTTTACCAATACGATATTGCCGTGATGGCCCGTAAGGATGATACCTTCAGTGGCATTCTCAAATAAAGACGTCATGTGAGCCTGGTCCAGCATAGCGCAAATAGTAGGAATAAATCTGTTTGTAAATATAATAAAGTGATTGTAATCTGCATCAGGCCAGCAGCGCCTGTTCCACCTCAACAACCCTGGGTAGTAATATGGTATGCTCTAATTGCAGGTATTGCGTGAGTTCTTGATCCAATTCCCGCAATTTTGAAAAGCTAACGCGGTGTGTGGTACAGGCATTATCAGGTAAATAGTAATCTTTTGTAATAGAACGCAGCTCATCCAGCCATTTTATTGCTTCGCTGTATTCCTGCTGCATGGTTTCCTGCCATGGTTTGCGCAATGTTTTTACCAGCAGACCTGCATACGACTCATTGCGCAGGTAGGCATTGGTAACCTGTTTGATATAAGGAAAGAAAGATTCTTCCTCGTTGTTCATGCGTTTGTTGATGGTCAATGACAGCTTGTCAAGAATCTCCGGTGTTTTTTCTAACTCGGGAAATTTTTTGAGATGCCCTTCCAGGAAGCGATTGGTATAATTGACGGTCGTCTCCAGTGCTTTTTTAAAATACTGGTGATAAACGTTTTGAATGAAATCGATCAGAAAGCCGGTGCTCCAGTCTTCAAACCTGCTCCCTTGCGGGAGTTGTATCAACCGGCAGGCTTCTTCCAATTCAAGTAATATACCAGCGGTATCCAGTTGCTTGGATTCGCATACCATTTCCAGCGGCCATTTGCCTCCGCAGCAGAATTCGATATCATATTTGAGAAATACATCGGCTGTGCGGTAATCTTTCTGCACAATTTCCGTAACAGGCATTTTCTTATTTATCAATGGCAACTGATCCTCTTTACCAGAAATGTTGGATGGCGTCATGGAAACAAAAATAAAAATGCCTGTTTCCATCCTTCCTGATAAAGATCATTCCCTTTTTTGAGATTGGTCATATACGAGGCATGGCAGGCAGGATACTTTTGATCAATAAAAGACAAAAGACTCTTTTAATAAACGTGCATTCACTAAAAAATAATACCATGCAAATCATCCGACCACTAACGATCTGTTTACTCTCCGGAACCCTACTGGCAGTGGCTTGTTCAGAAGGGGTTAAAAAAGACGAAAAACCGGTAGATGTTCAGGAAATGACCAAAAACCAACCTGAAACACATGGCGCCGAATTAAAAGAATCCGATGTAGTTGTTTCAAACCCATTGAATGCAGAATGGGTGAGTGCCGGTAAAGGCATTTATGAAATGAAGTGTCAGTCCTGCCACCGCCTTACCGGTGAAAAACTGGTGGGACCAGGATGGAAAGATGTTACCAAACGCAGAAAGCCTGTTTGGATCATGAATATGATTACCAACGTAGATATGATGCTGGAGAAGGACCCCGATGCACAAAAACTGCTGGAACAGTGTATGGTGCGCATGCCCAACCAGAACCTGGTCAAAGAAGACGCCCGCAAAGTGCTGGAATTCATGCGTAACAACGACGGAGAAAAATAACCCTATAACGCAAATAACAGACAGATGAAATTCTTTTCCCACAAAACCCTGCTCGCAACACTGGTGCTGGCAGGTGCATCCTTGCAAATGTTGGGATGCAAACCCAAAGGCGCACAGGCTGCTATCAGCGGTGATGCTGCTTTGAAAACCTATGTTGCACCCGGTAAATACGATGAGTTTTACGATTTTGTTTCGGGAGGATTCAGCGGACAGATGTCGGTCTACGGTTTGCCATCCGGCCGGCTGCTCCATGTGATTCCGGTTTTCTCTGTAGATCCGGAAAAAGGATATGGCTACAGCGAAGAAAGCAAAGCCATGCTGAACACATCCAACGGCTTTATTCCCTGGGATGACTTGCACCATATTGCATTATCAGAAACAGATGGCCTGCACGATGGAAGATGGGTATTTGCCAATGCCAACAATACGCCACGTATTGCAAGGGTTGACCTGAAAACTTTCCGCACTGTTGAAATCATTGAGATACCCAATAGTGCCGGCAACCACTCGTCGCCATTCATTACGGAAAATTCAGAGTATGTAGTGGCAGGCACCCGTTTCAGTATACCCCTCGGAGATCATACCGATGTACCGATTAGTTCTTATAAACAAAATTTCAAAGGAACAGTTAGCTTCATCAACATAGATAAAAATTCAGGTGAAATGAACCTGGCTTTCCAGATTCTGACCCCTGGTGTGGACTTCGACCTGGCGCGTGCCGGCAAAGGGAAGTCACATGGCTGGGTATTCTTCAGTTGCTATAACTCAGAAAAAGCCAACACTTTGCTCGAAGTGAATGCATCTCAGAAGGATAAGGATTTTATTATGGCAGTGAACTGGAAAAAAGCAGAAGAATACCTGAAAGCCGGTAAAGGCGTTAAAAAAACAGTGAAATATACCCATAATCAATACGACGAGAAAAAACACTCAGCTACTTCAACTACTATGAATGAAGTATTGGTACTGGATCCAAAAGATTGTCCCGATATGGTTTATTTCATGCCCTGTCCCAAATCACCCCACGGGTGCGATACCGATCCTACCGGTGAATACATAGTAGGCAGTGGCAAGCTGGCGGCTACCATTCCGGTGTTTTCCTTCACCAAAATACAGAAAGCGATTGCCGATAAAAATTTCGATGGCACGTATGACGATATCCCTGTGTTGAAGTACGATGCGGTCTTGCACGGAGAAGTGCAGAAACCAGGATTAGGCCCGCTGCATACAGAGTTCGACGATCAGGGAAATGCGTATACTTCTTTCTTTGTTTCATCAGAAATTGTGAAATGGAATATCAAAGACCTGAAAGTACTCGATCGTGTGCCTACCTATTATTCTATCGGACACCTGAGTGTTCCAGGCGGACCTACCCGGAAACCCTGGGGTAAGTATGTGATCGCTTATAACAAGATCACGAAAGACCGTTACCTGCCTACCGGGCCGGAATTGTCGCAAAGTGCACAGCTCTATGATATCAGCGGTGATAAGATGAAATTGCTGCTTGATTTTCCTACCATAGGAGAACCTCACTATGGAGAGGCCATCCCTGCAGAGCTGGTAATGAAGAACAGCCAGAAGATCTATAAGATAGAAGAAAATGCTCACCCGGCTGCAGCCAAAGGCGATAATTATACGAGGGTAGAACGCAAAGGCAATGAAGTGCATGTGTACATGACTGCTATCCGTTCGCACTTTACGCCTGATAATATCGAAGGGGTGAAACTGGGAGAAACCGTCTATTTCCATGTTACCAACCTGGAGCAGGACTGGGACATTCCGCATGGCTTTGCCATCAAGGGTGCCAACAATGCAGAGCTGCTGATCATGCCGGGCGAAACACAAACATTGAAATGGGTACCTGAAAAAGCGGGTGTGTTTCCCTTCTATTGCACAGACTTCTGTTCTGCGCTTCACCAGGAAATGCAAGGATATATTAGGATAAGCGCTCCCGGATCGAATGTTCCCATCATATACGGAACCGGTACAATTAAAGCGGCGGCTGATTATAAAGCAACCGATGGAAAAACCAAATAAGCAAATCTTGTGCGGTCTCTTATTATAAAGAGACCGCATATTAACCTATCAATATGAACAATCAATTGAGTATTGTATCGCAGATACTGGTGGCATTTGCATCAGGAGCATTGATTGTTGTTTTCTTTCTTCCTGCATGGCGTATTGATCTTTTTGCGCCACAGTACCCGGAGGGACTAACTATGAATATATGGATCAACGGAATATCGGGTGATGTGGATGTGATCAACGGCCTCAATCATTATATAGGCATGAAACATATTACAGTTGCTATGTTTCCGGAATTCCGTTTCCTGCCTTATGTGGTGTTGTTTTTCATGTTACTGGGTGTAACAGTAGCTATTACCGGCAAGCGAAAGGTTTTATTCCTGTATTTATTACTCACCCTCCTGGGCGGGATACTGGCTATGTATGATTTTTACCAATGGGGCTATGATTACGGACATAACCTGGATCCCAAAGCGCCTATACAAGTGCCGGGACTTTCCTATCAGCCCCCATTGTTAGGACATAAGCGGTTGTTGAATTTCGATGCCTATTCCCTGCCCGGTGTGGGTGGATGGGTAGTGATCGCTGCCGGCTGTCTCTCTTTCGTGGTATGGTTTATGGAATGGTATCGCCATAGAAAAGTAAGCAGGTGGGCGGCGCCTGCTGTGGCTGTGGTTTGCATAATGCTGTTTTTGCTGAATGCATGTTCTCCTGCATCACCTGAACCCTTTCAGCCAGGAAAAGATTTTTGTATGTTCTGTAAAATGGGTATCAGCGATACCCGGTATGGAGGCGAGATCATCACTGGGAAAGGAAAGACATACAAATTCGATGACCTGAAATGTATGATTTCCTATATGCGCATGAATGACCGGAAAGATAATGGACTGGCGCAATCCTGGGTCGTTGATTTTGATCAGCCGAATACTTTTCTCAAGGCCCAGGATGCCAGTTTTTTAAACGGTAACACATTGAAAAGTCCGATGGGTGGCAATACAGCAGGCTTTAAAACAAAAGCTGCGGCCCAGGCAAAAATAGTTGATACATCTTATGTTGTACTGGACTGGGAAGCTGTACAGGCTAAATTGAAATAAAGCAATGCGGTTTTTATTCCTCATATCGTGGTTGATCTGTTCACATGTAACGCTGGCCCGCACCATTGTAGCGGGCGTTGGGCAACCTGTGAAAACATTGACAGCTGCTGTGCAACTGGCAAGGGACGGCGATACCATAAGGCTTCGCAATGGCGTATATAAAGAAGGCAGGATAGTGATTACACGGCCGGTTACTGTTTTGGGTGAAGGCAATACCATACTGGATGGCGATCATAAACAGGAATTACTCGTTATCAGCGGGAGCCATATTACTATTAAAAAATTGCAATTCCGCCATGCGGGCTATTCGGCATTGAACGATTATGCTGCGGTAAAACTGATTGATGCCAGTTATGTATTACTGGAGGATAACCTGGTATATGATGCTTATTTCGCTTTTCATATTTCTAATGCAGCCTACTGCACTATTCGCAACAACAGGATCATAGGGATACCCAAGACGGAGCAATTGACCGGCAATGGCATCCATTTATGGAAGAGTAATCATGCGTTGATAGAAGGCAACCAGGTAACCGGCTACCGCGATGGTATCTATTTTGAATTTGTAACGGAATCAGTTATCCGGAAGAACCTGAGTGAAAAAAATATCCGGTATGGCTTGCATTTCATGTTTTCCCATGGTGATCATTATATCGAAAATATTTTTCGTAACAACGGAGCCGGGGTTGCTGTGATGTATTCCAAACATGTGACCATGGAGCGTAACCACTTTGAAGCAAACTGGGGCGCTTCGTCATATGGACTTTTGCTGAAAGAGATCACAGATAGCCATATTGTTAGCAACGTATTCCTTAAGAATACAACGGGTATTTATATGGAGGGCGCGAGCAGGATAGAGATAGAACGCAATATTTTCAGAAATAATGGCTGGGCTGTTAAAGTGCAGGCGAGTTGCGACGATAACGTTTTTCATCACAACAATTTTTTTGGCAACAGCTTCGATGTGGCTACCAATGGCACCATGGTGCTGAACAAATTGCACAATAATTATTGGGATAAATATGAAGGCTATGATATCGATAGAAACGGGGTTGGCGACGTGCCCTATCACCCGGTAAGTATGTATTCCATGATTGTGGAGCAAACGCCCGGAACCATGATCCTTATGAGAAGCTTCATGGTAAGCCTTCTCGATAAGGCGGAAAAGGCCATACCCAGCCTCACACCGGAGAACCTGGTAGACCGTCAGCCAATGATAAAGCCATTGAAAATATGATCAGAATAGAAAACCTGAAAAAGAAATTCAAGCGACTGCAAGTGTTGGATGATATCAATGCGCTCTTTGCAGAGGGGCAGGTGGTATCCCTGATCGGACCTAACGGGTCGGGGAAAACAACACTTATCAAAACCTTATTGGGCCTGGTAAGACCAGATGCCGGAAAAATATTCATCAACCGGCACCAGATTGGTAACGACCCGGCTTACCGGGAACACATCGGTTATATGCCACAGATAGGCCGTTATCCTGATAATATGAGAGTAGGGCAGTTGTTTACTATGATGAAAAACATCCGGATGAAAACGGAGGCAGCGCTAGATACCGACCTGCTCGTGAAGTTCAACCTAGCTTCTATTTTTGACAAGCCCATGCGCACGCTGAGTGGCGGCACCAGGCAGAAAGTGAGTGCAGCCCTGGCTTTTTATTTCAATCCCGATATCCTCATCCTGGATGAACCAACGGCCGGCCTCGACCCGCTTTCATCGGAAATATTGAAAGCCAAGATCATGGAGGAGAAACAAAAAAACAAACTCATCCTCATCACTTCACATATTCTCAGTGACCTCGATGATCTTACCACTCATGTTATGTATTTACAGGAAGGGAAAATGATCTTTTTGAAAGGAATAGAACAGCTGCGAAAAGAAACTGGCGAAGAGAAATTAGGAAAGGCCATCGCCCGTATCATGAATGGAGAGAAAAAGAGCGTATTGTGGATTGACGAGGTATTGATGCTGGAAACAAATAATCAATCAAATTAATAAGCTTTATGCGAAAACTATCACGTTATGTGCTGTATGATATTCTCCGTAACAGGGTAATCATTGTATATACTTTATTCTTGCTGTTGGTTTCGCTTAGCTTGTTTCAACTGGAGGAGAATCAAAGTAAAGCCCTGATGAGCCTGCTTACCATTGTGCTGATCGTCATCCCCTTGATTAGTATGATCTTCACCACTATACATTATTACAACTCTTATGAATTTATAGAACTGATGCTGTCGCAACCATTAAGCCGCACCCGGATACTTTTAAGCGAATACGTAGGTGTATCGGTATCTCTGACCGCTGCTTATTTGGTGGGAGTAGGGATACCGGTATTGATTTATGCTTTTGATGCAACCGGTATTTCATTTTTGCTTACCGGATCGGCACTCACATTGGCTTTTACTTCTATCGCATTCCTTGCTTCTGTAAAAGCAAGGGATAAGGCAAAGGGTATTGGCGCCGCTTTATTATTATGGTTTTATTTTGCATTGATATACGACGGGCTTGTTTTACTGATATTATTCGCTTTCAGCGATTACCCGATGGAAAAATTCACTTTTTTATTATCTGCACTCAACCCGATAGATCTTGGGCGCATTTTCATTATGCTGAAGATGGATGTAAGCGCCCTGATGGGATATACAGGCGCTTTATATAAATCCTTTTTCGGAAGTGGTTGGGGTATTGCTTTTACCACGGGTATTATGCTGCTGTGGATAGCGCTGCCCTTGCTCCTTACACTGAAAATATTCAGGAAGAAAGATCTTTAACCCAGATACCCAGGATGGCTACCGGGAAAAAACAGCTTGCAAGGAACAACCATGTTGTAAAATTGGGTATCTGAAAATCTGCTACCTCTCCCGTGGCCTGCAATAACAACAATCCTTCTGTGAATACCCAGGTCGCAATGAATAAAATGCTCCATTTTTTGGAAGACTTTTCCGTCGGTGATTCATGCAAATGCATTGCACCCATGATGAAGAAAGTAACGAAACCCAATAATACCAGGTGGAGATACGCTATGATAAAATTCCGGTGAAGATAACTCATGTCTGCAATGGCTGGGAAAGCGCCGAGTAATTGCAGGATGATCTTCATGGCAAATATGCCCAGCGATAACCTTACCAAACCATTCAGCCGGCGGTTACTGTTATTGTCAACGATATCGGCCAGCAAGTAAAACAGCGCAATTAACTGTAAAATAGCGGCTACTGCGGCTATTATGAAAAATGCAGGTGCGGGATGGCTCCACAATACCGAAAGAAAATAAGCGGGAATACAGGAGATGTTAAATAATGCGAAGACGTTTTTACTATAACGTCCTGGTGCATGACCGGTTATTTTATATAATACAGCCAGTAAGGCAAAAGTGAACCAGCCATTGTATTGAAAGTGCAGATAAAAATAAATGACGTTGAAATATAATGCGCTACCAGCCTTGCCCATGGCAATAAGAGGTGCCGTGGCGAACGGGCCGGCTGATGAAAGCACCAGGTAAAACAGACCTGCCCGGAGAAATTGATGAGCAATACTGTCTTTGCTTGAAACCCTCGCACGCCACACCAGCCAGGCGAGATAGAAAGAGGCAATGATAGACAATGTAGAAAAGCAAATACTGACCGGACCATATCCCTGGAAGGGGAAACTGCCCAGCATGCCATATGCGGCTATAAGTAGCAGTGCCGAGAGATTCCTCCAATGCTTGTATGAAATAGTGTTGGCTAGTTCAGGAAAGAACCGGATGATCAAGGCTACCAGCGCCGGCATGATCCACCCGCCAAATGCGAAATGAGAATGGGCGTGTAATATATTTTTATACGACCCGGCCCAGATACTTGTTACCGGGGCAGAACGCAGGTATAAGCCAATAAGTGAAACAAGAAAAAGATTGAATAAGGAGATCCGGTATAAACGCTTTTCCAACACGGGTAAAGAAGGGTGTTGTATAGATGTTCCGATTTGCACATGCAAAGAAATAGAAGTGATGATTTTTTTATTATGATACAAATATCATGCCTCCTGATCTTAATCAGGTGCATCCATGATTCTGTTACGTTTTATGTAAAATAAAAGTAAGTAAATACTTTTATTTTGACAAAAGTTTAATTTTGTGCTATCATCAAAAAATAAACACGATGGAAATAATCAATCAGAATATCCTGGATGTGACTTTGCTGGAACCACGCCAGAAGCACCCCACCATTTTCGACCGTTTTGATCAACTCAACGAAGGAGAAACATTGACCATTCATAACGATCATGACCCTAAGCCCCTGTATTACCAGCTATTGGGGGAGAGGGGAAATATTTTTAAATGGGAATATACTGAGCAAGGCCCCAGGTGGTGGAAAGTGAATATTACCAAGCGTTCCAGCGGGGAAAACGACGAAACGATTGGCGAAATAGCGGCAAAAGACCTGCGCAAAGCAGAAGTGTTTAAAAAAAATGGACTTGATTTCTGTTGCGGGGGAAAGAAAACGGTGAAAGAAGCTTGTTTGGAAAAAGGATTGGATATAGTGAAGATTGAACAGGAGCTGCAACAAGCTAACCAGATGCCCGTGTCTGCTTCACTTCCTTATAACGAATGGGAGCCCGGCTTTCTGGCCGATTACATCGTTAATGTTCACCATGCTTATACACGGAAAAACCTTCCTGAGATCAGGGGGTATGCGTTGAAAGTGTTAAGGGTACATGGCAAAGAGCACCCTGAATTAGCAGAGATACAGCGGCAGGTGGAAGTAATCTACGAAGAGATGATGGCACATATGGCGAAGGAGGAAAAAGTATTATTCCCTTACATAAAAGACCTGGCGGTGGCTCGTAACCAGTCTCAATTACACCAGGCAGCGCATTTCGGAACAGTAAAAAACCCTATCAACATGATGGAAATGGAACACGAGCTGGTAGGGACCGCCATGCATAAGATAAGGACGCTCAGTGGAGATTTTACCATTCCGGAAGATGCTTGTGCCAGCTATAGCCTGCTGTATAAAATGTTAGAGGCATTTGAAACAGACCTCTATACGCATATCCACCTGGAGAATAATATCTTATTCCCTAAAGCAGTGGAAAGGGAAAAACAAATCACGGATAATGGAAGTTCATGCAAATACTAAGATCAGCAACATACTCAAGGAGCACCCGGGAGCATTGGATGCTATAATGGGCATTAGTACACATTTTGAGAAATTACGCAATCCCCTGATCCGTAAGCTGATGGCGGCAAGAACCAGTGTTGCCATGGCTTGTAAAGTTGCCGGTTGTACCATTGATGATTTTCGTAATAAGCTGGAACCGCTTGGTTTTAAGGTGGATACGGATATAGCAGCGGATCCGGTAAAAACAGTACCTCATTCGGAAGCACGGATATACCCGGACAACTTCATTGAACTGGATGTGCGACCCATCATTGCTGCAGGAAGAGATCCACTTCCCGATATTCTTGAACAAGTAAAACAATTACAGGATCAACAGGCATTGAAGATCATCAATAGTTTTGAACCTACTCCTTTAATGCTGTTGTTAAAAAAACAGGGATTTGCCTCCTATGCAACAGCATTGCATAACGGAGTGGTAGAAACCTTTTTTTATAAGGAAGGAGCTACCACCATACCGGAAGATAAACCTGATATGCATGATGACTGGTACAGGTTAATGACGGATTTTGAACACCGGTTACGTGAATTGGATGTGCGGATGCTTGCGATGCCTTTACCTATGATGAAGATACTGGAAACATTGGATCAATTGGAACCTGGCGAGGCATTATTGGTTCATCACAAAAGAGTGCCAGTGTTCCTGTTACCCGAACTGGAACAGCGACGCTTTAGTTATCGTATCAGGGAGTTGGGAAATGAAGGCGTGCAACTGTTGATCTATAAAAGCTGATCTAATGATCGCGAAAACAACACCCCATACAATCGTATTGCCTTTCTATGGCTATGCAGCCGTATCGTTATGCGTGGCGATGTCATTGCTTTGCTTGTCGGTTCAGGCATTTACGGGACATTATTTTCATCCCCATATATTGGCTGTTACACACAGTATGGCCCTGGGTTGGGGCACGATGATGATCCTGGGCGCCAGTTATCAATTGATGCCCGTTATTACTGAAAGTGATCTGTTCAGCGAAACGTTGGCGTATGTTTCGTTTTTTACAGCGGCTGCCGGCATTCCGCTCCTCGTATATGCTTTTTACGTTTTTGATATGGATATACCTGCACAGGCAGGTGCCATATTGATCAATGTATCTGTTGCTTGTTACGTGATTAACCAGGTGGGTAGTTATACCAGGAGCCGGCATCAAAATATGCATGGACTTTTCATGGTTGCTGCTGCCTGCTGGTTGTTATTGACCACATTGGTGGGTTTGCTGCTGGTATTCAATTTCAGTACCAATGTACTTTCAAAAGATTCCCTGTATTATCTTTCTCTCCATGCACACATGGGTATTGCTGGTTGGTTCTTGTTGATGATAGTAGGTGTGGGAACCAGGCTGATACCTATGTTCCTGTTATCGAAATATGAAAGTGTTCGCTTATTGAAAATCATTTACTGGTTCATCAATGCAAGCCTTATTGCTTTTGTTATTTTGTTCCTGGGGCAAGCGCCGCCGGACTGGTATTTTGTACCCGTTACCGGCTTGTTAACGGCAATACTGCAATTTGGTTACTACTGCCGGCGAGCATACCAGGAACGTATTCGCAAAACAACCGATACACCGGTGAAAATATCCCTTCTGTCTATTGTGATGACTTTTTTGCCTGTATTGCTTCTATTGTCCCTATTGGCTGCGCCGGGAGGATCATCAGGTAAACTGGCGCTTTTCAAAGCGTATGGTTTTGTGATCTTTTTTGGCTGGATCACTACCCTAATATTGGGTATGACATTTAAAACGCTGCCTTTTATCATCTGGAACAAAAGGCGCTATGATACGGTAGTTTCAGATAAGAAGCAAGGCCCGGGCAACCTATACAGTCATAAATGGTTTGCAGCGATGGCGTTGGTTTACATGACTGGGTTCAGCATTTTTCTGACAGGCATTTTTACAGAACAGATCCCATTTCTGCAAACGGGTTCGATACTGCTGTTAATTGCTTCTTTGCTGTTTAACCTGAATGTGGCTAAACTATTCATGCATCAACCGGTTCACACATGAATGTAATGACCAACAATAATATTAAGTGTACTATTGCACTGGCGGCGCTGCAACAAGTGATAGACCCGGAGATCGGATTGAATATTGTTGACCTGGGCCTGGTTTACCGGTTGGATTTTGATGACGCCTGCCAGAAAATAGAAGTTACCATGACCCTGACCACCCCTTTTTGTCCCATGGGGGCATCTATTACCCATGCTGTTGAAAAGGTGTTGTCCACTACTTTTGCCGGCGAACAGATTGCAGTCAACCTGAGTTTCGATCCGCCATGGAAGCACGACAGGATATCGGAGGCAGGTAAACTTTTTTTAAACCGTTGATACTATGCTCAACCAGATGAGTCAGACAGCCATTAAAGCCGTTATTTACCTGGCTTCTCAACAGGATGGTAACGATAACGCCGGTATCCGGGAAATTGCCGGCTATATAGATGCCAGCGAACATACAGTGGGTAAGGTATTGCAAACGTTGGCAAGAGCGGGGATCATCAACAGTGTGAAAGGACCCTCGGGTGGATTTCATATTTCCAGAGAGCAGTTGAAACGCCCCATTATTCATATAGTCGATGCCATTGAAGGGAAGGAGTTGTTTACACAATGCGGACTGGGTTTGAAAAAATGTTCAGCATCGCGCCCCTGTCCCATACACTATGAGTATAAAGCGGTGCGTGAACTGACGTATAAAATATTTGCCAGCAAGAAGATCGCTGACCTGTGCAACCCGGTAAACAACGGCCTGGCATATTTGATCTGAACAACAAATGGCTTTTATATTGCTTTGCTGAATAATGTTCTGCTATCTGCCACCGAGCTCCTTTGCAGGTACATGTCGAAAGCGCTGCAGACATTGCGGATAAAATAATGACCGATAGCTGTAAGCGAAGCACCCTTCAGATCATAATCGACCAGTCCATCTTTTTGCAATTGAGCCAGTATCGGAAAAGAATAAGTCTCCAATGGCTCCCTATCTTCTTTATTGAATGATGTAGAGCCGTTACAGGCAATCTCTTTGATATAACGCCTGAAATGAAGGTCCTCTTTATTGAGGAAATACCCCTTTTTTACTGCCAGCATGCCATTGCTGATAGCATGATAATAATCATGCAGGCTCTTTTCGTTCTGGGCGAAGGCATTACCGATATCGCTGATAGCGGATACACCGAGTCCCACCAGGAACTCATTATTTTGCGTAGTGTATCCCATAAAATTACGGTGCAGCTTGCCTTTTTCTTTGGCCAGGAACAGGGAGTCGTTGGGCAATGCAAAATGATCCATGCCAATATCATGATAGCCATTATTTATCAATAAAGACCTGCCTTCCAGGTACAGTTGCATTTTCTCTTCCGGAGCCGGCAGTTGCGATTCGTTGAATAGCCGCTGCATTTTACTGGTCCAGGGAACATGCGCATAACTATAGAAAGCGATCCTGTCGGGTTTCAGGGCCAGTACCTGGTTGAAAGTGTTTCGCAGCCCTGCCACTGTTTGCAGCGGCAAGCCATAAATGAGATCAAAATTCACGGAACTAAAACCTGCTTTTCTCGCCTCCTCTGTTGCATGTTGCACGTTTGCAAACGGTTGTATCCGGTTGATAACGCGTTGCACTTCCGGGTCCATGTCCTGCACGCCATAGCTGATGCGTTTGAATCCCAAAGACGCGAGTACTTTCAAATGCTCCGGTGTGGTATTATTCGGGTGACCTTCAATGCTGAATTCATGCATGGGGTGTACGATGCTGTTCTTTAGTATAGTGTTAATTAGCCGGCGCAGGTTCAGCGGAGAAAAGAAAGTGGGCGTGCCGCCGCCCAGGTGTAGTTCCCTGATCACCGGTGTTTGCTGCATCAGCCCCCTGTACAGTTTCCATTCTTTTTCTATGGTCTGCAAATAGGGCTCTTCCACCGCATGATTGGAAGTTATTTTTTTATTGCAACCACAATAAGTACACAGTGATTCGCAGAAAGGAAGGTGTATGTATATGCTGATTCCATTGCGCACATTTTCGAGTGAGAACTCTTGCTGGAACCGGTCGGTCCATTGAGACCGGGAAATAATATCCTGCCAGAAAGGAACGGTTGGATAACTGGTGTAACGCGGAACAGGCTGGTTGTATTTCTTGATCAAAAAAGAAGGTATGGTTATTTCATTCATCATGCCCAAAACTAACATTGACTTTTTGTGCAGCAGGTGACGGATGTTAGTAATGCAACAGATATTCATCAGCCCGGGATAAAACTGACCCACCTCAAGACGCCAACTGATTAAAATCAGGTGTTCTAAATCCCCCAGGTCATGCTTAACGCAGCGGGGTCTGAATAGTTTTGTGCAATCATTTTCAGCAATACTTCAATTTATGGATGCATCGAACGAAAAACCCTTCTTCCCTTCCGGCGCCATCGCATTTTTCATTGCGCTCGTAGTGCTGGCCCTGCTCTTCTGGTACAGTATTTATTTTTTAATGATTAACAGAACCTAAAATCAATAGCCATGGCCATAGACAAAATAGAAAAGCGCATCATCTTCTCTTCCATGGCAGTCATGGGCCTCTTTGTTTTTTCATTGCTCTATGCCATGAAAAAATACAAGAGTAATGTACCCGAATGCCTGCCTTATGATAAAGCGTATGCAGAACCCAAAGTAAATAAGCTGGACGATAAGACCTACCAGGTTTTCAGCGTGGCTTCCATGTGGCAGTTTCAGCCGGCTGAGATATACATTCCTGTGGGCAGTGAAGTGGATTTTTATGTAACGTCCAAAGACGTAGTGCATGGATTCAATATTGCACAGAAGAATGTGAACATGATGGCAGTATACGGATCCATCAATAAAACAACTGTCAAATTTGATAAACCCGGCGTGTATGATATCGTATGCCATGAATACTGTGGCGTAGGACACCAGAACATGCACGCACAGGTATACGTGAATTATCCCGATGCTAAGTAAAACCAACGTCATGCAAGTATCAAAGACTTTTAAACGAATCATTTTCCTGGAATTGTCCATCCCCGTTGCGCTGCTGATCATTGGTATCTACCACGGACTGATGCAAACCATTTATCGTGCCGGTGTTTTGCAGGACACTTCTTTTGCCAAACTGAGTTATTACCAGGGCCTGACCCTCCATGGTGTGATCAACGCCATTGTGCTTACTACTTTTTTTGCGGTGGCGTTCGGTCACGCTACCATGACCTATTACCTCAAACAGGAGCCTAATAAAAAACTGATGTGGTTCAGCTTTGCACTGATGCTTGGCGGAACGCTGATGGCATCCTGGGCCATGCTGGCAGGGAAGGCATCGGTATTATATACTTTTTACCCGCCATTGAAAGCACATCCTTTGTTTTATATCGGAACGGCATTGCTCATCGTAGGATCCTGGGTGCCTTTTTTTAACTGGGCCGTGATGTATACGCAATGGAAGAAAGTTCATGCCGAAACCAAGACGCCGCTGGCTGTTATCGGTACATTGATAAATTTCACCATTTGGTTTGTGTGCACCCTGGCAGTGGCATATGAGGTATTGGTATTACTGGTACCCTGGTCGCTGGGCTGGACAACCACTGTAAATGTGGCCCTCGCCAGGACCCTGTTCTGGTTCTTTGGCCACGCACTGGTGTATTTCTGGTTGTTACCGGCTTATATCATGTTCTATACCATTTTGCCTAAAGTGGCGGGCGGAAAGCTCTACTCTGATCTGGCCGGCAGAATGGCGCTGTTCCTGTTCCTGCTCTTCTCTGTTCCGGTAGGTGTGCATCACCAATACAGTGATCCTTCCATCACACAAGGAGTTAAATTTTTCCAGGGAATGCTTACCTATGGGGTAACCATCCCCAGTTTCATCACCGCTTTTACATTAGCGGCATCACTGGAATATGCAGGAAGACAAAGAGGCGCCAAAGGATTGTTCGGATGGATGAAAAAACTACCCTGGTTCGATGAAAACAATTTCCTGTTCTCTTATTTTATATGCGGACTCATCCTTTTTATTTTCGGTGGCGTTACCGGTATCATCAACGCTTCTTATTCCCTGAATACGGTAGTACACAATACAGCATGGTTACCCGGGCATTTTCACATGACGGTAGCCGGACCGGTATTCCTTGCTATTGTGGGTATGAGCCTGTAT
>Ga0114932_10002999_pt1 | contig 17081 bp, 21 predicted proteins | sample 2SBtaG_2_FD_87286 | JGI IMG/M metagenome (GOLD analysis project Ga0114932, IMG submission 87286) | Deep subsurface microbial communities from Kolumbo volcano to uncover new lineages of life (NeLLi) - 2SBTROV12_ACTIVE470 metaG | ecosystem: Environmental > Aquatic > Marine > Volcanic ... | reverse complement strand
AATCGCGAAAGTTTTCCGAATCCCGCAGGATCGACATGACACAAATCTACCCCGCCGCGCCCCAGCCGGGCCACACCCGCCCGCAAGACACGCATGACATGGATCCCGCGCGCGCATCCCTGCGCGAGGCCGCGCAGCAACTGGAAATCAGTTTTGCCGCGGAAATGCTGAAATCGGCGGGGCTGGGACAGCCGCGCGAATCGTTCGGGGGCGGCGCGGGCGAGACGGGGTTCGCCTCGTTTCTGGCCAATGCACAGGCCGAACAGATTGTCCGCAGCGGCGGATTCGGCCTGACCGAACAGATATTCAGGGCCCTTGTTCAGGCCGAAACCGGCCATGACTGACCGGGACTCTGTTCACCCGGTTCAGGCGCGGCTGGCCGAAATTCTGGGGCAGGTCCGCGCCGCGCTGCGCGCGGGCGATTACGCAGCACTGGATCGTCTCGCCGCGGAACAGGGCTCGCTGATCGATGCGCTCATCGGCGCGCCCGCCCGGCATCTTCGCCTGCCCGCCCCTGAAATCCAGCGGTTGCTTGCCAGTGCCGAACGTACGCGCCGGATGCTGGCGGCCTCGATCAGCGGCCTGAAATCGGCGGCACAGCGGCAACGCGAACGCGCCGAAGGTCGCGCGACCTCGCGCATCTATACCGAAGGCGGCCACCGCGCCCGGCTGGAAACCCCGGCCGCCACCCTCGAAAAGCGGAGCTGACGGGCAGCGTGCCGCGCATCGCCGTATTTGTGTCGAATTATTGCTTGTTAACATCAACGGGTTAGGAACGCCTTAAGACATTGGGCCCGACACTGTATCCGCATCCAAGAGGGGTGGCGCGGGGGCCGATCTGTGACCGGCACCCGTATTGGTCAGAAAGACGAAAGCGCTGTGTAAAACCGCGGCCAAATGCAACCTGGCGTCAAAAGTCGCCGTTCGTCTGAAGGAATAACAATGTCTAGTATCCTTACAAATTCAAGCAGCCTGATCGCGCTGCAAACGCTGAAATCCATCAATATGGGCCTGAACCGAACCCAAAACGAAATCTCGACCGGCAAATCCGTCGCCACCGCCAAGGATAACTCGGCGGTCTGGGCCATCTCCAAAGTCATGGAATCCGATGTCAGCGGATTCACCGCAATATCCGAAAGCCTCAGCCTTGGGGAATCCACCGTCGCGGTTGCCCGGCAGGCTTCGGAAACGGTGACCGGGCTTTTGACCGAGATCAAGGGCAAGATCGTCGCTTCGCAGGAAGACAATGTCGACCGTGCCAAAATCCAGGCCGACATTTCCAACCTTGCCGGCCAGATTACCTCGGTCGTCGGGACGGCACAATTCAACGGGCTAAATCTGGTTTCCGGTTTTGATTCGGTCGATGTTCTGTCCTCGTTGAACCGTGCCAATGACGGCACGGTCACCGCATCGAACATCACGGTCAATCGTCAGGATCTGTCGACCAGCGCCGGGGTTTACGGGACCGGCGCCTCGCTTGCCGCCAACGCGACGACCGCCGCAACCGCGGTCGTGAACACCGCGGTCAGCGAAACGCTGACCGTTGGCGGCACCGTGGTCGTGGGCGAGCAGTTCAACTTTCAGGTTGGCGGCACCACGGTCAGCTTCGTCGCGGCCTCGACCGCAACCGCCGACGTCGCAACCGGCATCACCGCCGCCATCAACGCCGCCGGCATCACCGACGTCGCGGCCTCGGTCACCGGCTCGGTCGTGACCGTCGACAGCACGTCGAAATTCAATGCGGTCGCGCTCGCCTCCAGCACCGATTCGGCAGCCGGCACGATGACATTGTCCGCCACCTCGGTCGCCGAACGTGCGGAATCGATCACCTTCTCGGCCAGCGCCGGCGTGAACCAGGGCGACGGGTATCGGGTGGCGATCGGTGGCGTCAACTATGACTACATCGCCGGCCCGGGCGAAGACTTCGGCGATGTCGCCAACGGCCTGAAGGCCGTGATCGACGCGGCGGGTCTGGCCGATATCAGCACCTACGTGACCACGAATGCCACGACGGGTGCCGATGTTCTGATGGTCGACAACAACAGCACCACCCAAACCTTCAGCGTCACCGGCGCGGCGGACGGTACGGCCACCGGTGGCCTGTTCGCGATGAACGGCATGGATGTCACCACGGATACCGGTGCGGCGGCGGCGCTACAGAATATCGAGGTGCTGATCCAGACCGCCATCGACGGCGCGGCGGCCTTTGGTTCGGTCGAGAAGCGGCTGGAAATCCAGAATGATTTCATCGGCAAGCTTACCGATTCGCTGAAAGTCGGCATCGGCGCATTGGTCGATGCGGACATGGAGGAAGCCTCGGCAAGATTGCAGGCCCTGCAAGTTCAGCAACAACTGGGCATCCAGTCGCTGTCGATTGCCAACCAGCAACCGCAGAACATCCTGGCGCTGTTCAGGTAAGTCCACGGCACCGGGGCGGCGAACCTGCCGCCCCGGCCACCACGCCCGCACCTGATCAACACACCCCACGCCCAAGGAAACCCCCGATATGAACGCCGCTGAACTGGCCCGCTCGGCCTATTCCAACACCAAAGCCACGATCCGCACCGACCGCTCCACCGAATATGAGGTATTTGCCCGCATCACCCAGAACCTGCGCACCGCAACCGACCGGGGCAGCCCCGGCTTTGCCGCACTTGCCGCCGCGCTGCATGAAAACCGCAAGCTATGGGCGATTCTGGCCAGCGATGTCGCGCTTGAGAACAACCCCCTGCCACCGCAATTGCGGGCCCGAATATTCTATCTCGCCGAATTTACCGAACAGCATACCCGCAAGGTGCTGGCCGGGAACACCTCAGCGGAACCGCTGATCGACATCAACACCAGCGTCATGCGCGGGTTGCGCGGCACATCCGCCCGGGCGTCGGCATGAGCGGCCTGGTTCTGAAACTCGGCCCCGGCGAACGGGTGCTGGTGAATGGCGCCGTCATCGAAAACGGCGCGCGCCGCAACCGACTCAGCATTCTGACGCCGAACGCCAACATCCTGCGGCTGAAGGATGCGATCCACCCCGACGAGGTCAACACACCGGTGCGCCGGGTCTGTTACATCGCCCAACTGGTATTGTCGGGTGATGTCGATCCCGGCAAGGCGCGGCGCCAGTTGCTGCGCGGGATCGAGCAGCTTTCGCAGGTGCTGACCGACCATGACAGCCGCGGCCAACTGGACGAAGCGACCGACAACATCCTGCAAGACCGGTACTATCACGCCCTCAAATCCCTGCGCGGCCTGCTGCCGCGCGAACGGCGCCTGCTCGAAGCGGCACCGTCATGACCTTTCAGCCAGCAATCCCCCTTGGCGGCATTGCTGGCTGGGCCTTTCTGAACCGCACCCATGCAAGCCAAAGCCAAAGCTTCTCCGATTCCGCGGTGCAAAAACGCGACGTTGCCCATTTTCGCGACCACATCGCCGATATTTCCACCGCCCGGGAACTGGTCACCGATCGTCAATTGCTCAAAGTGGCGCTGGGGGCGTTCGGGCTGGATGGCGATATCGACAAACGGTTCTTTGTCCGAACGGTTCTGGAACAGGGCACCGGGGACGCGGGCGCCATGGCCAACCGTCTGGTCGACAAGCGCTATGCCGATCTGACCGATGCGTTCGGATTCGGCTCGCCCGGTGGCCCCCATACCCGGCGCAGCGGTTTCGCCCGCGAAATCACCGCCGCCCACCAGACCCGGCAGTTCGAAATTGCCGTTGGTCAACAGAACCCGTCGATGCGCCTGGCGATGAGCTTTGGGCGCGAAATCCAATCGATCGCAGCCGGGCCGCAAACCGGCAACACCGGCTGGTTCCGCATCCTTGGCTCGCCACCCTTGCGGCAGGTCGTTCAAACCGCTTTCAACCTGCCCGATGCTTTTGCGTCGCTGGACATCGACAGGCAGGTCGCAACGTTGAAGGATCATGCCGCCCGCCTGTTTGGCAGCGCGGAAATCTCCGTCTTTCAGGGCACGAACGCGCGCGAGGAAATCATCAACCGTTTTCTCACCCGATCCGATACCTCGCCGGGTTCCGCCGCCTACAGTCCGGCATCTGCCGCGCTGGAACTGCTGCAAACCAGCCGGTCATCTTCCGGCGGACCGAATACCATCGAATCGCTGTTTGCAGCGCTTTACTGACGTTGGTGCAATTCGCCACGATCCTGTCGGGACGGGCAAGCGCACCGCAAGCGCTTGCGACGTAGGTCGGACCATCTGTCCGACCTACCCCACCTCGGAAAGCGCGCCGGTCAGACAATCCTCCAGTGCTGTGAAACTGTCCTTCACGCTGCCACTTTCCGCCTCGGCGAACAACGCGTCAAGGCGTGGCCATACTTCGATCGCGCGATCAATCCCGGCATCCGTTCCACGTTCATAAAGCCCCGACTGCACCATCAGTTCCGCCGAATCCCAGGCGCCCAGCATCTTGCGTGCCGCCAAGATCAACGCGTTTTCCGCCGTATCGGCAGCGCGGGGCAGCGACCGCGAGACCGACCGCAAGACATCGACCGCCGGAAAGCGGCCGCGCTCCGCGATTTTGCGGTCCAGCACAACATGGCCGTCCAGCGTGCCGCGCAGAATATCGGCGACCGGTTCTTCCATATCCGATCCCGCAACCAGCACGCTGAACAGCGCGGTAATATCGCCAGCACTGCCCGACCCCGGTCCGGCGCGTTCGCACAGACCCATGATCGCCTGCGCGGTCGATGGCGGAAATCCCCGCATCGCGGCGTTTTCGCCCGCGGCCAGTGCCACCTCGCGATGCGCTTCGGCAAAGCGGGTGATCGAATCGACCACCAGCAGAACCTGCCTGCCGCGATCCCGAAAATACTCCGCCACCGCCGCCGCGGCCCAGGCGGCGCGACGTTTTTCCAGCGGCGACCTGTCCGACGTTTCCGCGATGACGACCGCCCGCGCCATGCCCGATGGCCCCAGCGAAACATCGATGAACTCGCGCAATTCCCGGCCCCGTTCACCCACCAGCGCGATGACCGCGACGTCGGTTTCAAGTCTTTGCGCCAACTGGCCGATCAGCGTCGATTTGCCGATGCCCGAGCCTGAGAACAACCCGATACGTTGTCCGCGCACCAGTGGCAGCAGCGTGTTGAACAAACGCAGCCCCGTGTTCACGCGCCCGCCCAGCGCCCGGCGCGATGTTGCGGGCGGAGGATTTCGGCGCAACGCGTACGCCGTTTCCCCCATCGCCAGCAGGCGCCCGTCCAGCGGCTGACCATCCGCGTTGAGGACACGGCCGATCCACGAATCATCCGGGCAGAACCGGGGCGGCGGCCGCGCTACGACGCGGTCCCCCAGCGCGACCCCCGCATGCGGGTCCGATACCAGAACCGAAATCGTCGCGCGCCCAATCCGCAAGACCTCGCCCTCGGTCGTGGCCCCGTTCGCCGCATGAACCGCGACGCGATCCCCCACCCTGCACTGGCGCGACAGTCCCTCGACCAGCAGCACCCCGGCATCGGTCCCGCAAATCCTGCCAACCCGCGAAACCGGGTCGACACCGGCCATGGCGGCGGTAAGTGGATCAAAGTTTAGTGGTTTCATGCCGGGAACTTTCTGTTCGGTATTACGATTTCTAAAGGAATGACCCTTAAGCCTTGGTTGAAGAAATCGAGGGAGAAGCCCCGAATGACCGGCGGACTGAACATTCTGCACATGGCGCAGGCCATGGCGACGCATGCCTCTGATCGGCACGGCGTGATCGCAAACAACGTCGCCAACGCGGATACGCCGGGCTTCAGGGCCCGCGATCTGGTCCCGTTCGCCGACATTTTCACGAATTCCCGCAGCAATATTCCGATGCGCCATTCCCGTCCGGGCCATCTGGCGGACCGCGTCACCGATGCTTTTCGCCCGCCGCTGCAATCGATCCCGACCGGCGATGCACAATCGCCAAATGGCAACGATGTCGCCCTTGAAACCGAAATGACCAAGGCCGCCGAAACCCGCCTGCAATACGAAATGGCACTGGGTATCTATCAGAAATCAATGAATATTATTCGTACGAGCCTTGGCAGATGACCGGCAACAGGGGTAGCAAATGACCGAATTCGCAAGAACCCTGGCCGCCTCGGCAAGTGGCATGCAGGCGCAGGCAACGCGGCTCAGGCTTACGTCGGAAAACATCGCCAACGCCGACACGCCGGGATATCGCCGCAAGACCGTCAGTTTTCGCGACGTGATGGACCGGGCGCTTCAAACCCGGCTGGTGAAAGCCGGCGGCGTCCGGCTGGACCAGCGGGAGCCGCAGAAAATTTATGAGCCCGGCCACCCGCTCGCCGATGCTACCGGCCATTATCAGGGATCGAACGTGAACCTGATCATGGAAATCGCCGATGCCCGCGAATCCCACCGCAGTTACGAGGCCAATCTCCGGATTTTCGACCAGACCCGACAAATGGCACGTTCCGCGCTGGAACTGCTGCGCCGCTGACCGGCTGACGAAAGGCAATCGCTGTGGAAATCAACCCGCTCTCTGCTGCCGGCCTTTATGCCGGTGCCAAAACGGCAACCAGGCCCGACGCGGCGGCATCCGGCAATGCGCTGGGCAATCTTGCCCGCGATTTCGCCGCCACCATCGCCGAGGGTGAAACCACCGCAACGGCCGCCATGGGCGGGGGCGCCGACATGCCCGCGCTGATCGGCGCTTTGGCGCAAAGCGAACTTGCCGTGGAAACCGCCGTGACCATTCGCGACCGCGTCGTCGAAGCCTATCAGGAAATTCTGAGGATGCCGGTCTGATGCTGAACGAGGCCGATCTTCTGGACGTACTGCGCCAGGGGCTGTGGACCGCGGTGATCATAGCCGCCCCGGTCCTGAGCGTCGCGCTGATTGTCGGGCTGGTCATCGGGCTGTTTCAGGCGCTGACATCGGTGCAGGAACTGACCCTGACCTTCGTGCCCAAGCTCGGTGCGATCCTGATTGCCTTCTGGGCGTCGCTGGGCGTGATGTCGCGCGCCATGTCGGGCCTTTTTGCCGGGCACATCATCCCCCTCATTGCCGGGGGCGGTTTCTGATGCGGACCTTCCCTTGGCAACTTCCGCGCGGGGCCTGCCATGGATAGCGCCGGATATGTCAGCCTTGCACGGCAATCGGGCCTGATGCAGGAAATGCAGGTGGTGGCCCAGAATATCGCCAATCTTTCGACCACCGGCTATCGTCGCGAGGGGGTGGTTTTCGCCGAATTCGTGCGTTCCGCCGGAATCGGTGCGCCGTCGATCTCGTTCGCCGATGCGCATGGCCGGCTTACCGACTCCACGCAGGGACCGCTGCAACCCACCGGCGGGTCCTTCGATTTTGCCATCGAGGGGCAGGGATTTTTCGTTCTGGCAACGCCGGGCGGCGACCGTCTGACGCGGGCCGGTGCGTTCTCGCCCAACCACCAGGGCGAACTTGCCTCCACCGACGGCCACCTGCTGCTGGACAGCGGTGGCGCGCCGATCTTCGTGCCCCCGAATGCGGCCTCGGTCATGTTGGCGCCGGACGGCACCCTTTCCGCTGACGGAGTGCCGCTGGCCCAGGTCGGTCTGGTCCTGCCGGCGGCACCCGATTCGCTGGTCCGCGAGACCGGCGTGATGTTTCGCTTTGACGGCGACACGCTGCCAGTCGAAGACGCCGCACTGTTTCAGGGCTTCCTTGAGGCCTCGAATGTCAGCCCGGTCACCGAAATGGCGCGGATGATCGAAATTCAGCGCACCTATGAACTTGGACAGAAATTTCTGGACCGCGAGGATGAGCGGGTCCGTTCCGCCGTCCGCATCCTCGGCCAGAATTGACGAAAGGAAACCCCATGCGAGCCCTGAAAATCGCGGCGACCGGCATGACCGCGCAACAGATGCGGGTCGAGGTGATCTCGAACAACCTCGCCAACATGAACACCACGGCCTACAACACCCGACGCGCCGAATTCGCCGATCTGCACTATCAACAGATCGAGCGTGCCGGGGCCATCAACGCCACCGACGGCACCGTTCTGCCGGCGGGCGTTCAGCTTGGCCTTGGCGTGCGCCCCGCCGCCGTGTCGATGAATGTCGCGCAAGGCGCGCTGGGCGCGACCGGGGCCGAACTTGATCTCGCGATCGACGGCAAGGGATATCTGGAGGTCACGCTGCCCAACGGCAACGCCGGATACACCCGCGACGGGTCGCTGAAACGTTCGGGCGACGGGCTGATCGTCACCTCGGATGGTCACACGGTCGTGCCCGACATCACCATTCCCAGCGACGCAACCAGCCTGTCGATCAACAGCTCGGGCGAGGTGTACGCCTATTTCGCCGACCGGGTGGAGCCTGAATTGCTGGGCCAGTTCTCGCTGACGGGATTCACCAACCAAAAGGGATTGCAGGCGATCGGCGACAACCTGTTTCTGGAAACCACGGCCTCGGGCCCGGCCCTGTCCGGTACCGCCGGCGAGGATGGTCTTGGTACTTTTCGCCAGGGATATCTGGAAAATTCATCGGTCGATGCCGTGCGCGAAATCACCGAACTGATCGAGGCCCAGCGTGGCTATGAGCTGAACGCCAAGGTCATCACCGCCGCCGATCAGATGCTGGGGGCGACGACGCAAATCCGATGAAACATCTTCTTGTCCTTGCCACCCTAGCGATTGCCGCCCTCGTGCCCGCCACCGCGCTGGCGCAATCCGTGGCCGCCGCCCGCACCATCCGCGCGAAATCGATCCTCTACCCGGACGATCTGGTGGTGCTGGCCGTTTCCGCCCCCGGCGCGATCACCGCCATCGCCGACGCGGTCGGGAAAGAGGCCCGCACCATCCTGTATCCCGGCCGCCCCATCCGCAAATCCGACATCGGCCCGCCCGCGCTGGTCGAACGCAACCAGATCGTGTCGCTGATCTATCAACGCGGCGCGCTGGTCATATCCGCCGACGGTCGGGCACTGGCACGCGGCGGCATCGGCGACCGGATTCGGGTCATGAACCCGACATCGCGCACAACCGTAACCGGGGTCGTGACCGGCCCCGCCACCATCAGGGTGATGCCATGAATATCAGAACCTGTTTTGCAGCCCTGTCGCTTGGCGCGTTGCTGGCGTCGTGCGGCGACATATCCCAGGTGGGCAAGCGACCGACGTTTTCCCCGATCGTAGACTCGCACGATTATCTCGCCATGACCGCAGCGGGCGGCCAACAGGGTGCCGCCGGCGCAACCAGACCCCGCGCGTCGCTCTGGCATTCCGGGCCGACCTCGTTGCTGGGCGACCGCCGCGCCGGGACGCTGGGCGACCTGTTGACCGTGGTGATCGAGATCAACGACAAGGCCGAAATCAGCAATTCCACGTCCAAAACCCGCAAAGGGTCGGAAAAACTGGCCGCGCCGCACTTTCTGGGCCTGCCGCAGGCGGTGAACCCCAATCTGCCGACCGGCGCCAGCGCTGCGGAGGCGGTGGATCTGTCCTCGGACAGTTCGTCCTCGGGCGATGGCTCGGTCCGCCGCAAGGAAAAGTTGACGCTTCGCATCGCCGCGACCGTGACCGACGTGCTGCCAAACGGGCATCTGAAGATTCAGGGAACCCAGGAGGTTCGGGTAAATTTCGAATTGCGGGAACTGCTGGTAACCGGTTTCGTGCGGCCCGAGGATATCTCGCGCAAGAACGAGATCACCTATGACAAGATCGCGTCCGCCCGCATTTCCTATGGCGGGCGCGGGCAGATTTCACAGGTCCAGCAATCGCGGGTCGGGCAGCAGATCGTCGATCTGGTCCTGCCGTTCTGATCGCGATGATCCGCAAGCTGCTCCCGGTTCTGCTCGCGATTGTCGGCCTTGCCGTCGGCACCGGCGTCGGGTTGGCCCTGAAACCCGTGGCCGATGGGGAAAACCCGGAACCGGCCCATGCCGATCCCGCCCATTCCGCCGAGGCGCCGGATCAACAGGCCGCGCGGGCCGAACCCGCGCCCCCGGAAACCCCGGTGCGCCGTTCCGAACAGCCGGGGCGCGATCAGGAAAGCGGGTTTGAATACGTAAAACTCAACAACCAGTTCGTCGTGCCCGTGGTCAACGGTGCCAGGGTCGCGGCATTGGTGGTGATGTCGCTCAGCATCGAGGTGGCTGCGGGCAGGAAAGAGATCGTTTTTTCCCGCGAGCCCAAGCTGCGCGACTCGTTCCTGCAGGTTCTGTTTGACCACGCGAATTCCGGCGGATTCGATGGCGCCTTCACCGATGGCGAAAAGATGCGTGATCTGCGCGGCTCGTTGTTTGAGGCCGCGGTCGCGATCCTGGGCCCGATCGCGACGGACGTCCTGGTGATCGATATCGTCCGTCAGGATGTTTGACCGCCCCCCCCGGGCTGCTCAACCGTTCCCGTCGCGCCGCCGGTGCGCAAGCGCGATGGCCGCACCTCGCGCCCGTTGGTGCAATGCGTCGGCCACTCGTTTCCGCCCGACCGCGCGGATTGCGGCCCGCCGCGCCGCTTCGATCGACGGGGCCAGCGACCGGAGTTCGGCATCCAGTTCCTCGCGGCGCGCGCGCTGCCATGCACGCCACAGATCGCCGGCCCGCAATTCGCTCATGCCCGCCGGTGGCGGTGCCGGGAAACCCGGCTGGTCCAGGGCGTTTCGCTGTTCGCGCAGTCTTTGCCGACCGGCCACCAGTGCTGCAAGCGTGGATAACGCCGACCGCTCCTTGATGGCGGCGATCCGCATCAGTTTCCAGTGACCGTCGATCTTCATCGCGGCGACCGGCGCTGTGCCAGCCCCCGCACCCGTTCGGCATAGCGGATCGCAGCCGCCACCGGGCGATAGTGATCGGGGTGCACCTCTTCGCCAAGACCGACCACCGCAAAGATCGCCCGCGCCGTCGGCGGGTCGCGATGGATCGGAATGCCAGCGATCGTCGCGGTTTCGCGGATGCGCAGCGCAACCTCGTCCCTGCCCTTGGCCAGCAGCATCGGCGCGGCCCCGGTATTCCGGTCCCATTCCAGCGCGACCGCGAAATGTTCGGGATTGACGATAACGACATCGGCACGCGGCACATCCGCAATCATCCGCTGGGTCGCGATATCGTACCCCCGCTGCCGCCGCGCCTGTTTGAGATGCGGATCCCCCTCGCTCTCCTTGGATTCGTCCTGGATTTCCTGCCGCGACATCATCAGCTTGCGGCGGTGATCATACCGCTGCCACAGGTAATCGAATGCCGATATCACCAGCGCGATTGCGAATATCAGCCACAGGAACTCCCCCAGAAACACCGCGATCAGCCCCGCAACCGACGCGGCATCCGCCTGAACGCTGCCCAGAAGCTGTTCGCGCCGGCCCGCCAGATAAATGGCGACCGCCGTCGAGAACACCACGAGCTTCAACAGGCTTTTTGCGAATTCAAACAGGCCGGTGGGGCCGAACTTGTTCTTGGCGACCGAAATCGGCGATATCCGCGAAAGCTTGAACCACAGCTTTTCCGGTGCGAAAACCACCGCCCGTTGCGCCACAAGCGACACGACCACCAGCGCCAGCGGCAGCGCAAACAGCGGTGCCAGCGCCAGTGCCAGTTCGCCCATGATCTTTGACAGCAGCAACTGCCCGCCCGGGCCAAGCGCCAGAGGTGCAAGATGATCGGCCCCCTCAAGCATGAAAATCAGGGCGCGTCCGGCATGCGCGACGGCGCTCGGGCCGGCAAAAAACAGCGCGATTGCCAGACCCAGATAGCCCGCCGCCGCCGAAATGTCGGGCGAGCGAACCACATCGCCCTTCCGGCGTGCGTCGGCCAGCTTTTTTTCGGTCGGTGGCTGATTTCGCTCGCCACCGCCGTTCTGGCTCTGCCCGCTCAAAACCCGGCGCCGAAGGGTTGGGACAGGCCCCGGTCAAACGCGGCCAGCCACAATTGAAGCACCACCGGCGCCGAGATTGCCAGCAGGATCAACCCCCCCAGCGTGATGGCAGGTGCCCCGACGAACGCCACCATCAATTGCGGCATCGCCTTGTTGATGGCGCCAAGGGCCACGTTGTAAATCAGCGACGCGATCAGAAACGGTGCCGCCAAAACGAACGCCAACCCGAACGTTCGGGTAACCCCCGCCACGCCCCATGCCGCCAGATCGGCGCGCACCGGAAAGCTGCCGGGCGGCATCACGCTATAGGATTGCGCCAGCGCCAGCGCCAGTTTGACATGCAGCCCGGCAATCATCGCCAGCGCCAGCCCGCCGATCACCAGCAGATTGCCGAAGGCGGGCATCGGGTCGGGCGTGGCGCCGCCTCCGAAAATCTGGCTGAGCGAGGTCGCCTGCGCCGCCATCATCCCCGCCAGTTGCAGCACCATGACGAACAGGCGAAAGAAGATGCCCATGGCCAGCCCGGCCACCGGCTCGGTCAGGAACAGGCGGGGGTCGATGCCGACGCCGATGGCCTGAACACCGGGGCCCGCCATCGGCCAGACAATCGCCGTGAAAGCCAGCCCCAGCAACAGGCGAAATCGAACCGGGACGGCCTGTTCGCCAAAACCCGGCATCAGGGCCATCGCCGCGCCGACCCGCAGAAACACCGCGAAAAACTGCAGGACCGTCGGTTCCGCCTGCCGGATCATATCGGCCAGCGCGGCATCCATTTCAGGCGACCCCGACCAGCGACGGCTTGGCCGATGTCCCCACTTCATCAAACGAGAACACCGGGTTCAGTATACCTTTGGCCGCCAGAACCATGCGCACGAACCGTCGCCTGCGCACCGAGGTCACGATTGCCGGATAGGTCCCGGATTCCCCGGCCTTGGAAACGCGGTCGGCCACCGCAGCCGCCAGCCGGTTGAATTCGTCCGGCGGCAGGGCAATATCCGGCGGCCCCGTGTCCGATGGCAGGGTAAATTCCTCGAACAGCGCCTCCCAGTCCGGGCCAAGCTGCACCAGCGGCAGGGTGCCGTCTTCGCGCCGCAACTCGGCGATGATCTGGAACCCCAGCCGCCGGCGCACGAATTCGCAAATATCCTCGGCCGCGGCGAACCTTGCCCGCGCCTCGCTGATCGCTTCCAGAATCAGGGGCAGGTTTCGGATCGAGACCTGTTCGTCCAGCAGCAACCGCAGCACGGCCTGCAACATCTCGAACGGTACCTTTTCGGGCACCAGTTCATCCAGCATCCGCCGGTTGGTCTCGGCGCGGGTCGTGTCCGACAGGTTGACGAATTCATCCAGAATTCGCCGCATCGAACGGAAATTCAGCAGCCGTGCGAAATTTCGCTTCAACACTTCCAGAAGGTGCGTCGCCAGAACCTCGGCCGGGGCGACAATGGTCAGGCCGCGCAGGGCGGCCTCTTCCTGCTTGTCGGGCGACAACCAGCGCGCGGGTGCCCCGTAGACGGGTTCGCGGACGTTGGTGCCGGTAAATTCGCCGTTTTCGTCCCCGGTCAGCAGGGCCAGAACCTGATCGGGCTCCAGCCGGTCGCGCGCCTGTTCGACCCCCTGAATGCGAATCGTATAGGTACCGTTGGGCAATTCGGCGTTATCCGTCAGGCGGATCTCGGGGATGATCAGGCCGTAAACCACGGCGATGTGATTGCGCATATTGGCGATTCGCGCGTCCAGCCCGGTCGCCTCGTCCATCGCCATGGCCACAAGGTCCATGGCAAATTCGACGTGGATTTCGTCGATCTCCATCCGGTCGCCCATGGATTTTTCCGGGGCCTGTACGATCGGCTTTTTGGTGTGTGCTGCGGCGCTTTCCGATGCCAGCCGCGCGCGGACAAACAGCGCACAGCCCGCCAGAAACGCGGCCCCCGCAAGGAACGGGAAAAACGGCAGTCCGGGGATCAATGCAAAGAAAAACATCAATAGCGCCACCGCCACCAGCGCCGCCGGATGTCGCCCGAGCTGGGCAAAAAACGCCTTGTCCGCCGCGCCCGACGTGCCGCCGCGCGACAACAGCAAGGCCGACGCGATCGAGATGATCACGGCAGGGATCTGCGATACCAGCCCATCACCGACCGTCAGGATCGAATAGGTTTCCAACGCCGCTTTCATCGGCATGTCGTGCAGGACCACGCCGATGATCAGGCCCATCACCAGGTTGAGCATCGTGATCAGCAGCCCCGCAACCGCGTCGCCCTTGACGAATTTCGAGGCACCGTCCAGCGATCCGAAAAAAGTGGTTTCCGCCTGTTCGGTCTGGCGGCGTTGCTTGGCTTCGTTGTGGTCGATCGCCCCCGCTGCCATGTCGCTGTCGATCGCCAGTTGCTTGCCGGGCATGCCGTCCAGCGCGAAGCGTGCGCCGACCTCGGCCATGCGCGCGGCACCGCGGGTGATCACGATGAAATTGACGATGATCAGTACGCCAAAGATCACCAGACCCAGCAGAACCGACCCGCCCATCACGAAGTTGGCGAACCCTTCGATCACGTTGCCGGCCGCCGACGTGCCGGTATGCCCCTGCCCGATGATCAGTTTGGTGGACGAAACGTTTAGGGAGAGGCGCAGCATCAACGACGAAAGCAGCACCGTCGGAAAGGCCGAGAAATCCAATGGCCGCTCGATAAACAGCGTCACCGTGAAGATCAGGATCGCCAGCGCAAATGACGCGGCCAGCCCGATATCCAGCACCCAGGCCGGCATCGGCAGGATCATCATCACGATCACCGCCATCAGCGCCATCGCCAGCAATATCGTGGGGCTGAACGTGGTGGCGGTCGGGCGATCCTCGATTTCCGCCATGCTCAGAATAACCGCCCCAGTCCGACCGTGATCAGCCCGCCGCCCGGTGCCGCCGTCGTCAGGCTGACCAGCGATCCGGTGGCCACCTGGCCCGACGGGTGCGCCTGCAACAGCGGGAATCCGTTGGGGCGTTCGCGCCGCCCCGCTGTCGGTACGGCGGGTGCCGGAATGTCCCCGCCACCGCCAAGCCCGGCATAGATTCGCATGAAACGGGCGCTGTATTTTCTGGCGAATTTCGGTGTGCGTGAATGATAGGCACCGACGGCGGATTTCCAATCGCCCTTTTCCGCCAGCAGCCGCAGCAGATACTGCGCCGCATATCGGGCATTCGCCATCGGGTCGAACATCTGATCGACCGAATCAAAGGCCTGTCCGTGCCATTTATAGTTGATCTGAAAGCACCCGATATCAAAGCTGCGGGCGCCTCGCCTGAATTCCTTTTCCGCGTAGTTTCGGGCCTGCGCACGGTTCTCGAACCATCTGCCGGCACCCTCCATGTTGACGGTCCATGGCCAGGGTTGCAGCGTGCCATCGCGGCTGCGGCCGGTTTCGGTCAACGTCACGGCCAGCAATACGTTCAGCGGCACGCCGGTTTCGCGCGCCGCCAGGCTGGCGGCGATCCGGCAGATATCGGATGTTTTCGTCGCTGGAGGTATGCTTGCGCGAACCGGAGCCGCCAGCAGGGCCATGCACACGCACAGCCGCAGCAATCCGGCCCAGCAGGCGCTGACGCCTAGCCACCCACGGCAAATTTCTTTTGCCACCATTTGGACCTTTCGATCTGTCTTTCTGACGTTTCGATTCTAACGCCTGCCGGGTTTAGAAATCGTAACCAGCGAACCGGTACCGGTTCGGATGTGCCGGGATCGTGGCCGGTTCAGGGCATCGGATTGTTTTCAAGCAATTGGTCCAGTTCGGCCCGGGATTGACGACTTGCCCCCAAAAGCGCGTTGAGGCCCGCAAGCGACAGATCGTCGGCCCCCTGCCGGTCGGCCATCGGTGCCGGGCCAGCCGCCCCGGCCGGTCGATCCAGCATATAGCCCGCCGCCCGCCGGCGCGGCTCGGGTGCCGCCGGGCCCACACGCTCCCAAAGCCCGGCGCGCCACGCCAACCTGGCCACATCGCTTTCGCCGCCATAATCCCGCGCCAGTTCAATTGCTCCGGCGTGATCGCCCAGCGCTGCCAGCGCCCGAATTCGAATCTCCGCCGCAAGCGCCGGGTCCGCCGGCATCAGAATGCTCAGCGCCTGCGCCGGATTGCCGGTGTCCAGAAAAATCCGGGCGTAAAGCAGACGCCCAGCATCGGTCAGCCGCCCCGAAAGCGGCACCAGCACGCTCAACGCGACATCGGGCAGCCCACCCTCCAGCAGGACTTCCGAAACATGCAGGCGGGCGGCATCGGCCTCCGGCCCGCGCGTCAAAAGATGGCGATAGCGGAAAAACACTTTCAGAAAGGCCGCGACATCCCCGTTTTCTGGTGAATATGCCCGAAACAGCCCCGCTGCCATTTTCGCGGCCACCGTTGGCTGCAGCGTTTCCAGCGATGCCTCGTGGGTCAGGATTTCAAAGGCGCGGTTCAGGTGTCCCGTTCGTGCCCGGGCCAACAACTCGACCTCGCGCAGATCCCGTCCGATCGGGCTGTGGCGCATTTCGAACGCACGGGCCCCGGCAGCGGTGATCATGGCTTCGGGGATCGCGGCGTGGGTTTCCAGCAGTGTACCCAGCAACCGCAACAATGCGTCCGGCGCGTTGGGCTGATTGGTTTCGATCAGTTCGCTCAGTTGATCCAATGCCAGCGGTTCCCGCCCGCGCGCGAGGTTGAGCCGGGCGCGCAGCATCCTCAGCGCGCCACTTTCGCGGCCCGGTGCGCGGGCGATCAGTTTCACGATTTCCCGCGCCTCGCGCGCAAACCCGGCATCCAGCAGTTTTTCGCCCAGAACCGGGCCGATCCGGCGGCGCAGATCGGCGGGAAGCCGGGCAAATTGTGTGGCCAGAACCTCCGGATCGGGGATTTCGCCCAGCGGAATATCGTCCCGCGCAAGAATCGCCCACATGGCCGATGCACCCGGGCATTGCGCTTGCCCGGCCAGAACACGGCTTTGCCCGATTTTCCCCCGACCGATGATTTCGGCCAGGTCCGCCAGAACCGGCTCCTGTGCGGGCGGAAAATCAAACGTTGCCATCAGGGCCAGCGCCTCGACGCCAAATCCCTGCGCCACGTAAAGGCGGACCAGACGGCCCAGAATTGCCGGATCGGGGCGGTCGAACTCGCCGGTCAGCGCCAGACGCAATTCGCTGATTTCCGCGCCGATGGGGCGGTCGCGGGTCCACGCGGCCAGATCGAGCGCCGCGTCGCTGACGCATGTGGCATCTGCCGTCGCGGCATGGCGGCGGTCGCGCCCGGTGTCGCGCTCGCGATCATAAATCGATT
>Ga0114932_10002998_pt1 | contig 17081 bp, 8 predicted proteins | sample 2SBtaG_2_FD_87286 | JGI IMG/M metagenome (GOLD analysis project Ga0114932, IMG submission 87286) | Deep subsurface microbial communities from Kolumbo volcano to uncover new lineages of life (NeLLi) - 2SBTROV12_ACTIVE470 metaG | ecosystem: Environmental > Aquatic > Marine > Volcanic ... | reverse complement strand
TCTTTAGCTATCGATGATATGCTTGCATCTCAAAATTCTTATGGTGCTGGTGGTACTTCTTATGGAGTATTCAACAACGATGAGGATATGGCATTAAACTTAGGTTTCTCTGGTTTCAGAAGAGGTTCTTATGACTTCTACAAATCTGACTGGAAATATCTAAATGATGCTTCTTTAAGAGGTCAGGTTGACGGCGATTATGATGACGTTAGAGGAGTTGTAATCCCAGCTGGTGTATCAACAGTTTACGATCAGTCTTTAGGTAAAAATATCAAAAGACCTTTCTTACACGTAAGATACAGAGCTTCTCAAGCTGATGATAGGAAATTAAAAACTTGGATCACAGGTTCGGTTGGTGGAAACATCACTTCTGATCTTGATGCAATGGAGGTACATTACCTATCAGAAAGATGTTTAGTTGTTCAAGGAGCTAATAACTTCATGATTCTTAACTAATACATTATTTAAAGACATTTTGAAGGTATCACACGTGGTACCTTCAGGTCTTTATTTTTTTTAACTATTTAATTATATTATATCATGGCGAAAACAAAAAAGAAAACTTCTACAACGGAGTTTGAAATGAAACAGGTACCAGCTCAACCTAAAGCAGCTGTTGAAGATAAAGTATTCAACGCTGATAAAAATGACTGGGAAGTAAAGGATAGAGTATATTACTTGAGAGACGGTTTGTCTCCTTTATCATACACAATACAAAGTACAGGTATTTACTGGTTTGATGAAGAAAAAGGACATGAGAGAGAATTGAAATATACTGAAAATCAAAAAACACCTTTTGTTGATGAATTTAAGGGTGATGCTAGGTTAGGACACGTAACGTTTCTTGACGGAGTATTAAACGTACCAAAACAAAAACAAACATTACAAAAGTTGTTATCATTATATCATCCTCAGAGAAATAGATTATTTTACGAGTTTGATGCAGTTGAAGATGCTAAAGATGAATTAGTAGATCTTGAACTAGAAATAGAAGCTTTAAACACTGCTAAAAATATTGATATTGACATAGCAGAAGCTGTACTTAGAGTTGATCAAGGTAATAAAGTAGCTCAAATGACTTCGAAAGAAATTAAAAGAGATGTTATGCTTTATGCTAAGAAAAATCCTAAATTATTTTTAGAGTTAGTTAATGATGATAATGTTCAATTAAGAAACGTTGGTATTAAAGCTGTTGAAGCTGGATTACTAAAACTTTCTGGTGATAATAGAACTTTTCATTGGGGAAGTAATGATAGAAAAATCATGACTGTTCCATTTGATGAAAATCCTTATTCAGCATTAGCTGCATACTTTAAAACAGATGATGGTATGGAAATATACCAAAACATTGAAAAACAATTATAATCACTATATAGAGTAGTCACTCTATACGGGTGACTACACTATTAAATATAAAACTATGGCAAACTATTGGAGTATAAAAAAATCAGAAAAGAAAAAAGAAAAACTAGACAACCGTTGGAGTAATGTATTAAAACAATCTGCAAAAGATACAGATAACTCTGAAGAGGTATTCTCAATGAATCCAAGTGGAAAACTAGAGAAAAAAATGAAAAAATATGATACCAAGGCAGCTAGGTATGAAAAGAAAAAAGCAAGATAAATAAAAAATAATTATGGCAGTATATATAGATACAGTATATCAAAGAGTATTATCTATTGCTAATAAAGAACAAAGAGGTTACATTACACCTCAAGAGTTTAATTTATTAGCAAATCAAGCACAGCTAGAAATATTTGAGCAATATTTTCATGATATTAATCAATTTGGAAGATTACCAGGAAATAAAACTGAGTATTCAGATATGATTGATAATATAAATGAAAAACTTAAACCATTTCAAAATTATAGAACAGCAATGTCTGTATCGTCTGCTAGTGTTGGCGTATTAGATAGTAACCTACATAAACTTGGTAAAGTTGTGTATAATGAAGCAACCGCCACTGGATCAACTGCTAGTACATTTTTACTTGAAATAGAAGAGATTGATCAAGGTCAATTAGCTGAAATGGAACTATCACCACTAACAAGAGCTACAATAGATAGACCTTATTTTGTTAGAAAAAATGTAACTCAAATATTATTATTTCCAGCAGCAAGTTTTGCAAGTTCAGGTGCTGTGAATTATAACTGGATTAAAAAACCTGCAAAAGTAGAGTGGACATATACAGTTGTGAATGGTGAAGCTTTATATAACTCAACAAATGTTGTTGATTTTGAATTACATGCTAGTGAAGAAACTAAACTAGTTATAAAAATATTAGAATTAGCTGGTATAGTTATAAAAGATCCTAACTTATATCAATTAGTTGACAAAGAAGAAACAGAAACACTACAACAAGAAAAACAATAAATAAATGGCATTACTATCAAAAACTCAAGAATCTTATTATAATTTAAGTCAAAGTTCATGGAGTACACCACCTAATGGTAGTCAAAAAACATTTACTTTAACTACAGATTATTTTAGTACACTACCTACGGCTGAAACTCAATTTGATGTATTTATAGATAATAAACAAATATCAAAATCTAATTATACTTATTCATCACCAACGTTAACTTTTACAGCAACTGATTATAATGCTGATGTACAAGCAAGCGATGGTGCTCCGTTAACTGGTTTAACATTAACGGTAAAACAAACAGATACAGCTGAACTACATGGTAATTACCAATATATAAATTTAAAGGATATTATGAATAACTTTATGATTTCTTATGTTGGTCAAGATAAGATTATAAGTAAAGTACCAAGAGCACTAGTATCTTTTCACGCTCAAAGAGGTTTACAGGAAATGAGTTATGATATATTTAGATCAGAAAAATCTCAAGAAATAGAAGTTCCAACAACACTTCAAATGGTTTTACCACATGATTATGTAAATTATATTAAAGTAACGTGGGCAGAAGGTGATACTGGTATTGAGCATATTATATATCCAGCAAGAAAAACAAGTAATCCAAAAGCCATATTACAAGATTCTAATTATAATTATTTATTTGATGAAGCTAATGGCGAGATATTATATGCAGAGCAATCACAAACATGGGATAAGTATAAAAATAATAATGAAGAAGATGCAACTGATACTAGAAAAACAAGAGAAGATTTAAGAGAACTTAATATTGGACAAAGATACGGGTCAGATCCACAGTACTCTCAAAACAATGGTAGTTTCTTTATTGATGATGTATCAGGAAAAATATTCTTTAGTTCAAACTTAAGTAAAAAGATTATTACATTAAAATATGTAAGTGATAGTTTAGGAACAGAAGAGGAAATGAAGGTTCATAAATTTGCAGAAGAAGCTATATATAAATATATTGCTTATGGAATTTTAGCAACAAGAGCAAATACACCACCATTTCTTATACAACAATATAAAAGAGAAAGATATGCTGAAATGAGAAAAGCTAAACTTAGATTATCTAATTTTAAATTAGAAGAGTTAACTCAAATCATGAGAGGCAAATCGAAACACATTAAACACTAGTAAGATATGCCGGAGTTAAAACATCACTTCCGTTCAGGTAAAATGAATAAAGACCTGGATGAGAGATTAGTACAAAATGGGGAATATAGAAATGCAGAGAATATAGAGGTAGCTACCTCAGAAGGATCTGACGTTGGCTCTGTGCAAAACGTTCTTGGTAATACTAAATTAGTTGGAAAGACATACGATCCAAATACAAAAACATTATCCGCAACTGGCTGGGATGATGTTGCTGGTGCTATTGATGATTTAACTAGCCCAAAGTGTATAGGTTCTATAGTAGACTCTCAAAATGACAAAATATATTGGTTTATAACAGCAACTGGTGTTAGTGCTATAGCAGAATACACAGAATCAACTGGTGTTATTGCCCCTGTTTTAGTTGATAAAAATAGTATATTAAATTTTAGTGAAAACTATTTAATTACAGGTGTCAACGTTATTGAAGGTATGTTACTATGGACAGACAACCAAACAGAACCTAAAAAAATAAAAATCTCATCATTTAAATCTGGTTCTACAGATTTTAATACTCATACAACTTTTAATAGTGCTGCGTTTACCGAAAACGATATAACTACTGCAAAACTATCCCCACTAAATCCTCCAACATTAACTATGTCATCATCGAAGAGATCTGGAATAGGTACTGGTACAACACCTGCTATAACTAAATATGATTTTGTTGATGCTAACGAAGATGTATTAACAGCTGAAACAAATATAGAATTAACATTTACAAATGGAGAACCTAATTATAAAGAAGGTGATAATTTAACATTAAGCTACACAGATAGTGACAACGTAACTTTCGAAGTAAAAGTTAAAATAAGACAATCTCCAAATGGTTTATTAAATAGTACTGGAACTGGTGTTAGTAAAGTTGGTGCAACAATTGAAACTATACCTGTTGCTTTACCAGATGGTAATTTGGAATGGGAAGTTTTATTAGATGAGGAAGAGATTTTGTTTGAAAATAAATTTGTACGATACGCATATAGATGGAAATATAAAGATGGAGAGTATTCTTGTTATTCACCATTTTCTGAAGTTGCTTTTATTCCAGGTGATTTTGAGTATCAGACAAAAACAGGTTTTAATGAAGGTGTAGAAAATAATTTAAGAAGCTTAACCGTTAATATAACAGATGCTAGACCAGCGGATGTTGAGCAGATTGATATATTGTATAAAGAATCTAACAATAATCTCGTTTATGTAGCTGATGAATTAAAAGAAAATGCAGATGGAACATTTCCATCATTAAGTTATGAAGTTAAATCTGAAATAATTGGTAGTGTTGTTGAATCTAATCAAATATTAAGACCTTGGGATAACGTGCCAAAAAGAGCTAAAGCTCAAGAAGTTACTGCTAATAGATTAATATATGGTAATTACTATCAAAATTACGATATATTAACACAGAATTTACCAAAAATTCAAACAGAAGTATTACAAAAGAAACATAAAGGATCAACTACTCCAGATAGCGTAAGTATAACAGAAGCTGGACAACCCGCTAAATCATTAAAATCACAAAGAACATATCAAATTGGTGTTGTTTATAGAGATGCTTATGGTAGAGAAACACCAGTGTTTTCAAATAAAAATGCTGCAAAATTAATTGGCAAGAGTTACGCAGATAAAGTAAACTCTTTAAAATGTAAATTAACCAATACAGCACCAGACTGGGCAACACATTATAAATATTTTGTAAAAGAAACATCTAATGAATATTATAACTTAGCTTTAGATAGATTTTACGAAGCAGAAGATGGTAACATATGGTTATCATTTCCCTCTTGCGAAAGAAATAAAGTAAGTGAAGATACTTATTTGATATTAAAGAAGAGACATAACTCTAATGAATTTGTTAGTGATAAAGCTAAATATAAGGTAATTGATATTCAAAATGAACCACCGGAATACTTAACTATAAAACCACAAACGTTAGCAACTGCAACATGCAAGATTAAAAGTGATGCTTCTGATAGGCCTACAGTTGGTACCAAAACATTTGAAGTAAGAGGACCAACGCCTGAATTTAATGATAGATTTGCTAAGGGCTTTACAGCAAATACTAGTATAAGAATTGTTACATCAGCTGGTGCCACAAGAAAATATAAAGTAGAAAGTGGTGGTCCAATTGGAGAATTTAATGGTGGTAGTAATCCAAAAGAAATTTATAGAATAAGTTTAGTAAGATCATTCATGCAAGAAGATGAAGATGTTTTAGCGGCAACATATTTAGAAGCAAACGATTCAATAAAAATAGAATTATTTGAAGATAAAAAATTAAATAAACCAGAATTTTTTGGTAAGTTTTTTGTAAAAATTAAAAGAGATGCTGAATTAAATAAGAATATTATAACATCTTTCCCTGGATTAGATACTGAATTCAGTATAGTTGATTCAATGCCAGTATATGAAACTGAGCAAAATACTTATCAAAGTGGAAAATGGAGTGTTGATGAAAAAACACCTAAAAACGAAGTAGAAGCAGCTTCTTGGGTAGATAATGTAACTGGAAGAGCAAACACAGGGGGTAACTCAAAATTTTTAGCATCTACTAATTATCACCCATCTGGATCAAAAAAAGAATTTAGTTTCTATTGGGCTGGTATTAATTATGGGGATGATTGGAGATCAGATGGTAATGAAAATGCAATCTGTGAGCAAACTAATGGGGATGATACTATAGGTTGCTCTAAGACAAAAGATGATAAAGGTCACTATGGTAGAGCACACAATAAAGCAGACACACTTAATCCATTTTTAACAAAGATAACAGAAAAAGGTACGGTGTTTAGTTTTACTAATGTTGCGGGAGATGAGGGTAAAAACTATGAAGTAACAGACTCTTCAATACGATATGAATTTAGACAACGTGATGGTAAAAATAGAAGGGAAACACGTGCAATGCGTAGAAAATATACAATTGAATTTAAAGTTGTTGGTGGTAATACAGGTTATTCCGATGCATTTACATATTCAAGTGGTTCTGGATCAACAGGTAGGATAAACCAGATTAATTTAAAAGAAGTAAATGTTATACCTGGTGAAGATATTATATCAACAACAAACCCAGCTATTTGGGAAACAGAACCAAAAGAATCAATTGATCTTGATTTATATAATGAAATTAGTGGAGCATATCCAGTAATAAAACCTGGTATGTCTGTAAGTGGAACTGGTATTGCAAGTTCTACAACCATTGCCTCAGTAACTGATGCCAACACGTTTACATTATCACAAAACACAAGTGAAGCTGTAACTACAGCAAACCCAATAACATTAACAGATGCAAAAGGTATATATAGTTTTGATATAGAAGCAACTGCGTCAAGTGGTTCAACAGCTGTAACCGTATCAGACGGTCAAGTACATGGTCAAAAGCAAACTTTAAGTTGGTATAACTGTTATTCATTTGGTAATGGTGTTGAATCAAATAGATTAAGAGATGACTTTAATGCTAGATTTATAGATAAGGGACCAAAGGTATCAACTGTGTTAGCGGAGCAATATAAACAAGAGCATAAACCAAATGGTTTAATATTCTCAGGTATATTTAACTCAACAAGTAGTATAAATAGATTAAATCAATTTATACAAGCTGAACCAATAACAAAAGATATAAATCCATATTATGGTAGTATACAAAAATTACATGGAAGAAAGTCAGACTTAATTACATTGTGTGAGGATCAAACTTTAAGAATATTAGCAAATAAAGATGCTTTATATGAAGCTGGTGGTAATCAACAGTTAACAGCTACTAATAGAGTTTTAGGTCAATCTATACCTTATGCTGGTGAATATGGAATATCTAAATTCCCAGAGTCTTTTGTTTCTCATGCTAATAATATATTTTGGGCAGATAAAGCTAGAGGTGCTATATGTACGTTAAATCAAAATGGAGTATTTCCTATATCATCACAAGGTATGACTGATTGGTTTAAAGATAATTTAGCTAATTCAACTAGCGTGGTAGGTACATATAATCAAAATAAAAACGCTTATAACGTAACGTTGAAAGGAACAACTGATTATACATTAAGTTACGATACAAGAGTACAAGGTTGGACAAGTTTTAAATCATTTATACCTGAATCAGGATGTTCAATGAATAATAAGTATTATACATTTAAAGATGCAGATATATGGATACATAATAATCAAACAAGAAATAATTTTTATGGTGTACAATATCAGTCAGGAATTAATGTTTTATTAAATGATGCACCAGAATTAATTAAAGGCTTTAAGACATTAAATTATGAAGGTACTACTGCTAGAAAATATACATATGCTGGAACAATAAGTAGTACTGCTATTGGTAATCAAACAATGGAAGAGCTTGTTGCAGCTGGATACACAGCCGCACAAATCAATGGACTAACTGAAACAGCTGGCACTGGTTGGTATTGTAATTCTATAACTACAAATGAAGCTACTGGAGCAATAAGAGATTTTAAAGAAAAAGAAGGTAAGTGGTTTAATTATTTAAAAGGAGATACAACAACATTATCTAATCTTGATTCAGAGGAATTTTCAGTACAAGGTATTGGTCAATTTGCTTCAATCAGTGGAGACACAGCTGTAAGTGGTTATAGTGCTATAATAACTGTTGCGGCTGAAACTGGATTAACAATAGCTAGCGTTACAGACACAGCTGGTAGTTCTTATTGGGAATTAAATGGTAACGTAATAACTCGTAAAAATAATGCTAGTGGTTTTAATTTAAATTCATTTGATGACTTATTAATAACATTTACAGCTGACACTGGTTACACGCTACCAAGTAGTCAAAGTATAACATCACAAAGTCCAACAGCATTTATTGCTATTGATTCAGGCGATTCAGATTGGAATAGTTCAACTGGTGTATTAAGACTTGAATTTGCAAGTTTAGCTGCTTCATCATCTAGTAATCTAGCAATTAGTTTAGATTTAGCAAATGGTGGTGTTGAAAATACATATACTGTTAGTGGTGATTTTATTACAAATGAAGCAAACACAACAACAGCTAGTATTGAATCAACATATACTACATCAGCTACAGCATCTGGAGCATCATCAACAGCGTTAACTAGAACATTTACTGCAGCTAGTGGATATTACTTTAAAGAATTACCTACATGTACAGTGGTTACGCAAGATAATGATCCAGAAACTGGATATACAATAGCCACATCTGATACTACAACCACGATGGTAGTTAAAGGTGTATCACAAACGATAACAACAGCTAGAGCTTTTACTATTACCTATAAACATGGCGCTGAAAATAGAAGTGGTGATCTGTTGGCTTTTGAAGCTAAAGCAGAAAGAAAATGGGTTGAAAGAACTGAGGTTGTTGCTATAACTGGTATATTTTGTAATGATACTTCTGTTATACCATTAGAGGGTCACAGTAGAGTTATCTCATTACAAGCAACAACAGGTACTACATCACCTACGTTTCAATTAAAAAGAACAATAGGAACGTGGAATGACGATTTAACAATATTAGATTTTGTTGATTCACAACCAAAGTATTGGAATGGATCAAACTGGGAACTTACTCCAACAACAATAACTTGGGCGACTGGTTTAGGTACTGAATATTTAGTGGAAAGTTTTGGTATAATAACAACATCAAGAAGATATAAATACGAAGTGATTCCAGTTAATCCAGGCACGTTATCTTCAGACTTTGATAAAACAACAAATCCAATAGTTTTATATCAATATGGTGATGTGACTTTATCTAGTAAAGCAAAAGATGATCCAGCTGTAGCAAAAGCAGATGGAACAAGAATATTAAATTATGATGTAGCTTACGATGCTGCGGCTAGCGGTACACATAGAACAGAGAGTACTGTGGATAGTGTATCATATGGCGCTAATCAAACGCCATCTATGGATAGTGGAAAGGATGTTTTGTCCGTGTCTCATATTATAAAATCAAGAGAAGTTAGTCCAAATACAGCTGATGCAATATTGGTAACAAGAGATCCTGAGGCAACTGATTTTACATTTCAACAAGTTACAGGGGTTGTTAGTAGTGCTGTAAATGGTTTAGCAACGGTTGTTTTACAGGAAGAGATACCAGCTATTGTTGTTGGTATGGTTGTAACTAGTGATGAGAAACTTGTTAATCAACCTGTTACAGTATCAGCTGTTAGTGGCGCAACGATAACATTATCATCAAGTCAAATTATACCAGCTTTAACTGAATTAACATTTAGTCCACCTGATGATTGGGAGTTTGAAGTAACAAATGTTGGAATTACAAAAGCAGATGTTGTAACAGCTGTTGATGGCATAAGCACTGGTAATCCCACATCGCCATTGTATGGAACTGTTACTGTTACCGCAGATTACGAAATTGGCAAATATGGTACGCAGAATTTAACCTCTGTCTTGAAAACAAATAAGTTTTTAAGTTTCTGGGATGTTAGTGGCACAGGTTCTGGTGGTGGAACTGTAATGATAACACTTCTTTCACCAACAGGTAATATTAGTTCATATGGTACTATGACAGGTAAGTTGGTATCAGTTGGTACGACATCAGGTACAACATTAAGTGGAACAATCGTATTAAATGGTAATTGGAGTGGAAATGTAGCTTCGGGTATTACGGTTGGTGTAGCTGCTACAGCAGATATGTCTGGTTTTAATGGAGATAGTTATTCTGGTGATACCGTGTTAACAACATCTCAATTCCCTGGAACTGGTGATGGAACTGATTCAGCAACAATAAACTGGTCAGTTGATTTAAATACTAACGTTCTTGTTACAACAAATTTAGTATTAGGTTTTACAGTTAGTTTAGAAGAAACACCTTAAAAATAAGAATATGGCATCAATAACAATGACATTTGCAAAAAATATACAAGACTCAGTACAGGTTGGCGATACTGCTTACTACTGTACTATATCTAGTGGTGTAGCATCTTCACCAATTGAAATAGGTGAAATTACGGCTGTTACATCTACAACTATAACTGTAACGATAGCAACTGGTGCAACAAGACCAACCACTAATGACTTTATCATGTTTAGTAAAGATAATAAAGCAAACTTATCAGATTTACCTGGTTATTATGCTGAAGTAGAAATGAAAAATGATACAACAGAAGCTGCAGAAATATTTGCTGTAGGTTCAGAGATGTTTGCTAGTAGTAAATAAATTAAAAAAAGTGTAATTATAATATTTATAAATAGAAAAAATGGAAGAATTAGTATATATAATAGATTTATTAAATAACTTTTTATTAGGTGACCCTAATATTAACGTTAATTATAGTGTCGCACCACTAGCAGTAATGGGTGCTTTAAAATTAGGTAGTTCATTTATTGGTAGAGGAAAAAGAAGAGAAGAACAAAGATTAGCAGACGCTGAATTCTCAGCTGCTAAAAGAAGAATGGAAAACTTAGACACGTCTAATGTGTATGCTGGATTACAAAATACAATGGAAGATCTTACTGTTAATACACAAGCAGCAGATTTTGCAGCTCAACAACAACAACAAGGTATTGCTAATACCATGGGTAGCATGAGTGCAGCTGCTGGTGGTAGTGGTATAGCAGCGTTAGCACAAGCAATGGCAGGTCAGCAATCACAAAACCTACAACAAGCATCTGCAAGTATAGCTCAGCAAGAACAAGCTAACCAAATGGCAGCAGCACGACAAGGTATGCAAATACAACAATTAAGAGGTCAAGGTGAAGCCGCATCACAACGAATGACTATGCAACATGAAGAAGGTTTAATGGGCGCAGCTATGGGTAGAAAAGAAGCAGCAGACGCAGCAACAGCAGCAGCAACACAACAGCAAATAGGAGCTGTATCAAATATGGTAATGCCTGGTGGATCTTTTGACGATGGATTAGTAAAAGGTGGTTTTTCTGCAATAAAGGGATTATTTACTTAAATAAGAAACAATGGATAAAGAATTAAAAAGCAACTTAATAAACAATGGCATTGGTCTTTTCTTAAAAGATCAAGATACTACATCTGAATTAAAAATGAGAGATATTAAAAGTAAATTTCTTGAGGCAGATTCAATAATGAATAGTGTGTCTAAACAAAGTGAAGATTATGACTTTGCTAAATCAATAAAATCAGAAGGTTTAAAACAAATGGAAGCTATTAAACCAGTTGCGGACGCTTTAAAACAACAAGCTCAAGAATTCGTTAAGTTCTTACCTGATTTATCCGCAGCAAATGACCCACGAAAAGTTGATATAATTGGAGCTATAATCGGTGGAATGATACCTCCTATGTTTGAGAATGGAAAACAAAAATATAAAGTATCCAAAAAAGAAGAGTTAACGGAAGATGCTTTATCTGGGATGATAGGTGGTTGTTTTTCTAAAAATGCAGAAGGACATAATGAGACATTAAGAGCTTCACAGAATATTATAGAAGGTATGGGAACTGGTGTTGGTGGAATAATACCACATCATAGAATTGACCAAGCTGTAGAAACATTAATCAACACGTCATCAAACGCTCAAGACAATGATCCAAAAAGATTAATACATGAAAAAATGTCTTGGTTTAAAGATAATCTTGGTGGTTTACCTAGTATGGAAGAATGGATGCAATCAGAAGCTGCACAAGAAACTTTTACTGACATGGGCATTGATATGAAGCAAGTTGATTTTAATACAATACTTGATGACTTACAAAAAGGTGCATCAGAAGGTTTTGACATGTTTTTGAAACCATACTTAAAACAAACAAGATTTATGCCAGCTATAATGGAAAAGATGGAATCAGAGCAACCTAATGTTCCAGATCCTTCATCAACAGATGATGCTATGAAAGAAGATCAAAAGAGTGGTGTTTGGGAATATTGGGATTATATGTATGGTACTGGTGAAGATACTGAATGGAGAGACGTTCCTGAAGAAAGAAAAATAGATATAAGAAAAGAATTTGAGGCACAGAAAGATAAAGGATCACAAATAGCAAATGATAATTTAGACTCAGCACCACCTCAATGGAAACAAATTTAAATACTAAATTATGCCACATAAAAAAGATCACAATGAAGAGGCAGTAATATTAGATGAGGGTTTAGTTACTGACAAAAAAATTAATAAAAAAGATAACGATATTAAAGATGATCCTTTGGCTAATGCTATTGTATTAGATGAGGTTGTAGTCGAGGATACAAAAATTAAAGACGACAAGCCTGAATTAGAAGATATAAAAGTCGAATCAGAGAAACCTAAATATGAATTCGCTGGTGGAACTAATCCAAATTATGCGTTAGATGCTGATGATGAAACATTTTATAATCAATTTGTAGATGATTATGAAAAACAAGATGGAACTCCATTTATGGGTAACTTTTGGACTGATGACGGTAAGTTAACAGCAAATCATATCAACAGGCATGACAACATGCTTCAGCTTGATAACGGAAAAATAGTAAGTAAAAATACGTGGGATAGATTTAATAAAATAGCATGGAGAAAAAATGCCATGCCTTTAGTTGATCCAGTAGACATCTCACCACCACCTACAAATGCACAACAACTCGTGTCAGAGTTTAAAAAATCAAACGAAGAATCATTAAAATTAAACAATCCTTTAAATGAAGAGGAAATAAAGGAGGCTAAAAATAACAACCGTGAGTTAATCACAAACAAAGGTTGGCAAGGCGCAGATGGTGGTCCAGCATTAAGTGCAAAAGAAATGAAAGCAAGAGGTGTTGGTCCTAATGTGTTTGTTAGTGAAACAACATTAAAAGATAATAGATCATCAACAGATATTATTTCTGAGCGTGATAAAGCATTTCAAGATCTTGTAAAAAAAGATACATTTATTAACGAGGAATTTTGGAAAACAGTTGTAGCAAGTAATCAAGATAACATTGATAATAAATTAAAAGAAATACAAGATAAGTATGATTTATCAAACGAAGGTGATGTAGATCTTGCTAATAAAGAATATGTTAACTATATGGATGATTTAGTAACATCTGCTATGAAAACCGATAAAAATTTTATAGAAAGATTAGATTATTATCAAAAAGCAGTTGATGAAGTTTATGGTAATAGAATTTTAAATCTACAGAGAAAAGAAGCTGGTGAAGAACTATTACCTGATTGGACAGATGGTTGGGATTTTTTAAAGGGATTATATACCTTGTTTGGTTATCAAATACCTCAAGCTCTACATGGGACAAACGCTTTAGGTTTAGCTTTTGATATAGAAAAAAATAAAGAACGACAAGAGAGACTAAAAAAACTGGATCCAGAATCTATGATAGAAACAACACAGTTTTCAACATTAAGTTCTTATTTAATGGGTAGATTGTTTGGTATTAAAAAGAAAGAAAAGGTTGGTGTAGTACTTGATAGGTTAAAGAAAGATGAGGTGAGAATGAAAGCTGGAGTATTAAATAACTTTATTAAATCTAAAGAAATAGAAAGAGATTTACAGAAATTAGGTCATCCAGCTATATTTGACGAAGACTTTAATCTTGATCTTGATTGGCAAGAAGTTAAAACAATGTATGGTACGCAGGGTGGTCAAATGATATTAGCAGCGCTTACAGCTGGTGGTAGCACCTTTGTTCAAGAAGCGTCTGGTGTATTTTTAGAATCTTTAGATATAAAAGCTAAAGCAAAATCTGGTTTATCTGATCAAGAATGGGCAAAATTACCTGATGCTAAAAAAGCAGAATTATATATAGAGTTAATAGATAATGGCGAGGGTGATATGAATATCGCGTTTGCCACTGGTGGTATTAATGCACTTATGGATGCTGCATCAAATTATTTTGTATTAGGAAAAGTTGCTAAGGGTTTACCAACAAACTCATTAAAACAACTTCTTAGAGGTCAAATTAAAGAGGGTTTAAAAGGTGTTGTAAAAAAAGGTGGAACGGAAGTTTTAGGCGCTGTTGTATCTGAGGTAGCAACTGAGGTTGCTCAAGAGCTTAGTAGTGGTATAGGTGTAGCTCTTTCTACAGATGACGAGGTGTGGAAAAATATAAATAGTAGTGATGCTTATAGATCATATTTAGAAGCTGGAGCACAAGCAGCACTTACAACGTTAACATTTACAGGTGGTGGTAAAGTTGTAGTAGCTGGTGGTAAGGAAATATATGCTAAAATAGCATCATCAATTGACCCAAAACACGCGAGACATTTAGCGGAAAAAGTAATAGAACAGACTAATGAAGATTTCAAAAATGGTAAAATTAGTTTAGAGAAGAAAAACGAGATATTAAATAGAGTAGATGTAGCTGAACAGTTTGTTAATAATACTAAATTTAGAAATTTAAAAGGTAAACCAAAAGAAACTGTATTTTTAAATGTAATGGAAAAAGCAGAAAATGAATTAGCTATAGAAAATGAATTACAAAATTTACAAGAAATAAAAGAACTAGCACCATATAGCACAAGCACTCAAAGAGCTGTAAAAGAAGCAGAGGGTAAAATAGAAAATCTTAAAGAACAAAATGGTAAACTAGATGATAAAAACATTTCAGAACTTTATATAGCAAATTATAAAAACAGTGGTAAAACTTTTGCTCAATTTGTTAATGATCAAAACGAAGGCTTTTTCGCTGGAAAAACAGTTACAACATTTAAAACTTTAGATGAAGCTAGAGCTTATTTTAAAAATACACAAAGATCTGAAGGCGCTGAGTATTATTCAGACGGTGAATTACACCCTGATTTACAAGCATTTTTAGATGGTAACGATAATGGTATTAATTTTAAAAACGCGGATATATTTACTATTGACGAGAGAATAGAATCAAATATAAAAGCCGGCGATAGAACTTCAGCCAATGTAATACATCATGAAATAGCACATTTTATATTACAGCAAATGACTTTAACTGATTTAAAAAAATGGCGTAAACAAATTTTAAGTGATTTGAGTAATTCTAAAGATTCTCAACTTGCACAAATAGCGTTAACAATAAAAGAGTTAAAAGGATATAAAGATTTTAGAACAAGAGAAGGTAACGAAGAGTTTTTTGCAGCTTTATCAGACGCTTTTATGATGGCTGAGACGCTTGATATATCTTTAGAAGCCAATACAACATTAGGAAAGATAGGGACAACTATAGCAAACATGTTTACTGCGCAAACAAAACCTGGTATGATTAATGCTCTTCAGGGATTAAAGGATGGTGGAACAGCTTTAGATTTTATAAAAACATTTAATAAAACAACAAAGTTACCACCTGTACTTACACCAGAACAAATTCCTGTGTTTAAGAAAACCCCACAACAAGTTACGAAGTTATCAAAATCAATGCAGGAAGATATAAATCTTTCTTTATTAGAAGTAATAAAAAATCCAGAAACTAGCGAAAGAGATAAAGGACAAGCAATACAATCGCTCATAGCAAATAATCCTATAATATATAAAGCATTAGGTTTTAATGTTGCAAAAGGAACAGTAACACAAGCTGAGATTGATAGTGCTATTGTAGCTGAGTTATTAGGTGCTGAAGGTGGTAAAGGTATAATAAACACATATGACGGATCAACTAAATTTAGTACATACTTACAAAACATATTTAGTAAAAGAAAACAAAAGATTTATGAGCTAGCTGGTTTAGATATGGAAGGTGCGGTCACAGGTAGTTTACAAGCCGAACAAGCACGTGAGGTGGTAGATACTGCTGATACAACAGGTGAGGTAGATAAAAAAGTACCATCAAAGAAAGAGAAAGTTACTAAAAAAGTATTATCTAAAGAATTTAATTTTGATAATTACGATAATATTATAGCTGAGGCTATGTTAGGTAAAGACTTTGTAATGCCTAAAGATTATAAAGATGCAGTAGATTTCGATCCACGATTAGTTGCTGAATTATTTGGTGTAGATCCAGATCAATATATATCTGCAACAAAATCTTTAAAGAAACAAGACATGATAAACGCTAGGTTATTCATAAAGAAACACGCGGAATTGCTTTATGGTTTATTACCTAATAATTTAACAAGCCAAGGTAAAGCAACTGGTGTAAGAAATATATTACTAGATAAGTTTTATGAAAAAACTGGAAAAAGAAAAGAAGCAGCTTTAGGTAGAAGTAAACAAGGTTCGTTTGTTTTAAATAAAAAACCATTTAATTCAACAGAATTTTTAGCTGCATTTGGTATGGGAGAAGGTCAAAAGATGATGAAGATAGGTAATCAAACACAACAATCTGGTATTGTAAAAGCCTTAATGAATGAGACTGGAAAAGTGTTAACAAACCAAGCTATAAGAAAAAATTTATCAGATATTAAGAGTCAAAGAGAACAGGCACAAAAATTAAGAGATGGCGCTTCAAGAGTAGTATGGTCAAGGAGTTTAGTTGGTACTCAAGGTTTAGATAATCTAGTGAGAGAAGCAGGTTTTATACCACTTGATCCAGTGAAGGATAAAGCCGAGTTTAGAAAGTTTATGACAACTGATTTTGTAAAGTTTTTTCCAGGAAGTGTTATTTTAGCTGATAACTTTGGTCCAAACGAAGAAAGAAAAGGTAGATTCTTCTTTGATAAAGATGAAAGAGGTAACGTGTTAATAGAAGCAGGTAAAAATGAAATAC
>Ga0114932_10002997_pt1 | contig 17090 bp, 13 predicted proteins | sample 2SBtaG_2_FD_87286 | JGI IMG/M metagenome (GOLD analysis project Ga0114932, IMG submission 87286) | Deep subsurface microbial communities from Kolumbo volcano to uncover new lineages of life (NeLLi) - 2SBTROV12_ACTIVE470 metaG | ecosystem: Environmental > Aquatic > Marine > Volcanic ... | reverse complement strand
TTTTTAGACGGTCAAATTGGATTTCTCGATATCTGCCGGGTGGTTGAGAAAACACTTGAGAATATTGCAAATACCGCCATCAATACGCTGGCAGATGTGAACGATGCAGACACGGAAGCCCGGCGGTTTGCATCGCAAGTGACATAATTCAACCACATTGACCGGATTATATCGGCATACGATTTCACGCCACTCCCTGAACAGGCTCTGACATGGATTTTCTCTACTTCACTTGGAACTATGTAATTGTATTTCTTATCGTTTTGTCGGTGCTCATATATGTTCACGAGTGGGGGCATTATTGGGTTGCCCTGCGCAATGGTGTTCGAGTTGAGGTTTTTTCCATCGGCTTCGGACCGGAAATATTTGGCTGGAATAATGCCGCGGGCACGCGCTGGAAAATTGGCGCCATCCCTCTGGGCGGCTATGTCAAAATGTTTGGCGAAGAGGACAGCCGCGAAGAAGACGATCAAGAGATCAAGCTTACCGACGAAGAAAAGGCCGTGTCCTTCCATCACAAAACTCTCGGACAGCGTGCCGCAATCGTCGCTGCCGGGCCGATCGTAAATTTTATCTTCGCCATTTTTGCATTTGCTGGCCTTGCCGTATTCGAAGGCAACCCAATCCCCATGGCTGTCGTCGGCGAAGTCCTGCCATCAAGTGCTGCCTCGGAGGCCGGGATAAAGATTGGCGATAAGATCGTGGCGATTGAAAGCGAGGGGGTTGCGACCTTTGATGATCTACGAAAAATCGTCATTAAGAACCCGGAACGCCGAATGGCTTTCGATATTCAACGCGGCGAGAAAATCATAAAAATATTTGCAACGCCAAAGGCGTCAGAGGGGCCGACTGCAAATTCCGGCCGCATCGGATTGCTCGGTATCCGGCCACATCTTGAATATCTAAAATATGAACGGCAGGATCCATTAAGCGCGCTCTGGACCGGTACCGAGCGGACATTTGTTCTGACCTATCGAATACTTGCCTACATTGGTGAAATCATTAGCGGTGCAAGGAACGCCGATGATCTGGGCGGTCCCCTCCGGATCGCCAAAATTTCCGGCGACATGGCGCAAATGGGCGTATCGCAAGTTATATTGCTCATGGCTATGTTATCCGTAAACCTTGGACTCATTAATCTTTTCCCAATTCCCATGCTGGACGGCGGTCATCTGGCGTTTTATGCCGCGGAAGCTGTTCGTGGACGGCCATTGGGCCCGAAAGCACAAGAATACGGTTTTCGATTCGGGCTGATTCTGGTATTGCTCTTGTTCGCGTTCGTCATGTGGAACGATATAATCAACCTAAAATCAGAGTTGTTTTCCTAAATCTGATCGAAAATTGAAAAAATCGAAAAAACTTGATCGATCAACTGGGGGATTACTTGAGGCAAGGCCTATTATTCTTAGCGACTATGATCGGCGCCGCAGTCCTTGGGCTGTCCGGTATGGCACCGGCTGTCGCGACGGAACCTACCGAAGTTGCTCAGGCGGATGTTATTGAGAGCATAACGGTGCAGGGCGCCCAACGGGTCGAGCCCGGCACGGTAAAATCGTATTTGCTGGTCCGGGAAGGCGACACCTTCAATCCCCTACGTGTCGATCGGTCGTTAAAGAGCTTGTTCGCAACAGGCCTATTTGCTGATGTTAATATTGCCCGTCAGGGTTCGACCCTGATTATCAATGTCGTTGAAAACCCAATCATCAACCGGATCGCATTTGAGGGAAACCGGGCCATTGAGAATGAAACCCTTGAGTCCGAGGTTTCTCTGCGGCCGAGAATAATCTATACGCGGTCTAAGGTTCAGGATGACGTAAAACGAATTTTGACGCTCTATCGGCGAGAAGGCAGGTTTGCTGCTCGCGTCGAGCCAAAGGTCATTCAGCTTCCCCAAAACCGTATCGATCTGGCCTTCGAAATCGATGAAGGTGAACCGACGACAATCCGCAGCATTCGGTTTGTCGGCAACAAAGAATTCGGCGACCGTAAGCTGCGTTCCGTCGTTCGGACCAAGGAAACAGCCTGGTATCGTATCTTTACGACCGACGATATTTATGATCCGGACCGGTTGACCCTGGATAGGGAATTGTTACGACGATTTTACCTTTCCGACGGGTACGCGGATTTTCGTGTTACATCGGCAATTGCTGAGTTGACCCCTGACCAGAGAGACTTCTTCGTCACATTCAGCGTCAACGAAGGGGATCGATATAAAATCGGCAAAATTTCCGTCGAAGCCAAATTACGCGACCTCAAGGTTTCCGACATTGAGCAGGTCGTCGAAATTGTGTCCAGCGACTGGTATGACATCAGGGAGGTCGACAAAGCTGTCGACGCTATCACCGAAAAAGTTGGTAAACTTGGTTACGCTTTCGCCGATGTCCGGCCTCGCATTACGCGAGACAAGAAAGCACACAAGATCAACATAACATTCCAGGTGAAAGAGGGGCCCCGCGTTTTCGTTGAGCGCATCGACATCTCGGGCAACGTCCGTACGCTTGATAAAGTTATCCGCAGAGAGTTCCAATTAGTAGAGGGCGACGCATTTAATTCATCGAAGCTCAGGCGTTCGCGGACCAGAATTCAGCGCCTTGATTTCTTCGAAAAGGTCAAGGTCGGACAGGTTCCCGGTAGCGCTCCGGACAAAGCCGTTGTCAAAGTCGAAGTCGAAGAAAAATCGACAGGATCGATCTCGTTTGGCGCCGGTTATTCATCCTCTTTGGGTCCGGTCGGCGAAGTTAGCCTCAAGGAGAAAAACTTTCTCGGCCGAGGTCAATCCGTCAATTTGAAATTCGCCTTAGCAGCCGAGCGCAGTCAAATCGATTTTTCATTTACCGAACCGTATTTCTTGAACCGGGACGTCAAGGCCGGCTTCGACATATTCCATATTCGTCAAAACCTCCAGGATTTCAGCTCTATCGATACCAATCGAACGGGTCTCCGATTGCGCGCCGGATACCGAGTCACCAATGACGTGTCGCAACGTTGGGCATATATGATCAAGCAAGCAGAAGTTGACGACGTCGCAGATGGCGCGGCCGAATTGATAAGAGATCAGGAAGGTACGGAGTATACATCTCAGGTTTCCCATACGATCTCCTATGACACCTTGGACAGCTTCCTCAATCCCACGAAGGGTTATACAGCCAGCCTGAGAACGGATTTGGCTGGTCTCGGGGGGTCCATTCGACATATCCGCAACACGGCACGGGCTGGCGCGCACTACCCCGTAACGGAGGACTTAATATTTTCCTTCGGCGGCAAAGCCGGCTATGTCGCCGGGTTGGGCAAAGACGTACATTTTCTGGAAAGATTTTTTGCCGGCGGTGATGACATCCGCGGATTTGCCACGGCAGGCATTGGGCCGAGGGACGCGATCACTAGTGATTCCCTTGGCGGCGAGTGGATGTACTCCGGGAAGTTTCAGCTTACATTTCCGCTCGGCCTCCCCGCTGAATTAGGTATGAAGGGTCGAATTTTTTCCGATTTCGGAAGCGCCGGCAAAGTCAACCCGAGCAACTCTGACGTTCAAGATACCGGCAGCATTCGATTGACCGCCGGGGTGGGATTAACTTGGAGTTCCCCGTTGGGGCCCATGGGAATGGATGCCGGAATTCCCCTCGTAAAGGAAGACTTCGACGAGGAAGAGGTTTTCCGTGTCAATTTTGGAACGCGTTTCTAGGAGGTCCCATTGCCTAATCGCCAGTTTTTTGCTGCCCTCTTGTTGTTCTCAGGTTTTATGTTCATGGGCGCGATTGCTAGTTCCGCATTGGCGCAGCCAGCTTTGAAAATTGCCATACTGGACCTGGAATCAATACGCCGAAATGCCCTCGCCATTAAGGATATTCGCGGCCAAATCGGAAATTTCCGAAAGGGTTTTCAAGAAGATATTAAAAAGGAAGAGGATGCACTTCGCTCTGCCAACAAGGAACTTGCCAAGAAACGCACGCTCTTAGGGCCTGAGGCATTTGCGAAAGAACGCCGATTGTTTGAACAAAAGGTCGTCGGTTTGCAAAAACTTGTTCGCCAGCGGAAAGTAGATCTGGATCGGGCGTTGGCGAAAGCGATGCTTGTGGTTGAAAAGAAAATGAATGGGATAATGGCGGATGTGGCGACAAAACGCGGCGCAACCCTCGTATTGAGGCGCCAGCACACCGTTCTGGTTGATCGGTCCATGGACATGACAAAGGAGGTATTGACGCGCCTCAACGCGGAATTGAAGACCGTGGCGGTCGCGAAACCAGGTAGCAAGTAAATGGCCGACAAGCGGTTTTTTCGCCGTTCTGAACCTTTGACATTATCGGAACTTGCCGACATCGCCAGCGCGGAATTGGTCGGGAATATTGACCGAGACCGAGCGTTTTCAGATGTTATGCCACTCAGCGAAGCCGGCCCTACTGATGTCAGTTTTCTGGACAACAAACGCTATGTCGATGCATTTACGGCCAGCAATGCGGGCGCCTGCGTTGTTCAGGCGGAATATGCGGACCGGGCGCCGAGTGAAATGGCCTTGCTGATAACGAAGGAGCCCTACCTCGGTTATGCTCGAATTGCGGGGCGTTTTTATCCGTCATCAGCATCCGCCGATGGCATATCACCGCACGCCACCGTTGACCCTCGTGCGTCCCTGGGCAGCGGTGTTCGAGTTGAGCCACGTGCAGTTGTTCACGCTGGCGCGGAGATTGGCAACGGATGTACCATTGGCGCCGGTACGGTGATTGGCGAAGGTGTCGTATTGGGTGCGCATACCAAGATCGGCGCCAATGTAACAATTTCCCACGGCCTCGTCGGGCGACGCGTAATAATCCATCCAGGTGCCAGTATTGGCCAAGACGGATTTGGTTTCGCCTTGACGCCCGACGGACACGAAAAGGTTCCGCAATTGGGCCGGGTCATCATTGAAGACGATGTGGAGATTGGCGCCAATACGACCATTGATCGCGGTGCCGGACCGGACACATTCATTGGCGCTGGAACGAAAATAGATAATCTGGTTCAAATTGCCCACAACGTACGCGTCGGGCGTGGCTGCATCATCGTTAGCCAAGTTGGTATTTCCGGCAGCACCGAAATCGGTGACTTTGTCATGATTGGTGGGCAGGCCGGTCTGACGGGGCACTTGGAAATCGGTGGTGGCGCCAAAATTGCAGCGCAAAGCGGTGTCATGCGCAACATTGAGCCGCGCGCAACCGTCGGCGGTTCACCGGCAAAGCCCATGCGAGAGTGGCTAAAGGAAGTGGCTTTTGTCGAACGTCTGGTGAAAAATAAGGGCAGATAATTGGATATGGATACAGAGGTGGCGAACCAATCGCGATCAATTGAAATCGGCGAAATCATGGAAATGATTCCGCACCGTTATCCATTTTTGCTGATCGACAAGGTGACGGACGTCATTCCGGGCGAGACGGCCATTGGAATAAAGAATGTCACCATCAATGAACCATTTTTCGCCGGCCACTTCCCCAATCACCCGATTATGCCCGGGGTACTCATCGTTGAGGCCATGGCCCAAACTTCTGCCATATTGGTCATCGAAACGACGGGCAGGCGCGCCGGTGGCGTCGTATACTTCATGACCATCGAACAAGCCCGCTTCCGCAAACCGATCGGGCCCGGTGACCGTGTTGAACTTCACGTGGAAAAACAACGAAGCCGCGGCAACGTCTGGAAATTCAAAGGTGAAGCCCGTGTCGACGGTAAACTGATGGCCGAGGCCACCTATTCGGCGATGATTGTGGAAGAAACAGATGACTGAAATTCACCCCACAGCGATCGTTGACGCAAACGCCAAAATTGGAAGCGGAGCACGCATTGGACCCTACTGCGTTGTTGGGGGTAGCGTCGAATTGGCGGAAGGCGTGGAGTTGCTATCACATGTCGTGGTCGACGGTTTGACCAAAATTGGCGCCAATTCCCAAGTGTTTCCATTCACGTCCATTGGCCATCGGCCGCAAGATTTGAAATACCAAGGAGAACCGTCCCGACTGGAAATCGGCTGCAACAACATCATTCGCGAACACGTCACCATGAACCCAGGCACGGAAGGTGGCGGCATGCTGACAAAAATCGGCAACAATTGTCTTTTCATGGTTGGCGCCCACGTCGCGCACGACTGCGTCATCGATGACCACGTCATTCTTGTCAATAACGCGACCTTAGGCGGCCATGTTCATGTTGGCGAATGGGCCATTGTTGGCGGATTGTCAGCAATCCATCAATTCGTCCGGGTCGGCAAACATGCCATGATCGGTGGCATGTCCGGCGTCGAACAAGATGTTATTCCCTATGGGTCAGTTACTGGCAATCGTGCCCGCTTGCAGGGTCTCAACATTGTCGGACTGAAGCGCCGCAACTTTTCGAGAGACGCAATCCATGAAATGCGCAAGGCATACCGCTTGATTTTTGCCGCTGAGGGGACGTTGGCTGAACGCCTTGAAGATGTCGCCGAGGATTTCGGCGAAAATGAGGCCGTGGCCGAAATTCTGCAGTTCATTCGCGCTGATTCCTCTCGCGCCATCTGCCAACCCGCCATGGATGATGCAGCCTAAGCTGGGGATAATCGCGGGCGGGGGCAACCTGCCGTCAATCCTTATCGAGCAATGTGAGCAGCAAAAACGTGCCTTCGTGATTGTTGCGTTGAAAGGCCATGCCGAGCCGAAAATCGTAGCTAACCGGCCACATTTATGGGTGCGTCTCGGTGCGGCAGGGGAAGCCGTCAAATATCTCCAGGATCATAATGTATCGGACCTGAGCCTGGTGGGCACCGTCAGCAAGCCATCCATTGCCGACCTCAGGCCGGATTTCTGGACAGCCAAGTTTCTTGCTGCATCTGGCGCCTACAACAAAGGCGACGATGGTTTATTGCAGGCGCTAATCAATCACCTGGAAGAAACGGAAGGCTTTCGCGTCGCCGGCATCGACGATTTGGTGCCGGATCTCATCGCCGCCTGCGAATGCATGACTGAATTGTCACCATCTGAACGCGACATGACCGACATACAAGTCGGAATTGCGGCAGCCAAGGATCAGGGCAGACGGGACATCGGGCAAGGCGTCGTGGTTTCGGATGGTTCGATTTTAGCCAGCGAGGATCGTGCCGGGACCGATGCCATGCTTTCGGGATTGAAGCCTGGCGACCAGCGGCGCGGTATATTGGTCAAAATGCTAAAGCCTGGCCAAGAACGCCGGGCCGACTTGCCGTCGATCGGCCCGGATACGATTTCGATTGCCAATAGCGCTGGCCTCCGCGGTGTTGCGGTTGAGGCCGGTAGTGCACTGATTATCGACCGTGAAAACATGATCGCCGCCGCGAACGCATCCGGAATGTTTGTTATTGGCGTCCAGTCTACGGTTGCCAACCGCGTTGCCGACGCGCCGCTGATCTATTTAATTGCCGGTGAGCCTTCTGCTGACGTCATCGGCGGACACCTAATTTCTGCGCTGAAGGCAGAAACCGACGGCATGGTTCAGTTCGCCGGCGTTGGCGGACCGGAAATGGCCGGCCAAGGATTCAAAAGCCTTTTCCCCATGGAAGAATTATCCGTCATGGGGTTGGCGGAAGTATTGCCCCGCATCCCGAAACTGCGCCGCCGTATTCACGAAACTATTTCCAACGCCACTGCCGCAAGTCCCGACGTTTTGGTTACCATTGATTCGCCCGATTTCAACTTTCGCGTAGCGAAAAAACTGAAGGGCAGGGGGTTCCCGCTGATCCACTTTGTTGCCCCTTCAGTTTGGGCGTGGCGACCGGGCCGGGCAAAGGCGATCGCGGGATTTTTGGACCACCTACTGACGCTGCTGCCGTTCGAGCCGCCATATTTTGAGAGAGAGGGCTTGGCCACGACGTACGTCGGACATCCCGTCCTGGAAAGCGGAGCCGATAAGGGCGATGGCGGCCGTTTCCGGAAGAAATATGGGATTGCGCCGGCGGCCCATTTGGTGCTGATACTGCCGGGCAGCCGGCGAAGCGAAGTACAACGGCATTTGCCGATCTTTGGCAAAACCATGGAATTACTTCAAGCAGAGCTCGGAAATTTTCATATCGTCACGGTCACCGCACGTCCGAGTTATGATCTCGTTGTCGCAGCCGCAAAGGCATGGTCGCAGCCAGCAATCGTGATTGACGATCCGGCAGATAAGTTTGATGCCTTTGACGCCGCAGACGTGGCCTTGGCCGCCTCGGGCACCGTGGCCCTTGAGCTTGCCATGTCCGGTACACCGGCTGTCATCGCCTATCGCACGAACCCGATCACCGCGTGGCTGGCGAAACGACTGGTCAAAGTCCGCTATGCAAATCTGATCAATCTGGTCCTTGATCGAGCCGCGGTGCCTGAGTTTCTCCTGGATAACTGCCGGGCGGATCTTATCGGGCCTGCCTTAGTTTCGCTATTTAGCAGTGCGGAAAAACGCGAGAGCCAGAGATCGGCGTACGCAGATGCACTTGAAATATTGGGCCGCGGCCATGAACCTGCCAGCCGGCGCGCCGCTTTGGCAGTGCTGGATGTCGCACGAACACACAAAAGCGGCGCCGAATAATTCGACGCCGCTGTTTGAAATTGCGAAATGTGCCGAAAGTTTACCGCTCTCCCAGGGAAACAAAATCACGGGATGTTTCGCCTGTGTATAACTGACGCGGACGTCCAATCTTCTGCGATGGATCTTCGATCATTTCATTCCACTGGGCCACCCAGCCGACGGTGCGGGCAACAGCGAACAGCACCGTGAACAAGCTGGTCGGAATTCCCATGGCCTTGAAGATGATGCCCGAATAGAAATCGACGTTCGGATAGAGTTTCTTCTCGACGAAATAGTCGTCTTCCAGCGCAAGCCGCTCCAGTTCGACAGCAATGTCGAGCAACGGCTCATCCGTGATTCCCAACTCCGCCAGCACCTCATGGCAGGCTTGGCGCATGACCTTGGCGCGCGGGTCGAAATTTTTATAGACCCGATGGCCAAAACCCATAAGCCGGAATGGATCGTCCTTGTCTTTGGCTTTTTCAACAAATTTGGCAATGTTCTTGGGATGCTCGATTTCCTCGAGCATGTTCAGCACGGCTTCATTGGCACCACCATGCGCTGGTCCCCACAGGGACGCGATGCCGGCAGAAATGCAGGCGAACGGATTAGCGCCACTGGAGCCCGCCAAACGAACCGTCGACGTCGATGCATTTTGCTCGTGGTCCGCATGGAGGATTAAAATGCGGTCCATGGCCTTCGATAGAATGGGATTGACCTCGAACTCCTCGCAGGGGTTTGAGAACATCATATAAAGGAAATTCTCCGCGTAATTCAGATCGTTACGTGGATACATAAACGGCGCGCCGATGGAGAATTTATAGGCCATCGCAGCAATCGTCGGCATTTTAGCAATCAGCCGGTAAGAGGCGACCATGCGGTGTTTCGGGTCGGAAATATCCAGACTATCGTGATAAAAGGCCGAAAGCGCGCCGACAATGCCGCACATCACCGCCATCGGATGGGCGTCCCGGCGGAAGCCACGGAAAAAATAGTTGAGCTGCTCGTGCAGCATGGTGTGGTAGGTGATGCCCGTCTCGAACTTCGATTTTTGTTCCTCGGTCGGCAATTCGCCATAGAGCAGCAGATAACAAACCTCTGGAAAATCCGAATTTTCCGCCAATTGATCAATGGGATAGCCGCGATACAGCAGCACGCCCTGTTCACCATCAATATATGTAATTTTGGACTCGCAACTGCCAGTCGATGTGTAGCCCGGGTCATAGGTAAAGCAATCGGTCTCAGCGTAGAGCCTGCGCACGTCAATGACGTCCGGGCCGACGCTGCCGGACATAACCGGCAATTCATATGAATCGCTGGAACGGTTGTCCGTCAACGTGAATGTTGCATTCTTTCCCGTATCGCTTGCATTCATTCTGATACCCTCTCCATCCTACTATTGTTGATTATTGTTACGCCAAATCTGACGCCAATTTCGTATATTTCACTGTTTCCCTCAAGTTGTCGCCAACACCAAGTCACGCCTTATTAATCACATCGTCGATCCGTCCCAACGATTCTTCACGACCCAGGACCGCCAGTACTTCGAAAATACTGGGAGATACGTTTGTACCGGTCAGGGCGGCCCGTAGAGGCTGGGCTACCTTGCCCATTTTCACCTCTGTCCGCTCGGAATAATCCCGAACCCAGGATTCCAGGGATTGTTCCGTCCATTCGCTTATCGATGCAAATCCCGCGTGCACCGATCGCAGTTTATGCAGGCCATCCCCATCGACCAGCTTATTCGCTTTATCGCTTAGCGCAATGGGACGACCACTTGCATAAAACAGCGAACTTTCAACAAGTTCCGGCAATGTTTTCGCACGTTCCTTGAGCCCTGGCAAGCCTTCCGCCAGTCGACGTTTCGCAGTGTTCGACGGCTCCTGCCCAAGACGTTCCGACACGCCTGGGAGAACCAGCGATAGTAGCCGATCTTCATCGCACTCGCGAATGTAATGGCCGTTTAACGCCGTTAATTTGTCGGCGTCGAAACGCGCCGGAGACTTGCCGACGGATTTCATATCAAACCATTCGATGGCTTGATCCGTGGATATGATTTCGTCGTCCCCATGGCTCCATCCGAGCCGCAAAAGATAATTGCACACCGCTTCGGGCAGAAAACCTTGGTCTCGGTATGCTTCGACACCCAAGGCACCGTGACGTTTCGACATCTTCGCGCCGTCAGACCCATGGATCAGTGGAATATGCGAAAATATCGGCGTTTCCCAGCCAAGTGCTTGAAACAATTGAGATTGACGAAATGCGTTGGTCAAATGATCGTCGCCGCGAATAACATGCGTTATGCCCATGTCATGGTCATCAACAACGACGGCCAGCATATAGGTCGGTGTGCCATCACTGCGCAGCAGGATCATGTCGTCCAATTCTTCATTGGCAACTCGGACCTCGCCTTGAACCAAATCTTGAATGAGGGTTTCACCATCCCGCGGCGCTTTAAGGCGGATCGCCGGCGCAACACCGGTTGGCGCATCGCCGGGATCGCGATCACGCCAGCGCCCGTCATACATCTTTTTACGGCCCTCGGCGCGCGCCTGCTCACGCATGGCGGTCAATTCCTCGACCGTACAATAGCACCGGTAAGCCTTGCCCGCCGCCAACAATTGATCGACGGCTTCGCGGTGACGATCCGCCTGCGAAAATTGCGAAACCGCTTCACCGTCCCAATTCAATCCCAACCATTGCAGACCGCCATAAATGGCGTCGACGGCCGCCTGAGTGGACCGCTTTCGGTCGGTATCCTCAATTCGCAGGAGAAATGTGCCACCGGCACCGTATTCGGCATGGTGTCGGGCGAAAAGCCAATTGAATAGAGCAGTCCTAGCGCCGCCGATATGAAGATAACCGGTCGGGGAAGGGGCGAATCGGGTGACGACGCTCATGTTTATGCGCTGATGCTCCGCTCAACTTGTGTGAATAGGGGATGTTTAACACATTCTGTTCGCGCTTGCAGCAACGGTGTTGAAATATTATCTGTGCCGCGGCGTCCGATATTAACGTATTGAATTTGCACCGAAAAATAGACCGCAAAAAAAACATCCAGCGCACGCACTCGCGACATGGGCCGCTGAAATGGATTATTACAGTTGTCAGACAAGAACCGATGATTAAACTGAGGCACCCTGACCACGATGATTGTTCTCATTGAGGTACGCCATGCTTTTCCGGTCCCTGATTTGCCTAATTGCGGTAGGCTTCGCCACTGGCTGCTTTAGCTATGATGCGAACCGATTTTACGTCCTCTCCGGCGTCGAACAGAAACACGCCTACAATTGGACCTGTGCTGCAAATCAGGAAATATCTGCCAAAAAGGCGGATTGGGCCACCGCCACAACGGTTGAGGAAACCATCAAGGACGAGGTTTACCAGTCCGGGCTTCTGAATTTGCAAGTCGGCAAACCCTATATCGTGCGGGTCATCAATGAGGATGACAAAACACGCACCTTTCGCGCGCCCGATCTTTTTGCCAGTTCCTCGGTCCTGAAGGTCATCCATGAAGGCAAGGAAATTATTGCGCCGTGCCTTGAAGCGGTTGCTGTGGGACCAAAAAGTGCTTCGGAAATTCATTTGGTGCCCCTGGAAGTTGGGTATTACGACTACCACGAAACGATTTTGAAAATTCCTCATCTCACTGAAATTACCACCAACGGTTCCGTGGGGTTGGCCTACGTCTATTAGTTTCGGCCGCCGCCCGCCCATCTCAAACTGGACGAACAACGCCATAACCACTTAGAGTTTGTCCTATGGTCACGATTTTCGCCAGCATTAGCGAATAACGGGAACGCTGGGCATTGTGGATTCCGGTCTTGTTTGGCATCGGCATCGGCGTCTATTTCATGCTTTCCGCTGAACCGCCATGGTATCTGGCCCCGGTCGTTACCATCGCCGCCGCGTTGATCTGGCTGACCGGCTTCATCTTGCGGAATTCACCCATCGGTTACGCCATAATGGCTTTTGGCCTTGCGTTCGGCATTTGCGCGGCCGGCGCAACGATTGCCCAATCTCGGGCGGTCTCCATAGACACGACAATGCTGAGTGCGCGAATCGGTCCAACCACGGTCATTGGCCGGGTCGCTCAGATGGAGGCCTTTCCCGACAGCGTCAGAGTCGTCATTGAAAGGCCGAGAATTGCCTCACTTGCCGCCCACAAGACACCCCATAAAGTGAAAATCCGGATTCGCGGCACCAATGACCGTGTCGGGCCCGGCGATTGGGTCCATCTCCGCGCCATTCTCTCGCCTCCGTCCCCGCCGGTGGCCCCTGGCGCCTTTGACTTCCAGAGGCATTCCTATTTTCAAGGGATAGGCGCAGTCGGTTTTTCGTTGGGGAAAATGCGCGTTACCTCGCGTGCCAATCAAAATGAAAGCGGTCATTTTGGTGTCCGCGTCTCTGCCCTGCGGACCGCAATCACCAACCGCATCTTGCAAGCATTGCCTGACCGTCGGGGCGGCGTTGCCGCGGCGTTGATGACCGGCGAACGCAGCGCCGTTCCGGAACCTCTCTTGGCTGACATAAGGGATGCGGGCCTGGCGCATCTTTTAGCGATTTCGGGGCTACATATTGGGCTTGTCGCCGGCATCATTTTCGCCGTGGCGCGGGCCATCTTTGCACTGATTACCCCCATCGTGCTCCGTTACCCGGTGAAGAAATGGGCTGCGGTTGCCGCCATGCTCGGCGCCTTTTGCTACGCCGTCCTGGCTGGTGCGACGCTGCCGACACAACGGGCATTTCTGATGATCGGCTTAGCGCTTCTTGGTGTCATTCTTGACCGGCGCGGCCTGTCGCTGAGGTCTGTCGCGTGGGCCGCCATGGTGATTCTTGCGGTCCAGCCGGAAAGCCTTATGGGCGCAAGTTTTCAGATGTCCTTCGCGGCCGTCATCGCATTGATCGCCGGTTATGAGTACCTGGCGCAGCGCCGCAAATTCAACGATTTGGCAGGTGTCGTCCCAAGAAATGACTTCTGGCGGGCCGGCGGCCGCTACTTGGCGGGCATCGCGCTGACCACTGTGATTGCCGGTGCGGCCACGGCACCGTATGCAATTTTTCATTTCAACCGTATCGCTGACTATGGAGTTCTTGCCAATCTGATCGCCGTTCCCGTCACCGGTCTGTGGGTGATGCCATGGGCGATCGCCGCTTTCATCTTGATGCCCGTGGGCATGGAAATGGCGGCCTTGATCCCCATGGGATGGGGAATTGATGTCATTGTGGGTGTTGCGGAAAACGTTGCCGCGTGGCCAGGGGCCGTGACACTTGTACCGGTCATACCGAATTGGGGGATTGTGTCTGTTTCCATCGGCGGGCTTTGGATCTGCCTATGGCGCCGGCCCTGGCGCCTGGCCGGAATTGCTGGAATCAGTACCGGTCTGCTGGCGCTTTATATATCTGTACCACCAGATATCCTCATCGACGGAGCCGGTCGTATTCTGGCCATTCGGGACCAATCCAATAACCTAATCGTTACGGCGCCGCGGCGGGCCCGCTTTCAGCGTGAAATTTGGACCCGCATGCTTGGGCGCGACCAGCCACCCCACATATTGCCGGTCACCGGGAGCCGCTTAAACGGCCGTCTTTCCTGCGACATCCAAGGGTGCCTGTTTCGAAAGGGCGGTCTGACAGCCGCCTTCGTCCGCAATGAAAATGCCGCCTTGGAAGATTGTGGCCACGCCGACCTGATCGTCGGCCTTATTCCAATTCGCCGGAAATGCCGCACAGCGCTTACCATCGACCGCTTTGATCTCTGGCGCCACGGTGCCCATGCCATCTGGATGGAGGCCGGTGCCATACGGGTTGAAACCGTCGGAAAATCGCGCGGCCGGCGCCCATGGGTACCAAAAATTCCGTCCCAAAATATGCCCATACAGCGGGGGAACTAATATCTCATCGGTTCAATACCGACGCATCAATCCGACAAGACGCCCTTGTATTTTTACCTGGTCCGGGCCGAATATTCTGGTTTCGTAGGCTTTGTTGGCCGGCTCAAGCGCAATTGACGCTCCCTTGCGGCGCAGGCGCTTCAACGTCACTTCGGTATTTTCCACCAAAGCGACGATGATGCTGCCATTGTTGGCTGTCTCAGAGCGTTCAATAACCACCGTATCGCCATCGTGGATACCGGCGTCAATCATCGAATCGCCTTCCACTTCAAGGGCATAATGTTCGATCTCAGCGCTTAACATCCCCGCCGGCACGTCAACCGTCAGCGACGTGTCGCGAAAGGCTTCAATGGGTGTTCCGGCAGCAATACGTCCGTACAACGGTAGTTGCAGGGCCTCCGTATCGGCCGTCACCATGGCACCAGGGAGATTAAAATCGCTTTTGAAACCGCCGCGAATGACATTCGGCGTGAATCCGGGTTTCCTCTTCGACGGCAGCGCCGGGGCTTCTTCGCGGTTTTCAGGCAGCCGCAAAACCTCAAGCGCCCGCGCCCGATGGGGCAGGCGCCGGATAAATCCTCGTTCCTCCAACCCGGTGATCAGACGATGGATCCCGGATTTTGATTTCAATTCCAAAGCCTCCTTCATCTCATCGTAGGACGGCGAAATACCGGTATCGCGCAAGGTTTTGTCGATGAAGGTCAGAAGTTCATACTGTTTTCGGGTCAACATTGGGTATTTCCCTTCAATTTGCCCTCAATATCATCTCACCGCGACGTCCTTTTCGGAATGGCCGTTATTAACGTACGCGTCGTGATTACAATTCTAAAAGGTTAGAATTAGCCTGAACAAAAGCAAAACGTTCGCTTATGTTCTACTAAAGTTCACGAACGGTGTCAAGAGAGTTCCTGCGCTTGTAAGTAGTAATGCATTCGGGCCATGTCTGCCAATCAACACAATCGATGCAAATTACTTGCTGGCATGAAAGTCAAAGAAGATCAGAGACTTAAAATCCGCATGCCTAGGCAATCATACGATCTGGTTGATCAATTCGCGCTCCCCTCGTGCCAGTCGGCCAAGGTTTTCAACCAGAAAATCCAGAACATTTTCTTCGTAAAGGCGCGTTTCGCCACCGGTATGCGGGGTAATCACGGCATTTTCCAGGTTCCATAAGGGAGACGATTCGGGCAGCGGTTCGGGTTCAAACACGTCCAAACCGGCGCCGGCGATCAGGCCGTTCGATAAAGCCTTTACCAGAGCGTCTTCATCGACCACCGGCCCGCGCGCAACGTTTATCAAGAAGGCGCTTGGCTTCATGCATTCGAACGCGGCCTCGTCCACCAGACCCCTTGTTTCCTCTGTCAGCGGGCAGGTCAGTACGGCCACGTCCGCCTCAGCCAGCTGATCATGGAAGGCCGCCGGCGCGTAGACCGCGTCAATGCCATCAGGAGGCGGCCCTTCGCTGCGGCGAATTCCAATCACCCGCATGCCAAAAGCCTGGGCCAGGCGCCCAAGCCGGCCGCCAATGGCACCCAGACCGTAGATCAGCATCGTCTTGCCCGCCAATTCGTCCTCGCGCTCGGCGATCACCCCGATCATATCCCGCCATTCGGCCTTTGCCTGGCGATCGCGGGCAAGGTGGATTTGCCGTGACAATGTCAATAACAGGGCCATGGCGTGATCACTGACGGCATTTACATTGACGCCACTGGAATTGCACAACCGCAGGCCCCGCGCCTCGATGGCGGCGACGTCAAATCGGTCGTAACCGGCACCACAGACATGGATGTAGCGGAGATTCGTTGCCTTCTCCAGCCACTCGTTTTGCCAAAATCCGGTGATGACCAAGACCTGCGCTTCTGCAATCCGCGCCGCCGTCTCATCGGATGTCCAGGTTTGAAAATGCGTATGACCGCTCGCACGGAGAGCAAAACAGTCAGTAAATTGATAGGCCGAATGGGCGAAATGAATGGTTGGACTAATTTCCATGGATTTTCCTCAAAACCCGGCCAAACCGACGTCGAGACGAGTGATAATGATTAATTCGCCGGCTTTCGCCGCGGCCGCGCCGGGAGGGCGTATAACCAGACAATCTGCCTCGGCGAATCGCGCCATCATGGCGCTGTCCTGGCGTTCGAAGGGCGTCGCCGTCAAATGCCCTTCCGGATCTGATCGAAGGGTCGCCCGCATGAAGTCTTGGCGCTGACCGTTCGCCGGCAGATCACGGCCAAGGCGTACCGTCTCCGTGACCAACCCGCCGTCGCCGGTTCCCAACATGACCGCCACGGCAGCACGCAAAAACAGCGCCGCCGTGACACCGGCGGAGACCGGGTTCCCGGGCAGGCCAAGCACAGGGACGCCCTTCCATTCACCAAATATCAGCGGTTTACCCGGCCGCATGGCGACTTTGTAGAAATTGAGGTTCAGGCCATCCGCGCCCATCACTCTGCGCACCAGATCATAATCCCCAACCGAAGCGCCGCCGATGGTAACCAAGGCGTCAGCGCCTTTGGCACCGGCCAGCGTCGCAATAAGAGAGTCTTCCGTGTCCCGGGCGATACCAAGGTTCACGGGTGTGCCGCCCAGCACCCGAATATAGGCTTCCAAGGCCAGGCTGTTGGAACTGATGATCTGGTCGGGGCCCAATGGATCCCCCGGCATGACGACTTCATCACCGGTGGC
>Ga0114932_10002996_pt1 | contig 17092 bp, 6 predicted proteins | sample 2SBtaG_2_FD_87286 | JGI IMG/M metagenome (GOLD analysis project Ga0114932, IMG submission 87286) | Deep subsurface microbial communities from Kolumbo volcano to uncover new lineages of life (NeLLi) - 2SBTROV12_ACTIVE470 metaG | ecosystem: Environmental > Aquatic > Marine > Volcanic ... | reverse complement strand
CCGTGCTGGCTGGCAGGCTGTATCCGGAGGGCATCCCGATCCTCTCCGAGGACGACCTGGAGACCATCATCATCGAGCAGGGCGTGGAGCAGGTCTGGTTCTCCTACTCGGACGTGAGTTATCAAGAGTTGATGGACAAGGGCAGCCGCGTGGTCGCTGCGGGGGCGCACTTCGGCATTCTGTCAGCCGGGCGCACCATGCTGGCTTCGACCAAGCCGGTCATCGCCGTGACGGCGGTGCGCACGGGCGTGGGCAAATCACAGACCGCCCGCTACCTGAGCCGCATCCTCAAGGACATGGGCCTGAAGGTCGTGGCCATTCGCCACCCCATGCCCTACGGCGACCTGGCTCACCAGGCCTGCCAGCGCTTCTCCTCCTACTCAGATCTTGACGCCCACGAGTGCACCATCGAGGAGCGTGAAGAGTACGAGCCCCACATCGACAACGGCTTCGTGGTCTACGCAGGCGTGGACTACGAACGCATCCTGCGCGAGGCCGAGAAGGAAGCGGACGTCATCCTCTGGGACGGGGGCAACAACGACAGCGCGTTCTACAAGGCCGACCTCTACATCACCATGGTCGACCCTCACCGCGCGGGGGACGAGCTGCTCTACTACCCCAGCGAGGTCAACATGCTCTTGGCCGACCTGTTCATCGTCAACAAGGTGAAGACCGCCGAGCCCGAAGATGTGGAACTGGTCGTGGCGAACTGCGCGCGGCTCAACCCAGGGGCGAAGGTTGTGCGTTGCGCCTCGACGATCACCGTCGATGAGCCCGAGCTGATCATGGGCAAGCGAGCCCTGGTCGTAGAGGACGGCCCGACCCTGACCCACGGTGGCATGACCTACGGCGCCGGTCTGTTGGCGGCGGAAACCGCTGGTGCGTCCGAGATCGTGGACGCTCGGCCCTACGCCGTGGGTTCGATCAAGGAGACCTACAAGACGTACCCGAACGCGGCCCGCATCCTGCCCGCCATGGGCTACGGGGATGCCCAGGTGCGCGAGCTCGAGGCCACCATCAACGCGGCCGATGCAGACGTGGTGGTGGAGGGCACGCCCATCGACCTGAATCGCATTCTCAAGGTCAACAAGCCCCTGGCGAACGTGCGCTACGAGCTGAAAGAGCTCGAAGAGGGTGTGATCGAGTCCCTGGTGCGCGGTGCCTTGGAGGGCGTGAAGGGGAGCGAGCGCACGGCGACGACCGTCTAGAGCGGGCTCTCCTCACCTGGACGGCCAGCAGACTGTGCGCACGGTCTGCTGGCCCCTCGACACGCGTGGGGCGTCCCGAGGTGATGCCGAGGAAGACACGCGGATCGTGTTGCGCTCAGTCGCCCTCGCCGCCCAGCCCCCAGAGCTGCAACGCCCGTCCGTAGATCACCGGCAGCACGAAGAGCACCAGCAAGGTCGAGAACGCCAGCCCGCTGATCACCGCGGTGGCCAGGGGATGCCACATGGGGCCTCCCGAAGCGTAGAGCACGGCCATGCTGGCCATGGCGCACAGGCTGGTGAGCAGGATCGGGCGCAGGCGATGGGCGGCGCTGTCCATGAGCGCCTCCTGGCTGTAGGCGCCGTCTTCCGAGAGGCGCCTGCGCACGCTGGCCAGGAGCACGATGGCGTTGTTGACCACGATGCCTGCCAGGGCGGTCATGCCCACCAGGGTCATGAAGCTGAACGGCTGCCCGGTGACGTAGAGACCGGCCGCCACGCCGGTGAACGACAGGGGGATGGTCAACAAGATCAGGCTGGTGTCGATGAGCGAGCGCGACTGGGCCAGCAGGCAGAGCAGCACCAGCAGCAGGGCCCAGGGCATCTCGTCCAGCAGGGCCTTGTTGGCCTTGCTTGAGCTGGCGGACAGGCCCGTGACCTCGAGGGTGAGCTCGGGGTGTCGGGCGCGCAGGTCTTGCAGCCAGTGGTCGATCTGGCCCTCTTGCACCAGGGCGTGGTCGGGGTGGTCGCTCTCGGCGCGCACCGTGACCGCAGCCTCTCCCCGATGTCTTGCGCGCACGGGAGGCGCTTGGGCCTCGACGAGTTCGGCCACCTCGTAGAGCAACGCCGGGTCGCCCTTGGCCGGGTAGACGTACGCGTCGGTGAGCGCCTCGCGGATGTTGGCCCGGCTGGTCTGGGCACGCAACATGACCGGCGTGCGGGCCTCGCCTTCGAGCAGCTCGAAGAGCGGCAAACCATGGAGCACGGTGTGCATGCCCAGGGTCAGATCAGACACGGTGAGGTCGGCGTCCGACAGGGCCGCACGATCGGGGAGCACCTTGAGCTTGGCCACGGGCTCGCCCCAGTCCGTGTTGATGTTGCGGCAGTCGATCTCACGGAGATGGGCGGCCACCTCGCTGGCCACCGCGGTGATCTCGGCCAGCGGTCCGCTCAGCTCGACCTGGATGGGCCACTCCAGCTGGGCCCCGAGGCGCACCGGGCGCAGGCGCAGCTGGGCGTCGCCTTGCCGTGCGGCCATCCACTCGTGCAGCCGCGTGCGCAGGTTGCTTGGGTCGCGCTGAGGGTCCAGGCGCAGCAGGACCTGAGCGTAATGGGGCGCGAAGCGACGCTGGGGGATGCTGCTCTGCACCGGCGGCGCCGATCGTCCGAGGAAGGTCAGCCAGTGCTCGAGGGCCGAGCCGTCTGTGGCACGCTCTTGCACCAGGAGCTTGTCGAGGTCATCGACAAGGGCTGACGTCTTCTCGACCGCCGCGCCGTGATCGAGCTCGATCTCCAGCATCCACAGGGGCCGGGCCGACGCGGGAAAGAAGACCTGGTCTGCGCTGTTGAGCAGCTGGTATCCGCCGAAGCACAGGGCGCCCACGAGCAGGATCAGGGGCACGAAGAGTCGGAAGCTACCGGCCAGCAGGCGCTTGTAGAGTCGCTCCATGCGTTCGCCACGATGCACGGTGCGTACCTCGCCCCCAGGCAAGGCCAGAGGCGTGACCGCGAAGCAGAACACCAACGAGACGGAGAGGGTGATCAGCACCACCCAGAACAGGCTCGACACGTAGTCGCCGATGGCGTTGGCTGTGAGCACCAGGGGCAGGAAGCCCAGGACGGTGGTGGCCGCGGCGGCGAGCAGGGGGCCGAGCAGCTCGCGCCCCGCGCGCACCATGGCGGCGGCGTGGGAGCTGCCCTGCTCTTTCAGCCGCACCATGCGCTCGGCCATGACGATGTGGTTGTCCACCAGCAGACCCAGCACCAGGATGAAGCTGGAGAGGGTCACGATGTCGAGGCTGAAGCCCGCGGCGTAGAGCACGATGAAACTGGTCAGGACGACGAAGGGCAGCACCACGGCCACCGCCACGCCCGTGCGCAGTCCCAGAGCGAGCAGCAACAGGACGAGAATGACGGCGAAGCTCTGGGCCAGGTTGGTGCCGAAGCGCTCGACCTCTTCTGCCACCCCGTCGGGGCAGAAGACGACCAGCTCGCAGCTCAGACCGAGGGCTTCACTGCTGCTCTCCAAGGCTCCGCGCACCTCGTCGGCGAAGGTCTCCAGGGGCGTGCCCAGTACGCGATGCACGGTGAGCGCCGCCGCCGGTTGGCCGAGCGCCTCGACCAGGTCGACGGTGGGGCGTACAGGCTCTCGGGACACGTCGAGCAGGCGGCTGAGGTTGACCGGGTCGCCGTCCGCCGGATCACGAACGGGCAGCTGTTGCAGGGCCTCGTAGCTGGTGATGCGGGACAAGGTCTCGATGGGCACGATCTGACCGTCCGCGTGCAGGTAGGCCCCGGGCGCGGTGATGTGCTGGGCGCGCAGGTACTCGCTGAACTTCAGCGGGGTCAGCCCGGCGCGGGCCAGCTCGCTGTCCTCGTAGGTGAGCACGATCTGGTCCTGAGCCTGCCCGAGCAACTCGACATGATCGACCGAGGGCAGGGCTGACAGGGCGTGAGCGAGGCGCCGGGCCTGCGCAATCGGGGGCGCGATGGGAGGGGCGTTGAGAGCCGTTGCCGCGTCGAGGCCGCCCTCGCTCCCTGGCCCTGAGATTCGGGGCTCTGCGGCCGCCACGCTGATCAAGGCCGCCGCTGTGGACTGCAACGGGCGCTGCAGCTCGGGGCCATGGAGGCCGATGAAGCCGTCAGCCAATCGCTCACGTTGCCGGGCCAGCTGGTCTTCGATGCTGGACCAGGCGCTGCCCGAGGCGACCGCGTCCCCGTCACACTCCACGGCGATGAGCACCACCCCGTCACGGGTCTCGCTGCGGCAGTCGAGCACTTCTGGCAGGCGCAGCAAGGCCTGCTCGATGGGCTCGGTGAGCACCCGCTCCAGCTCAGCTGCAGAGACGCCGGGCAGGCGCGACTCCACGAGGCCGAACTCTGACGGCACCACGGGCTCCAGGCGCCGAGGCAGCAGCTGGTAGGCGTAGGCTCCGGCGAGGGCCAGGGCGAGCACAGCGACAAAGAGCGCGGCGCGGCGCGCCATCAGCGACGAGAGGATCAGTCGTTCTCCGCTGCAACGCGTTGGGGATAGAGCAGCACCCGGTCGTGGCACAGCAGCACCAGATCGCTGTGTCCGTCCGAGTTGAAGTCGCCCACGAGCATCTCACGAGGCTGGATGCTTCCGCCACGGTTGGAGCGGTTGAAGCGGTTCTTCTCGAAGATGGTGAAGAACATCTTGTTCTCGAGAGGTGACGCACAGCTGCCGCTGAGCACCTCCAGCACATGCTCGCTGTTGTCCAGACCGATGATGTCGAGCTGGCCGTCGCTGTTGAGATCGGCCAGGACGAAGTCGGCGTACTTGATGTCCTCCAGGTCGGTGCGATAGCTGCGGCCGCGGCCGTGGGCGTCGCCGCCGATGTGCCGCGGGGGCACGGACCAGAAGCGATCGCGGCCGAAGAACATGAGCCGCTCGCCCGCCTGGCCACCCAGGTCGTGCATGGCCACGTTGAGCAGGGCGATGGGGGCCATGTCGATGGATTCGGCGTAGCTGTAGAGGCCGGTGTCATCCCGCTGAAGCACCTGCAGTCGGGACTCTTCGCCGAAGTAGGTCAGCAGCTCATCGGTGCCGTCGCCGTCGAGGTCGAAGAGCATGGGGCCGCTGAGTTCGTCGAGACTGCTGCGGGCGTTGGCCTGGTCGACGATCTGCAGTGAGCCGTCTGGCTGCACCCGGTAGGCGCGCACGAAGCCCTTGCCCGCCACGAGCATCTCTGACTGTCCATCGCCGGTGAAGTCGCCGATGCCGAAGCGGTCGGGCAGCACGCCTTCGAACTGGCTCGTGCGCAGGGAGTCCTCTTCGGCGATCTCCCGAAACACGTCGTCGCCCTCGGCCAGGAACATGCGCGCGGCTTCTCGGGGGATGAACATGACCAGGTCCTGGTCACCGTCACCGTCGAGGTCGCTGCTGATCAGCGCCGTGGGGCTGCGCTTGATGGAGCCTAGCTTCACCGGCGGCGCGGCGGCCCAGGCGCCGTCGCTGTGGCGCAGGACCTCCAGATCGAACCGTCGCCCGTCCTTGGCTGCGATGATCACCTCTGACGTGCCGTCGCCATCGAGGTCAGATCCCACGGCCACCAGGGGCTCGCCAGGGAGGCTCAGATTGACAGGGAAGCCCAGGCGGCCGCTCTCGCTCACCCGGGAGATGCCCACCATGCCCTCCTTCTCGCTGCACACCAGCAAGGCGGCTCGGGGCTCGGTGGCGAAGTGCACCACCGAGAGGGACGAGATGGTCTGCAGCGAGGGGTACTCGGTGGGCTGCCTGAACTCTCCCTGCTCGCCTTGCAGGTAGAGGTAGATGGCGGCTCCGCCCGTGTCGGCCACGGCCACGTCGCCCTGTCCATCGCCGTTGAAGTCGCCCACAGCATAGAGGGCTGACTCGACCCCCGACTTGGGCACCGGGTAGTTGCGGATGGCCAGGGACTTGGCCGCGGACAGGGCGCCCGGTTCATCGCTGAGCGGAGTGAACTGCAGCTCGGAGCGGGTGCGCTTGACGGTCAGCAGATCAGACGGGCCATCGGCGCAGGGCAGCACGTCCCAGGCCTCTGTGCCCACGGCGACGGGCACGCCCAGCTCGGGGCCGAAGCCGCCCTGCTGATCCTGGTAGCGCACACGCAGAGCCCGCTCGCTGCTCTCCGCCATGTAGGCCAGGTCGAGCAGCCCGTCCCCGTTGAGGTCGCGGACGCCGAGGCGCTGAGGGTTCTCTTCGCTGACCCTGTACTTGGCCGGCTGGGGGAACACCTGAGCTTGCCCTTCGCAGAGGAACACCAGAAGGGAACCGCTGCTGAGCACCACCAGATCGTCCCGCCCGTCGCCGTTCACATCGGCCACGGCGAGGGAGCCCACGTTGGCGCTGGGCGTGTCCCGGTCGTAGGACCACTCGTCGTCGAAGAGGCCGTCACCGGTCTGCAGCTTCACCGCCAGGCGATCGCGCTTGCCCGTGTACACCAGATCGTTGCGCCCGTCGCCGTCGACGTCGAGGACGGCCAGGTCGTACATGAAGTCGCCGGTGGTCACCGACTCTTTCAAGAAGGGCGCATCTTCGATGATGGGTTCCCAGCGTGGCGTGGAGATCTTGATCCGGGCGGCCGCCTCCATCTCAGCGGGCGTGCGCTGGTAGAGCAGATCGATCTGAGCCAGATCGTTGTTCAGCACGGCGAGATCCTGGCGCCCGTCACCGTCGATGTCACCGACGCAGAGCGCCCGGGTGTTCCAGTTGAGCTTGGCCACCAGGGGCCCGGTCAGCGAGAAGGGCTTGTCTGCTGCGCTGGCGGGGGGCAGGCCGAGGCCCACCATGACCAGGGCCAGGGCGGTGCGCTTGCGAATCTGGATCATGCTTCCGGTTCTCATCAAGATCTCGCCGGAGGTCTGACCGACGATGGGTTCGGGGTCACGTGGGCGTCGCGCGCAGAGCGCAGCAGCTGCTAGAGGTTTGGTCGCAGCACCATGCGTTGGACGAACGCGTCGTAGGACTTGTAGGTCTTGGACACCATGTAGTAGTGGATGCCGTCCGTGTCCGGCAGCTGATCCAGCAGCTCTTGCGCGTCAAGGATCTCTTCCAGGTCATCGTCTGGCATGGGCTCCATCATCTGGAGCTGCAGCGCCTCGTCGCCGGCTCGGCGCATGTTCTCCAGCAGGCTGGCCACGTCGACGAAGCCGATGCCCACGCAGTCGTCTTGGGGCAGAGCGTCAAAGGCGTCCATGAGATCGACGTCTTCGAGCAGGGACTCCCCCGGGTTCTTGAGGTGCGAGATGATGTTCTCGACCATCTCCCGTTGGCCCAGGGAGAGCAGCAGCGAGTTCTCGACCACAGCATAGAAAAGAGACTTGTTGCCGCTGCCGGGTGGAAAACCCGAAGGCAGGGGGATCACGTGAATCTGCTCGTTCATGAACTCGACAGGCTCCTCTTGCGTGAGCTCTTCGCCGATCTTGGCCAGGGCCTCTGAGAGCGACTGGGGGTCTCGCACCTTGATGATGTAGGCCTGGGTGGGTGCGTCGTCGGGCCCGGCGACGGTGGCGTCCGGGTAGCCGAGGACTTCTACGAAGAGGCTGTCGAGATTCTTGAGCAGGCCGTTGGTCAGCTCGAGCCCTTCGCTCTCCAGCTGACTCACCTGGCCCTGGAACATGTTGTGCCCGGTGGGTGAGGCCTTCAGCAACAGCTTGTCAAAGGCCTCGTAGGCCGCGCCGAAGTCAAAGCGACTGATGGACGCCGAGTGGAAGTCCGAGCTGAAGTACTCGGGGATCTCCACGCCGCCGTCGCCGTAGGTCAGCAGGGTGTGCAGGCCCAGCTCGGTGTCTGCATGGGTGAAGCCGAAGACGAAACCCGCCTCGTCGTCCTCGACGAGGAGTCCAGCGAAGAGGCTCTTGATCGCGTCGAGTCGCATGGCGGCCAACAGGTCTTCGGCGCGGACGAACATCTCGATCATGGCGCCTTGTGACTTGATCTGGTGCTCGATGAGCTGATCGACCAGGGGCAGCAGCTCGCCCAGATTGACGTACAGCAGCACATCGTGGGGGCCCACCGTCTCGACAGCTTCGATGTAGCGGGGGTCGTCGCTGAGCCGGTCTTCGCTTGGCGCACCGTTGCGGGCCAGGTCGGCGAAGTCCTTCAGTGTCTCTTCTTCGTTGGAGGCGATGAGCAGATCATCAACCAAGGCCAGCCAGGTGCTGTCGTCGACCTCCATGTCGGTGTCGAGCTCTTCGATGTTGTAGAGCCGGATGTCCTCGTACTCGTAGCTGACCACCTGAGAGGTATGGATCGCCTCGTCATCCTCCCGGTACTTGGTGACGTTCTCCAGCAGGCTCTCGAAGCGATCGCGGGTGGCACCGAAGTCGGCCATGAGCACCATGCCCCGTCCGAGATCCAGGCTGAGTTCAACCCTCGCCGACGAGCTGCCCTGGACGTCTACATCGCTCTCTTCGAGCAGGATCTCAGGGATGGCCAGCATCACGCGCCCGCTGAACAACTGGGCCAGCTCTTCTTCTTCAAGGTCGAGGGCCAGCAAGAACTCCTGATCTTCGAAATCGCCGAAGAACTCGTAGGCGCCCTCGAAGGCCTCCTTGACGGCTTCTTCTTCCAGCAAGGTGCGGAAGGCGCCGTCAGGGTCGAGCAGGAAGGCCTTGTTCAGCTCTTCGATGGAGGCGAAGACCATGGTGCCGCCAGGCAGCAGCTGAGCCAGATCTCCGCTGGGCACTTGAGCCGCCGCGCTGAGCGCAGAACCCAAGAGAAGCAACAGGGTCGCAAGGGGCTTGTTCATCGGAAAACCTTTCAGCCTTCGTCGGTCTTGGGAGGTGCGTAGTAACGGTGCCCGCTGTTGGCGTTCAGAGTGTCGAAGGCGTAGGCCTCCTGGTCATCGATGAAGGCCTTCACTTGATTGATGGGGATGCTGAAGCTGAGCCCCTCCGCGCCCTGGGCCACGACCTTGAGCGAGTTCACGCCGATCACCTCGCCTGCCAGGTTGAACAGCGGGCCGCCGCTGTTGCCCGGGCTGAGGGCCGTGGTGGTCTGCACGTAGGTCTGCCCCCCGAGCAGGCGGGACTTCAGGGCCACGATGCCCTCGCTGAGGCTGCGTTCGAGCCCCATGGGATTGCCCACGGCGAACACCTTCTGCCCCTGGGTCAAGGTGCGCGAGTTGGCCAGCGGCACCGTGACGAACTCCTCTTCGGTCTCGGGCTCGATCTTGAGCAGGGCCAGGTCGAGCAGGGAGCTGCTGGCCACGATGCGGATGTTCTTGTACTCGTCCTTGCGCAGGCCGTCCGTCGATTGTCGGTAGACCACGACGGTGAGTTCGGTCGAGCCTTCGATGACATGATCGTTGGTGATCAGGTAGCCCTCGGCATGAATCACGAAACCCGAGCCCAGGCCCACGGGAGTGCGCACCAGCACCACCGCTTCGCCCACGGTCTTGATGTTGTCGTCGAGTGACTCTTCGTTTCTGGTATCGGCCTCGCGAAAGAGGCGCAGGCTGTCGGGTTTCGACCCGGAGTCGATGCGCTCGATCGCATCGTGAGGCACGGTCACCGTGTCGTAGCCCAGGTCGATCTCGAGTCCGGCCTCTGACTCCGTGTAGGCCAGCGCTTCAATGACGCATCCATTGCTGAGCACGATGCGGTCGGCGGCGTGGGCGCTGCCGAGGAGCAGGAGCGAGCAGAGCAGGGTCAGAGCTGATGGTCGTGGCACGGGCAGAGTCCTCACGGGGCGGAGCGGGTCGGGGGCGCATGGTACGGGTTCGGCGCTGACACATGCTCGGACGGAGCTTGCCTGCGATGTGCCGATCTGGCCAGTGTCGGGATGCTGGCGCTCACAGCCCGTCGTCGACGTCACCGGCCCCCGCAGGGTCTGCCTCGAAGCCCATGCCTATGTAGCCCAGGGCCTTCAGCGCCGCCTGCTGGGCCGGGTCGTCGACAGAGGCCTCTTCGCCATCGAAGAGGTCGAACCCTGCGTCAGCCTCTTCTCTGAGGCGGGAGAGCTGGCGGAAGCCGTCGGCGTCGCTGGTGGCCACGTTGATCCGTTCGTCGGGGTCTGTCCCCAGGTGGAAGAGCATGAACGGCATGCCAAAGTAGAAGCCCGTCTCCGTGGGCCAGATCAGCTTCTTCTCGGTGGAGAGCTGGCGCACCACGGTGGCTTCGTGACTGTGCGAGTAGATCACCTCGCGGTAGGCGCCCAGGTCGACGACCTCTTGCAGGGGCAAGCCGTCGAGGCTGCCGTCGTCCGGGAGCCCTGCAGCTCTCAGCAGCGTGGGCACGATGTCCACGTTCTCCACTGGCGTCTCGATGCGCTGTCCACCCTCGAGACCCGGCCCGGCGACGATGAGTGGCGTGAAGATCAGCTCCTCGAACATGTGATAGCTGTGATCGCGAAAGAAGATGTCGCGCAGAGTGGCCGACTCGGGGTCGCGCCCCGCCTGCTCCAGGTCCTGGTTCAGCACTCGCGTGTGCTGGCGCCGGTCCCACAGGCATTCGCCATGGTCGGCAGCCACCACAACCATCTGGGGACGGCCGCTGAGTCGCTCGAGCAGCCGACCGATGACCAGGTCGGTGGCCACGATCTCCCGGTCGTAGGCGTCGATGTCCTTCAGGATCGATTGGCGATCCCGGTTGAAGTGCTCACGGATCGGGCCCTGCTCTGGGATGGCAGCCACCCAGCGTTCGAGAGTGTCGTTGGCGATGATGGGCGTGCCTTCCAGCTTGATCTCAGCGGGAGGCGTGTAGGGCCAGTGGGGGTCGAGGAAGTGCAGGTAGAGAAAGCGGGGTCGGTCACCCGCCGGGTGCTCGTCGAGCCAGCTGGTCACCGCCGCTTCAAGATCGGGGGCGTCCCAGTTGCTGCCTCCCGTGTCTTCGCGAGTGATGAAGTGATCGAAGCCCCGGTCGTATTCGCCGGAACGCCCCACGGCGAAGTTGCCCACGAAGGCGGCGGTCTCGTAACCCCCGTCTCTCAGCCGCTCGGCCAGACTGGGCACCTGTGACGGCAGGCGTTGCGCGTTCACGAACATGTGTCGCCCGGTGAGCATGGACGCCATGGAGGGCAGGGTCCACGACGACTGGGCGGTCACGTCCTCGAAGACAACGCCTCGTGCGGCGAGGGCATCGAGGTGCGGCGAGGTGGGTCGCGCGTAGCCGTAGGTCGACAGGTGATCGGCACGGAGAGTGTCGATCACGATCAGGATGAGGTCGGGCGCCGTCTCTGCCGTGGGTTTTTCGAGTGGGTTGGCGTTCGCAGGCAGGCGGGTGCCGTCGGCAGCTTCAGGGGTGGGGCCAGGCGCGGTGTCCTCCGCCGCCGGACCGCAGCCCAGGATCAAACCCAGACCAAGCATCAGCGCCCTACCGCTCAGCCTGTTCATCGTGGGTCCTCCGGGGCGGACGGGTCGTTGGCCTCGCCCTGTGCCTCGACGGGAAGTTCGACCGGAGGTTCGGCGGGAGGTTCGACGGCCCCATCGGGTTCTGAGACCGTCTCGCCTTCAGTCGCTGGACCGTTCTCGGGCTGCCCCTGCTTGTTCTGTTGTTGCGCTCGGAAGGCGTCGATACGGCTTCGGAGCTCGCCGCTGCGCCAAGGCTGTTTTTCGATCAGCTTCTCCAGCAACTCCACCGCCTCGTCCCAGCGTCGATTCACGAGGAACACGTCGGAGACCATGCGCAAGACATTGGGGTCGTCAGGGTCCAAGGCCAGGGCGGCCTCGGCGTGGGCCAGGGCGCGACTCGGCTGGAGGACAGGCACCGTCTCACCATTCAGGAGAATGACGAGGTCGGAAGGAATCTCGTTGTTGATGGACATGTGCGCGATGCTGGCGTGCACGAGGGCCTCGTCGATACCGCAGCGCTCTGCTTCGAGCAGGTGTAGCATGGCGGGCTGCCATTGGCTCCAGGTATGGAAGATCAGCCCCGCATCGCGGTGGCTCTCGCCGTGATCGGGATGGACGGCCAGCTCAGACCTGAAGTGAGCCAAGGCCAGGCCCAGATCAGGAGTGACGTCCCCGAGCGACGGGTGATTGGCCACGATATAGGCCAGCTTGCCCAGGCCGTGGTGCGCTCCCACGATGTCCGGATTGAGTGAGAGGGCGATGTTGTAGTGGCGAGTCGACAAGGTGGCGAAGTCTTTCAGGTCGCCGCGCTTGGTGACGTGCACAAGGTCTGCGTAGCCCTGGGCCAAGAGCAGGTGGCGAGCGGCCGTGCGTTCTGGCAGCGCGCTGGCCTGATCGAAGGACTCGAACGCCGTGTGCAGCTGCTCCAGGCGCATGGCCATGATCGGGTCGTCGTCGGCGTCACCAGATCCCAGCGCGTCGAGCAGCATCTTGCGGTACTGATCGGCCTTCTCGAAGTCACCGATCTTGGCCAGCTTGAGCATGATCCCGGTGTACTTGTTCTTCTCGCCGAAGGGGTCAGCGTCGGACCAGGTCCAGGTGGCGAGGCCAGCGAAGACCAGCGCGGCGCACAGCACGGCCACCCGGCGTCTTGCCGCCAGGGCGGTGAGAAACCAGTCGATGGTCAGGCCTGCGAAGACCGCCATCAGGGGCAGCACCTGCAGTCGAAAACGGGCCAGGATGTACAGCGCGATGACCGACCCGGCCACGGCCCCGAACATCAGGTAGGGCACGGCCAGCTTGCGTCGTCGGGGGATGCCCAGGAGCAGGCCCAGCAGGGCCGCGGGGGCCAGGAAGGCGAGGGAAACGAATCCCAGCCGCAAGGTGGTCAGGTGACTGCGATGCAGATAGAAGTCGACGTTGTTCGGTACTTCGTGGCTGTTGAAGAACGCCTCGGTTTTGTTCCAGAGCAGCTCGACGTAGCCCCAGGGTTCGACGCGATGGGTAGCCACCGTGTAGGCCATGGCCTTCGCCAGCGAGAAGTTGCTGTCCTGCAGGATGCGTCGCATGGCCGCCGTGGGCGGATGCCAACCCACGCCGGTTTGCCCTTGCGCATTGCCGGCCACGAAGACCTCGGGCCCTCGGGTACTCAGCCGGAACGGAGACGACCCCACCGCCACGTTGCGAGCGAAGGCGGGGGAGGTGATCAGCAGCCAGCCCAGCAAGATCACCGCGCAGGTCTGGAGCAGTTGCACGGGGCGCCGTCTGCGCCACAGGACCACTCCCACCAGGGTCAACAACAAGATGGGCAAGCCCGTCTCTTTGGCCAGGGTGAACAGGCCCAGGCTGGCACCTGCGAGACACCACGAGGACAGCTTGTCCCGCTCGACCGCATGAATCAGGGCCAGGGTGCTCAGGGCCACGAAGAAGGCCATGGGGCCATCGCGGAGGATGAAGGCGTCGTAGAAGAAGTACGGCCCACAGAAGGCCAGCAGCAGCCCTGCGAAGAGGCCCGCTCGGGCAGAGACCGTGCGCTGACCGATGAGCACGGTGAGCCAGCAGGCGAGGGCCCCGAGCAGCGCTTGAAAGAGGCCCACGTGCAGGTGCTCGTCCCCGGCGAAGCGATAGACCGCGGCGATCAGGTAGGGATACAGGGGCGTCTGGTGAAACGTCTTGCCGCCGCCGTACCACTCAAGCCAGCGGCCTTCTGGCGCCACGTCTGCCGTCCAGTGGTGAAAGGCGTGGGGTTGTTCGCGGCAGAGCAGATCGCCGTCGGCGATGATCCGTGCCCACCGGGCGAAGACGTAGTTGTCTGTCTGGTCCAGGCGACTCACATCCAGGCCCAGAACGTCGGCGTCCTCGACGACGTACGCGACGCGAATGGCCAGAGCCAGCACGAAGACCACGGCGCCGAGCCAGCGATGGGAACGCATCACGGCAGGGTCTCCAGGCGGCGACGCAAGCTCAGGTTGGACGGGGCCTGTGCGACGGCCTCGGTGAGCAAGGCGCGCACGATCTCGAGAGCGTCATCGGCGCCGGTGAGCAGGGTCGCCCGGGCCTCCATGCCGGCCAGATCAGCGGCCAGTCGTCCCTGGTCTTCAGGCACCTCGTCCCGCGCCCTGGCGAACAGGCCGGCCGACTCGGAGTAGCGCCCTCGGAGCAACTCGATGATGGCCACCTCGCGCCAGGCGTGGGGGTCGTCCATGCGGTCGAGGCCGTTGGATACCGCCTGCTCGTACATGCGGTCCAGGCTGACCGGGTTCGATTCGAAGACGTACTCGCTCAACGCGCGCATGGCCAGGGCCGCCTCGCCGTGTCGCCCCAGCCCCTCGAACGCTTCGACCTTCGACCAGCGGGCCAGCAGGTTGTCCGGGTCAGCCAGCAGCTGCAGCTCCGCCTCGCGCAACAAGGCGTCCATCTGCCCTGCCTCGGAGAAGAGCGCCGCCCTGAACAGTGACCAGCTCGTGCGATGAGAGAAGAACTGCTCCAGTGACCAGGCAGCGGTCACCACGCCATCGGGTGACTGGCCTTGCCCTCGCCAGGCGCGGGCCATGGAGCGGGCCAGGCGAGCGGGCTGGGAGGAGTCGAGGGTGGTGGCCAGGCTTGTCAGTGGGAACGGCTTGGCGCCCAGGTGCACCAGCGCCTCTTCGTAGGCGTCGAGGGCGTCGTCGAACTGCTCCGCTGCCAGGTAGAGATCGCCCACGGCTTCCCAGCGATGGGCCCGTTCGATGAGGTCGTCGCGAAACAGCAGCGTGCGTTGAAGCAGCTCCGCGGCCGCCCCCGGGTTGTGTGCCTCGACGTCGATCTCGGACAGCACTTTGAGCAGGCGGTCAAAGACCCACGGCTGGTCGAGGATGTCCACCAGCTGGGCCAGGTCGGTGTCTCGTCTGGAGACCTCGTGTGGTTGTTCGCTGACCAGACCCAGCCGCTGCTGTGCACGAAGGATGTCGGCCTGGTAGCCGCTGTTGCCGGTGCTGGCCAGGGCCTCTTCGAAGCAACGCAAGGCCCGGCCCGGGTCGTCCAGATCCATGAACAGGCGGCCCCGCTCGTGGAGCACGGTATGGGGCTCGACCACGGGGACCTGCGCCTCGAAGTAGTCGAGCAGCCAGAGCGCCCGCTCGTCGGCGCCAGCCCTGCGAAAGGCCATGTACGTATCCAGCCAGTTCTTGCGCCCGATCGGCTCACCGGCCTCGTGGGCCTGGATGCGTCTGCTCAGCAGGATCTCCACCGACTCGAGCAGGTTGATGGCCGCTTGAGGCGCCTGCCCGCCCATGGTGATCCAGCGGTTGCCCGTGCCCCCGTCCCGGGTCCACTGGAGCGCATCGATGACCCCCACGTCGAGGGACAGGGCCTGGATCAGCTGCTCCTGGGCCTCGGCACGGCGGCCGGAGCGACAGAGGGCGAAGATGGTGTCGGCCCGGTCGCGGTTCTGGTGGATGCTGCCATGGGCGTCGTCGAGAGACCGGGTCAGAGCCTCGGCCGCTTCAGGAAACATCATCGCCCGCAGGTACAGGTGTCCGAGCAGGGCGCTGGCGGCCCCGTAGTGTGGTGCCCGGGCGGACATGGCCAGCAGCAGCTCGTGTGCTGCCGGAAAGCCGTCTGCGCTCGACTCGTACCAGCGGGCCAGCAGCTCGTAGGCGTGTTCGAGGTTCGGGTCGAGCGCGAGGGCACGCTCGGCAGAGGCGATGGCCGTGGTCATGGAGGAGTGTCCCCCCTGTGCAGGGGACGACTGCAGGGCCGCAAGACGGGCGCGCTCGAGGTGCCCCCGCGCGGCCACACCGTTGAGCCCCAGGGGCACGAGCACCACGGCGATGGCAGCCAACCAGAGCAGCCCGTAGCCCAGACGAATGGGGGCCCTCGCGGTGCGCGATCCCATGGCCAGCACGAGCCCCGTGAACAAGAAGAGCGGCTCGGGCACCACCGTGTCCAGGGCGAGCCCTACGTCGAGTTGGTTGGCCAGGAGCAAGGCCACCACCGCGGCCAGCAGGGCGTCCCCGAGGCGAGGGGGCAAGGTCGTCTCGTCAGGGCGTGCAGGCCGGTGCCAAAGCGCCTTGCAGAGCAGCAGCACCCAGACCAGGAACAGCACCATGGCCGCGATGCCTGCGGACTGGGCGACGTAGAGCACCACGTTGTGCGGGTGGGGCGACGTGGGTTCGTTGAAGAAGCGGCTGCCCGGCTGAAAGCGATACTCCGAGACGAACGTGTGGGGACCGGCGCCGAGCCAGGGCCGTGCTCGCACCACCGCGATGGCATTGCGCCAGGCGTCCAGGCGGTAGTCGAGGGACTTCTCGAAGCGATCGATACTGGACGCGGAGAGCTTCTGTCCCTGTTCTGTGGTCGCTGCCCAGAGAACGGCCAGGGCGCCCAGGAGCAGCAAGGTAGCGGCGCTGCTGAACACCAGCCGTCCGTGGCGGGCGACCGCCCGTCGCAGCAGGGGCAGAGCGACCATGCCCAACACACCGACGACGAGCAGGGCCTTGCCGGAGCGGGAGTCGGTGTCCCAGGTGGCCACAGCCAGGAGCAGGGCGGAGCCGAGCAGCAGCCTCCTGTGCTTCGCGCTGCTCAGTGCCAGGCCCAGGGCCATGACGGTCTGAAAGGCGAAGAAAGGTGCGAGGAAGTTGGGGTGCTGGCGAAAGAGCGTGAGTCGCGTGTTGAACGCGGGTACCACGTCGATGTTCAGGGCCAGGAAGATCTTGAGGACCAGGCCACAGCCCGCGATGGCGACGGCCGCCGCCAGGGGGGCGCAGAGCAGTCGGCGTACGTCGGCGGCGTCACGGGGGCGGCAAGCCAGAGCCAGCATGATCAGGGCCACCGCCAGGGTCCAGGTCAGGGAGGGCACGGCGTGGAAGCTGTTGAGCCCGAAGAGGGTCGCCAGGGAGAGCAGCCCGACCACGGCGAGGGCCGCGACCAGCAGGGGCTTGAGCGACAGGCGCCCCGGGCCCCTGGCCAGCTGTTCGAGCAGGGCCAGGGCGGCCAGGCAGAGGGCGGTGGGGCCGTCGAGCAGGAGCAGAGCCCCGCTCAGCGGCAGGGCGGCCACGGCCAGCCAGAGAAAAGGCTCGGTCTGCTGGCTCCGTCGCCGGCGCAGAATCAGCGGGGTGAGCCCGGCGAGCAGGGGATAGACAAGGCCCAGCACCGGGGGCACCTGCTGGCGCATGGCGGTGACCGTGTTGTCCACCGGGACGTGGGCCAGAGCGAGGGTGCAGAGAGCCGCCACCACAAGACACAGGCCGTGGCCCGCCAGGTCGAGGGCAGGCCCGGACGTCTCACCACGATCTGCTGCGGGCACGTCGGGACCATCAGGGCTGCGTTGAACACCACCGTCGGTGCTCAGCGGGGTGTCACCCCGCCTCCGCGCCGAAGGCGGCGATTCGCCTT
>Ga0114932_10002991_pt1 | contig 17112 bp, 13 predicted proteins | sample 2SBtaG_2_FD_87286 | JGI IMG/M metagenome (GOLD analysis project Ga0114932, IMG submission 87286) | Deep subsurface microbial communities from Kolumbo volcano to uncover new lineages of life (NeLLi) - 2SBTROV12_ACTIVE470 metaG | ecosystem: Environmental > Aquatic > Marine > Volcanic ... | reverse complement strand
GTGGTCCAGCCGGTGTAGTGCACGGTGACGGTGTCGGTGGCTGCGGGCTTGTCGCCGCCGTCGCCGCTGGCGAGGACCTTGTAGGCCAGGCCGCTCTCGGTCGTGCTCGCATCGCTGGGCGCCGCAGCGACGTCGGAGGGGGCCGCCGACCAGTCGGTGGGCTGGGCTTCGACCGTCTCGGTCGCCGCCTCGGTGGCGTCGTCGGCTTCGTCGGCCGTGGGGTCGCAGGCGGTGAGCGACAGGAGCAGGGAGATGAGCATGCTTCCTCGGGAGCTTGGGGACCCCAGGGGCTAACCGGTAAGCTGACGCCGATGGCACTGCTGTACTGCCTGGCCCTCGCGGGCGTCGACCCTGCACGCCCCGTGGGCACCGGTGTGGGTGCTCCGTCCGGCCCCACCGCGGTCGCCGAGCGCGCCATGACCTCGCTGGACTTCGTGTCGGGCGAGGGGATCAGCCAGGTGCTGGTCGGCGTGTCGGCCGGGGAGCACTGGAGCCTGCAGACCGAGGGCTCGACGCTCGCGCTGGTCCTGCCCGGGGTCTCGGTGCCGCAGAGCCTGGCGCGTGATCTGCCCACCCACGACTTCGGCAGTGTGGTGCTCGGCGTGCAGGCGCGTGAGGTCGGTGACGGCGCCCGGGTGTCGATCCAGCTGGCTGACGCCGCCACGCCCACCGTGGACCGCGACGGCGATCGGATCGTGCTGACCTTCACGGAGGCCGCCAGCGCAGCGGGTCCAGCGGCAACGGTGTCTACCGTCGGGGTCGTCGCCGTGCCGGTGCAGGGTGCCTACACCTCCGAGTTCCTGGTGGACGAGCAGGGCCAGCTCTCGGCGCCGGGCGTGAGCCTCGGCACGGTGGCGGACGGGACCCTTGTGGTGGGCGGTTTCTACGACGGCGGGCTCGCGGATCTCTCGGCGGGCGCCGGTGCCGGGCTGGGCCTCGGCGGGAGCTGGTCGAGCGGCAGCAGCTTCGGTGGTGGCTCCACGGCCGCGCCGATCAGCCTCGACCTGGTCGACGCCGACATCCACCAGGTCCTCCGGCTGATCGCGGAGGTCTCGGGTCTGAACGTGGTGGCCAGCGACGAGGTCTCGGGCTCCGTCACCGTTCGGCTCGAGGACGTCCCGTGGGACCTCGCCCTCCAGGCGATCCTCACGAGCAAGGGACTGGCCGCCACCGTGAACGGCGGCATCCTGCAGGTAGGGCCGCAGCTGCCGTGATCGCACGGGATAGGCTCCCACATGCCCACCCGCCGCGAGCTGATGAAGGTCGGAGCCGTCGGCGCTGGCGTGCTCGCGCTCGGCGGCGTGGGGCTGGGGCTGCGCGGCACGGTGGTCGTCGCGCCGCCGCAGCCGCTCCAGGCGCTCTCGCCCAAGGCCTACAGCGTGCTCTTCGCGGTGGCCGAGCGCATCTGCTGCTACGAAGGCCTGCCGAAGGCCTCGGAGCTCGGCGTGGCCATCGGGGTCGACGTGCTGCTGGCCTCGGCGCATCCGGGCATCGCTGCGGAGCTGAGCCAGGGCTTGATGGTGCTCGAGAGCGCGCTGACGGGTCTGTTGCTCGACGCACGGGCCACCCCGTTCTCGGCCTTGCCGCACGAGGATCAGGACGCCGTGCTGGAGACCTGGCGGCTCTCGAAGCTGCCGGTGAAGCGCACGGTCTACAAGGCCATCCACGGCCTGGTCGTTGCTGGGTACTGGTCGGACCCGACCGTCTTTGTCGGCTGCGGCTACCCGGGGCCACCCGACTACGGCAACGTCGGCCTGGCTGGACAGCTGTGGTCGCCCGAGGGGGAGGAGTGAGCGGCGCGGTCTTCGTTGGCAGCGGGCTCGCGAACGACCTCACCGTGTCCTGCGACGTGTGCATCATCGGCTCGGGGGCTGGCGGTTCGGTGCTGGCGGCCGGCCTGGCGGAGCGGGGGCTCGATGTCGTGGTGCTGGAGGAGGGCGGCTACCACACCCGCGCCGAGTTCACGCTGCAGGAGCGCGACGCCTTTCCGATGCTCTACCAGGATCGGGGCACCCGCGGCACGGCGGACCTCGCGATCACGATCCTGCAGGGTCGATCGGTGGGCGGCGGCACCACCATCAACTGGACCACGTGCTTCCGTACCCCCGATCGCATCTTGCACCACTGGCGGGATGTGCACGGCCTGGACCACCTCACCCGGGCGGCCCTCGACCCTCACTTCGAGGCGGTCGAGCAGCGCCTCGGGATCGCCGAGTGGCCCGCGAACAACGCGAACAACAGCAAGCTCGAAGAAGGCTGCGCCGCGCTCGGCTGGGAGCACAGCCAGCTGCGCCGCAACGTGAGGGGCTGCGCGAACAGTGGCTACTGCGGCGTGGGCTGCCCCGTGGACGGCAAGCAAGCGATGCACCTGACGTACCTGCCCGACGCCCTCGACGCCGGCGCGCGGCTCTTCGCCGACACGCGGGTGGACCGACTCGAGGTGGCGGGAGGGCGCGTCGTGGCGGTGCACGCCAGCGTGCTCGACCGCGCGTCGGGTCGGCCTTCCGGGGTCGCGGTGACCGTCCGGCCGAAGGTCACGGTGTCGTCGGCCGGCGCCATCAACGGTCCGGCGCTCCTGCTGCGAAGTGGCCTGGACGACGGCCTGGTGGGGCGCCGCACGTTCCTGCACCCGGTCGTGGGCGTGGGTGGTCGCTACGCCGAGCCGGTGCATCCCTACTACGGCGCCCCCCAGTCCGTGGGGAGCCACCACTTCATCGACCGTGGCGACAAGATGGGCTTCTTCCTCGAGTGCCCGCCGCTGCAGCCGATGCTCGCGTCGACCGTCTTCAACGGCTTCGGTCTCGAGCACCAGGAGTTCATGGCCGACCTGCCGCACCTCGGCGCCATCATCGCCCTGCAGGTAGATGGCCTGTTGGCGGGTGACGAAGGCGGGACCGTGTCGCTGCGGAGGGATGGCCGGATCCGGGTGGACTACCCGGTGGAGCCTGCCCTGGTGGAAGCGATGCGCGCCTCCACCGTGGCGATGGCCCGGATCGTGCTGGCCGCAGGTGCGGAAGAGGTGGCGAGCATGCACGTCGAGCCGGTCCGGCTCCGCGACGCAGCGGGCCTGGCGCGGCTCGAGGCTGCGCCCTACGGCGCCTTGGAGCACGCGATCTTCTCGGCCCACCAGATGGGTGGGTGCATGATGGGGAACGATCCGGCCGCGAGCGTGGTGGGGCCCGACTTCCAGCACCACCGCGTCGCCGGGCTGTATGTGGTGGACGGCTCCGTCCTCCCCACGGCGCTGGGCGTGAACCCGAGCCAGACGATCTACGGGCTGGCGCACTTCGCGTGTGACGAGGTCGCGGGCGCCGTTTAAGTGGGCCCCACTCAAGAGGGCGACATGGACAAGGGCACCCGGGTCAAGATCGTGAAGGGGCGCAGCGGCGTCGGCACGTTGGGCGAGATCTTCTGGAAGGGGGCCAACAAGTACGGCCCCGGCGAGCGCTTCGGCGTGCGCGGTGACGATGGCCAGACCTATTGGATCGACGCGGATCACGTGGAGGCTTCCAGCGAGGCCGCGCCGGAACCGGAAGCGGGCGAGCTGTTCCAGAAGGGCGACCGCGTGGCGTTCAAGGTCGGCGACCGCGAAGGCGAGGGCGAGGTCTTCTGGCTCGGCGACAGCAAGCGCGGCGGGCAACGCCTGGGTGTGCGTCCGGTCGACGACGACGACGCGGTGTGGCTCGACGCGAAGCAGGCCACGCGCATCGAGGCGCCGTTGGACGGCGGTCCAGACCTCGACTCCGCCCCCCCGATGGCCGATGGTCCCCCGCCGATCGACGACGAGACGCTCCAGGCCTGGGCCAGCGTCGGGGAGGAAGCCGAGGACGCTCCGGAGAGCTGGTAGGCCCCGGGCCCTCGGTTCCGCTGTAGTCTGGAGGCGTGTTCCTGCTCGCCTGCTCGACCCCGGTCCCCGTCGACACATCGGCCGTGGTCGCGCCGCTGGACTCCTCGTCGGAGGTCGCCGACAGTGCCGTGTCGGACACGGGTGACGGCTGCGTGGATGCGCGCGATCTGAGCTGGGAGAGCTTCGGCCATGGCTTCTTCCGGACCTGGTGCACGAGCTGCCACGGCGAAGCCGCGGCGGATCGCAACGGCGCACCGCCGGGGGTGGACTTCGACACCGAGGCGCAGGTCGAGACCTGGGTGGCGGCCATCCGACGCACCGTGATCGACGACGCCACGATGCCCAAGGGGGGCGGCGTCTACGACGAGGATCTGGCCTTGCTCGACGAGTACCTGCGCTGTGGACTCGGAGGTGGCGAGGAGGCTGGTGGGTCGCCGAGCTCGCCCAAGGCGGCGCTGACGGCGGACGAGGTCGGAGCCACGATCGACACCTTGTTCGCCCTGGGGCTGCCCGACGCCACCACGGTGGTCGAGACCTACATGAGCATGTTCCGCGGGCGCGACAGCAGCTGCCCAGGCAACGACGGCTACAGCCTCCCGGGCAACTTCCGCGGCTGCCAGACAGCCGGGGGATGGATCTACGCGGGCGTCGCGGGCCTGGACTACCTGGGCAGTGGGAGCGAGCTGAGCTTCGACCTGTGGGCCGACTGCTGGATCTCCGATGACGACGGCGCGATGTGGATCGGCGCCGGCGACGTGGAGTACAACGGGACCTGGGCCGACGGCGAGGCCACCTGGGAGACCGAGCTGGCAGGCACCTTCGGCTACGAGGCGTCCAGCACGGCCTGGATCGCCGAGGTGCCCTCGATGGTGTTCTCCAGCGCCGGCCGCTACGGCGATGGCTGGGAGATGTCCTGGTCGGGCTCCTTCTCCTCCGACAACGAGGCCGTCTACCTCGATCAGGTCTCCTGGACCTCCACCTGTCCGGCCGGTGAGGGTCGGGTGCTGCTGCGCGGCGAGGACGCCTATTGGTACGTCGTCGACCTCGACGCCTGCACCGGGTGCGGCAGCGTGAGCTTCGAGGGCTCCCAGCTCGGGACGACGTGCGTGGAGCTCGCTGCGGCAGGAGCAGACCTGTTGGCTCGGAGCCTGCCCGGGGACGAGCCGTGATCTGGCTCCTGGCCTGTTCGACCCAGGCTCCGTGCATGGCCGGGTACGGTCGCGCGTCGGACGGTGCCTGTGTCGCGCTCGCGGCCGACGAGCCGCCCGGCGACACGTCTGGGATGGTGGAGACGGCGTCTCCGAACGACACCGACGCTCCGGTGGTGCTCACGCCGCTGTCGGCACCGCGGCTGCTGCGCAGGATCAGCCTGGACCTGCGCGGTGTGCTGCCCGAGCTCGCCGAGCTCGACGCTGTCGAGGCCGACCCCAGCCTGGTCGACACCTACCGGGAGCAGTACCTCTACGACGCACGCTTCTCCGAGCGCTTCGTGCAGCTCCTGGAGGAGCGCTTCCACACCACGGTGGACGAGTACCTGGTCTTCTACGAGGAGTACCGCCTCGACGACACCGACGAGTACCGGTGGGAGCGCAGCATCGGGGAGGAGCCGCTGCGCCTGATGGCGTGGATCGCCGACAACGACCTGCCGTGGACCGACATCGTGACCGTCGACTACACCCTGGCCGACGACATGCTCGCGTCGATCTGGCCGATCGAACGGGAGGACGGGGAGGGCTGGCAGGTCGCGCGCTACACCGACGGTCGCCCTGGTGCGGGCATCCTCGCGACCAACGGCCTGTGGTTCCGGTACTACACCACCGTGGCGAACAAGAACCGCGCTCGGGCGGCCGCCCTGTCGCGTTTGATGCTCTGCGAGGACTACCTCAACCGTCCGGTCAGCTTCGCCAGCGCGCCCTCGCTGGCCGACGAGGGTGCGACCGAAGAAGCGCTCAAGACCGACCCCTACTGCCTGGGTTGCCACAGCTCGCTGGACCCCCTCGCGGCCACCCTCTTCGGGTTCTGGACCGCGAACGAGTACAACCGCCACGAGCTCGACAGCTACCACCCGGAGCGCGAGCTGCTGGGCGAGGAGCTCATGGACGTGGAGATGTCCTGGTACGGCGAGCCTCTGGCCGGGCTGCAGGAGCTGGGTGCGGCGGTGGCCAGCGACGAGCGCTTCGCATGGTGCACCGCGGAGACCTGGGCAGAGTTGTTGTGGCGGCGGACGGTCGACAACGACGACTGGAGCACGATCGACGGCTTCCGGCAGGACTACCTCGCCGACGGGACCGTGCGCGCCGTGCTCCGGGCCGTCACCGACAGCGAGGAGTACCGCGCGGCCGGGGATGGCGAGGTGGGGCGGGTGATCGGGCGGCGGCAGATCACGCCGGCGTTGATGAGCTCCAGCCTGGGCGAGCTGTCGGGCCTGGCCTGGACCTGGGACGGCTACGACCAGATGGACAACGACAGCTGGGGCTACCGCCAGCTGGGCGGGGGCGTGGACGGCGTGAGCGTGACCACCGTCCAGTCCACACCGAGCCTGACGTGGTTGCTGGTCGTGCGGCGCTGGGGCTTCGCGGTCGGGCAGACCATGGCGCCTGACCTGAGTGGTGAGGAGGTCCGCACGAAGCTCGCCGAGCTCGCCTGGCGCCTCCATGCGGTCCGCATCGACGACGAGGAGCTTGACCGGTTGGTGGGCCTCTTCGAGGCGGTCGAGGCCGCGTCGGACGAGGCCACCGCCTGGGGGACGGCCATCACCGTGCTGGTCCGGGACCCCGAGTTCGTGAGCTATTGATGCGACGCGGTGTGTCACGACGGGGCGTGTTGGTCGGGGGGCTCGGAACGAGTCTGCTGGGCCAGCTCGCGCTCGCGGGGGAGACGAGGCGCCACAACTTCCTGTTCGTGTTCGCGGCGGGCGGCTGGGACCCCACCTACTGCTTCGCATCGAAGGCGGGCGTGAGTGGCATCGACACCCAGAGCGGTGCCGGTGTGTCGTCGAGCGGGGAGCTCTCGTGGGTGTCGCACGACGACCGCCCGTCGGTCGACGACTTCTTCGCCACCTGGGGCGACCGCTGCGCCATCGTCAACGGCATGGAGGTGCGCTCGATCACCCACGAGCGCTGCCGGCGGCTCCTGCTCACGGGGCGCGTGGACAGCGGCGCCGACGACTGGGGCGCCACGCTGGCCCACGGCAGCGACACCTTGCTCCCGTACCTGGTGGCGTCCGGGCCGGCCTTCACGTCTCAGTACACCGCGTCCGTGGTGCGGCTGGGCCCGGCCGGGCAGCTCGTGGAGCTGCTCGACGGTTCGTGTTTCTCGCGCTCCGACGCCGGCCTGGTGGCGCCTGGGGCCACGGTCCAGGAGCTGGAAGGCGCCTTCGCAGCCGCTCGCGTGGAGCGCTTTGCTGCGACGGCAGGCGCCGGCTTCGAGCGCCGCTGGGCGGAGGGGTACCAGCAGGCCATCGAGCAGCTGGACACGGTGACCACCCGCGCCGACGACCTGGACCTGGAGATCCAGACCGGCGGCTACGTCACCCTGCACGCACGCATCAAGCCGGCCTTGACGTGCTTCGAGGAGGGCCTGTCGCGCTGCGCGATGGTGCAGCACGATGGCCTGTGGGACGTGGGCTGGGACACCCACTCCGGCATCGACGCCCAGAGCGAGCACTTCGAGGACCTGTTCCAGAACCTCGGCGACCTGCTCGACGACCTGGACACCCGCTTCGTCGACGGCGCGTCGCTCCTGGATCAGACCACGGTGGTCGTGGTCTCCGAGATGGGGCGCACGCCTGGCATCAACGGCACGGGCGGCAAGGACCACTGGACGTACACGTCGGCGATGTTGGTGGGGGCCGGCGTGGCCGGGGGGAGGGTGGTCGGCGCCTTCGACGACGACCTGCTCGGCGAGGGCGTGGACCTCGCAAGCGGTGAGACCAGCGACAAGGGCCGTGCGTTGACCAGCGGGGTGTTGGGCGCGACCTTGTTGGCGATGGGGGACCGTGATCCGGGAGACACGGACCCGCTCACGGCGATCATGGCCTAGTCGTAGGTCTCGTTGCAGCTCGCGATGCAAGTCTCGAAGGGCTGGTCGCAGTCGGCGCCGGTGAAGGTGGCCCCTTCGCTGCAGTCCGAGTAGCTCTGCTCACAGCGCACGTAGCACGCCTCGAGGTCGGGGTTCTCGGGTTCGCAGGACAGGATGAGCCAGAGCAACATGGCCCAGATGTAGCATGCGCAGGTGGCACGACGCATCGCGATCCTCGGTGGCGGCATGGGCGCCCTGGCCGCGGCCTGGGAGCTCACCGAGGCGCGGAGGGATCTGCAGATCACCGTCTACCAGCTGGGCTGGCGGCTGGGCGGGAAGGGCGCCGCGTCCCGCAACATGGACCACTCGGCGCGCATCGAGGAGCACGGGCTCCACCTGTTGCTCGGCTACTACCACAACAGCTTCACGGTCATCCGGGGCGCCTACGACGAGCTGGACCGGCCGGCGGGGGCGCTGCTGCGCACCTGGAGGGACGCCTTCGAGCCGCAGCTCCACACCACGGTGATGGAGCGGGTGGACGGCCGCTGGAAGCCCTGGCACCTCCGCTTTCCCTACAAGCCCGGGGCGCCGGGCGATCAGGACGGTCTGTCCGGTCCATGGGACCTGGTGTCCGAGCTGTTGCCCTGGATCGTGCACCAGGTGGAGCAGTCGCCGTTCACCCCGGTGGGGGTAGGCGGGACCAAGCTCTCCGAGCGCATCCTGAAGGTGGGGGAGCGCGTGCTCCGCGCGCTGATCGACGACAAGAAGGGGGGCGACTCGAGCCGCTCGGTGCGCAACATCCGGCGCCTGCGGGACTTCGCGTTGCGTCTGTTGGCCGGGTCCACGGCCACCCAGGACGGGGCGCGCCGGCTCTCGATCGTGTTCGACCTCTCGCTCACCGCCTTGGCGGGGATGATCGACGCTGGCGTGCTCGACCGAGGCTTCGACCACCTCGACGACCGCGACCTGCGGGCATTCTTGCGTCGGCAGGGACTCGGCGAAGCCGCCTCGAGCTCGGCGCTGTTGCGCAGCGTCTACGACATCGCGTTCGCGTACGAGGACGGCGATCCGGAACGTCCCAGGCTGGCCGCGGGTGCGGGCCTGCGCGGGCTGTTGCTGATGTTCTACGGGTACCGCGGTGGCTTCTACTGGAAGATGAACGCCGGCATGGGCGAGACCGTGTTCGCGCCGATCTACCAGGCGCTCGTGAAGCGCGGTGTGCGCTTCCGCTTCTTCCACCGGGTGGACGAGCTCGTGCCCGACGAGCGGGGCATCGGTGCGGTGAAGATGACCCGGCAGGCGCGCTTCCGCGGGTACCGTCCGCTGGTGCGGGTGAAGGGGCTGCCCTGCTGGCCGGCGGAGCCCGACTGGACGCAAGCGGGTGACGACCTGCGCGGCCGGGACCTGGAGGCCCCGGGTGAGGACGGGGTCGGCGCGCGGCAGGTCTTGCGCCGCGGACGGGACTTCGATGAGGTGGTGCTCGGCATTCCGGTGGGAGCGCTCGGGGTCCTGACGCGGCGGCTCGCGGAGCGCTCCGAGCCTTGGGCGACGATGCTCGGCACCCTGCGCACCGTGCCTACGCGGTCGGCCCAGCTCTGGCTCTCGGAGCCTCTCTCCGACCTCGGCTGGGACGTCCAGGGCACCGTCGTGGGGGGCTTTGCGGAGCCGTGGGACTCCTGGGCCGACTTCAGCCACCTCCTCGAGCGGGAGGACTGGCGGGGTCGCCGACCGCGCAGCTGCCTCTACCTCACCGCGTCCATGGAGGACGTGGGCCCGGTGAGCGCAGCGGGCGAGGCCCGGCTCGTGCGGCGCCTGCGGGCCGACACGAACGCCTGGCTCGACCGGGACGTGCGCCACGTCTGGCCAGGGGCGGTGTCCCGTCGCGGGTTTCGAGACGAGCTCTACGTGGCGTCCACCAGGCACGCGTCCCGGCTTCGTGGCCAGTACGTGCGGGTCAACACGCGGCCGAGTGATCGCTACGTGCAGGGCCATCCTGGGACGACCAGCGCGCGGCTGCCGGCCGACGCGCCGGACTTCGACAACCTCTTCCTGGCGGGCGACTGGGTGAAGACCGGTCTCGACCTGGGCTGCCTCGAGTGCGCAGCCATGGCCGGACGACAGGCAGCACGGGCGATCCTCACGCGCTGATCACCCCACGGTGCCCCAGTGTGGCGGGACCTGTTCCTCGGTGCTCGCCTCCTTGCCCGGCGTGTGCGCGATCTGTGCCCGTACCTCCTTGAGCTCGCCCTCCAGCTGATCGATGCGCGTGGCCTGTGCCTGCAGCACCTCGTCGAGCTGCCGGATGAGGTCCTCCTGGAAGGCGAAGCGGATCTCCAGATCCTCGAGGCGCTTGTCCATCTCGTCTCCTCAGCCAAGCCGTGCAAGGGCGGCCAGGTGCCAGCTGCATCCGAGCTCGCGGTACAGACGGCTGGCCTCGGCCAGCAGCTCGTCCCTTCGCTCGGGATCGGGTGTATTCCGCCCCAGGGCGTCGAGCGCGAGCGCCCGATCGTAGGGTTCCCCCAGCCGACGCGCCTCGGACAGGCCCGTCTCCCACGAGCCGATGGCGCGGTCGCGGCGTCCCTCGAGCATCAGCGCCTCGCCTTCGTACACCTTGAAGCGCGGCAAGCCGATCGGGAACACGCGGGAGAAGGCTGCGAAGTGATCCAGGGCCTTGCGGGTGGCTGCGCGCAGTTGGCTCGCGTCCTCGCCCGCGCGCTCGGCGGCGCGCCAGAGGCCGAGCCACGCCTCGGTGACGCCCGCGGTGCCGGCGTGCAGGGCGAAGAGCCGCGGAACGACCCCTTGGAGGCTCTCGGTGGCCGAGACCGCCGCCTCGAGGGCGCGCGCCCGCTGGCCAGCGCGCAACAGCGCCAGGGCCAGCAGCCCACGGGTGTTGATCGCCGAGGGGGCGTCAGCCGCCTCCTGCAAGGCGAGCGCGTCCTCCAGGTGGAGCACGGCTTCGTCGAAGCGGCCCAGGTACAGGAGGGCCTGGGCCAGGGTGTTCAGCGCCCACACCTCGTGCTGACCATTGTTCCGCTGGCGGGCGCCGGCCAGCAGCTCGTCACAGGCATTGGCGGCTTCCTTGATGCGCCCGACGCCCAGGAGCCAGCTGGCCTGGAGCACCCGCACGACCTCGAGCTCCTGGGGGTCACCGAGCTCGTCAGCGAGCGCCCGGGTGGTGGTGAGCGTCTGTCCGGCGGCGTCCCACCGGCCGTGCCCGATCCGCCAGGTGGCCTCGGCCACGCCCACGAAGACCTCCGCCGCGCCGTCCGCGCCCGCCAGCGCCCGAGCACGCTCGAACCACCGCGACGAGAGCAGGCGAAGTCGACCGAAGGCGGCCACCATGCCCAACAGCGCGTAGCTCCGAGCGACGGGCACGGAGCTGCCGGACCGCTCCGCGAGATCGACCGCCTGCAAGGACGCCGCCAGGAGCGCATCTGGATCGGTGCCGAACAGCAGCCCCTGCGCCAGGCGCTCGGCTGAGAGCGCGCCTTGCACCAGCTCCTCGCGCACGCGGCCTTGTCCGAGCCGCACGCCCAGCGCACCCAGGACGGCGCGAAGGGCTGGACCGAGGAGCGCCAGTCCACTTCGCAATCGTTCGTCCAGGGCCGCCAGTGCCTGGCGCGCGTGCAGGTCGGAGACGGCCAGTTCCCCCAGTCCGAAGTGTGCGTCGGCGCGCAGGCGGGCGAGCGTGGCCCGGTCGATGGCGGTGCTGGGTGGATGGACCTCCTGGGCGCGGAGCAGCGCCTCGGCCGCTTCGCGGTGGGCGCCCTGGCGCAGCGCCAGCACGCCGGCCTGGCGAAGGTAGTGCGCCTCCTGGTCGGCCGCGTCGGCGTGCGACCAGTGGTGGATGAGCGAGGGGTAGGCCGCCTCGACGGCTCCCTCTGCCTCGAGCCATGCCGCGATCCTCCGGTGGACGGCCGGTCGCTCAGCCGCAGGGATCAAGGCGTACGCAGCCTCCTGGACGAGGCGGTGGCCCAGTTGCCATGCATCGGGTCCCGACTCGCGCCAGAGCCCCGCGTCGCGCAGGCTCCGCGGGAGGCTGGGCACCTCGACCCCGAGGGCGGCCTCCACCGCCTGGCGCGAGCCGTGCAGACCCACGGCCGCGGCGTGGCAGAGCACCGCGCGGTCGGACTCTGGCAGGTCCTCGATCCGCCGTGTCAGCACCGCCTCGAGGCTCGGTGAGAGGGCGAGGTCCTGCAGGGCGCCCACCACCCGCACCCCGCGGTCGTCGACCTCCAGGTCGCCGCCTTGCCACAGCGTGAGGGTGAGCTCCTGCACGTGGAAGGGGTGTCCGCGGGTGACCCCCTGGACCCAGTCCACCAGGGCGGCGGGCGCGTCGCTCACGCCCAGGCACCGGGCGACCAAAGCGGCCGTGTCGTCGCGCGCCAGACCTCCCAGCTCGAGGGCGGCGCCGTCGAGCGGCGGAGCCTGTGCCAGGCTGCGACCCACCACCAGCACGCCGCGGGCCGGGTGCTTTGCCAGCTCGGCGAGGAGTCGCCAGGACGCGGAGTCGAGCCACTGTGCGTCCTCCACGACGAGTGCGTCGGGCTCGGCCTGCTCCACGAGGGCGGTGAGGAGCGCGTCCCCCCAGCGTGCACGGGCTGCGCCGTGCAAGCGCTTCGTCTCCACGGTGTCGGGGAGCTCGAGGTCGCACACCGGGTTGAGCACGGGGGCGTAGGCCTCGAGGCCGACCTCGCCGAGGCGCGTCAGGAGGGCGGCTTGTCGGTCGTCGTCTCCCAGCAGCTGTCGGACCACGGACTGCCACGCCGACCAGCCCTCCGAGCGCTCGACGGGGTCTCCACGCAAGACCAGCACCGAACGGGCTCCCGCCGTGTGGAGGAGCTCGGACACGAGGGCGGACTTGCCGATGCCCGCGGGACCGTCCACCAGCACCCGGGCGCCCGTGAGCACGGTGGCCACGAGGTCGCGCTCGACCGCGCGTCCGACGAGGCCTGGGCCGCGCGGGGAGAGCCAGCCGGCCGACCTGGAGCGGGGTTGCACGGCCCTCCACGCCGGCACGGGGCCCTCGAAGCCGTGCAGGGGGCGGGCCTCGACCTCGTCGAAGAGCACGCGCTCGACACAGGTCTCGAAGGTCGCGCGGTCGACCTCGATGCCCTGTCCGGTCCTCGCGAGCTGCTCCGCCAGCAGCACGGTCTCTCCGGTGGCCACCCGGGTCGCGCCGACCGTGGCCAACAGCACCCGGCCGCTGGCCACCCCGATGCAGGCGTCTGGCAGCACCTTGTGCACCTGCAGCGCCATGTGGGTCGCCGCCTCCGGGGCGTCGAGGAGCAGCTGCTGTTCCCAGGAGGTCCGGCCGACACGGTGGCCGAGCCAGGTGGCGGTGCCCGCGACGCCGCGAAGGGCGGTGACGGGCTCGGCCAGCGGCGCGCGCACCAACACGACGCTGCGTTGCCGCACCTGCGCTGGAGCCGGCGCGCTGCGCGCCAGTGGCTCGGCGCCCAGCTCGGTGACCAACCAGCCCGCGCCGATGCGGAGGCAGGGGATGTCGACCGCTGCTCGGGTGGCGTCGTCGAGCAGCACGCCCCCTTCGGGCACGACCTGACCGGTGGTGACGAGCGCCGTCAGCGGGGGACCGTCGGCGGTGACCGGAGCGGGGCCGCTGAGGTGCACCTCGCCGGTCGCGAGCCCCGCGCGAGGTGGCTGGCCGTCGTCGCCGGCCAGGCCCGCAACGATCCGCACGGCACACGCGGTCGCACGCACGGCTGCGTCGGGCCCGGTCCACAGCGCCACGGCGTGCCCGTCGTCGAGCTCGACGAGCGCGCCGTCCGCCTCGTCGATCGCGAGCACGAGGCGCAGGAGGCGCTCACCGAGCACGCCCCCCAGCTCCTCGCTGCTCGCCGTGTCGGTGCCTCGAAGGCGGATGCCCTCGCGGAGTCCGGGCACAGCCAGGTGCAGAACGGTCGCTTCCATGCGACGACGCTTCGCATCTCCCAGGAGGCATCCGAGATCCATCAGGGCCGCAGGTCCCGCTCGCCAGGCACGTGCTCCGGGAGGCCGCAGAGCGCACGGCTCGCCTGCCTCCCCGACATCACGGCGGACTCGATGCACCCCAGGTCCACGCCCGTGCGCACCCAGTCGCCGCAGATCACGAGGTTGCAGAGACCGCTGTCGCCAGCTCGGAGGCGTCGCTGGGGAGCGCCCGGTGGTGTGAGCACGTAGCGCTCCGCAGGGCGCCGGTTCGCGCGGGCGTAGACCGCCTGCAGGTCGTCGTCCTTCAGGTCCTGCCAGATGCCACGCCCGTGGTCGCCGAGCCAGCGATGCAGGTCGGCGTTCACGGCTGCGTGGCCGAGCGCGACCTCCGGGTCTGCGCTGGCCGGGCTCTCGTCCTGGTACACGCCACAGAGGTAGGCCAGCCGGGCCGGCGGGGGCGTCCAGCCCTCGTGGAGCAGCAGGTGGCTCAGGTCCGCCCACGTGGCAAAGGGCTGGGCGTAGGCCGTCTGCACCGTGTCGCCCTGGGCGCTCCTCCCGCGCTCGGGGCGGAACCAGAGCTGCGCAGACAGCGTGGACACCGTGGGGGAGGCGGCCAGGGCGTCGGCCCAGTGAGGCGGCGCGAGGTCGGCGAGGCAGCTCGGTGGGAGTCCCAGCACGACCTGGTCGAAGTGCGTGCCGCGATCGAGGGTCACCTGGGTGCCCGGGGTCCAGGGCGCCTCGAGATCGACGCCGGGCTCCACGCCCTCGAGCTGTTCCCAGAGGGGTTCCGGTGGCCAGACCTGGAGGCCCCCGACCTCGATGAGGGGCTGGTAGTCCGTGGCCTTCGCCTGCCGCTCCATCCGGATGTGGGCGACGCCGTGGTCGTCGGTGTCGAGCGCCGTGACGGTGTGGAAGAACGCGAAGCGCACGCCGCGGGCCTGGAGGGCCTGGTAGAGCGGCGTGAACACCGCTTCGCCCATGCCGGCGTTCATCTTCCAGAAGAGCGAGCCGCGGTAGCTGAGCAGCAGGCGGAGCACCACGCGCAAGGCCGCGCCTGCGGCGACGCTGGGGCGCTCAGGATCGCCATCCTCGTAGGCGAAGAAGTAGTCGTAGACGCAGCGCACGGCGGCGCTGTCGAGGGTCCAGCTGCGGCAGCCGTGGCTCGCGAGCCATGCCCGGTAGTCCAGGTGGTCGATGGCCTCGAAGCCGCGGGACAAGACGCCGTCGCGGACCATGCCGACCACGTAGGCGCGCGCCAGATCGAGGATGACCGCGGCGCGGCGAAGGTCCGGCACGGCGTCGAGCCGCTGGTCGAGCTGTGCTTCGAGCCCGGCCATCCAGGCCTCGAGCGCGCTGAGGGCCGGTTCGGGGTCCACCTCGTCGCGTGCGGGGTCCCGCACCACGCCGAGCCAGCGTGCGGCGCCGTCGAGCAGGTCCTCGATCCCCTCTCCGAGCGTGACGAGCCAGCCCGGCAGGGTCAGCGCCGGGCGCAACGGTGGCGTCTCGAAGCCCTGGGCCCGAGCGAAGTGCGCCATCCACGGGAGCAGGAGCAACACGTACTCCCACGGCTCCACGAGCTCTCGCGGGTCGCCAGGGTCGCCTTCCGCCGCTCCGAGCGTGACGGTCCATGGCTGCCAGTCCCTGCCCAGCTCCTCCATCAGAGTCATGCGATCGTGGGGCCAGAAGGCGTGGCGCCACGTCGCGAGCGGATGATCTGCTGGTCGGTCCAGCTCCCTGTAGCAGTCCCGGATCATGCGGAACGCGTTGTCGTACCAGCCCGCCCAGAGATGCAGGCCGTGTTCTTCGATGCGCGCCGACGCCGCTGGGTTGCGGCTGCTCGCTCCCTTGCCGCCCAACCGCCAGCCCATGGTGTACACGGTGACCTGGTGACGGGCGCGCAGCTCGGGCGAGGCCGTGAGCTCCCACGCCGCAGCCAGCGCCGCGACACCGCCGCCGAGCACCGCCACCCGCACTGGCGCGTCCTGAGCCATCCGCGTGCCATGATCGGCCGCCCGTGCCGCCGCTGCAAGCGAGGAGGGCCCCGTGATCCCGAGAAGCCTTCGTCCGTCGCTCGACGGCCTGCCCCGCAGCGCCACGCTGGCCATCAACGAACGGAGCGCGGCCCTGGTCGCTGAGGGGCGCGACGTCTACCGCTTCGGCCTCGGGCAGTCCCCCTTCCCGGTGCCGGAGCACGTGGTCGCGTCCCTCCGGGAGCACGCGCACGAGAAGGACTACCTTCCAGTGGAAGGCTTGCCAGCTCTGCGGCGCGCGGTTCGGGCGTTCCATCGGCGCGAGGATGGGCTGGACCTGCCCCACGTGCTGGTCGGTCCCGGAAGCAAGGAGCTCATGTTCCTGCTGCAGCTCGCGTACGCCGGCGAGCTGGTGTTGCCCTCTCCCTGCTGGGTCAGCTATGGCCCGCAGGCGCGCCTGCTGGAGCGGGGGCTGCGCTCGATCCCCACGGACTTCGCTGACCGTTGGCGGCTGACCGGGCGGGCGCTCGAGGCCTTCTGCGCCGATCGCCCGGGTCGCCCACGTGTGCTGCTCTTGAACTACCCGGGCAACCCGGATGGCCTGAGCTACACGGCGGCCGAGCTCGAGGCGCTCGCCGAGGTGGCACGTCGTCACCACCTCATCGTGGTCTCCGACGAGATCTACGGGCCCCTGCACCACCGGGGCGAGAACGTGTCGATCGGCCGCTTCTACCCGGAGGGCACCATCGTGAGCGGCGGGCTGTCCAAGTGGTGCGGGGCTGGCGGCTGGCGGCTCGGCACCTTCGCGTTTCCCGAGGGCTTGTGCTGGCTCAAGGATGCGATGGCCGTCGCGGCGTCGGAGACCTTCACCTCGGTCGCGGCGCCGGTCCAGCACGCCGCGGTCACCGCCTTCACGGAGCTCGACCGGCGCTACCTGGAGGACTCACGGCGCGTGCTCCGCTCCCTGGCACGCTCGATCGTGGGTCGCTTGCGGTCGGCGGGGGTGCGCGTGCACGACCTCGAGGGCGCCTTCTACCTCTTCGCCGATCTCTCCGAGTGCCCCGGCGCGCAGGGCTTCTCGGGCAGCCGCGCTCTCTGCGAGCAGCTCCTCCAGGACACGGGGGTGGCCGTGCTGCCTGGGGCCGACTTCTCGCGGGCCGAAGGGGAGCTGTCGATGAGGCTGGCTTACGTGGACTTCGATGGCGAGGCGGCGCTCTCGCTGGCGAGCGAGGTGCACGGTGAGCTGAGCGAGCGCGACCTGTTGCCGGTCACCGGGCGCCTGCTCGCGGGCGTCGACGCGCTCTGTGGGTGGCTGGCATGAGCCTCCAGGTCCACGCCTTCGAG
>Ga0114932_10002990_pt1 | contig 17113 bp, 13 predicted proteins | sample 2SBtaG_2_FD_87286 | JGI IMG/M metagenome (GOLD analysis project Ga0114932, IMG submission 87286) | Deep subsurface microbial communities from Kolumbo volcano to uncover new lineages of life (NeLLi) - 2SBTROV12_ACTIVE470 metaG | ecosystem: Environmental > Aquatic > Marine > Volcanic ... | reverse complement strand
TATTAAATCAACAACCAAAGCGCAGCATGGATTATATGACTATGATGCCGTCGCACGGTTGCGTGATGGTCAACTGGGCGATGAGCGTGTTCAAGATATCAGTAATTATATTTTACCTGGCAAATTATGGGAAGCATTTGATAGCGATGTACGTCCGGTTATTTTAATTGATGAGATTGATAAAGCCGACATAGAATTTCCGAATGATTTATTACTGGAACTAGATAGGATGGAATTCCATATCTATGAAACTAAAACCACAATTGTTAGTAAAAACCGTCCAATAGTATTAATCACATCGAATAACGAAAAAGAACTACCGGATGCGTTTCTGCGTAGGTGCTTTTTTCATTATATTACGTTTCCTGACGAAGATACAATGCAGCAAATTGTTGATGTGCACTATCCAAATATCAAGAAGAAATTGCTACGGGAAGCTTTACAAGTATTTTATGAATTAAGAGATATTCCAGGGTTAAAGAAAAAACCTTCTACGTCGGAATTATTGGATTGGCTGAAGTTATTATTAGCAGAAGAAATAGATTCTGATGTTTTACGCACAAATGATCCAACAAAACTAATTCCTCCACTTTATGGAGCATTACTAAAATCCGAACAAGATGTTCATCTATTGGAAAGATTAGCATTTATAAATCGCCGTGAACGTGCGAATGACTAATTATCCAGTGTATATGGCTTTTTAAACCCATGTTTTCTAAATTCTTTAATGAACTGCGTCGGTTAGATGTACCTGTTTCCCTCAGAGAATACCTGGATTTACTAGGGGCTTTAAACAAGGGCCTGGGTAATTATCAGGTTGATGACTTTTATTATTTATCTCGTACAATTTTGATTAAAGATGAAAGTCATATTGATCGTTTTGATCAAGTATTTGGTAGTATTTTTCGTGGACTTGAACCAGTAGACTTTGATGAAGAAGTTTCAGAAATTCCAGAGGAATGGCTCCAGAAAATGGGTGAGTTAATTCTTACCGAAGAGGAAAAAAAGAAAATTGAATCTCTTGGAGGCTGGGAAAAGCTAATGGAAACATTGCGCCAGCGTCTAGAAGAACAAAAAGGACGACATCAAGGAGGAAATAAATGGATTGGTACGCAGGGAAAATCACCTTTTGGTGCAAATGGATATAACCCTGAGGGCATAAGAATTGGCCAGGATAAAAATAGGAATTATTCAGCAGTTAAAGTATGGGATAAGAGAATATTTCGTGATTTAGATGCTGACGTTGAGTTAGGCACCAGAAATATAAAAATGGCTCTTAGGAGGTTACGTAAGTTCGCGCGAGAAGGATCAGCTGATGAACTTGATCTCGATGACACAGTATCTTCAACTGCGCGCAATGGAGGGTGGTTAGATATTAAAATGGTTCCGGAGCGTCATAATGCAGTAAAAGTATTGCTGCTTTTTGATGTTGGAGGATCTATGGATAGTCATGTGAGCACGTGTGAAGAATTATTTTCAGCTGCTCGGACAGAGTTCAAACATCTAGAGTATTATTACTTCCATAATTGTATATATGAAACAGTATGGAGAGAAAATAGAAGACGGCAGTCTCGGCGTCTTGCAACTTGGGATCTTTTGCATACATACCCGTCGGACTATAAACTGATAATTGTTGGGGATGCCGCCATGAGCCCCTATGAAATAGCCCATCCAGGAGGCAGCGTAGAACATTGGAACGAAGAATCAGGTGAAGTTTGGCTCCGGCGTCTAGTTAAAACATACCCAAGTGTAAGCTGGTTAAATCCTTTACCGAAGGATCGCTGGCGTTATTTTCAGTCTGCAGGCATGGTCAGCGAACTCTTGGAGGGACGAATGTTTCCTTTAACACTCGATGGATTAGAGTTAGCAATGCGTTCGATGAATAATTAAGAGCTTATTTAGATTGACTACTAATATCTAGTCACTCCAAGGCGTAATTTTTTCTTTTAACTGCTTATATCCTTCAATAAATCCGGGCCTATTTACAGAATAGATTGAATCAAAAACTTCTAGGACGTCATCGAGCCAATTCTTTAGCGATTTGTTATCTGGATTTGCATCTATATAAGCGTCTCTTATTAGTACAAAGTGTATTCGTGGATCATAGGGTTGTTTGGTGCCATTAACCCATTCATCTCCATCTAGCAGTCTCAGTAACATTGCATCCGCAGAGCCAAGAGTTTGTTCATGAATAGCTGGTCCATTTGTACGATGCATTACTGAAGTCATATCCCGTCCGTTACCAGTGGTATAACCCATATCTGACCATAGTGTATTAATATTGATATTTTGACCTGTTTGATCCATAACTCTTTTAGCAAAATTTCTTAATGGATCTGATACATCTGCTAAAAGATCGGTCAATCTATCTCCATCTAGATCAGTAGCTAGGACAATACATTCTCTTTTTTCTATAAGATCCCACAACAATAAGCCATAATTGGTGTCGGCAATATGTTGTTCTATTTGCCCTCCCCATTCTTCCATTCCAGCTTTAAAGTCTTTAGGAAGAAGAGCAACAATCTTATCAATATTATCTTTATGCTCTTCGTATGGGTCGACAGCATATTTTCTGCCTACTTCAAATTTTGTGTCTTTTAGCATCCAAGCATGCAGTCCAGCGTTTATTCCATCTTCCATGGCTTGGGTTGGTTTCATAGCTACCCGCCCAAGTTTACCGCTTTCATGAACCATTTTTAAAAACAGGCGATTAGCATATGCCATTTGGATCCCTGGCGAATTCATTTCTGAATGAATCAGGCCTGTATCAGAATCTACATTAAATTTAGGTCGATCTTGTGAATATGGTAAACAGGGCATACATCTTACTACTGTAATCGGTCCGTATGGCCTGACATTACAATATACCCCTGCCTGTGTTCGTAAAGGAGCGTTTCCAGATTTTCCCATTACGACTACTTTATTTCCTTTGTCATCGTTTACGTAAGCGTCACCCGCAGTCGACCATTTAATAGATATACACGGCATATTACCAAACCATCCCAGGCATGAAAGTGCCGTATCATGACGATACTGAGACCACATTGGTACGGCATAGAAAGGTAAACCTAAAATATCTATTGCTGCTACAGTTCCAAGAAGCGCATAAGCATCTGTCAGCGAATGTGCGACAGGGTTTACTTTTCCCCCGAAACTACCTCCTTGCCAAACCACTGCATCTGGGTATCCATCAGGACGAACATCGGAGTTTTGGTAAAGGGCTTTTAGTTTTCCAAAGAGATCTCCTCCGCTGGCTTCTGTTTTTGCAATGGATATCAAGTCGATCATATTTGCCTCATTTATTATAAACTTTTCTATTCCTATCAAATATTAGGTGCTTAATTAGTATTTTATCCGTCGAATTAATACATGTGTCTGTATATATTTTAGGCGAGTATAATTTTTGTATTATATTTATAGACTAAAAGAAATTATTTCAGCGCAAAATAGGCTGCTAAGCCATCTGGTGCAAGAGAGATATATAGATGATTTTTGAGTTATACGTTAGCTAACTTTTTATTATTTTATTTATATATCCGCAAAATAGTTTAATTTAGAAAAAATTTCATCTATTTTATTTACAAATATAGCTAATTCAATATTTTCAGGACGAAGATATCCTATGGCGGACATATTTTTGATTGTTTTCTGTAAATTATCCCAATATCCATCACTATTAAAAACTATTATTGGCTTATTATGTAAGCCTAGTTGTTTCCATGTTACTATCTCAAATAATTCCTCGAGTGTACCTAAACCTCCTGGCAAAACTATAAAACCGTCTGATAGTTCTGCCATCCGAGCTTTACGCTCATGCATCGAAGATACTATTTCTAGCTTCGTAATGCCTGTATGTCCAACCTCCTGACGCATTAAAAACTCAGGAATAACACCAGTTACAGTCCCATTGTTTTTAATTACAGCATCTGCTACTGCCCCCATGACGCCAACTTGACCTCCACCATAAATCAGATTTATTTTTCTTTTGCTAATGGCATATCCAAGTTCTTTTGCGTCAAGAAGGTGTTTTGCTGGACCTTTGTCAGAAGATCCGCAATAAACACAAAGTGATTTTATTTTTTTCATAAACGTTTTTACCAATATAATAGAGGTTTAGTTTAAATCATGTATTCCACCGATTGCCTTGAACCGCTACACGTAATATCTTGATTCTAATTCTAAAGTTTAAATTGTTTTTATATTAACAGAAAGTTTGCAGGGTAGCTGAAGTGAATCGTCCACTAGTCATTTTTGGTGTTGCTGCATTAGCAGTGGCGATAATAATTGGAGTAGTTGTTTTTTACCAGCTACCTTCTCCGGAAACGTTACCAAAACAAGCTCAACAAAATATACTGAAAACAGAAAAACCCAAACAATCCAAACCTCCTGTTCAACTAACAGAAGTTGATAAACAATCAAAATTACCTAAATTTGACATAGTACGAGTCGATAAAAATGGCAACGTAGTAATTGCTGGAAATGCATTGCCAGACTGTATAGTTACTGTAAGTGATGATAAAAATATCATCGGAAAAACAATAGCTGATAGGAGGGGAGATTGGGTTATTTTACCAGTAGAACCTCTGAGCCCAGGAGAACGACAACTTAGCTTGGTCGCAGAATGTGGCGATAGCAAACCAGTAAAATCTGATAGGGTAGTTGTTCTATTAGTGCCGGAAAAAGGAACGGGTTCGCTAGCAGTATCGATGGCTCGTGATGGTTCGAAACCCTCAGAAGTAATGCAAACGCCTACAAGGGATGAAAAAAAACCAGAGAAAAAACTAGAGAAAAAACCAGAAGTATCAATAGCTTCGGTTGATTATAATGATACTGGTAAACTAGCATTATCTGGCACTTCATCGCCGGATAGTACTGTCCAAGTATATGTTAATAATAAATTAATTGGGCGAACTAAAACTAACAAAAAAAATAGGTGGAGTCTGGTCCCAAAGGATAAAGTTGATCCAGGACAATACAAATTAAGGGTTGATCAGGTTAAACCAGATGGAAACGTAGTGGCTCGTTCTGAAATTCCGTTTGTAAGAGCGGACTCACAAGTTAAATTTTCTGCTGGCAGATCAGTAATAATCCAACCAGGTGATTATCTGTGGAGAATCGCTCGTGAACGTTATGGATCAGGCATTCAGTATACATTAATTTATGAAGCTAATAAAGACCAAATCAGGGATCCTGATTTGATTTATCCGGGCCAGATTTTTGAAGTTCCAAAAAATATTAACTTTTGAATTAACTATATATATAAATCTATGGTCTGATCAAAATATTGGCTGGGGGAGGTGGATTTGAACCACCATTGGCGGAGTCAGAGTCCGCAGTCCTACCATTAGACGATCCCCCAACTATTAGTAGTGCGCTTTTCATACCACATAACGGTATATCTGTGTAGCATTCACAACAACTAGATATATGGGTTTGTTATAGGTTATGTTGCATCATATAAGTAAAGATATAGACTGAGCTATAGCGCATTTAAGGTTATAAATTGATGGCTAGAGGACAAGGCACGAAATCAAGTAGGGGCTCTAAAATTGGTGATGGAGGGGCAAGGCGGCAAACAGAGCGTGTTAAAACTGCGCGTAGAAGAAAGATTGGCTCTACCCAATGGCTACAACGTCAACTAAATGATCCTTATGTTCAAGAAGCACGGAAGGATGGATACCGTTCCCGTGCAGCTTATAAACTTAGTCAAATTGATGAAAAATTTAAATTATTTAAGCCCGGGATAAAAGTTGTAGATTTAGGCGCTGCTCCTGGTGGGTGGACTCAAATAGCAGTTGAAAAAGTGTTACCAGAAATATCGGGAGGTAAAGTTATTGCATTTGATATTAATGAGATTTTGCCCATTAAGGGAGCGACTATTTTACAGGGTGATTTATTTGATACAAAAGTTCCGGAAGAATTATGTAATCTAACATTAGGTAAAGCTGATGGAGTTTTGTCTGATATGGCCGCCGCCGCTACTGGACATTCGAAAACTGATCATCTGCGAACCATGGCCTTAGCTGAAGAAGCCTTGAGATTTGCTTGTGATGCACTTATTGATGGAGGTTTTTTTGTTGTAAAAATTTTGCAAGGTGCTGATGAACCAGCTTTATTTTCTTGCATGCGTAAGAGCTTTGGGAAAGTTAAACGATATAAACCAGCTGCGAGCCGCAGTGATTCTAAAGAAATATATATTATAGGAACTCAATTTAAGGGAAGTTAATTAAGTAATGTGCTTGTTTTTCTTGTCGAATGGAAAGGGTTGTGTATATAAGGTCTGTCAACTCCATGCCCTTATTTAAGGCGATGTTGACATGAACATTCGTGATGCACTTACTTTTGACGACGTTCTGCTAGAACCGGCAGAATCAGGAATACTACCTAGTGAAGCTAGTACGCTAACACGTTTGACCCAATCTATTGAGCTTGGAATACCTCTTATCTCATCGGCTATGGATACTGTTACAGAAGCTGAGATGGCGATAGCCATGGCTCAGGCTGGTGGTATAGGAGTGATACATAAAAATTTAGATATAGATAAGCAGGCGGACGAGGTTCGAAAGGTCAAGCGTTACGAATCAGGTATGGTAGTTAATCCAATAACAATTTATCCGGAGCAGTCTCTTGATGATGCATTAAGACTTATGCAATCGCATACAATATCAGGTATTCCGGTCATCGATGAAGACACTAGCAAACTTGTGGGAATTATTACGCATCGTGACGTAAGATTTGCCAGTGATGCCGCCCAACCTATTAAGGAGCTGATGACACGTAACCTGATTACTGTTGGCGAAAGAGTGGACATGGATGAAGCGAAGCGCTTGCTTCATGCTCATCGTATAGAAAAGCTACTTGTGGTTGATGAACAAGAACATTGTGTTGGTCTGATTACAGTCAAGGATATAGATAAAGCGCAAAACTTTCCTAATGCCTGCAAAGATACTCATGGTAGGTTGCGTGCAGCGGCGGCAACTGGAGTTGGAGATATTGGTTTTGAGCGCGCTGAGTCATTGATTGATGCAGGTGTGGATGTTGTTGTTGTAGACACAGCCCATGGACACTCCACCAGGGTTATAGAACAGGTTGATAGGATTAAGCGTGTAAGTAATCAAACACAAATAATAGCTGGCAATATTGCTACTGCTGAAGCTGCAAAGGCATTAATTGGTGCCGGGGCAGATGCAGTAAAAGTGGGCATTGGGCCTGGATCAATTTGTACAACTCGTATTGTAGCTGGTGTAGGCGTTCCTCAACTTACTGCGATTCTAGATGTTGTTGACGTAGCGCATAAAGAAAATATACCTGTCATCGGTGATGGCGGAATACAGCAATCCGGCGATTTAGCAAAGGCTATTGCAGCCGGTGCTGATTGCGCAATGATTGGTTCATTATTAGCTGGGACTGACCAGGCTCCTGGAGAGGTTTTTTTATATGAAGGTCGATCGTATAAGTCTTATCGAGGTATGGGATCACTCGGCGCAATGGCTCGCGGCTCAGCTGATAGGTATTTTCAAGCTGAAATAGCAGATACATTGAAACTAGTACCCGAGGGAATTGAAGGGCAAGTGCCTTACAAGGGACCTGCACCTAATGTTATACATCAATTAATTGGCGGTCTAAAAGCTGCAATGGGTTATACTGGAAACAGTACTATTAATGCTATGCAAACAGAGTGCCGATTCTTACGGCTTACGAATGCAGGCTTACGCGAAAGCCATGTTCATGATGTGGCTATTACTCGAGAAGCTCCAAACTATCGCAGTAATATTTAATAGTAAGCGTTTGTAAGGTATTAGGATTATTTGTATGAATCAAGCAGGTCGCACCTCTGCAGCTATAGAGTTATTAGAAACAATTTCTAATGTAAGAGAACCCGCTGATATAGTTATTAGTGAGTATTTTCGTCGTCGTAGATATGCGGGAAGCGGAGATAGGCGTTTTATAAGGAATCTTGTCTATAATTCCTTACGCCATATGGGGTTTCATAAATGGCAACTTAAAGAAAATGGCGCAGATACCACAAATTCACGTAACTTGATGATCGCTAATATTATGGCCAACAATCCTTCAGAATTAGAAAGCATATTTTGCGATAATAGATTTTCAGCGGGCGCCTTAAGTAATAAAGAAGTGGAATTGACGCAGCGCTTAAAAAGTCAAAATAAAGTAAATGATATACCTCAATGGGCTAAATTAAACTGTCCTGAATGGTTGCTAGAGAAATTTATTAGTAATTTTCCAGACACGTATAAAAATGAACTAGAGGCTTTAAATGTATCTGCTCCTATTGATATAAGGGTTAATGAATTAAAATCATCACGTGAACTGGTTCAAGCTTATTTGGAGGATGATGGCTACCTATTTACTCCCACACCATTATCATTACTGGGCTTGAGATCAAGTGTTTGGTCCCCTTTATTAAATACAAAGTCCTACAGGGATGGGCTGTTTCAAATACAGGATGAAGGTAGTCAAATGATAGCCTGTGCGGTTAACGCCAGGCCTGGAGAGAAAATAGCCGATTTATGTGCTGGCGCTGGAGGCAAGTCATTAGCTTTAGCAGCAATTATGAAGAACGAAGGCCAGATTATTGCAGCAGACATTTCTAGTTCACGCTTGAACCGGATTAAGCCTCGCATAAAAAGAGCTGGTATCAATATTATTAATACAGCACCATTTGATGCTAGTGCTTTGGCGCAAGCTATAGATCCATTAGACCGAGTGTTAATTGATGCTCCGTGCTCAGGGACCGGAACTTGGCGGCGACATCCGGAAGCAAGATGGCGTTTAAACTCCGAACAATTAGAAAACTATGTTAAAGTCCAGGCTGACTTGTTACGTGATGGAGCAAAGTTAGTGCGACCGGGTGGGTGGGTTATTTATGCGACTTGCTCTTTGTTAAAAGACGAGAACGAAGATCAAGTAAGCGCTTTTTTAAACGACCATCAAGAGTTTACTCGTCTACCGGTAAAAGAGTATTTAGATGATCATCAATTAATGTTAACTGGTCTGGATGGTGAGTCAAATTTAAGTTTATCTCCGGCTCGTAATAACACAGATGGAGTTTTTGTAGCTGTATTTGAAAAAAGCATATAAATAATAATTTATATTCATATATTAGTTATTTGTATCTCTAGATAAGGGAATAATACCCTCTTCGCATGCTTTAATTTGTAATCCTAAATATTTCGAGTATATTCTACATTGGGCAAAACTACCGGCTATAAACCAGAGTCCAGGTTGTTCAGTACGTGTCCACATGTTTCGTAGTTCATATTTGCCTTGATCAAAACCCCAAATTGGACCAATTAGATCATTAACAGAATCACCAAATATCTTGCGTATAATATAATCCTGTCCTTTGTATCCTGTTGCTAAAACAATTAGATCAGCTTTAATAACTTGTTTATTATTTTTTATTAAACCTTCAGGTATAAACTGATTAATAGATTCTAATTGTAACAACTCGATTTGGCGGTTAGCTATTAAGTCTGAACATCCAACATTAAAATAATAACCGCCACCTCGCTCGAGATATTTAAATTGCCACCCGGTATCTTCCCTACCAAAATCTAATTTAAAGCCAACTTTATCAAGTTTTTTTAATAGAGTTTTGTCCGTTTCTTTTGATTTAGCTGTAATTGTTTGATGAATAATTTTACTTAAAGGCAGAGGCATTGAAGCTGATATAAGGTCACAGTCATCGAGATTTGGGCCTTCATCGTAAACAGCATAAGGTAGCTGTGCGCTTGGTTCTATACTAACAATCATAGTTGGACTGCGTTGAATAATAGTAACTCTCGCTGAATGAGAATGTAAATCCTGCGCTATGTCATGCCCGCTATTACCAGTACCAATCACTATAGCTTTTTTTCCTGCCCAGGCATCACCACTTTTGTATTTACTAGAATGCATTGTTGTTCCTGAAAAATTTTCTAAGCTTGGTATATTAGGAAAATTTGGGATGCCACTGACACCTGTTGCCATAATAATATGGTTTGGATTCATTATTTGAGTATTTCCATTAGCTATCTTTAATTTAGCCCTCCATTTTTTATTAGTTCCATCGTAGTTGGCAGATAATAATTCAGTATTTGTCCAAAAATTTAGTTCCATAATTTCAGAATAAGATTCAAACCATCCCGCTAGTTTATCTTTAGGGATATATGTTGGCCAGTTTGGCGGGAATGGCATGTAAGGCAAATGATTGACATGAACTTGATTGTGGAGTGTTAAGGAATGATATCGTTTCCGCCAGTTGTCCCCGATATTTTCTTCGCGATCTATTATAAGAGTATCTACATTTAGCTGTGTTAGACGAGCAGCTATTGAAAGTCCGGCTTGTCCTCCGCCTACAACAAGAACAGCTGGATCTCTATCTATATAGGCTATTTTTGTTTGTCTTTGTTCAAGCCAGTTAGGTCCATCAAAGTTGTATGAATAGTTTTTCCCGGAGGGACGTGCCTTATCAATAGCTTCTTCAAATCCATTAATTTCTTCTAGAGCGGTTAAAAGTGTCCAAGCTTTTACTTGGTTAAAATTTTTATCTTCAAATATAAGCCGGACAATACCATTAGCCTTCCCGTGAAATGTTTGAAAACAAAAGATGGCTTCTATTACTGACTTCTCTGCCCTTGTGACTATTCGAGGGGGTGTACGATTCTTATCTATTACAAACTTTGATGCTTTTATGTCTGAGGAATACTCTACTAGGGATTTGGCAATTTTATCAGCTCCCGATTCTGTCGTAACATGCCATGTAAATGCAAGAAGATCCCGCCAATAACTATCAGTATTAAATAATAACTTTAATGTGGGGTAATTCTTATCAAAAATTGCTTGTTCAAAATTTGTAAGCCATTTAGTTATTATGTCTTCTAGTTCTTTTTTATTTAAGTTTAGCATTATTATTGACCAATACTTTCTTGGCGGGTGGTTAAAAAGTCATAGTATACTATGTTTTAGATGCACTGATATTAAAAATTATAAATATAACTAGTTTCAGCATAGTGCAGTATGTACAAGAATCAGCTATCAAGGATTATGACTAAGAAGTTGATAATACCAGAAAAAATATTAATCATAGACTTCGGTTCTCAAGTCACTCAACTCATAGCGAGGCGAGTAAGAGAAACTGGTGTTTATTGTGAAATATTTCCCTGTAATAGGGTTGATGGTGAGCTAATTAAAAAATTTTCTCCTCAAGCGCTTATACTTTCAGGTGGACCAGCAAGTGTTACTGATGGACAGGGGCCTGATATTGATCCAATAGTCTTCGACTGTGGTCTTCCTGTTTTAGGTATATGCTATGGGCAACAGATTATGTGTTCCATGCTTGGGGGTGCTGTCGAATCATCAGAGCAGCAAGAGTTTGGGCGATCAATTGTTTCAGTGTCTGATGATTGTAAATTATTTGAGGATCTATGGCATTGCGGCGAGAATCACGATGTTTGGATGTCGCATGGTGATAGGGTAACATCGCTACCTTCTGGGTTTAGAGCTGTAGGAACTAGTGAAGGGTCACCATTTGCAATTATTGCTGATGATGACCGTAAATTTTATGGTTTACAGTTTCATCCCGAGGTAGTTCATACCACTGATGGTGATAAGCTTTTATCTAATTTTATTCATGGGGTTGCGGGTTGTTCTAGCAATTGGACTATGGCCGCCTTTCGAGAGTCTGAAATTTTACGTATTAGAGAAAAAGTTGGAAGTGGTAAAGTTATATGTGGACTATCTGGTGGAGTAGACAGTGCAGTAGCGGCAGTTCTTATACATCAGGCAATTGGAGATCAGCTTACTTGTATATTTGTTGATCACGGTTTGCTCCGTCAAGGAGAAGCAGAAGACGTTGAGCGAGTTTTTCGTGAACGTTTCAATATTACTTTGATTGCGCGCGATGCTTCTGAGATGTTTTTACAAAAACTAGATGGAATTAGCGATCCGGAGCAGAAAAGAAAAATAATAGGAGCAGCATTTATTGATGTTTTTGAGGAAGAGGCTGCAAAAATTGGTGGAGCAGAGTTTTTAGCTCAAGGCACACTTTATCCCGATGTGATAGAATCTATCAGTTCATTCGGTGGGCCAAGCGTAACTATAAAATCGCATCATAATGTTGGCGGTCTTCCAGAACGAATGAATATGAAGCTGGTAGAACCACTGCGCGAGTTATTTAAAGATGAGGTTCGTGATCTAGGTCGAGAATTAGGTATTCCAGAAATTATCGTCGACAGACATCCATTTCCAGGACCAGGCTTGGCTATTAGAATACCTGGAGAGATTGAAAGTAATAAAATAGATATCTTGCGTAAAGCTGACGCTATATATTTGGACGAAATTCGTAAAGCCGGATTATATAATGATATATGGCAGGCGTTTGCTGTTCTTTTACCCGTTCGCACAGTGGGCGTGATGGGTGATGCGCGCACTTATGATTTTGTTTGTGCTCTTCGAGCAGTCACATCAACAGATGGAATGACCGCAGATAGTTTTCCTTTTGAACATGAGTTTATTTCTAGTGTGGCTACACGTATTATAAACGAAGTTAGGGGTATAAACCGTGTGGTGTATGATATCACCTCTAAACCTCCTGGTACTATTGAATGGGAGTGACCTTATTAATAAATAAAATCAAGAGATTATAGTAATTATATAATGTAATATATTAAATAAGAATCTATATAAATTAATTATTTACACAAAACTTTCACAAAAAATATAATCGATTAATTTAACTGAAATTCTCTTTCGTGCACGGTTTTCAGCTGTCTATACTTCTGCTTGACGTTATTAGTGAGCGGCATAGTGAGGCTGGGGCTAGATGCTATTCGATGAGATGACATTGAAAGATTGCTACTGATATTTTAGACGCGGAAAAACGTGTTGTCCTAATCCCAAAAAAATTTGATACAGTGTCGCGCAATCACATAAATTATTATGCTAAAATAAATATAAACAATGGTTTATGGAGATAGGGCTATTTAGAGGTGAGATTGTAAATAAACTAACTTTGTAGGCTTTGCATTGCTAAATGTATCTCTTATTCTCGTTGAACATTTGTTCTGTAAACTCTTATATTTAAAATAACCATTTTTTAGGTTTAAAAAGGCTTGGTGTGGATTTTAATTCTCGCGTTTTAGATATGTTGAAAAATAACGTTAGTAAAAAAACCGATAACAACGGTTTTTTATTGAACGATAATTTGCGTCTATTAGCCAAATGGCGTATGGAATTGATTCGCCAAACATTTTTGAAATACGGAAATACGATTGTTGCTTCGGGTCCCTTGAAAGGATTGGACTTCCTGGAAATATCAGCTGAAGGTTGTCATGTACCTAAATTAATAGGATGCTATGAGCAACCATTATCACCGTTTATAGCAGGTGCTATTGATGCTAATTATTCTACTGTCGTTCATATTGGCTGCGCAGAGGGTTACTATGCGGTGGGAATGGCAAAAAAGATGCCTGCCACAAAATCGTTTGCCTTTGATATCAGTGAAAAAGCTCAAAATATATGCAGAAAACTAGCACAAAAGAATAATATTGAAGATCGAATCAAAATAGGAGGTATATTTAAAATAGAGGACTTTGGGGCGTTTAAGGAGGAAAATACTCTAGTCATTTGTGATATTGAGGGAGGTGAATATGATTTATTGGACCCTGTTAAGGCGCCAGAACTCAAGACAATGGACATCATAGTGGAGTTACATAATTTAGCCAACATTAATGGTTTAGACTTAATGATTAATAGGTTTAAAGAAAGTCATAACATAAATGCCGTCCAAGATGATGGTCAGCGGGATATTAAGGACGTTGTTGCGCCATGGTTCAAAAATCTATCGCATTTGGACCAGCTAATTACTGTTTGGGAAATGCGAAGTGAACCAACACCGTGGTTAGTCATGAAAGTTAAATAAGTTTCGCGATAGTAGTAGAATCCAATACTTAGTATTTTACAAACTAAACGGATGATTGATTTACATAAATCCGTGACAGGAAAAGTTGGTGTTATTCGTTACTCCACTCCATTCCACTAAAGCTAGACTCCCTAACTCCACAAAAATATGCAAGAGTATTTTTATGATAAAACTCATAATAATATTTCAGACTATTGTGTTCTGTCTCATATCCTCAATTGCGTGGGGTGAAACTGTTAAACCAACTGATTTGGTTGATCGTAATGGAATTTATTATGAGAAGTTTAATTATAAACCTTACTCTGGTTCTGTGAAGGGTACGGATGAATATGGATACATTGTAAAAGGAAATTATAAGGACGGTAAGGAAGAAGGTATTTGGGAATTTTATTACGACAATGGTCAGATATATTCAAAACCCACGTATAAAGACGGTAAGTTACATGGTTATTATGAAGAGTATTTGAGTAATGGTCAGTTAGAGAGAAAGTTGACTTACAAGAACGGAAAGTTAGATGGTGTTTGGGAAGAGTATAATGAGAATGGGAAGTTAAATTATAAAATAACCTACAAAAACGGGGAGAGGGTAAAATAAGAATCTATATTTTAACACACGATAGACTGATGCAAGTCATATTCCTAATTCCTTTACAATCGCAGGTGTCCTAAACCTTTATCACGAAGTTCTTTTGCCTTCTTCAAATATTCATTTGCTATCCAAAGTAAAACTTCCAAAAGAGAGCAAGGATTATTTGAATATACTGTTAAAATAAAGTATTATTCTTTGTTACAAAATAGTTTCCAAGTAACTAAGTTATATAATTATACCCGGGCTTAGAGGTAAAAACTATTGAGTGGAATAGTTATTTAAATATAAATAATTCATTTTTTTTATTAGTTAATTACGAAAAACCTCTACTAAACCCTTTGCCCTCCTGATGATATACCAGAATGATTGCACCTAGGAGTATATAAGATGAATATCAAAACACTATTCTTTTCGATTACCCTTTCCTTGCTATTGTTTGGTTGTAAAGCGCAAGAGGTTGAAATATCTATCAAGAGTAGTGACCTAAGAAAAGCAATTTCAGGTGAGAACGTTTCTGTGGAATTTGAAGCAGAATTAAACTTGATGGGGGAAAATAACTCGGAAACGAAGGCTCAACTCAAGGAAATTGAAAAAATTATTGAAAAATATATTTCAGTTGATGAATATGATGTGACTGCTAGCGACTTTGGTCTTGATATCAAAATAGAAGGAGAACTACCTCTAGTTTATTTGTCAAACGAAAAGATGACCCAAACGGTAAACTCACCATGGGCAATGATTATAAGTGATAATCGCAGCAGAGGCAGCTTATCTACGTTTTCTTACAAGTTAACCCTTTCTTCTGCATCACAATTTGACGCATTTTCAGGAGAACTTAATAATATAAATATTCTTCTGAGCCCGGATAGAAGACAACCAATGAAATTGAAATTGAAGACAACCGGACAAGACCAACTTAAAATATTTACTGGTGGTGTTGAAGTCGATGGTGAAACTCGAGTTTTATATGAAACAGATGTGGAAAAAAGAATTTCTTTAACAATGAAGGGTGGGGTTTATGATCGCACCCCACAGGTCATTTATTTTTCACTTAAATAATGGATACCTTTCCCACTAAAAATGATCTCTCTTTTGGCTGTTCACCTTGAAGGAACCGAAAATGTCAAGGCAGCCCACAGACTTTCCCAAACTGCTCCGTCCTTTGTGTGTGGCGTTACCTCACGCAAGACCACTGCATCAAGTAAGTAGTCAAAACCGGGCTTGATTGGCACCGAGACTTCTCCATCTTTGTTTGTACGCAACATAAATATACGGACAAGGCCCTCGGGATCTCTTTCAAAAACCTCAACTTGAGCATTTTTACGAGGGAGTTGTTGGTATAATAATTGAGCCTTAAAATCTGCGTTAGCAGAATCTACGTAAGGATTTGTTTGGGCCACAAATTCAGTTTCTAGGCCAAAGCTGCTGTCGCGGCCTTTGCTATGTCCAAGTCCGATAAGTGCTTTAGAATATCTATGATAAATTTCTTTAAAGCCCGTTTTTGCTAATTTCCGTGCCATATGTGATTTTTCAGCATCTGGGAAATCTTTATGCTTAATAAAATTTGTAAATTTTTCCCATTCGTTATATGTCAGGCTATCGGGCATGGATTCATAGACGACTAAGACAAGGCCTTCACTCTCAATTAAGGTCGACATCGCTGGAAGGTCGCCTGTGCGGGACTTTACATTGTGGCGCTTTCCATTTTGAACCCAGAAAAACTGCTTCACCCACTTGTTGAAGTAAGACAGGTTTATACCTTTGAAATTCTCACCATTTCTAAGCTCAATTTTGACGTTTTCGCCTCCTGGCGGTTGAAATTCTTTGCTATCAAGCCATAATTCATGCGCATCTGCATTGAGCGTACCGAAAGTCAGGGACATAATTAGAATGAATATGGGGACAAAGTTTATCATTAATCAGGCTCATAAGTTTGTGGTCATGATTGGCATTCTTTGTGGGCTGTCGCTTCAAAGCTTAGCACATGAAGTCACGCCTAACATTGCTGACATATACGTTGATAGCAAGTCGATAATAGTTGAGCTTCGATTTAATGTAGAAGCATTTTTAGCAAGTATCGATCTCTCAAATATAGAAGATACGGACGATGCTGAGCGAGTATCAGACTATCAGAGTTTTCGCGACCTAACAGCGGATGAACTCGCCCAGAGCTTTGTAAATAACTGGCAAGGATTCTCTGCACGCCTAAAACTACAAACGAGCACATCTACCCAAATGCATGAGCTGGAATTCGTAAAGCTTATGGTTCCAAATATTGATAATCCAGAGCTGCCCCGCCTAAGCATTCTGACTTTTCGCTCGGACCGTTTGAATCGAAATGCCGTAACCCTTACGATTGGGGACGAGTTTGGTTCCACAATTGTAAGACAAATGGGAGTTGAGAAGGGGCTTACCCAGTATCTTGCTCCTGGCCAAACTAGTGATGCTATGCAGCAAGATATAGTACTGCGCATATCAGCATTCGCCAGGCTAAGTGAATATGTTCCAATAGGCTTTGATCATGTAGTTCCGCGAGGTCTAGATCATATTTTGTTTGTATTTGGGTTGTTTCTTTTATCACTTAGAACCTCTGTCCTCTT
>Ga0114932_10002989_pt1 | contig 17114 bp, 27 predicted proteins | sample 2SBtaG_2_FD_87286 | JGI IMG/M metagenome (GOLD analysis project Ga0114932, IMG submission 87286) | Deep subsurface microbial communities from Kolumbo volcano to uncover new lineages of life (NeLLi) - 2SBTROV12_ACTIVE470 metaG | ecosystem: Environmental > Aquatic > Marine > Volcanic ... | reverse complement strand
AGAAACAACAACTACAACCACAACAGTAACTACTACAAACCCAGATTCAGGAGATATTCTTGATGGAGATGCTGGATATGTTTCATCATCTAAATATGAAGGGGACATGGATATTGATTGGGGTGGACAAGGACCAGCATCAATGCCATCCGGCAACAGTTGTTATAATCTTGGCACGGATAAATGTGCACAAATAACAGGTAGTGGTAATAGTACATCAACAATGGGTGTATCTGGAATGGGCACAACATTTATTAACACCATTGATATATCAGAATTAGATATAGAGAACGGAGGAAGAACAAATTACACAATAAAAGTAGACAAACGTGATGCAGAAGATCGTATCTACATGCACATTACAGGACGTAATGGTAATACAAATATATTTCAAGGCACTGACATATTATCTGAATCCGGTGTTGCAAGTGGATTTCAACAATACTCAGGTGGATTTGATTTTGCAGGTACAATAACAAAAATAATTGTTGAGGTAGGTGGACGTGATATCAACTTGGCAATTGGACCGCTATTTGATGATGTACAAATAAATGTATTATACAACGTTGTATCAACCATAGTTACCGAACATATACTTAGTGTTGAAATGTGGGTAGCATATGGTGGTAGTACAGAGACAGAAGTTATAGACATTGTAGAAAATATATTTGAACATAATGATGTTGTAGAAGCACCAGGTGATGACATGTATTTTGAACCAGAGTTTGAAGAACCTGATATGGAAATGTCTTATGAGACTGTTGAATATGAAATGGAAATGGAATTCGAAATCGACTTCGAGATGGATTTTGAAATGCCTGACATTGATATGGAAGATATAGAAATAGCAACTATTGAGTATGAAATGGAGATGGAGATGGAGATGGAAATGGAAATGGATTTTGACATGCCTGATATGGACATGCCAGAGCCGGAAATGGAAATGGCTGAACTTGACATGGATATGCCAGAGCCGGAAATGGAAATGCCAGAGCCGGAAATGGAATCTGATATGGATATGCCAGAACCAGAACCAGAAATGGAAGAGCCGTCATCCACGGAACCCGAACCCGAATCGGAAACAGAGGAGGTAAACAATGAACCTACTGAAGATTCTATTGAAGAACCTAAAGAAGAAGTGGCAGAAGAGCCAGAATCTGAAAAAAGCCCATCAGAGACTTCTGAGGATGAAGGAAGCGAAGACGATATGGATAAAACAGAAGATAAGGCTAAAGATAAAGAGGAAATAAAAAAAGAACAAAAACAAAAAGCTGCTAAAAAAATTGTTAAAAAAATGGGAGATAAGGGAAAATATGATTCAATAAACCAAATGAAAACTCTTATTGTTATGCAAGTTCTTGGAAATACAAAAAATTTCTTTGACTCACAGCAAACATTAAATGATAGAGAAGGATTTTTTTCAAATATAACTTTACCTGATGCGGTAATATCTGATAATAATATAGCTGGATATTTCTTGTTTGCAGGAAGTGACGGATTAATGAACGAAATGGTGGACAGTCAATGGCAGAAGTAGAAGTAGGTGGTATTAAATTTAAAGGAGGCAAGATATTTGTCATACTTACAGCATTAACCACAGCTGGTGGTGCATTGTGGGGTGGTTTTGAATTTTATAAAGATTACCTTAATATGAAGGAACAAATACAAAATTATACTGCACCAGATTTATCTGGTTTTGATAAAAGAATAGATCTAGTTCAACAAGAAGTAACTATGTTGCAATCTGAAATGACAATGATTTTAGAAGAAGTAAAATTAGTCGCAGATGTGGCTAAAGAATTAAAAAACGATTTGAAAGGAGATGTTAGACGTATTGAGACAATTGTTGAAGACGTTGAAACACGAGTGAAAGAAGACTCAAGAAGTAATGAAAAAGATTTAAAAGCAACTATTGATTCCATAGAACAAGATATGGAAAAATTAGAAAACAAATTAACTACAACAATGAAAGAACAAGAGGAAAAAATAGATAAAAAAATTAGAGACACTTTAGCTAATCCTCTTAATCAAATGTAACATAACTAAAGGAGATAATCATGCCAAAAGGACCAGGGACGTACGGAAGTAAAAAAGGAAGACCACCAAAAAAGAAAAAGAAAATAAAAAAAATGATGGGTGGAGGAATGATGTACAAAGATGGTGGTAAAGCTAAAGGTTCTATGAAAAAGAAAAAGCTTGCTGCTATGTACGGAGACCCTAAAAAAATAACTAGAGGCGATATTATTACTGCCGCTAAAAAGAAAAAAGGGAAAAAGTAATGAAAAAAGGATATCATAAAACTAAATCTGGAAAGATGGCTAAAAAAGGTTTGTGGTATAACATCCACAAAAAAAGGAAAGCTGGTAAACCAATGCGTAAGAAAGGTGCAAAAGGAGCACCAACCGCAGCAGCTATTAAAAGAAGCCAAAATAAGTAGTGAAAAAGAAATTATCATTATCACAAAAGAGAAAAAAAATATCTCATAAAAATCCCAAAAGCTTAGCAAAGGGATGTGGTATGGTAATGGAAAATAGGAGGAAAAAAACAAAGTATGCCTAGAACAGCAGCATGGCAACGTAAAGAAGGTAAAAGCAAATCGGGTGGATTAAATCGAAAAGGCGTTGCTTCTTATCGTGCCAGGAACCCCGGATCAAAATTAAAAACGGCCGTTACAACAAAGCCTTCAAAATTAAAAAAGGGATCAAAATCCGCTAAACGACGCAAATCATTTTGCGCTCGTATGGGTGGTATGAAAAAACGTCTAACAGGTGCAAAGACAGCACGTGATCCTAATTCCAGAATTAACAAAGCACTTAGAAAATGGAATTGTTAAATGAAAATTTCAGACCAAACAGCGATCAGTATGCCTATGAGAAATCTTCTCAGCATACTCGCGGCCGTAGCGATTGGGGTATGGAGTTATTTTGGTTTGGTGGGCCGCCTGACAAATATCGAGACACAAGGTAAGTTAATGATTGTTGATGTTGAAAAAAATACAGAGTTTAGAATCAAATGGCCTCGCGGGGAAATGGGGGCGCTCCCGGCAGACCAAAGCCAGGATATGTTAATAGAATTTATGGCTACACAAATTGAAGCCATGCAATCTGATATGGAGTCAATGATGAGTAATACAGTTAATATAAAACGAGCACAGCAAGATATCGAAAAAATGATTCAGGATATAGAGAAACTCAAAGACAAGGTTAGGGAGGCCAATGGAAATGGAAGTCATTAGTATAATCGTAATGTTTATGTTTGGAAATATGAACGATCAAGAACATCAAATGACACAATATATTCCCATGCAATCGTTGTCTACGTGTATGAAAGAAGTACGCTTACTAAAAAAGAAAACAACAGACTATAGCAAAGATGCTTTTTGTGGACCAGCTATTGTAGAAATAAAAGATGGTGAAGTCATTAAATTATATAATGAAATACCAGAAGGTGCTTCAATGGTAAAAAAAGATATTGATAAAGAAGCATTTGATAGATGGACGCTTCGAGCAAAAGAAAAATGGAACCAGTAACAGCAGCATACATATTCTTCGGCACTTTATGGATAATAGGCGCTTTAACCTATTTATAAAAAAAAATTAATCTCATAACACACTTAAATTTAAAGAAAACAGGTCTTGGTAGGGATAAACCATTACAAAACCTGTTTCCTGCACTGAGGCTTAAAAAAACAGTGTTTAAATTGATTTAGCCTTTTTTGATGTCAATTGTGCGTGGTTTTTCCGATTCTGGAATCTCACGGTGATATTTAACACTTAAAATACCATCTTTTAGTTTTGCACCATCAACGACGATTTGTTTATGAAGTTGAAAACTTTTTGTAAAGCTTCTATTCGAAATTCCTTTGTGAAAAAAGTCATCTTCTTTTTCTTCTGGGTTCTTTAATTTGCATCCTTGTACATTTAAAGTATTTTCTTTAACTTCAACTTTTAAATCGTTATCATTAAATCCTGCAACAGCAAATTCAATGACACCTTTGTCATCTTTTTCTTTTATGTTGTAGGGTGGATAAGTTGAGACTCTTCTGAAAGTATCAAAAAAATCATTGTGAAAACCAAGAAAATGGTTACGTATTATATCTAGCTCGTTCATATTAACCTCCTTGTTTAAGCAAGATTACATGGACCCATAAGGCATCCATAGTTAATATATAAACTATATTAACCACTTTTTCAAGTCTTCTCCTAATATTTTTGTCGCTAAATTAATTTTACCACGTAAATTTTTAACAATGTATTCATCAACAGTGCCTTCAGATATTAAATCAATGTAGGTTACTTTTTCTGTTTGACTTATACGGTGTGCTCTGTCCTCTGATTGCAATCGTATTTCTAAATCGTAACTATTGCTATAATAGATAACAGTATGACTAGCAGTGAGAGTGAGACCATACCCTCCGGTTCTAGGATTGCCGACGAAAAATCGTAAATCGCTTTTTCTATCTTGGAAACGATCAACAATATCTTGGCGGTCACGATCAGCAGTATCACCAAAAAAAGATTCCACGCTGTTCTCTCCGTATCGCTCAGAAAGTATGTTTGTAATTTCTTTAATATCATGACGGTATACCGCCCAAATAATAACTTTTCCATCTATTTCCTCCAATATATCTAATAATTCTTTTATTCTATTATTTTTTAATTTTCTAACTTCACCATCATCTAACGTCAAGTGACCACAAGTGATTTGGTGCAAACGCACCAGTTGGGCCAGTGCGCTTGCAGCTGTTGTTTGTCTTCCCTCTAGCTCCGTAATAGCATGTTTTTTCATTTCTGTATATGCTTTGAGTTGTTCAGGTGATAAAGATACTATTCGTTTCATATAAATTTTTTCTGGTAGATCCAAACAATCTTCTTTTAATACGCGAAAAGAAAAACTTTCTAATTTTTGATTTAATTCATCTAATCTTCTATAACCTGTAACTAATTTAAAACTATGACTACCTACATTACGATCAACCATTATAGAATAACGATTTTTAAACGTATAGTACGAGGAAAAATCTAAATAATCCGGATCAAGAAAAAAACACTGCGTGTATAAATCAAGTGGACTTTTTGTTACAGGGGAACCTGTTAATATTCTTCTATATTTTGCTAAAGATCTTAATTTTAAAACGGTTTTAGTTCTTGATGCTGTTGGTGATTTTATGGTTGTAGATTCATCAATTGCCATTAATGTAGAATGAGATAAAAGAAATTTTTCAGCTATTTTTAGTCCTTTTTTGGTACTAAATGCTTCTATATTCATTAAAAAAATAACCAAATCTTCATCGTGAATAAATAATTTTCTATTTTCTGCTTCTTGTTTCTTTGTTGTGGATGGTGACCATGTGATAACTTGATATTTAATGTGATCTGGCATATGAATAGGAATTTCTTGTCGTTCCCAGTTACGATACACACCTTTTGGTGCCACAATGAGAGCAGAATTAATTTTACCCTTATCATAGAGCATAGCAATATTATCAATAAGTACCTTAGATTTTCCTGTACCCATTTCCATAAAAAGAGCAAAATTCTCTCTATTATGGCAAGCACCTAATGCTTGCAATTGATGCTCATATGGCTCTGTTTTAAACTTATAATCCATTCTTTATTTCTTTTTTGTTAAATAATACTTGCCAAAGACTTTGTCAATAGTTATATAAAGAAAACGTAAGGAGAAAGAATGACGGTATATGTAGTACAAGAAGTAAAAAATAGAAACGTACTTAGTGCAGAAAAATATGGTAATTTAGAATTATTATTACCAGAAGGTTCTCAAATTGTATTGAGTGCTGGTCCTACAGTAAAACGATTAACACATAAATTAAGAAATTTTAATGATGATGATTACTTGTTATTAATAGGTGATCCATCAGCTATTGGTATTGCCTGCGCCATAGCTGCAACAAATAATCGCGGGCGATTTAAATGCTTAAAATGGGATAAGAGAGAATTTAAATATTATCCTGTGGAAGTTAATTTATATGAGAGAGGAGAAATTGATGAACAATCTACTTGATAAAATGGAGAGTGATGTACAAACACCAAGAATTGGTGACAACTCTTTAAAAGAAATGTCTTCCTTATGCGAAGAGCAAGTTATATTGGAAGACGAAATGAAACAATTAGAAGAGCAACTAAAAGCAAAAGCAAAAGCTCTTCGTAAATTATCACAAGAAATAATTCCGGCAAAAATGTCGGAATTAGGATTAGAAAGTTTAACACTAACAGATGGTTCATCTGTAAAGGTGAAACAATTAGTGCAAGCTTCTATTCCAGTAAAATATCGCGAAGAAGCATTTAAATGGCTTCGTGATAACGGACATGGTGATTTGATTAAAAATCAAGTATCTGCCACGTTCGGAAAAGGGGAAGATGATTCAGCTTCTAATTTTATTGACAAGATAGAGGAGTTAGGTTATCAACCAAATCAGAAGGTATGGGTTGAACCCATGACTTTAAAAGCCTTTGTTCGTGAGCAAATTGCTGAAGGTAGTGAGTTACCCATGGACAAATTCGGAGTCTTTGTTGGCGCCGAAACTAAAATTAGTAAAACGTAAAAGGAGGCCTTATGGCAAATGCAAATGTTGCAAAGAAAGCAGAAACATTACCAGCATTAAACTTATCTGTGATGGAAGAGGACGCAAACAGCGGACTACAAAATATATCACAAGACGATTTAGCAACACCTCGTTTAAAAGTGTTAATGCAATTATCACCAGAACTTGAAGATCTGGAAAATGCCAAAGCTGGTATGATTTATAATACAGTCACTGGTGACTTGTATGATGGATCAGCAGGTATTAAAGTTCTACCATGTGCGTATCAACGTCAATACGTTGAGTGGGCTGATAGGGGACAAGGATCGGGTGCACCGATTAATGTTTATGATTCCACAAGCGACATCTTGACTAAAACTACACGCGATGAAAATAATAAAGACCGTTTAGAAAATGGTAATTATATTGAAACGTGTGGAAACCACTTTATTCTTCTTGTTGAGGAAAACGGTAATGCAACTCCGGCTGTCATTACTATGAAAGCAACGCAATTGAAGAAAAGTAGAAAGTGGAATTCAATGATGTTAAATCTCAAATTAAATGGGAAGAATGGATTGTTTACTACTCCATCATACTCCCATTACTATCTTTTAAAAACAATGAAAGAAGGTAATGATAAAGGTAATTGGTATGGTTGGGAGATTAGCAGAGGTTCTCAATTAGAGGATGCTAATCTTTATTCTATCGCAAAAGGTTTTGCAGATAGTGTAGGTAAGGGAGAGCGTAAAGTTAAGTATGAAGAAGAAAATTCTTCTACTGACTCTAAAACTCCATTTTAACTAACACGGGGCGGGCAACCGCCCCTTTATTATGAGATTTCATGGAACAGAAAGTCGAAAAGTTTAAAAAAATATTTTATGGATTAGACCGAGCATACGGTCGATATAAAAGCGATGGCGAGAAAGTAAATGGTAAAGCTTCGGGAAAAGCATTTATTATTAAAGAAACTGTCGTGGATCAATTATGGATTGATCATCTAGAAGGCAAGGATCCAAGTCTTGGAATTATTCCTATACGAGATGATTCAACGTGCACATGGGGTTGTATAGATATAGATACATACCCACTAGATCATAAAGTCATTGTTAAAAAAATACGCGATTTAGAATTACCTTTAGTTATGTGCAGATCCAAAAGTGGTGGTGCACATGTTTTTATATTTTTACAAACGCCAGTAAAAGCAAAACTTGTAAGAGAAAAATTAATGGAATGGGCAGGAGAATTAGGTTATGCAAATTGTGAAATATTTCCAAAACAAATTGAAATTAAAGCAGATAGGGGAGACACTGGAAATTTTCTTAATTTACCCTATCATGGTGGGGACGATACTACTAGGTATGGTTTTAGTGACGACGGTAGCGGTGCTACTCTGGATGGTTTCTTTAATTTATATGATACTTATTGTACGTCCGAAAAAAACTTAAAAGAATTTAAAGTTAAACGAAAAGAAATACCAGAATTAAATGATGGACCACCGTGTTTGTCAACGTTGATGTCACAAGGAATACCACAAGGTGGACGCGATAATACATTGTATCAATATGCTGTGTATGCAAAAAAGAAATGGCCGGAAGAATGGCAAACAAAAATAGATCAATTTAATCACAAGTATATGGATCCTCCATTGGATTTTAGACAAGTACAAAAAACAATCACACAACACGAAAAAAAAGATTATCAATATAAATGTAAAGACCAACCTATGTGCGCTGTGTGTTCATCTTTGCAATGTCGTGGCAGACAATATGGAATTGGTGAAGATTTTGAGCATCAAGTAAGTGACTTAACAAAGTTTGAAAGCGATGATTCACAATGGTTTATTAATGTTGATGGACGACGAATAAAATTATCAACAGATGAATTATATGATCAACACAAATTTCGTAAATCATGCATGAATAATATAAATATATTACCTAACATGATGAGGCCACAAGATTGGACACAACGTTTACAAGGATTATTGGGAGAAGTAGAAGTTATACAAATGCCACATGAAATTCGTAAGGAAGGGCGATTTGAAAATTGGTTAGAAAGATTTTTAGAGGATCAAGGTGAGGCAATGGACGCAAGTGAATTAGAAATTGGTAAAGCATTATTTAAAGAAAAAGAATACGAAGAAAAAATAAAAAATGATAGTGGACAAGTTATTGAAACTAAAAATATAAAAAAAATGACTGCATTTTTTAGAATGGATAGACTACAAGAATTTTTAGACAAGAAAAGATTTAAAGAATTTAGTGTAACAGAAATGAATGCACATATACGAAATACTTTAGGTGGAGGAGATACACGAATGAAAATATCAGGTAAGACAACTTATCTGTGGTATGTGCCTTGGCAGAAAAGAGAAGATAAATCTTTAGGTATACCAAACATGGAAGAGGAGACACCGTTTTGAGAAATATTATTTTTGGACCTCCTGGCACTGGCAAGACAACGCATTTACTACGCATTGTAGAAAAAGAATTGAAAGAAAATAAAGTTGCACCTAATAAAATTGGTTACTTTGCATTTACAAAAAAAGCGGCAACAGAAGCATTGTCACGTGCTATTACAAATTTTAATTATAACACAAAAGATTTTGTGTATTTTAGAACGTTGCACAGCCTGGCTTATAAAGAGTTACAATTGAAAGAAGAAGATGTAATGAGTGATGATGATTATAAAATTTTGTCTGATAAATTACAAATTAAATTAAGTAATCCTAATAAAAAAATTGAAAATTATGGCGCTGGATTACCAGATGATATTTTTACACGCATCATTGATCTTGGAAAAATAAATGGATACACAACAAAAAGACAATTTGAAGAACCAACAACAGGGCATTTAGATGGTGGTTGGACAAAGTTAGATTACATTGATCGAGCATTACATCAATATAAATTTGGCGGATCATTTCCACGTAACAAATTTGATTATACAGATATGTTGATTGAATTTAACAAAAAAGAATTAGCTCCACAATTTGATGTAGTAATTATTGATGAGGCACAAGATCTTAGTTGGTTGCAATGGAAAATGGTTGAGAGAATTGTTTCTAATACAAAACGCGTTTACATTGCTGGTGATGACGACCAAGCAATTTTTACGTGGGCAGGAGCAAGGCCGGATTTCCTAATGAATATGGATGGAACTAGAACCATTTTAAATAAATCTTATCGTTTACCACAATTAATTCATGATAAAGCAAATCAATTAATTAATCGTATACGACACAGAGTTGATAAAGAATGGTCATCACGTGATGAAGAAGGATTAATTAATTATTCTCCAAGTGAACAATTAAATAAATTAAAAACAGGTGAATGGTTAGTGCTTGCTAGAAATAATTATAGATTAGATAAATTAGAAGAAGAATTAAAATTGGATGGACATTATTATATGCGTAATGGAAAAACTTCAATTAGCCAACGTGTCTTTAACGCCATCATAGCGTGGGAGGGTCTGCGCAAGGGAAAACAATTATCATTAAAAGAAGTAAAATATTTTTATTATTATTTAAACGTGGGAGATAACGTTGAACGCAATCACAAAACCATGCAACGTGCGGATGCTGATAAAATGTATGACTACGATACACTGATCACGGAACATGGTTTAAAAGTTTCGAAAGACAAACCATGGTTTTTAGCTTTAGAAAATATACCGCGGGAAAAATCATCTTACGTTCGTGCTATTTTACGACGTCAAGAAAAAATTACTAAAGAGCCACGTATAAAATTATCAACAATACATGGATCAAAAGGTGGTGAAGCAGATAACGTTATGTTATTAACAGATTTATCTCGTAAAACAGATGAAGAATATTGGAGAAATAAAGACTCAGAGCGACGTGTATTCTATGTGGGAATGACACGTGCGCGTAACACACTCAACATTGTTCGATCACAATCGAACAGAGAATTTTCGGAGGCATTCTAATGGTATTCAATATTGACACAGCGCTCAAGCAATTGACCGTGACAGAAAAACAAGTAAAGAAAGTACGAAGTGAATTACCAAAATTGAAACGTGAAAATGTTGATCAAGCTTTAAAAGTTTTATTGTTAGATTTACAATTATTACGTACAGATTTGGAGTACATGAAAAAAGTTGGAAAAGTAAGTGAAGAGTAAAGAATATTTAGAAAACACAATTAAAATAATTGGCGGTGATCGTGCTGATGATTATGGTGATAAATTAATTAATCATCAAAACATCGCTGGTTTATGGAGTGCTTTTCTTGGTTATGAAGTGACAGCGCATGATGTTGCCATATGTATGATGCTTGTAAAAGTAGCAAGATTAAAACATAACCATACAAAAGATTGTTATATTGATATGGCAGGATATGCTGCTATTGCAGGAGAAATAGAAGATAGAACAGAAGACGAAGGAACAAAGAAAGGAAGAGAAACAGCTGAATATATTAAATCATTACAAAGGAAAAAAAAATGAGCCAAATACCTTTATTTCAACCCGATAGTGAATGGGTGCCACCAGAAAAAATACCTAATTTAAGTGATGCAACAGAAATTGCCATAGACTTAGAAACATATGATCCCGATTTAAAAACACTAGGACCAGGTTGGACATCCGGTAATGGATATGTTGTCGGTGTTGCAATAGCTGTGGAGGGGTGGAAAGGATATTTTCCAATGCGTCATCAAAATGGTGGTGGTAATTTTGATGAAAATATTGTTAAGCGACAATTAAAAAAGATTTTAGAATTACCTTGCGATAAAATATTTCACAATGCTAGTTATGATGTGGGATGGCTACGTCGTTGGGGATTAGAAGTGAAAGGTAGAATAATTGATACATTGATTGCAGCGCCTCTTATTGATGAAAATAGATTTAGATATTCACTAAACGATTTAGGAAAAGATTATCTCAAAGATAAAAAGTCAGAAGCATTATTGTATGAGGCAGCTGGTGCTTGGAGCGTGGATGCAAAATCAGAAATGTATAAACTACCAGCAATGTATGTTGGACCTTATGCAGAGCAAGACGCGGATCTTACACTTAGATTGTGGCAATTTTTTAAAACAGAATTAATTAAGCAAGAGTTATCTAGTATCTTTGATCTCGAAACACGGCTCTTTCCATGTTTATTAGATATGACCTGGAAGGGTGTTCGTGTTGATTTAGAGAAAGCAGAAAAAATTAAAAAGAATATGCAAGCACAAGAAGAAAAAATATTACAGCAGATTAAAAAAGATACAAATATTGATGTGGAAATATGGGCTGCTGTTAGTGTTGCTAAAGCATTTGATAAATTAAAAATTAAATATGAACGAACAGAAAAAAATAAGCAACCAAAGTTTGATAAAAATTTTTTAACAACACATAAACACCCTCTTGCTAAGATGATTGTTCAAGCAAGAGAAATAAATAAAGCGCGTACGACTTTTATTGACACAATATTGAGACATTCTGTACACAGTCGAATACATGCTCATATTCACCAAATGCGAGGTGATACAGGCGGTACAGTGACTGGAAGATTTTCATATTCCAACCCAAATTTACAACAAATTCCTGCGCGTAATAAAGAGATTGGGCCATTGATTCGTTCCATCTTTGTGCCTGATGAAGGATGCACATGGGGTAGCTTTGATTATTCACAGCAAGAACCCCGTGTGCTTGTCCATTTTGCTTCACTCACAAGTGGCGGACTCAAGGGTGCAGATGAAGTGATTGAATCTTATAAAACAGAAGATCCAGACTTTCATCAAGCTGTTGCCGACATGGCCGGCATTGATAGACGTACAGCCAAGACTATTAATCTTGGTATGATGTATGGCATGGGTAAAGGTAAGTTAGCGAGTTCACTTGGACTTGATAAATATGAAGCTGAAGATTTATTTGAAAAATTTCACACCAACGTTCCTTTTGTAAAACAATTGATGGAACAAGCAACACGCAAAGCGGATCATGTTGGTTTTTTACGAACACTTCTTGGTCGTAAATGTCGTTTTGATTTGTGGGAACCACGCGCGTTTGGTATTCACCGCGCTCTTCCTTTGTGGGAAGCAGAGAAAGAGTATGGTCGTGATTTAAAACGTGCTTGGACTTACAAAGCATTAAATCGATTGATACAAGGTTCCTCCGCCGATATGACAAAGAAGGCTATGGTGGACTTGTATGAAGAGGGGATACTTTCTCACATACAAGTTCACGATGAATTGAATTGTTCTATTCAAGATAAAGAACAAGCAACGAAGATAAAAGAAATTATGGAACATACAGTAGAGCTTAAAGTTCCTTTAAAAGTTGATATGGAGTTAGGACCATCATGGGGAGAGATCCGAAAAAAGTAACAGGTGATGTAAGTGAATTTCGCGCTGTCATAAAGTTTTTAAAAAAAGGATACATGGTTTTTAAAAATGTATCTGGTACTGGGCCTATAGATATGGTATTAATACATCATAAAACTGGCGAAGTAAGAAAAATCGACGTTAAAACAATAAGTTACCGTCAGTCATGGAAACCTGGCACACGTATATGTCGACAACGGACCAAGGAACAGATAAAACTTGGTGTAGAATTTGAATTTTTAGATAAGGACGAAAATGTTTAAAGAGTTGTGCGCAACATTGTTTTTATTATGTAATCCAATGTTAAATGGATTTGATTTTAATTATAATATTAATCCAAGAGATAGTTTTGTAAGAGGGATAGCTGAATGCACAGTGGTAAATAATTCATTTATTCCGCCACCTGAAAGAGTTATTGTTGCAATCAGCGTAGCACAAGCCATACTAGAATCCGATTGGGGACGTTCTAGATTTGCGACAGAAGCAAATAATTTTTATGGTATAATACAAATAGACAGAACAGAACCACATATAAAATCATTAAACAGTGAGATATTATTAAAGGTCTACGGTAATAAATGTGAAAGTGTATCTGATTATATTGAATTATTAAATACTTCTAGTGCTTTTGAAGAATATAGAGATATTCGTGCGGGACAATATATGACTGGTGAGGTTGACATACATAAAGTTATTAATAGTTTGAAAAATTATGCTGTTGATCCACAATATGTTAATAAATTAACGGTTGTAACCATGGGTTTATTTAAAAAATACCCACATATTTTTAGATCAAAAGAAATATGGGAATACTATAATAATAATAAAAAAACTTAATATTTCCTTGACAATTACATTTAATCCCATATATATGGGCATAAGATGAAAAAATATACTACATATAGGAGAAAGAATGACAGACATTGAAAAATACAAATCTGTAGCGGTTAAAATTGACTGCTACCAAAAAGCAAAACCCATGGCAGAAGAAAAATATATGTCCATAGGTTCGTTTATTCGTTATTTAATTGATAAAGAGTATGATGAGCATACTAAAAATCTTAAATTAGAAAATGGAGATGATACCCATGCCGGAAAATAATGAATCCATTATTAAAAAAGCTTTATACGTCGCTGTTATAAATAAATTACAGGGAGAGCTTTCTGAATTAGAAGCAAAAGAAGTTTTATTAACAAATAATCCTTCTTACATAACAAGCAAAGATCATGATCATGCAGATCACATAGAAGAATTAAAAAATATTATTGTTAGACAACGTGAAATTAGAGACTCAATAAATTTTTTAAAAAATGCTCACTTTAAACCACAGGCGCCTGTTAACAATGACGGAAAAAATAGTTAGTGCAGTAACACGATTTATCGAAAAAAATATTGAATATGTCCGTGTCCATTATACGAATGGGCAAACAAAAACATTTCCTGCGTTTGAATGGCAGGCTTTGGTAAAAGAAGGAAAAGAGTTATGGGATTCACATCAAGAAGAATTATCAGATCTAAGAAAAAATATAAACAATCCAGAGCGTTTTGATGGATGAACAAAAAGAAATAAGTTTTGATATTTATCAACCATTTGGTCCAAGTATTTTAAAAACAAAGTTACCTCAAATTTATGTTGATGGGTTAAATAAACAAGTAGACCAAATTTTTAAAGATGAAAAAGAAACAAAAGAAAGAGATTGGAGTCATAATTTAGCTGGTAATGTCAAAGAAGAAGTAAGCATTGATCACGCGAAAATAAATGGATTACCAGAATTTCTTCGCGCGATGTCATTTGAATATGTCACGCGTGTCCTCCCGGACTATACCCCAGACGGAACAAAAGTAGCGTTTCGTGTATGGGCTGTTAGTCAAATTGCAGGTGATTTTAATCCTATTCATATTCATGACGCAAATTTATCCGGAGTTTGTTTTCTTAAAGTTCCACCGGATTATGAAAAAGAATATGAAAAGGAAGATCACCACCCTACGGTTGGGTGTCTTGAATTTATTGGTTCGATACCCAACCATTTCGCACGACATAGTTTTTTAGTTAAACCTGAAGTTGGTGATTTTTATTTATTTCCCAGCTGGTTAGCTCATCAAGTTTATCCTTTTCGAAGTAAAGGAGAAAGACGATCAATGGCTTTTAATGTCCATTTAAGTCTTAAAGAATCAGTAAAAGGTATAAATGTATGAGCAAAAAGTGTTAAAAAATCATTCTGAATATCCAGGTAAAACGTGTTTTGATAAAAAAGCGCGCAACTATAGGTATTTATTTGATCGCGAAAATTTTCGTAAAGCACGGTGGGAAGAATTAACCCTCAAGGAACGTGACTATTGGCGTGGCCTTGTACAAATAGATGAGGAATATGCAAAAGAGAGATTTCAAAAACGCAATGAACATTATAAACCAAAACGTCACAGCAAAAATACAAGAGTACGTGAACGAACTTATGAAAAACGGAGGAGTTGAAATATTGCAGCTGGGGCCGGTGAACATGGACCTAACTTATTCGCGGACAGTTTTATATGGTATACTTTGTAAATTATTAAATGATTTTAAACCACGTGATGAACAATATGATAGAACTCTTAAAGAAGTTCTTAGACAATTAAAAGTAAATGAGCCGAGCAAACCTCAAAAGAAAAAAACACAAAGGGCGACGAAAAATAGGGTCACGTAAGCGAAAAAACCGCAGGCGGATAAGATTAAGATTAAAGGTACGAAAGAAATAATATAGTCTACGCTGAACAACTTATGCATTCCTCATCTTCGTCATAATTTGTGACATACGTCACTGTCGGAGGTGTTGGTTCAGATGAAAGTTTAGGCGGTTCTACTCCTGGCTTATTATCATTACATTTACATCGTTCTTTTTCAAGTTGCTCTACTCTATCGGCCAAGTAGCATATCATTTTCGCCATCTCACTTTCAGTCATTTTGTCTCCTTATATTATTTTTGAGGGTAAGCTTCCAGTTATACACCTAAATGGTCGATGGAATCAAGATCTTTTATTTTTGGGATAATCTATCACCCAAAGCGTAGATCATCAGCGCAATAAATGCCAATAAAACAATGATAATAACTAAAGACGCGAGTATGAGTATCTTCATTTCTTTTTTTTCCTTTTCTTTTCTTTTGCTATTTGCTTCTTTTCCCAGCTTGCAAGTTTCATCCACTCGCAACGCGGACCATGGTAAAAAGCCTTGCATTTTTCATTTAACCAATTAGTGGTCCAATACCACTGTGAGTAAAACGGCAAAAAACTATCCCATATTTCTTCCTGTGTTTGTTTTTTCTTAGCCATTAAGTTTTAACGCAAGTTCAGTTGTCTCTTTAACGCGTCTCGTCCAGCCTTTGCCGAACGTTTTAAACGTGGAAAGTTTTTCATAATACTTTTGCCTGCTGTTCTGGTAATGATCGATAGCGTGCTTCACATTAAACTTCTTAATGTATTCGTCCACTTTTGCCAGTGTGTTGGGACCTATGCCGCCGTCCGCTTTTGTAAGAACCAGTGTTTGCAGGTATTTAGCCGCGCGGCCCGGACCAGCGTTCACACCGAAATCAAAGACACATAAATCAAGGCCGGAAGGCAGGTCGTCGCATTTCATTTTGTTCCAGTAATTCTTTTTATAAATTGGCGCCACGTCATCCACTGTTAATGATTTCATATCTTTTGTGCCACCCCATTCCTGGTACACTCTTTTGGTAACACCTAGATTTGTTTCTCCGCCTGGATCTTCTGGATGGTTCACATAACCACCTTCGTGATGCAGGATTGTTTTTAAGCATTTATCATAGTTCTTTTTCATATTTTTATCCCTTCCTTTGTAATGTAGCATTTAGCACATAAAAATTTAAATATTTTATGTGTTAATGTGGCATTGTTGCAACCACATGAAGTACATTTAATGTTTGTGATAACTAACATTTATTCGTCTCCTTGTAGTCGGGTTTAAGATAGGTAATGCTTCTTACCCATCCTGTTGGTATGGCGATATGACGCCCGCCATCGTGCGCATTTTCTTCATTTGAGTAATCCGCCATCACGACGGTCCTATCGTCATTTTTTAAAACGAGCCATCCCATTGAATAGCATATGGCCAATTTTTCTTTTTGAACGTCCTCGATTGAGTGCCACCCGGTTTGTCCGTCTTTGGCATCGAACCACGAAACAAGGGCCAAAGGATATTTTATCTTCGGTTCTTCAAGTTCTGAATTAGTTCTGTCCATGCATCTTT
>Ga0114932_10002986_pt1 | contig 17119 bp, 15 predicted proteins | sample 2SBtaG_2_FD_87286 | JGI IMG/M metagenome (GOLD analysis project Ga0114932, IMG submission 87286) | Deep subsurface microbial communities from Kolumbo volcano to uncover new lineages of life (NeLLi) - 2SBTROV12_ACTIVE470 metaG | ecosystem: Environmental > Aquatic > Marine > Volcanic ... | reverse complement strand
CTTTTCAATAAAGCTAACATAGCTGTGTGATCCGCCTCTAATACACTCTCAGATGTTACATGATGATTTATATGAAATACTGCCCATGCACCGTTTGGATGACTTTCAGTTGGCTCAAAGTAGTCGAGGCGAGTGATTGAACAGTTATCTATTTGGCATGACAAAGCTACTTCTGGATCAAGATTTAATGCACATCCGATTGCTGCACGAATTACACCTCCATGTCCGACGGATATTATATTTTCCCCAGCATATATTTTGGTTAACTTCTTAATAACAATAGATACTCTTTGCATTAAATCGTTAAAGCTCTCGCCGTTTGGTGCTTTAGTATCAGCAGAGGCCAACCAGAATAAATGTTTGGGATTAAGTGTAGCATAAACTTCTTCACGAACTTTACCCTGCCAATCTCCAAAGTTTTGTTCTCCTAAATTATTTTCTACTATTGCTTCCGGTAAAATTAGGCCTGCAGACTTTATGGCGTCAGCAGTTTGTTTAGTGCGTTTAAGATGACTTGTGACTAATATTGCATTCTCTGGCAGGAAACTTGCTAATGACTTGTATGTTGGTGGATCTTCAACGTTAGCTGCAGGGTCAGTATTACCGTAGATGCGCCCGCCCGTTGAAGTAACAGGTGCATGTCGGACCCACCACCAAGAGGTTCGTGTGCTCATGCTATATTTCCTATAATAATAGCGCTGGTTACGACTAGAACTGTAGTCTCAGCGACCTGTTGAATGCCCCATAAAATATCGACTGTATAGCCCTGTATTTGCCATAATGCTAACCAACCTATAGCAAAAGCACTAGCCCCTCCTACTATCAGTATAATTATAAAACCAGTTCCTACAGGTGTAATTAACATTAGCGCTAGCAATAAAAAGCCTAAAACCAATCCTTTCCATATATTTCCTTCCGTGGGCGTAATTATCCATTCTGAGGGGAGCTCTTCTATGAGAGGTGGCAGCCAACGCATGCTTGGGGCTATAAGAGAACGGCTCCACACGGCAGCGGCTATAATTGCTGCTGCTGCGGCTCCTGCGTCGACATATGCAATGCTAGCTATGGCAGCGACTTTAGAAATCGTGACAATGGCTAGACACAGTATGCCATATGAGCCTCGGTTTTTAGATCTCATAATAGCTATTTTTTGTTCTTGGTTTTTTCCACTTCCCAATCCGTCTATAAGATTTGCTAGACCATCTTCTTGGGTTGCCCCAGTAATCCATATAATAAGCCCTACTGATAAAGCTGCAGCAACTGGCTCTGGAACGCCTGTCCATATAAGTAATATTAGTGTAAGTGCCCCCAACCCTCCTATTGCAACCCCTACAATAGGAAACAGCCATATAGCTTTTGCTAGATCGTCGGATGTAATAATATAACCTTTATTGGTGATGTTAACTGAATTGTGCGTTAAGAAATATTTAGCTAGTCGCAACTGTTCAACTATATCGGATGATTGTGTCTCATCATCTGATGAATTAGGTTTGGATAGTTCAGGATTTGAGCTCATAGTATACTTATACGTTAAATAGTAATTTTACGGAACGGGAAATCCTCTTAACAATAGTGAGAAAAAAATGGCAGAGGTTTCTAATCTATCAAATTCTAAAAATACCAGTAGCATAAATTTTGCTGAAATTCTCAAATTATTGGACGATTTGCCTAAAGCAGACATGGAGTCTACAAAAACAACCCAAAAGCATGAAAGTAAGAAAGCTGAATTTGTAGGATCGCTTGGCCGCTTGGATGAGATTATAAGTTGGTTATCAATTTGGCAAGGGAAGTATCCACCGACAATAGACCATCCGAGAATATGTATATTTGCTGGAAATCATGGGGTTACAGATCAAGGTATAACACAATATTCTTCTAATATGACGGCGAAGATGGTGCAAGATTGTATCTCTGGAGGGTCACCGGTTAATCAATTAGCAGTTTTGGCTGACGCTGATTTGAGGGTGTATGAGATGGCTTTAGAGCAGCCGACTCAAGACTTTACCCAAGGGCCTGCCATGACCGAAGAAGAATGTGCTCGTGCAATTGCATATGGAATGCTGGCCGTTGAAGATAATATTGATTTGCTTGTTTTGGGAGAAATGGGGGTTGGTAATGAAACTTCAGCATCAGCCATGTGTTGCGTTTTGTTATCAGAAAACATTGAAGATTGGTTTGGTAATAAAAAACAAGAAAAAAGCACAAATAGTGTCAATACATTGGAAGCGATTAGAGCTGGGATAGAGGTTAATAAGCCGTTAATACGTGACCCCTTAAACGTTTTGCGTTGTTTGGGAGGCCAGGAAATTGCTGCAGAAGTGGGGGCAATTATAGCAGCTCGTATAGCTAGAATGCCTGTTTTACTGGATGGGTTTGTTTCTACTGCTGCAGCTTTGGTATTACATAGAATTAACCCAGAATTAATTTTGCATTGTTGTATTTCACATTTATCTCCAATACCGCCTCATTCAATTGTATTAAATGCACTTGGTAAGCGGCCCTTACTTGAACTAGGCATTTCTATGGGCGGAGCTGTTGGAGCATCTGTTGCAATAAACCTTATACGTGCTTCTATAGCTTGTAGAACTATAGTAACCGACAATAATTAAATGTTGTTAATAATCCGGATAACCAGATAGTATTACCTTTATAAGGTCTTTAGATTTTTTATGAAAGAATCATAAAAAATTAGCTAAAGTGGACTCTAAATGCTGTTGCCATATTAAGGCGTATAAAATTGTGGTTGATGCAAAATGAACCAGGCCGAAGAAATAGAAAACTTAACGCCTGATGCAGCAACTGTTTCTCCATCAGGGTCGTTATTTGTTATTGATGGGCGGGTGCAGCTCAGGACTTTAACAAGAATTCGATGGATTGCTGTAATTGGTCAACTAATGGCACTGTTTTGGGTTCAATTTGGATTGAACTGGTCATTACCAATAAATTCTGCCCTGTTAGTTGTTGGTATTTCAGTACTATTGAACCTTGTAATGACCTTTAGGCACCCTGAACAAGGGTTACTTAAAGAATGGGAGGCCGCCGCATATTTAGCTTTTGATACACTTCAATTAGCTTTTTTACTTTATCTAACTGGCGGTCTGACAAATCCCTTTGCTTTACTGTTCTTAGGGCCGGTAACAGTTTCTGCGACTGTGTTAACGAGAAGGGCAACCGCAATTTTATGTGGTTTAGTAATTGTATGTGCGACAGCCCTAGTTTTTAGACATTTGCCTTTGCCCTGGACTGATATAGGGCTGGAATTACCAAGTTTATATGTTTGGGGCTTATGGACTGCAGTTGTAATTGGAACACTATTTTTAGCGGTATATGCGGGTAGTTTAGCTGCTGAAAGTCGACGTATGTCTAACGCGTTATCGGTCACGCAGCTTTCACTGGCACGTGAACAGCAATTATCAGCGGTTGGTGGTTTAGCTGCTGCAGCTGCTCATGAGTTAGGCAGTCCATTATCTACTATCTTAGTTACAGCGACCGAGTTAAATCGGGAAATGCAGCCTAATAGCGAGTTTAATGATGATATAAAGATTCTGTGCGCTGAAGCTGTGCGTTGTAAGGAAATATTAGCCGAGCTACTAGTGCAACCATCAACAGAAGATAGTGGGGCTCCTTTTGCTCGTATACATTTATCTGACTTGGTTCGTTCAGCGGCTGATAGATATCCAAAACAAGGAGTTTCTTTAGACGTTGATGTATCAACTGAGGATAATAGTAAAGAGCCTATTGTGTTTAGCAGTCCGGAGTTTAATCATGGACTGGGTAATATAGTACAAAATGCTTTACAGTTTGCAAATGAAAAAGTTTCTATACAAATATCCTGGTCCATTAATTCTATATTTGTTATTATAAGAGATGATGGACCTGGTTTTTCGCCTGCTCTTCTAGACCGTGTGGGAGAGCCATATATTTCTACTCGAGAGGACGATCATTTGGGTTTAGGTCTATTTATAGCACAATCTTTATTACATCGCACTGGTGGACGATTAACTGTCAGTAACATAAGGGGTGAAGGCGGTTATGTTGAAGGTAGTGAAGTATTGATTAAATGGTTGCGGAGTAGTCTTGATATTACTGCAATGAAGAGGTAATCGAGACCCCATGCAACAAGAAATTAAATCATCTGGTAATGAAATTATTGGTTCGTCTAGTGATATGTCGCTTTTAATAGTGGATGACGAACAAAATCTTCGAAATCAACTAGCCAAAGCTATGGAACGCAGAGGGTTCATTGTGTCAACAGCTGAGAGTGTTTCCGAAGGAAAACAGTTAGCAGTCGATAACTGTCCGAAATATGCGGTAGTTGATTTACGTCTAGGCGATGGTAGCGGTCTAGAGGTAGTGGAGGTTTTACGCAAAGCTCGCAATGATGTTCGCATTATAATGTTAACTGGTTATGGTAACATTGCTACAGCAGTTGTTGCGGTAAAGGCTGGTGCTGTGGATTATTTACCAAAACCTGCTGACGCGGATCAGGTGGCTGCCGCTCTTTTAAGTCACGAAAATGCAATGCCTCCTCCTCCTGAGAGACCAATGTCTGCTGACCGTGTTCGTTGGGAGCATATTCAGAGAGTTTATGAGCAATGTAACCGTAACGTATCAGAGACCGCGCGCAGATTAAATATGCATCGGCGGACCTTGCAGCGTATTTTAGCCAAACATGCTCCGCGCGAATAAAAACATGCAGACAGGAGTACTAAATTGTATAAATTTGGGTTTACAGCATGCCCTAATTATAGATGCAATTTTATTATAACGTGACGCTTATGAAACATCATCTCGATAATTGGTTAAGGTCACTGCGCAATGTCAAAATTTTGTGTGTGGGTGATATTATGTTGGATCAGTATGTCTACGGAGATGTAGATAGAGTATCACCAGAGGCACCGATACCGGTTTTAAATATTAATACCCGTTCATATGTTGTTGGTGGCGCAGGAAACGTAGCTTGCAATATATCAGCAATTGGCGGTATAGCGAATTTAGTTGCGGTGACTGGTGACGATCTAGCTGGCTCTCAAATAAATAATCTACTAGATGATGACCAAGGGGTAATAAATAGCTTAATCGTTGGTAACGACTATGCTACCACAGTGAAAACTCGTTTTGTTGCTGATGGCCAACATTTACTGAGAGTTGACGATGAATCAATTGATATTTATTCCGCGCAATTTCGTGAGAGTATTTTTTCGACTGTTGAGGCTTTATTAGGCCAGGAGCCGCCAGGTGCAATAGTACTATCTGATTATGGAAAGGGAGTACTGTCTGGGAGCATAACAAAAAACATAATTACAGCTGCAAAATTATTAAATATACCTGTTATTATTGACCCTAAGGGCACTGACTACTCTAAATATTATGGTGCTGACATCCTTACTCCTAACCGCAAGGAATTAAGTGAATCTTCACTTTTACCTACAAGAACATCGGATCAAATTGTTGCTGCTGCAGAAAACCTTATTGATCGTTTTGCTATTGGAAGTGTTTTAGTAACACGCGGTAAGGAAGGTATGTCCTTGATTACACCCAATAATTCTCCATTGCACTTACCTGCTCTCGCACGGGATATATTTGATGTTTCAGGAGCTGGTGATACTGTAGTTGCAGTAATGGCTGCTGGAGTTGCTGCGGGCATGAACTCCGCAGAAGCGGCTGAATTGTCAAACGTTGCTGCCGGTATAGTTGTCGGTAAGATAGGAACAGCCGTTGTACGAAACATAGATCTATTTCATGCGTTGAGTGGCACTGTAAGTGAAGAAAAAAATATTGCTGATAAAAACCAGCTAAACAAGAGAATAACTGAATGGAGATCACGAGGTTTATCGATAGGATTTACTAATGGCTGCTTTGATTTAATGCATCCGGGCCACATCAGCTTGATTGAACAGGCTAAGTCAGAATGTGATAAGCTTATTATTGGTCTAAATAGTGATGATTCTGTATTTCGATTAAAAGGGGAAGGGCGCCCTGTACAAAATTCGGTTGCCAGGGGTCTAGTTCTCGCATCACTATCTTCCGTAGATGCTGTAATCGTTTTTGATGATGATACTCCTATAGATTTGATTAAATTAATGCGCCCGGATGTATTGATAAAAGGCGCTGATTATTTGATTGAAGATGTTGTTGGCGGAGAGTTTGTTTGTTCGTACGGGGGACGTATAGTTTTGGCCGACTTAATAGATGGGTATTCAACAACAAAGACTATAGCTCGTCTTTTATGTTAGACATATAAAGTCCTTATCAAAGGTATTAAAAACATAAGAGCATCTATTAAGATTATTTACTCAACCCGGCACGAATTCGTAAGGCTTTATCATTTATACTCAATTCTTGCCCTGCTAAGTCACAGGCGGCCTCGCTGCACAGCCACGACATAACCTTGGCTGGGGTTTTTACTCCCCAATGGTCTTCTTTTTTTATTTTACTAATGAGATTTACACCCGATGTTCGAATTTTTGTTTGCATGTCAGTATCGACTGTTCCGGGGGCATAACCGTATATGCGAATTAAATCTGAAGAAATTTCTTTTGCAAAAGACTGGGTTAACATTGCTAGCCCGGCTTTTCCAGCGCAATAAGCGCTCCATCCGTCTTGCGGAGAATGTGCGGCTCCTGAACTAACATTTATTATTACACTATTATCTTTAAAAGCAGATAACACTGACTGCAACATAAAGTAAGATCCTATGAGATTAATTGAAATAGAATCAGCCCAAGATCTAGGATTGCTATCTTTAATAAAAGCTATGGGTTCAATAACCCCAGCATTATTAATCAAAATATTAATGCCGCCAAAAATTTTAACTGTTTCAGAAACTGCATATTGAACTTGAGACAAGTCAGCAATATTACACTTTATTGCTGAGGCAACTCCTCCACTATCTTGGATCTCTGATACTAATTTTTGACAATTTTTTATGTTACGTGCAATTAGCATGACCGAAGCACCTTGAGCTGCAAGTTCTTTAGCTGTTGCTGCTCCAATTCCCTGACTAGCACCTGTAACGATCGCAACTTTTCCTTTATGCATACTAATGTCTCCAAAGTTATTTTATTAATTTGTATTAATCTAATATATATGATTTATTAAACCGTCTTTGGTTCCTAATAAATATTTTAACATAAGGGATGAAAAGGGAACGCAGAAGAGATAAAGGCTATATAAGCCAGACTTAATCTGCGGCTGTACCCGCAACTGTGAACGGTGAGGCGATGATCAAAAAGCCACTTGGGTAATATACCTGGGGAAGGTGGATCATTGCTTAAGATCTGTGAGCCAGGAGACCTGCCAAAGAACGCGTCGCCCAGCTTTCGGTCGGGACTTTACCGGAGGCGCGTTAAGGATCGTTGGTGGTGGCGTCTTGATGTTGCGACTGACTTTTGATCTACATAGGGTTTTTTCCTTATCAATGACCATAAGCTCATTCGTGCAAAGATTGTCTAACGAACGGTTCGGTGGGTGAGCGAATTAGGATATGAAAAAATATAGAATTCACAGTTTTTGTGTGGGCTCTGATCTATATCTTTCTCCATTAAGTCGTAAATCTATCTAAGCCGCTTGTTGTTCAGATGAATAATGAGGGTAAGGTTTATGTACTTTAATTTAATTAGTAATTTAGCATTTCGCCAGATATTGTTGTTTTTTGTATGTGGATTAGTGGTCTTATTGGGAGCGATGGAGGCGCTTGCAAAAACACCTGCTACTATTTTACCTAAAACAGTTGTTACTGCAAACTTAGTTCCTTCTCCAGAAAGAGCGATTGGAACCTCAGTTTCTATAGTGACATCAGAAGAGATACAACGAAAGCAGGTGAATTCTGTTTCTGATGTATTGCGTGAATTGCCAGGGATTGCTGTTCTTAGGACTGGAACCGTCGGGGGTTTTACCCAGTTAAGAATTCGAGGTGCAGAAGGTAACCATACCTTAGTTATTATTGATGGAGTTAAAGTTAATGATCCTAGTGGCGGATCAGAATTTGACTTTGGTAGTTTGAGGGCTGCTGATGTCGAAAGAATTGAGGTGCTTCGTGGACCACAAAGCTCTATTTACGGCAGTGATGCAATTGGAGGTGTTGTTAACATTATTACTAAGCGGGGCTTTGGGCCAGCTGCATTTACCAGTATTACAGAAGCCGGTTCATTAAATACTACTAACGCTGCTGTAAGTCTTAGTGGTGGTGGCATGAAATATAATTATTATGCAGGACTAACAGGTTATCAAACTCAAGGACATTCTATAGCTCCGGAATCTGAAGGAAATAGTGAAATTGATGGAAATAAAAATTTTACTTTTAACTTTAAGGCGGGTTTTAAGCCGCTTGAAAACCTGGATATTGATGTTTTTATTCGAAGAGTAGGTGACATCACTGAATCTGATTCACAACCTGCTGTTAGTGGAACTATTTTTACTCGAGATGAAGATGGGGAAACTGATGTTGATCAACGCACAGGAAAATTACTTTTAAAATATACTATGAATGATGGTAATTGGCAGCATTTATTATCAGCAAGTAAGCATTCACATCATTCCGATACTTCTGTTAAAAAAGAAATTACCTTTGAAGCTGAAGGAGAAAAAACACGGTTTAATTATCAAACTAATATGTTTTTTAGTTTTTTAGACACTATTGATTCTGAGAATAGAGTAACTTTACTAATCGAAAGAGAGACGGATAAACAAGTTACAAGAAGTCCCTGGGGAAACAATGATCACACTATCACTAATTATAGTTTGGTTGGTGAGTATGGCTTAGACTTTGAAGGGCAATTATTTATTACAGGAGGTCTGCGGCATGATAAAAATAATATTTTTCAAAATGCTAATACCTTTCGGTTAACATCCTCATATCTTCTTAAGGGTACCGGCGCTCGCTTTCATGGAAGTTATGGAAAGGGTGTTAAAAACCCAACCTTGTATGAACTATTTGGCTCATCTGCCAACTATGAAGGCAATCCATTATTAAATCCTGAGAAAAGCATAGGATGGGATTTTGGTTTAGAACAAGCATTATTTGATGATAGCGTAAACCTTGATATTACTTATTTTAATAATCGTATTACTAATCTAATTCAGGGAAGTGGTAATACCTCTAAAAATCTAAGTGGAATGACAAAAATAGATGGAATTGAAATTAGTTTGGAAGGCAAAGTTTTTAATAATCTGATATTTTCTGGTCAATATACTTATACAAATGGAAAAGATGACACCGGAAAAAGTTTAATTAGACGTGCTCGTCATTTAGCAAGTACTAACTTTATTTATACGTTTTATGACGACAGAGCTAAAATAGATCTAGGTGTCGACTATAATGGTGAACAGTGGGATGTACAATTTAGTAACTATTTTGCCAGCCAAAAAAATATACTTCTGGATGACTTCATTCTCGTAAATGTTGCAGGTAGCTATGCCTTAACTGATAAAGTCACTTTATTGGGAAGAGTGGAAAATATTTTAGATACAAAATATCAAGAAGTGTGGGGTTTTGATGGGCCGGGGATCGGGGCATTTATAGGAATACGCACTAACTTTGGATTATAAGAGTTGGAGTTTTTCTTAAATAGTTTCTTTGCTACAGCAAAATTAAAAATCGCCATTATATTTGTTGGCTTAATATTTATTTTAAGTATCACAAATTTGAGTGCACAAACCAACTCTGAAAAGCCAAAGCGCATAGTTTCCATTAATTTGTGTACTGATCAATTATTAATGGCGCTGGTAGAAACTGAAAGAATAATATCAGTTAGTCATCTTGCAAGGGATTCGTCGATTTCGCGGTTTTCGGATAAGGCAAAGAATCTTCATATAAACTATGGTATGGCGGAAGAAATATACTTATTGAAGCCAGATTTAGTGTTGGCTGGCGAATATAGCAAAAAATATGTAGTAGCAGTAATCCGAGAGTTAGGATTAAATATAGTTACGGTTCCGGTTGCTAACAGTTTAGAGGCTATGAGAAATAATTTACTTAAGTTAGCTGCTATTCTAGGAGAGGAAGCTAAGGCTAAAATAATAATTTCTAAAGTTGATAATTTATTTTCATTAAAAAATACATATTCTAAAAAACCGGTGGCCATTGTTTGGCGAACTCGTGGCCTTATAGATGGACCGGGAACATTAGTACATGAAATGCTACAAGTTCATGGATTTAGAAACCTTGCTAAAAATCTGGGTAGAGGTCAGTTAGGAAATATTAACCTAGAGCAGATAATAATGACTAGACCTGATTTGGTTATCATACCTGAGTCCAAAAACGGCTATCCGTCGCTCTCGCAGTTAGTTTTTAAACATCCAGCACTCACCTCACTTGATCGACTCAATAAGCCTTGGCTGACAATAATGAGGTTTCCAGAATGGGGTTTGATATGCGGCGGTCCACAGGTTTTAAAAGCTTATGAATTACTTGCTTCAATAAGAATGAATCTTCTTGCGAAAAAATAGATAAGATCATGGAATACAATAACAAACATTTAGTACCCTATTTGTCTTATGCAGGCTTACTATTTCTACTTGCGGCATTAGTAACTGTCCTCTTCTTAATGTCAGTTTTGTGGGGAACGGCAGAAATTCCTATAATCACTTTTTTAGATGTTCTATTAGGAAATGAATCCCCTACAGGTATAATTCTCCTTGAGCTTAGATTGCCACGTGCAATTCTAGCACTAGCGGTTGGGGCGTCCCTAGGCATCTCTGGCGCTGCTTTGCAGGGCTTATTGCGAAACCCTCTGGCCGAACCCGGTTTAATTGGTGTGTCGGGCTGTGCTGCGCTTGGATCAGTTATAGTTTTTTATACAGGCTTATCCGTGACTTATAGTTTTGCTTTACCCCTAGGAGGCATGATTGGTGCTTGTCTTTCCGTTGGCCTGCTTTATTGTCTGGCTGGACGGGACCCATCAATACTTACAATAATTCTTGCGGGTGTGGCTATAAATACTGTAGCAGGAGCTCTCACGATATTAGCACTTAACTTGGCCCCGAACCCATTTGCAGCGTTTGAAGTTTTTTTCTGGCTTTTGGGATCCCTAACTGATCGTAGCATGAATCATTTATTTGTGGCTCTGCCATTTATTGTGATTGGGACTTGTTTTTTATTATCTACTAGAAGGGGCTTAGATGCACTTACTTTGGGAGAGGATGTTGCATTTTCATTGGGTATTAATATTAAAAGTTTACAAACGAGAATAGTTTTAGGAATTGCATTAGCTGTTGGTGCATCGGTGTCTGTAGCTGGTGTTATTGGATTTGTTGGCCTTATAGTTCCTCATTTACTGAGGCCCTTTGTAGGTTATAGTCCTGGATATTTATTAATACCATGCGCTTTAGGTGGCGCAGCTCTAACATTAGCTGCTGATATAGTAGTACGTTTTGCAACGCAGGGTCCCGAGCTACAATTAGGTGTATTAACGTCACTTATTGGCGCCCCATTCTTTCTTGTGTTAGTGATAAAAATGAGGAGAGAGGGACAATGACTTTTCTCACTGCCAGGAATATCCTTATCTCTAAAAATAACAATAACATCATTAATAATATATCTTTAAAAATACGACCGGGTGAATTAGTTGGACTAATTGGTCCCAACGGGGCAGGGAAAACTACCTTGCTAAAAAGCCTGCTGGGAATTGTAAAGCCGATAGAGGGAGGTGTTTATTTAAATAATTTGGGCATCAACACTTTATCCCGAAATTATGTTTCTAAACACCTGAGCTATCTTGCTCAGGGAGCTCCCTGTTATTGGCCAGTTACTGTAAAGCAGATAGTAGAACTTGGTTGTTTACCACATACCTATGATACAAAAAAGCGAGAGGGTTCCATTAGTAATATAGTTGCAGAATCTATGGCTTCTACAGGAATTTCTGATTTACAGTTTAGGAAAGTTACATCCTTATCAGGTGGCGAAAGAACCCTAACTATGTTAGCACGCTGTCTTGCAGGTCAAGCACCACTAATTTTGGCAGATGAACCTGTAACAGGGTTAGACCCAAGTCACCAAATAAAAATCATGCAGTTACTAAAAAATCAGGTTTCTTCTAAGACCGGGGTAGTGGCTGTGTTACATGATCTCAACCTAGCAGCTAAATATTGTTCGCGATTGGTTTTGATGTCTGAAGGAAAAATTTATGCTGACGGCGTTCCTGAGACTGTTCTTAGCACTCAGAATATTTCTAATGTCTATGGAATTAAAGCTAAAATGCAGTATTTAGATGGGCAACCCATAATCTTATCGGGAAGTATATGATGCACTGGTTAACTACCTAATTCCGTTTTTGGTTTTTCTAATTATTATCTAATAAGTCATATATAATTACATTTTCTTTAAATTATCCCTTTTGGTGCTATTGTAGTTAATTGTAAGGAGTATAATTATCTAATATGGATGGAATTTAACTTTTAGAAGATTCTCATCCTTTTGTCTTATTAGCCATTTAGTTGAAAAATCTTAATCTTGAAGGGGAGAGAAGTATGTCGTTAGTTAAGTTTATAGAAGAACCTCAGTTCGAAGATTACAAAGAAGTGTTTAAAGATAACTATATACTTGAGAGAAGAGAAGATGGTGTAATTTTAGTTAGGGCGCATACAAATGGGGGGCCCATAAAATTAAGCGTAGAAAACCATAAATCAGTGCAACAGCTTTTTAAGACTGTAGGGGCTGATAATAAAAACGAAATTATGATTTTTACTGGATCTGGTGATGAGTTTATGATGGAACCAGATCCAGAAGGGTTTAAAATAGAAGCTGAAGACCTCAACTACTGGGCTTATGAATATGCTTTTAAGGATGGCCGAGTAAACCTCTACTCTCTACTAAACGACCTAGAGATCCCTACTATTGGGGTCCTTAATGGTCCAGGATTTCATACCGAACTATGTTTGATGTGTGATCTAACTATCTGTAGTGAAAATGCTATAATCTATGATTTGCATTATGATATAGGGTCTGTACCTGGTGATGGTATTAATGTGTGTTTCCAGGAGTTGTTAGGAACTAAGAGGGCTGCATATGCTTTGTTAACAGGCGAGGCGATTAATGCTGAGCAAGCACTAGAGTGGGGCATGGTAAATGAGGTTGTGCCACAAGATAAATTAATTGAACGTGCTTATGAACTTGCTGATCAGATTATGACGCAGCCAAGGACAACCCGTCGAATGACCACACAGGTAATTAGGCGCCCTTGGAAAAGAAGAATGACTGATGATTTTGATGCTGGCCTAGCGATGCAAATGTTTTCTCAGGTTGCTGCTGATAGTAGCCACCACGGCGAACGCCACATATCAGACGTTATTGCTTATGTTAGGCAAGGTAAAAAGAATAATTTTGACTAATAACCTAGGTGGTTTGCTGTAAATCATAATCTAATGTCTGCGCCATTGATTTTATTATAAAAAAACAAAATCAATGGCGCAGAGAAAAACTTTATCGTTTTAAACGACTAGAACTTGGTACAGAATACAAAGTTGGGCTAACCAACTACCTGCAAAAGTTAATGTTCGGCCGAATGGTAATCCAGATACATAAGCCAAATAGTGTGCCAGGCGAAGCCAAAAGTAGGCTATTGCAGCTGAAACTGTCGCCTCATTTGTAACATTAGCTAAATTTGCAATAATTACTAATGATGCGAATGGTATAAGGTTCTCAATCGCATTATAATGAGCTCGTTTGGCTCTCAGCACCCATCCGGTTAAAGGTGTATTATCAGATTCATAAGTTAGAGCTGGCATTAAACCAACATTAGAGATATGTGCTAAAATGTAAGGGACCCACATAAAAATTGTTAAACCAGAAACCCAAGCTAGCATCTCAAGTTCAGTAGTCATAATCTTTCAACTCCTTATGTTATTGCCACTCCTAATGTTAAGTCTGAATCAATAATTTGTGCAACAATAATCACTAACTGACTTGAGAACCCCTCTGGACGAGGGTATGGCGGAGGGAGTGTCCGCCTAGAACCGCAGTTTTACTAGGGTTTTAGAGTACATCCAAGCTGCTACCCACAAATCTACCCCCAAACCGGTTTTGCTCTGAACGAATAGTTGGGTCCCTTTGGGGTAGTAGACCCTATTAGGCCTAATGCCGGAAATTATTGCGCAAACTTCATAATGCGCCCCGTGGCCCGTGAGAAGCGGCCCTAGGACAGTGATCCGCGCAAACAATGCCAGGGATAGTTCATCCCGGATCACGCACCCACGGCCCAGGGGCCAATGGAATCCTAAAAAGGTAATCAATCTAATTCTGGTAAAGCATTACCTTTTTAACTTCTCCTCTTTATTCAATGTACCAGTTAAGTCATCCAATCTTAATGAAGGTTTAGTCACATCAATCAAATACATGCGTGGACAAGGCATGGGTATTCAGAGAATATCTAAAGAACTAAAAGTTGGTGTTGGAATAATCTACAAGGTTATGGAGGCTGCATAATGTCCACATGGGCTGAACTATTCAATATTTCTGAAATACATATGTTACTATTTTTTATTAGTATTTTGTTAATCGTTATTTCTGTGTTTCTGAACGAGATAAGAAAGTCACTTAATAATATAGGATTATGGTTACCAAGAGCGGAAAGAATTAAAGAACAATAATTAAAAACTATTGATAGGATACTTAGGGATAGAGATTTTACTAGTTCCGAAAAGTATTTTGCTGACGATGATGCGTGGTTTGGTGCAGCAGAATGGGACTCCAAGTAGATAAGTTTAATAGGTAAGTTTGAAGCTACTTTTTATTTGGTGTAATGTACATCTCAATAGTGCAACACCTCTGTGTAACCCTTAAAATGCGTTGTAGGACTATATAAATGTTAGTTTTCTGCCATTTATTGAGATTATTAGAAGATAATGGAATACAAACTCCAGTAGATAATTTCTATTGGAATGAAAACTAATATTGAACCTAAAATAGACGGAACGATTTGGTTTTCTTTTACTGTTTCATCGATGAAACAGACTGTTTTATCTAAAGATGTCACTATACCCAAGAATACGATTACCCATATTATAAAATGTATTGCGATATGTAGTTCATCACTCATATGCAATTACACCATTATAATGTTACACTTTAATGATGTTGAACGAAAAATTGTTCGTTAGAAGTAACAGATAATATGGTGGGGGCCAAAGCCCCCACGAACTTAATTTAATTTCCAGGTATGTAACAAGTATATTTCTGAACCTTTATTTAACTACTAGTCTAGGCTATAAATTGTAACTGATTTCTCTTTGTCAACTTCATTAGCACTTACAAACAAGTTACGTTGTGGAATAGCAACTAAACCTTCTGGTCCAATACCCGTTGGTAATATGGTAACTAATTCTGGGTTTGTTAAATCATTTGCCTTATAAACGCCAATAGCATTTGCTCTTTCAGCACCTACAAAGATATAACGTGTATCACCATATGTTGCTACTTCGACTGATTCTGGTTCTACACCTTTTTTCTCGGCACGTTTTTCTGGCCAATAACCTGCTGAAGCAATTGCTCTTTCATATGATGCACCTGATTCGTATACTACCGCACCATTTTTGTTGAAGATTGTCCATCCACGGCTACCACCACGCTTTGCTTGACCTAGTGTTTCATGTTTATAGTCACCCTCGTTTGCAGTTGCAAAGTGTTCATTGTCAATCCACTTAACTGCGTCTGGTTCTCTACGAACATTCTCTATGGTATCAACCATATTTAGTTCACCATCTTTTTTGTTATCAACACCTACAAGTGTTACCAGTCCTGCGTCAAACTCTGAAATTACTTTTCCGCTGCGATCAATAACTGCCATCCAGTTATTCTCTTGCATTGTAACAACTATCTCACCCAGGTCGTTAATGTCAACAAACTCAGGCTCTGGATCGTTGGGAGCAATAGTTGAAAACCCGACTAGGTCGGCTTTAGTAACGCTTTTATCTGCTAGATTTACAATCGCTACATAGCCCCCTGGAAGCTGTGGAATTTTTTCATCATTGATATCTTCGTTACGTTCATTTTCGATAGCTACTGCTACAAAAGTTCCGTCTGGACTAACTGCAACTGAGTCTGGTTGTCCACCTAATTCTAACCGTGCTACTTCCTTTCCTGTCTTCAGTTCAACAACCAGTAAGTGCCCACTTGGTTCTACATAGTTTGGTGAAGTGTTAATACCTACAAATGCTTGTCCATTTTTAATAGCAACACTAGTTGGTTCGCCGCCCAAATCCATTGAGCCTAATGGCAGTGGATTTGTTGGATCGGTAATATCAATCATGCCCAATGCGTTGGCAGGGCTGTCACTATAAACAAGTGTCATTCCATCTGCTGTTGAAGCAATGATTTCTGCTGAAGTATCTTCTGCACTAGGATTGTTTGCTGGTGTTCCAAAATTTCCAATCTCTGAGAAATCTGCGTATGCTGTGCTCGCAAACGCAGTCAAGGCTAGAAGGCCTGCTACGATAAATTTGATCATTATATATTCCTTTCTTATTTTCTAAATTGTTATCAAGATAAAAAGAAAGATTTATGACGCTTTCATTACAATTATATTTTGGTTGTACCTTTTGACAAAAAAATATGAGAGCACCCCTACACCATCATTCGACTGTAGGACTATATAAATGTTAGTTTTCTGCCATTTATTGAGATTATTGGTAGATAAAGAAATACAAACTCCAGTAGGTAATTTCTGTTGGAATGAAAATTATTATTAAACCTAAAATAAACGGAGCGATTTGGTTTTCTTTTACTGTTTTATCTAAAGATGCCAATCCACCCATCAATACGATTACCCATATTATAAAATGTATTGCGATATGTAGTTCATTACTCATATACAAACATACCATTATAATGTTACACATTAATGATGTTAATTGATTTATTGTTTAAGATAAATTTTCTAAATATTTGTTAAATGTGAACTGGGATGTCAAATAGGCATCTGTGTTGTTCTTAGGGAGTATATTATAGATGCCTGTGGAATTAGCTAAAACAGCTGAAGATATCTCTAGTGTTGCATTCGGCTTCATGGCTTCAAAGGCTTTGTTTGTTGCCCTTCATTTGGATCTTTTCACTCTACTCGATCAGAAGACAAGAACAGTTATGGAGATCTCTGCCGAGACCGACGTCCCCATTAATCGAGTTACT
>Ga0114932_10002983_pt1 | contig 17135 bp, 18 predicted proteins | sample 2SBtaG_2_FD_87286 | JGI IMG/M metagenome (GOLD analysis project Ga0114932, IMG submission 87286) | Deep subsurface microbial communities from Kolumbo volcano to uncover new lineages of life (NeLLi) - 2SBTROV12_ACTIVE470 metaG | ecosystem: Environmental > Aquatic > Marine > Volcanic ... | reverse complement strand
TTCAAAGATTTTTGGAAATGGAGGAAAGAATCAAATAAGCCAAAACCTATGAGCTTTCCTGTAGTTAAAAATAATCCCAGTTATCTAAAATCCAACAATTCTGAGAAAACAATTACTTGGGTAGGGCATTCTACTTTTTTAATACAAATTGATGGGGTCAATATACTTACGGACCCTCATTTTTCTAAAAGAGCCTCTCCTTTAAGTTTTATGGGGCCTTCAAGAACGACACCACCAGGTTTGAATATTGATGATTTGCCGTTTATAGATTTAGTTTTAATTTCTCACAATCACTATGATCATCTTGATGCAAAAACAATTAAACTATTATTAAAAAAACAAAATTTTAACCAACCTATTTTTTTTGTACCCCTAAAATTAAAAGAAACTATTTCAAAACTAGGTGCAAGAAATGTGATTGAACATGAGTGGTGGCAAATGTCTAAATATAAAAATTTAGAAATCCATTCTGTTCCAGTTCAACATTGGAGTAAAAGAACATTTAACGATACAAACAAAACATTGTGGTGTGGGTGGGTTGTAAAGACAAATAGTTTTAAATATTTTTTTGTAGGTGATACTGGTTACTCAAAAGATTTTCAAGACATTCAAAAGAAATTTGGTAAATTTGATTTATCTACAATACCAATTGGAGCATATGCTCCAAGATGGTTTATGAAAGACTCACATTGCAATGTGGAAGAGGCAATTCAAATTCATAGAGATGTTAATTCAAAACAATCTATAGCAATGCATTGGGGAACTTTTCAACTTACTGATGAACCAATGGATGAGCCAATTAAATTACTTAAACAGCAATCAAAAAAATTGAAATTAAATAAAGATGAGTTTTCTTATATGGCCCACGGTCAAACAAGAAAAATTTAATTGATTTATTAATTTCTTGCATAAAGCTAATGATATAAAAGAATAAATAAATAGATCTTTTTTTAATGTAATTTTCATAAAAGTTATGTACCTATTCGAAATGAGTAATTTTTTCCCCAAACTTGCAGAGTTAGTTATTAAAAGAAGAATTTTTTTTATACTAATTGGTTTTGTAATAGCTTTTGTCCTAATGGCCGGAGCCCCTAATATTAAATTTGATACTGACGCCAGAGTTTTTTTTGACGAAAACAATCCTGACAGAATAGCATTAGAAAACTTTGAAGGGGAGTACTCAAAAGATGATAATCTGGCTTTTGTTATATCTCCTAAAAATGGCGATATTTTTACACCTAAAAATCTAAATGCTATTGGTATACTTACTGAAAAAGCATGGTTATTGCCTTATGTTCGGACAGTTTACTCATTAACTAATTACCAAAATAGCTATGCAGACGGCGATAGTCTTATCGTTGAGGATTTAATAACAGACATTGAAAACATTTCAGAAGAGGATGCTAATTATGCTGAAGAAGTTGCTAATTCTCGAATTGAATTAAAAAATGCATTTATCAATTCTGATAACTCAATTTCCCAAGTAAATATTTTATTTCGTTTACCAGGCAAGGATGCAATTATTGAAATTCCTTATGTCATGAATGAAGTAGAAATTCTTAAAAAAGAATTTGAGAGTCAATTTCCTGAGATTGAGCTTAGAATGGTTGGGTTTGTTCCTTTAAATAATCAATACAGTGTCTCAGGTCAAGACGATACGGCTAAGTTAACTCCAATGATGATCTTAGTTACACTAATTGCAGTTGCTATAATCCTTAGGACTATTTTTGGGGTAGGGTTAATTTTTATTATTATAGTATTATGTGCTGGCTCATCTGTTGGAGCCTTGGGTTGGTCTGGCACAAACATTAATAATGCAACTGTTGTAGCACCTTTAATGGTAATGACGCTTGCCGTTGCGAGCGCAGTTCACATCCTCTCCTCTGTCAGGCAAACAATGACCATTACCCCTGACAGAAATGAATGGGTTAGAAGAGCTATAGTGGATCACGGTCCAGCGATTACCGTTGCTTGTTTAACAACAGCTATTGGATTTTTATCTTTAAATTTTTCTATCTCACCTCCCTTTAGACAATTAGGTAATATCGTATTCGTCGGAGTAATTGCAGCTTTGTTTTATACACTTACAATGTTACCTGCTCTTATTAGTTTGTTGCCTTTAAAAAAACAAAATCAGAAAGCCACAATGGACAAGAGTATGAGCTTTCTGGCAGAATTTGTAATAAGAAGAAAGAACTCATTACTAGCTTTTACCGCAGCATTAATAGCAATTCTAGTTTTTGGAATATCAAAAATTTCTCTAGAGGATGATTTTCTAAGATATTTTGGGCCAGAGTATGAACTCAGACAATCAATAGATTATTACGAAGATAATTTTGCAGGTTTAAATGCATTAGAGTATTCAGTTAATTCTGGTAAAGAAAATGGGGTTAATGATCCTGAATATTTAATGAAGGTTGAATCACTTGTGAATTTCTTAAGGAGTCAGCCAAATATTTCAAGCGTGAGATCCTATACAGATGTTGTGAAACGACTAAATCAAAACTTTAATGAGGATGACGAGAGTTTTTATAAAGTACCTAACTCAGAGCTTGAAGCAGCACAATACCTATTTCTGTATGAGTTATCTTTAGGTTATGGATTAGATTTAACAGATCAAATAAATGTCGATAAATCTGCATTAAGAGTGACGGCTAATGTGTCAAAAACTACTACCAAAGGTTTCCTTGAGCTAGATAAAAAAGTCCAAAGCTGGTTTGATGAAAACGCACCTGAACTTAGTACCAAATCTACGGGCACTTCGCAGGTCTTCTCCAAGATATCTTCTCGAGATGTTCCAGCCATGTTGAAAGGTACTGGTTTAGCATTGATAGGTATCTCCTTTATAATATTACTAGTGATTAGAAATGTAAAATATGGATTAATGAGTCTGATACCTAATTTACTTCCAGCAGCAATGGCTTTTGGTTTATGGGGTTACTTTACAGGCTCCGTAACTCTTGCTGTCTCAATTGTTGTGGCGATGACTTTAGGCATTGTTGTCGATGACTCTGTTCATTTTATGCTAAAGTATGCTAAAGCTAGAAAGGAAGGAAAATCCCCTGAAGATAGTGTTAGACAAGCATTCGAAAAAGTAGGTATGGCATTAACAACAACAACTATAGGTCTTTTTTTAGGCTTCTGCGTCTTGGCGCAATCAGGTTTTGCTGTGAATAAAGATATGGCTCAGTTAACAGCAATTACTGTTGTATTTGCCTTAGTAGTTGATTATTTACTTTTACCTCCCGTATTGATCTGGATCGACAACTTTAAATTAAAAAGGAAAACAACATGAAAATATTTATTATAACTCTGACTTCAATTTTGACTCTTTTCTGTAGTCAAATTTTTGCTCAGTCCGCAGAAGAAAAAGGATTAGAGATTATTGAAAAAAGTATTGCTTTAGATAACGGTTTTGTCGACAGCACTGTTGTTGGAAAAATGATACTAAAAGATAAATCAGGCAATGAAAGTGTTAGAAGTTTTAAAAATTTTATATTTGAAGAGCTTGATGAAACTTTAGGAGATAAAAGTATTATTGTTTTTACTGAGCCAAGAGATGTCAAAGGAACATCTTTATTAACTCATGCCAATATTGAACCAAAAGACGATGATCAATGGCTTTATCTTCCAGCTCTAAAAAGAGTAAAAAGAATATCCTCATCTAATAGGACTGGAAAATTTGTATCATCGGAATTTTCATACGAAGATTTATCAACAGATGAGCCTGAAGATTATAATTTTTTATGGCTAGAGGATATAAATTGTCCAGCTGACCCTAGTTTGCAATGTCATGTCATTGAAGCCACTCCAAAAAATAAAAAATCAGGTTACTCCAAAAGAGTAATTTATATTGATGTAAGTGAACTACGATACCAAACTGTGAAATTTCATAACAGACGTGGTGACCTCGAAAAAGAACTAAATTTTAAAAGTTATCAGAAATATTTAGATAAGTTTTGGAGAGCAGATTTATTAGAAATGAAGAACTTGCAAACAGGTAAATCAACTAACATTACCTGGGAAAATTATGAATTTCAAACAAACTTGTCAATTAACGATTTTAACCCAGAAAAATTAGCCAAAATGGCTAGATGACAAATTTTTTTTTAATTTTATTAAATCTTCTACTTATTAGTTCTTATTCAAAAGCTGAGTTTTATTCCGAACACTATGGCGAAATAGAAGTAAGCTCCACTATATTTTTAGAAGACATTGAAGGAGATAATAGAAAAAATTTTTTAAATTCAACAAATGTTGAGTATAACTATTTTTTTGAAAAAGATAATTTAACTGGGAAGCTTAAAATGAATATTAAAGACTCTTATCCAGGATCAGCACAAAATCTAGATTTTAACGAAGCTTATTTAGATTACGCTTTTGAAAATACCAATATTCTTGCTGGTAACAATATTGTTTTTTGGGGTAAAAATGAATTTTACAACCCCGTAGATATTATCAATTCCAAAGATTATTCTCTTGGTCTAGCATCTGGAAAAAAGATAGGACAAACAATGTTCAACATCAAAAGATATTTTTCTTCAAGTGAGCTAGATTTTTATATTCTTCCGTCTAATACAAATATTTATCCCAAATCGCAGGTTCGCTCACAACAAACTTTAAATATTAAATCCAAAAATAATTACTCTAAAGGAGCAAAAAAAGAAAATTTAGGCATTGGACTTCGTTGGTCTGGATATATTGATGAATACGATTATGGTTTAACTTTCTATAAAGGAAATACAAAAGACCCAGCATTAATTGTTTCATCAAATCAATTAGTTCCTAATTACTCAGAGATAACTCAAATTGGAATTGAGTTGCAAGCCACTCAGGGAGATTTTTTACATAAGGGAGAATTTATAAATCGAAGTAATCAGTACAATTTAGATGGAAATATTGACGATTATTATGGATTTATTGTAGGTACTGAGCACACCCTGTATGGATTATTTGAAAAAAATTGGGACCTATCAAATATCATAGAGTACACTTATGACTCAAGAGGATCTAAATCTCATCACAGTAATCAAAATGATTTATTTTATGGAGCAAGGTTAATCTTAAATGATATCGATGACACACAATATTTTATTTCTTTACAAAATGATATTGATAAAAACACCAGGGCTATGACTTTTAATTATGAGAGTAGATTTTTTTCTCAGTTTAAAGGGGGCATAGATATGTATGTACCAATAAATCTTGAGGATGATTACCATCAATCTTCATTTAAAGATGAGGTAAATTTTAAAATTTATACAAGCTATGCTTTTTAAACTTTAGCGAATGAAATAATTATAAAACTGATAGCCCAAAGATATCAAAATGATTATTAAAGCCCATATACTCAGATTACTAAGTAGTTGTTTGAAAGAGGAATTCGTTTCTAAGAAACGAGGACCAATTAAAATTAGTAAACAAACTAAATAGATAATTGGCATCAATATATCCGCTGTCATTATTGGTCTCTTTTTAACTTATCTAGGTTAATTTCTTCTGAAAATTGTTCGTTTAACTTTTCAACATTATTTCTTAGTTTCATATTAGCAACATCCTCTTTCTTACCATTCTGATTAACAACAACATCAACTAAAATTGCAATTAAGAGATTTAACATTGTAATAGCACAAACAATTATGAAGCTAAAAAAATAAATCCATGCCCACCAATGCACGTCTTGAAGGGGAAGCATAACCTGCTCCCATGATGAAAGGGTTAAAACTTGAAATAAAGTGATCATCGAAACTCCCACATCAGACCATCGAGAAGGTATATTATCAGAAAAGACTATTGAGCCAATCGTGGCGTAAATGTAGAGAATAATAAATAACAACAAACTTACATAAAAAACTCTTTTTAGAGATCCGATCAAAGACTCAATTATTAATTTTAGCTCAGGTATAATTGAAATTACTCTTAAAACTCTAAATACTCTTAATAATCTAAATAATAAAAAACTAGAGTTATTAGGTATTGGTATTAAGGAGACTAATACAATGATAGTATCAAAAATATTCCAACCATTTTTTAAAAAATTTGATTTTTTAGGCTCACCAATAAAACGAATTGTAATTTCTATAACGAAAAATATGGTTATCAAATAATCTAGATATTTAATAAGTATTCTTGAAATTTCACCTAATTCGTATGTATTTAGACCAATCGTAAATGCATTAAAAATGATTATCAATAAAACTGTGTATTGAAATACTTTACTTTCCCTGATTTTAAAAAAAGTTTTTTTCATTAGTTGTATAATTCACATTATTTATCTAGAGTTATAAAGATGCATATTCAAGTAAAATTATTAATTTTTACAACTGGATGGATGGTGTTCAGAGCAGTTGGCTCTGGTCTTTTTCTTACACTCGGAGCTATAGGAAGTGAACGTGCAGCTTCATCTGATTGGACTATAGCTTTTCTTGGCGATTTCGTGATAGGCACTACTGCATTATTTCTTGCTTATAGGATATGGAAAAAGCCATCAGCTTTACTTTGGGGAATTTTGCTAGCTTGGAATGCGGTTGGGATTTTTGATTTATTTGGAGCGTTATCACACTCTTTTTCAGCACCTTTCTCGCCTTTTCCAGAGATTGGCATTAATGAAATGAGCATAAGAACGATTTTATGTTTAAACACACTAATACAATTTATTGCTCTTTTATTAATGTTTCGACCACAAGTAAAAGCCTATTTTAGAGTTTAAAAAGAGTATATAAATCAAGCTAATAGTTCTGAGGTGAAACGGGGATGTCACACTTGACTACGGATACTACGTGAACCTAATCGCCCAACAATCAATCGTATATAATCGTTGTTAATGCTTAGAAACATATCAACATTCTAAGCTATGTAAACCTATGTACTCCGTAATGAGCCCGTAATGAAATACATCCCTTTTGCATTCTCAGATTTGATTTTAATCTCTATTGCCATTATTAATTTATTGCTTTTTTAAAGTAGTATTCCATTTTGCTATATGTAACCTCTGATTAGACCCTTTGTCAATTCTCGCCCAATAATTGACTTTGGAGGTTGGGTTGGGAAGTTTCCTCACCTAGCCATATCTTTAGATAAGAGCGGGCAAAACTCTCATCTTTAATCGTCACTGACTTCAACCCTTCATTTTGAAACGTAATTGTTCCTTGGGGGTTCCATTCTATCGTTGCTTTGCTGCCCTCTTGTAATGGTTGGATGACCTCTTCAAGGTATGTTTTCCATTCCTCGAGGTTTTGCTCGGTGACGTTTTGCTGGCGTTTGAGTTCCTTTAAAGACGAGTCAATCACACGCTCCTTGGTAATGTTACGTCTGTATTCAAACTCTAATTGAAATTTATTCTCCCATGAAAAGAGCTTGGAGTCGGATAAGAGGCGAATGTCATATACTTTAAAGAATAGAACGGTAAATGTTCCCTCTCCAATTAGTTTCATTTCACTGGCCACCGATACATGGCAAAAAAGTAAAAGGATGGGGAGTATTTTTTTCATGAAAAATCAAGTCTTGGGTGCCATTACTTTGGTTTTGTGTCTTCTATTTTTTTTTATTAGCGTAGTGCTTTCAATTTTAAAACTCTACAAATCATTGTAATAAAATAATAACAAAAATTTAAATTTATTATAAGCAAGTAATTATTATTATTATTTAATTTATAAATTTTAGAAAAGGAGATTAACAATGCTTGGTGATAAAATTGGAACAATGACATTACAGGAAACTAATAAGCCAATAGTCTCTGGTAAATATGGTTTACCTGCTATGGACATTACTGCTGAAGGGAGCGGAACGATGCTAGGTCATGATGTTCAGTCTATTGGCTCATTTACAGCCGAAATGAGACCAGATGGTTCATGGGCAGGAAATGCCTATGCTGGGGTTGTAATGTGTGCAGAAGGTGTCGCCACATATAAAGCTACGGGTGTCGGAAACCAGACGAAAGATGGAGGCACTTCTTTTAGAGGCGGCGCTATATTCGAAACCACATCTGAAGCGTTATCTGAACTGAATGGTAAATTTTACGCATTTACTTACGAAGCCGGTGCAGATGGCAAAGCAGTTTGGGAACTTTACCCCTTTAACTAGAGGTTTGAAGATTTCACACCTCTGCAACACTAAGGGTGGAGGAAACACAACGTTGTTCCCTCCCCCCGACAAACAACCTCTACTGATTAATCCCTTTTGTTCGCTAATGTAAGCCCTTGCTTCCCGCATATATTGAAAAGCTCGGGAATATCTTTGTCCCTTCATGTTCACCTATGCTTGAAATAAGACATAGCGATTGCCCTTTACATCTTTCATCTTTCGTTTAGTTATACTTCCCATTATATCCCTTCTTCATTCGTTGCCCGTAATGGCTCCGTAATGAGTTTCGTAGGATTAAGTACAACGATTGAATTATGGTGATATACTTAGATTAAGGTTCTGTGGTGAAACGGATATCACACTTGACTACGGATCAAGAATTCAGGGTTCGAATCCTTGCAGAACCGCCAATTTAAACTTTTAAATTATCAATTAATCTAACTTTACCTTTATAGATTGCATAAAAAAGTCTGGCTTGAGGCACAGTACCTACAAAACTTAAGTCAGTATCATTTCTAAATTCAAAATAATCAAACTTATCAATATCTTGTAATTTCATAAAATCATTTGCTTTTTGGTTAGCTGTTTCAATGTCTAAAGATCCTTCAAGAGAGCCTATAAAATTTTTAACTTTTTTATGAAAATCTACAAAATCTTGAGTTTGCTTTTTACTTAGTTTTTCATTTCTTGATGAATAAGCTATTCCCTCTTCGTGTCTTTGTGTTGGGACAGAAACTAAGTCTAAAGATTTGTATTTTTCTTCAATAAATTTCTCTATGATCTTTAGTTGCTGATAATCTTTTTCGCCAAAATAAACTTTATTACTTTTTGTAATTGAAAAAAATTTATCAAGAACAGTGATAACACCGTCAAAGTGTCCTCTTCTAAATTTATCACAAAGAATATCTTTAAAATTTTTATTACTTAGTAGTGTTTCATCATTTTTAAATATTTCTTCAGATGAGGGTTCAAATAGTATGTCTACCTCATTGTCTGTGCAGAAATCATAGTCAAAACCTTTATTCCTTGGATAGGTTTCAAAATCCTCTTTACTACTAAATTGTTTTTCATTAACAAAAATACTGACAATAGTTTTGTGATTATCTTTTTTTGATTGCTTGATTAATTCACCATGTCCTTTGTGAAGAGCTCCCATTGTTGGCACATAACCAATTGAATATTTTCGATTTTGATAAGCGCTCAAATAGGACTGCAAATTAGAAATATCTTTAATTATCAGCATAATTTGTTTTTATTTATTGACTTCATATCAATAATTGTTAAATGTAGGAACCTATTTTTTAGGTGTAATAATAATGAAAAGAACATATCAACCCAGCCAATTAGTTAGAAAAAGAAGACACGGTTTTCGCTCTAGAATGGCAACTGTTGGCGGTCGTAAAGTTATTAATGCAAGAAGAGCTAAAGGTCGATCTAGACTATCAGCCTAATTATTGAGACTCCCAACTCTAAAAAAATCATCCGAATTTTCTCAAATTAGAAATAAAGGTCACTACTTTAAAAGTTCTTATTTTAATGGTTATATTCTCCACGATGCTAATTTAGAGTCTTTTCTAGTTGGTATCATTGCCAGTAAAAAGCTTGGAAATGCCGTTGAAAGGAATAGAGCTAAAAGAAGAACCAGAGAAGCAATTCGTACGAGCAGTCTTATAAATACATTAAATCAAGTTAAATTTGTGTTAATACTAAAAAAAACAGTTTTGAAAGTACCTTTTATTGATTTAAAACAAGATATTGAAAAATTCATATCATATGAAAAATAATATTAAAAAACTCTGGAAGATACTTTTTATTGCTCCTATAAAAATCTATCAGTTATTTATATCACCTATGTTACCCAACACTTGTAGACATCTTCCGACATGCTCTCAGTATACAATTGAAGCCATTCAAGAATTTGGTGTTTTAAAAGGGATAACAAAAGGAACTCTTCGAATTCTAAAATGTAATCCTTTAGGTTCATCGGGGTACGATCCTGTAAGAAAATAATATGGAAAATCAAAAAAACTTATTTTTAGCAATTATTATTTCCATGGCAATCATTTTTGGTTTTCAATTACTAGTGCCTCAACCTGAGAGAACACCAATTACTGAAGAACAAACAAATAGTGAAAGCCTAGTTGATCTCAGTATTCAAAAATCTTCAACTACTGTTTTAGCTGAGAGGAATGAAGTAATAAATGAAACAGGAAGAGTAAACTTTGATAATTCAAAGATTAAAGGTTCTATTAATTTAAATGGTGGGCTAATTGATGATTTAATCTTGGAAGAATTTAGAGAAACTCTAGATCCAACTTCTGACTTAATTGAATTTTTAAACCCCTTAGGATCTGATAATGCTTATTATTTAGATACTGGATGGGTAAGTTCCGATAGTACAATTGAGTTGCCTGATAGTACTAGTATTTGGAGTGCTGATAAAAACTCTATAGGTATTAATGATCCTGTAAAGCTCACTTGGACAAGTGATCAGAATATTACTTTTGAGAAAATAATTTCTCTTGATGAAGACTATTTGTTTAGTGTCGATCAAAGAGTAATTAATAATTCTGGGCTTTCTTTTGATCTCTATCCATATGGTTTATCGAAAAGACAGGGTATTCCTGAAATGCAAAATTTTTTTATTTTACATGAAGGACCTCTGTCAATAACTGACAGTGTTTTGAAAGAATATGACTACGATGATTTAAAAGACGATAAAAAGATTAAACATCCCTCAATAGGTGGGTGGATCGGAATGACAGATAAATATTGGCAAACAGCAATTATTCCTAATCAAAACGAACCCGTTCAACAGACATATAGTTATAGCTTTGTTGACAACGTAGATAACTTTCAAACAGATATTGTTGGGCAAAAAATTGCCGTTTCAAACAATGCAAGCATTTCACATAATTTTATGATTTTTGCTGGACCTAAAATTGTAAAAGTTATCGATAAATATATGGAAGAATATGGCGTTCAAGAGTTTGATCGTTCAGTGGACTTTGGTTGGTTTTATTTTTTAACTAAGCCAATCTTTCATACATTAGAATTTATATTTGGATATGTTGGAAATTTTGGTTGGTCAATTATCATATTTACAATTCTAATGAGAATCTGTTTTTTTCCTCTTGCACAACAATCCTTTAAATCAATGGCCAAAATGAAAAAACTTGCTCCTGAAATGCAAAGACTAAAAGAACAATATGGTGATGATAGAGCTGGAATGCAAAAAGAAATGATGGCTTTGTATAAGAAAGAGAAGGCAAACCCTATTGCTGGGTGTTTACCAATTCTTTTACAAATACCAGTATTTTTTGCCCTATATAAAGTTTTATTTGTAACTATAGAGATGAGGCATGCTCCTTTTATAGGATGGATACACGATTTATCTGCCCCAGATCCTGCAGGAATATTGGTGCTCTTTGGATTTGTAGATTGGAATGTTCCAGGAATATTACAAATTCTAAATGTTGGTATTTGGCCAATTTTAATGGGTATCTCTATGTATATTCAATTTAAACTAAACCCTGCTCCGGTAGACAAGATGCAAGCAAAAATTTTTGGTTTATTGCCAATCGTATTTACTTTTATTTTAGGTGGCTTTGCGGCAGGGCTAGTTATTTATTGGACAACAAATAATGTTTTATCAATGGCCCAACAATACATCATACAAAGAAAAATTATGAAGAGTTAATGAGCCTTGTCTCAAATTACTTTAAAAAACAAACAACGTTTTTACTAAGCGCAACACAACCTCGTCAATATCCTAACGTCAGCTTTCCTGAAATAGCTTTTATTGGCAGATCTAATGTTGGAAAATCAAGTCTAATTAATGCAATTTTTATGAAAAAACTAGCGCATATCTCCAATACACCAGGTAAAACAAGACAAATTAATTTTTTTAATCATGGGGACTCAATGATGGTTGTTGATCTTCCAGGCTATGGATTTGCAAAGATATCTCAAAAAGAAGCCTTTCAAATATCAGATCTTGTATCTCAATATTTAACATCTCGTGAAAACTTAAAGAAAATATTTGTTTTAATTGATAATTCTTTGGGGCCAAAAAAAATAGATATAGAGATGATTGACTCCATGAGAAGAATAAAAGATAAAGTTATTATTTGTTACACTAAGAGTGATAAAAAAATAAAAGAAAAGTCCCCTTTTATAGACGAATTAAATCATAAATTTGAGAACTTCATAGTTAGTTCAAAAACAAATAATAATATATTTGAAATTCAAAAAAAAGTTTTTGAATTTTTGTAAATCTTCTTGGCTTTTTTAGAATAAACATTAATTTAACACGATTATGAATAACATTACTAACTGGGTTTTTGATTTAGATAACACCCTTTATAAAGCAGAGTGTGGTTTGTTTGATAAAGTTCACGTTCTCATGGGAAGGTTTATTGAGGAAAAATTAAATTTAGCCTCTGGAGAAGCTCAAGCTCTCAGATCTAAATATTATCATCAGTATGGAACGACGCTTAGAGGACTTATGATCGAGCATCAAGTTAACCCTGATGAATATTTAGACTACGTTCATCAAATTAATTATGAAGTAGTTCAGCCAAATATTCCATTGGCACAAATATTAAAAAACTTGAATGGAAAAAAATATATTTTTACAAATGCTAACTTCGAACATGTCGAAAAAGTATTAGAAAAGCTTGATATGACAGATATTTTTGATGGATGTTTTGATATTTCAGAGAGTAATTATATGCCAAAACCCCATAAGGAAGTTTATGACTCATTTCAGGAGAAATTTAATTTAGACAACAACTCAACGGCTATGTTTGAAGATCTTCATATCAATTTAAAAGAGCCTCATAATATGGGATGGCAAACAGTTTGGGTTACTAATAATTTAGAATACAACTTAAATAAAGATGTTAACCAACAAGCAGATATTCAAAAAATTATTGATGAAAAAGGTTATATTTCTCATGTTACTGATGATTTGGAAAATTTCTTAAAAAACGTAATATAAAGGTAGTATGAGCAATCAAGAAGTTATTGAAAAGTTATGGGATCAAAGAGATCAAATTAATTTTATTGAGGATAGCGAAGCAAAAAAAAGTATAGAGAATGTTCTAAACTTATTAGATCAAGGAAAGCTTCGAGTATGCGAAAAAAAAGATGATATTTGGCACGTTAATCAATGGCTTAAAAAAGCAATACTTTTAAGTTTTAGAATACAGGATATGGAAATGATCAACGGTGGCCCAAGTGTCAGCCATGGGAATACTTCATGGTGGGATAAAGTTCCCTCAAAATTTCAAAATTGGACATCGGAAAATTTTCAATCAGCTGGCTTTAGAGCAGTTCCTAACTGTGTTGTAAGGAGGTCAGCTTTTATTGCAAAGAGTGCTGTCTTGATGCCTTGTTTTGTTAACCTAGGTGCTTATGTTGATGAAGGAACTATGGTAGACACTTGGGCAACAGTTGGCTCTTGCGCGCAAGTTGGAAAAAATTGTCATATTTCAGGTGGTGCAGGTATAGGTGGCGTATTAGAGCCCTTACAAGCAAATCCTGTAATAATTGAAGATAATTGTTTTATTGGTGCTAGATCTGAAGTTGCAGAAGGTGTGATAGTTGGAGAGGGTTCAGTATTATCTATGGGGGTATTTATTGGAGCTTCAACTAAAATTTATAATCGTGAAACTAAAGAAATTTATATGGGAAAAGTTCCTCCTTATTCAGTAGTTGTACCAGGTAGTCTTCCAAGTTCAAAAGGTGATGCATCTTTGTACTGTGTTGTTATTGTTAAAACTGTTGATGAAAAAACTCGATCAAAAACCTCAGTTAATGAATTGTTAAGAGATTAAGATGTTAGACACAATAGAACTATCAAAAAAATTAATATCATTTGATTCTGTTACCCCTGCGAAGCAAGATATTTTTGACTTTTTAATTAAAACATTTGAAGAAAATGGTTTTGTAACAAAACAATTAAATTTTGATGGGGATGGAAGCTACGAAGTCATCAATATCATGGCTACATATGGACCAACCAACACTAATGGAAAACATTTTAATTTTTTATGTCATGTTGACGTAGTGCCTCCTGGTAACTTAGAAGATTGGGACACTCATCCTTTTGAACCAACAATTAAAGATGGATATCTTTATGGTCGTGGATCTGAGGATATGAAGGGTTGTACTGCAGCTAGTATGGTGAGTGTTTTTAAATTTATCAAGGAAAACAAGGATTTTAACGGCACAATAAGTTTTATTATCACAGGAGATGAGGAGGCTGACTCTGTTAACGGAGTGAAGAAGGTCGTAAAATGGTTAAAAGAAAATAATATAAGGATTGATGGCTCAATAGCTACTGAATCATCCTCAGAGAAAGTAATTGGCGATCAAATAAAAGTGGGAAGAAAAGGAGCTGTAGATGTTCAAATTGAAATTATTGGTAAACAAGGACACGCTGCTTACCCTCAACTAGCTCAAAACCCACTGCATTGCATGTCTAAGTTAATCTCTTTTTTCGATGATCAGAAACTTGATGATGGAGCGGAATACTTTGAACCTTCAACTCTTCAGTTCACCCAAATAAATTTAAATAATAAAGCAAAAAATGTTATTCCTGAAAAATTAATTACTGTAGGTGACATGCGATTTAATGATCATTGGGATCAAGCAAAAATACAAAACTATTTTGAAAAACATTTAACTAAGATTTGCTCAGAGAACAATTGTAAGTATAATTTGAAATTAACTTTTAGAGGTATGCCCTTCCAAGCTTTTGATAGCCCGTTTACAAAGCATTGTATTAAAGCAATAAAAGATGTAACTGGATTAGAGGCAAGTCAAGATACTGGTGGCGGAACATCAGATGCTAGATTTATGCAGGAAGTTTGTCCCGTTTTTGAATTTGGAACGATTAATAAAACACTTCACAAAGTTAATGAATGTGTTTCAGTGGATGATCTTAAAACTACTGAAAAAATATATCATAAAACATTAGAAAACTTTTTCCATAATTGAAAGAGGGAGATTTAATTCCTGATATTATTTTAAGATCTGTTTCTGCAGATGGGACTAAGAATTTTGGACTACATGATAACCTTAAATTTAAAAGGACATTAATAATATGTGCTCCTGGCGCGTTCACATCAACCTGTCACATACAACACCTTCCCCCCTTCATCAATGGTGCAAACAATTTAATGTCTGAAAAAAAAATAGATCTAATTTGCTGTATGACTACTAATGATCCCTATGTGCTAGATTTGTGGAGAAAAGAATTAGGGGATTCAAAAATCTTATTTTTATCTGATGGTAATAATGAATTTTTAGAGTCTTCTAAATTAATTAGAAATCATGAAAAAAGCTTTATGGGTCATAGACTTATTCGCTCTATTATACTGATAGATAATCTTAAAATTATTAGATTAATCTGTGATGAACCAGGAGAATTAAAAAAAACAAGCTACGAAGAAGTTCTACAAAATATTTAAATATTCTTTTATCTTTTTTTGAGAGTCAAATTTGTTTGCAAATATATAACTTCTTTTACTATATGTTTTGTACTTTTTAAAAATATCAATAATTGAGTTTACTAGTTCTTTTGGACTATTCTCTTTAACAATAATTCCATTATCCCCAACTGATTCAGGTGTACCTCCACTATTACTAACTATACAAGGTAGTCCATAAGATGCTGCTTCAATATTAGATATACCAAAACCTTCCACACTCTCAGGTGTTGTTAAAGTTGGCATGATATGGACAGATGAATTTTTGAAAATTTTTTCAACTGGGCAACTCTGATTTATAAATTCTACTTGACTATGAAGAGAATGCCTAATTACCAAATCTTTAAGCCTTGATAATTCTGGGCCATCTCCAAGAATAGCGTATTTAACTAAAATATCGTGTTTATTTTTTAGAATAGACATTGCTTCAAATACTAAATGATGACCTTTCCTATACTCTAACCTAGCAACAGTACATAAATCATATTTTCTTTTAATTATTTTAATTTTAAAAATCTTTTCAATGAATGCTGGATAAATAATTTTTTGATCAATTTTTTTTGAAATTTTGAAATTTTTAATTGTTTTGTTTTTTGTATAATTAGAGTTAAAAATTATCAAGTCTGCTTTGTTTATTGAATTTAAAATTCTATCTTTTTTCCTTAAGTTTAAAATTTCATTACCGTGAACTAAGCAAATTTTTTTTGCTTTTGTTGATGTATTTAGTGTCTCTAGTGATTTCCAACTATCGAAAAAGATTAAATCAATCTTATTTTCTTTTAAGAAGTTGTGAGCAAAACTTGATTTAATCCTTTTTCTCAGAAATTTAATTTGGTCAAAACGAAAAATTTTAAATTTACATTTATTATCAAAATCTGAAGATGAAAGTTTAGAGCCATCAGATAAAACTGTTACTTTGTTTTGAGAAGTGTATGCATACTGAGCTATGTTTGTCATTACAGACTCTATACCGCCTACTTTTGGAGCAAAACATTGGGTATATATGAGAATATTAATAACTAATCTCCATTAAAATCAATCCTTTTGAGGGGACAGTTGGTCCAGCAAGTTTTCTATCTTTAGCATCAATTAATTCACTTATCCAATTTATATCTTTATTTTTTGACCCAACTTCTAATAAAGATCCGACCATTATTCTAATCTGTTGATAAAGAAAAGACTGAGCTTTAAATATAAAAATTATTTTTTTATCTAAGACATCAATTGAAGCTTCATCGATAGTTCTAATTGGTTTGTTGGCTTGACAACCTTGTGCCCTAAAAGAGGAAAAATCATGTTTTCCTAAAAATAACTTAATTGCATTTCTCATTGAGTCTAAATCTAAAGATTGTCGAACATGAATGCTAAAATCATTCTCTATTACCGATGGAGCTAAACTATTAAATACTTGATAATTATAAATTTTACTTTTGGCTGTGAAACGTGCATTAAATTCATCTTCTACATTTTCAACTTTGGTGACCCTAATCTTTTCAGTGCCAAGATGAAAATTAATTCCATTTAAAATTTGGTAATCATCAAATTTTTTATCTAACT
>Ga0114932_10002980_pt1 | contig 17138 bp, 9 predicted proteins | sample 2SBtaG_2_FD_87286 | JGI IMG/M metagenome (GOLD analysis project Ga0114932, IMG submission 87286) | Deep subsurface microbial communities from Kolumbo volcano to uncover new lineages of life (NeLLi) - 2SBTROV12_ACTIVE470 metaG | ecosystem: Environmental > Aquatic > Marine > Volcanic ... | reverse complement strand
TAGACGGTGCCATCGGTGTCCACCGCGATGCCTTCGGGGTAGTAGAAGCGCGCCGCCGTGCCCTTGCCGTCGCTGAACGATGAGCTGCCGCTGCCAGCCCAGGTAGTCAGGGATGCGCCTTGTACCTTGCGGATGCGGTGGTTGTTGCGGTCGGCGACGTAGAGGTCGCCATTGCCGGCCACCGCCACGTCGGTCGGGTAGTTGAAGCGTCCGGTCAGCGCGTTGCCGTCGGTCCAGCCGGCCGAGCCGCTGCCGCCCACGGTCTTGACGTTCCAGTTCTTGTCGATGCGCCGGATGCGGTGGCCGCTGCTGTCGGTCACGAAGAGGTTGCCCTTGGTGTCGCGGTCGATGCCGCGCGGATAGTAGTGAGCTGCCGCGAGGCCAGCGCCGTCGACGACGCCGAACTTGCCGCTGCCTGTCTGCGTGATGACCTTGCCGGTGGTGACCATGCATTTGCCCACGGTGCAGCGCTCGCCTTCGGTGCAGAGGTCACCGTCGTTGCACGCTTCGGCCGTGAAGTTGTGCACGCAGAGGCCGGTGACGGGATCGCATTGGTCGGTCGTGCAGGGGTTGGAGTCGTTGCACGTCTTGGGCTTGCCCTTGCACTGGCCCTGGGCGTCGCAGATGCCGCCGGTCTCGCACTTGGTGCCGTCGGTGCATTTGCCGCCGACGGCGAGTTTGTAGTGCTGGCAGCCCTTCTTCGCGTCGCAGCTGTCGGCGGTGCAGGGGCTGTGGTCGTCGCACACGAGGGTCGACGATGCGATCCGACGGATGCGGTGGTTGTTGGTGTCGCCGATGTAGATGAGCCCGTTCTTGTCGATGCCAAGGCCCTGCGGGTAGTTGAATCGCGTCGCGGTGCCTGTGCCATTCTGGAAGCCTGACGAGCCGCTGCCAGCCATCGTGGTCACCACGCCGGTAACGGTCACTTTGCGGATGCGGTGGTTGCTGCGGTCAGCCACGACGAGGAAGCCGCCCGGCGAGAACTCGATCGCCTCGGGGTAGTAGAAGCGCGCTGCGGTGCCGCTGCCGTTGGCAAAGCCGTTCGACCAGCCGGCGAGGGTGATGACGGTGCCGTCGGGGGTGATGCGGCGAATGCGGTGGTTCTGGTAGTCGCTGACGTAGAGGATGCCGTTTGGATCGGACGTGATGCCGTGCGGACGGTAGAAGCGCGCCCCGGTGCCCTTGCCGTCGTTGCTGCCGATGCTGTTGCCGGCGAACGTGGACACCTGGCCGCCGGGCATCATGCGCCGGATGCGGTGGTTGTTCTCATCGCTGATGAAGATGGTCCCGGGCTTGGTGACGTTGACGCCGTACGGTCGGTTGAAGCGCGCCGAGGAGCCCTGCGCGTTGGTCGTGCCCCACGATTTGCTCTTGCCCGCGACGGTCGTGATCTGCCCCGTCATCGTGATGCGTCGAATGATGTGGTAGTTCGAATCGGCGAGGTAGAAGACGCCCTCTTTCTCGGAGAAGTCGAAGCCGTACGAATAGCCGATGGACGCCTTGGTGCCCGTGCCGTCTGACGGAACGGAGAAGCCGGAGCCCACAAATGTCGACACCTGGCCGGCCTGGGAGATGCGGCGGATGCGGTAGTTGGACGAGTCGAGCACGAACATGGTGCCGTCCTTGAGCACGACCACATCGCGGGGGTAGCGGAAGCGCGCGCTGGTCTTGGCGCCGTCGGTGTAGCCGTACTGGCCGCTGCCGGCCCAGGTCGTGACCACGCCGTCGTCAGCCGCGGCGCATTTGCCGCCGATACAGCGCTCGCTCAGCGTGCAGATACTGCCGTCGTCGCACGTGCCCGGCGCGTTGTTGTGGCCGCACTTGCCGGTCTTCTTGTCGCAGAAGTCGGCCGAGCACTTGTTGCCGTCGTCGCAGTTCTTGTTGGCACCCGGCACGCACTGCAGCTGGTTGTTGCACTGGTCGCCGATGGTGCACTGGTTGTCGTCGTCGCACTTCTCGCCCGGCTTGAGCTGCTTGAAGGTGCACTCACCGGTGGAGGGCTTGCAGCCGTCGACCGTGCAGCCATTGGAGTCGTTGCAAGGCAGCTTCGTGCCCGCGCATTTGCCGGCTGAATCGCACTTATCCTTGTAGGTGCAGAGGCTGCCATCGTTGCACGCGGCGCCTGCCCCTTGCTTTTTGTACGAGCACTTCGCGGTCTTCGGGTCGCACAGGTCGAGGGTGCACGGATCATTGTCCTTGCACTTGGTCGCCTTGCCGATCACGCATTTGCCGAACGAACACTTGTCGCCGACGGTGCAGGCGTCGTTGTCGCCCTTGCACGGCTTGCCCTCGAGCTTGCTCGCGTCGTTGCTGCAAACGCCCGACTTCGGAAAGCAAATATCGACGGTGCATTCCTTGCCGTCGCCGCAGTCCTTGGTGACGCCTGCGGTGCACTTGCCGGCCTTGCACTTGTCCTTCTCGGTGCACTTGTTGCCGTCTTCGCAGTAGTTGGCGTTGTTTTTGAACGTGCAGCCGAGCTTCGGATCGCAGGCGTCGGTCGTGCACGGGTTCTTGTCCACGCAGTCCTTCGTCTTGGTCATGCACTTGAGCTTCTGGCAGGTGTCGCCGGTCGTGCAGGCGTCCCCGTCGTCGCACGCGGCGCCGTCGGGTGTGTTGATGTGCTGGCAGGTGCCGCCGCCGGTCGGGTTGCAGAAGTCCTTCGTGCACAGCTTTCCGTCGTTGCAGTCCTTCTTCTTGCCGCCCTCGCACTTGCCGGACTTGCACGCTTTGCCCGTCATGCACGGTTCACTGTCGATACACCCGTCGCCGTCCTTCTTCGCTTCCAAGCCGCATTTGCCGGTCGTCGGGTGACACGTCACCAGGTCGCAGGGTTTGCCGTTGGGGCACGCCTTGTCCTTGCCGCCGCCGCATTTGCCGGCCTTGCAGACGTCATCGACGGTGCAGGCGTTGCCGTCCTCGCACTTCTTGCCGTCCGCGAGCGTGTTGCTGCAGCCCTTCTTCGGGTCGCACGCGTCGGTGGTGCAGTCGTTTTGGTCGTCGCATTTCGTCACCGAGCCGGGCAAGCACAGGCCTTTGCCGCACTGGTCGCCGAGCGTGCAGGCGGACCCATCCGAGCAGTTGGTGCCGTCCGCGACAGGCTTGTTGTTGCACGCGTTCTTGACCTTGTCGCAGGAGTCGGTCGTGCACGGATTGCCGTCGTTGCAGTTGGTCGCCGGGCCGGGCAGGCATACGCCGCCCTGGCAGTAGTCGGGTCCGTTGCACTTTTGGCCGTTGTCGCAAGGCGTGTCGTCTTTGACCGCGTCGTGGGCGCAGACTTCGAACTCCGCCAGGCACTTGTCTACGGTGCACGCGTTGTCATCGGCGCAGATGTCCTCGTCGGTCAGACCGTCGCAGTCGTCGTCGAGGCCGTTGCATTTTTCCTTGTCCGAGCAGCCATCCGGCTTGTCCACGACATCACCGCTGCCCCCGGCGTCGCTTCCGCCCGCATCGGTTGTACCGCCACCATCTCCGGCCGTTGCGTCGACCGCTCCGCCAGCGTCATTGGTGGCGCCACCGGCGTCGACGGTGCCCGATCCCGCATCGACGGCGCCCGAGCCCGAGTCCGTCTTGCCGCTATCGACGGTATTGCCGACGTCGGCGAGCTCGCCTTCGGTGTCCTTTTTGTCGTCGGTCGGCTCATCACTGCAGGCGGCAGATGCGAGAAGCGCTGCACTCAGGGCGAGGCAACCAAGCCGCTCCCGCAGGCCCGCGCGACGATTGGTTGGCGACATCATGCATCCCCCTCGCGGAATCTTTTCGGCGTGCGCGCGGATCATAATCGTTCCGGGCGCAGGACGTAGGGCAAAGATTCCCACTGAAACGCTACGGCAGCCCCGGTCGCCTATCAAGTGAACGGGCCCCGACACATCTGATTTTGCGCGCGCGCGAGGGGGGCGCACGCATGCGAGAACCCACCGGTCGGTGATTGCTTGCGGCGCGGACGAGGCTGGTCGATCATCGCCGCGATGAGCAATGGTAAGCCAACGCAACGGGGTCGTTTTGGGCAAACACGCGTGGTCGGGGCCCCGCCCGGCACGCTTCGCAACGTCTATGCGCACCTTCTCGACGCGAAATGGCGCTACCTGTTCGTCACGGCCGCGGCTTCGTATTTCGTCGTCAACGTGCTTTTCGCATGTCTGTACGTCGTCGGCGGCGATTGCATCGACGGTGCGCGCCCCGGCAGTTTCGCCGATGCGTTCAACTTCAGCGTGCAGTCGATTTCCACGATCGGTTATGGCGGGATGTCGCCCAAGACAACGTACGCGCACATGGTGGTGACGGTCGAAGCGTTTGTCGGCTTGATGGGGTTTGCCGTCGGCGCCGGCCTCGTGTTCGCCAAATTCGCGCGTCCACAGGCCAGCGTTCTCTTTTCGGACGTCGCGGTCGTTCACGATTACCACGGCACACCGCAGCTGCTCTTCCGTGTCGCGAACTGGCGCGGCAACGACGTTGTGCACGCCACAGTCCAGGTCGCCGTGCTGCGGTCGGAGGTCAGCGAAGAGGGCTACACGATGCGCCGGCTGCACGACCTCGCCCTGGTGCGTGACAACTCGCCGGTCTTCCGTGTGACCTGGACAGTGATGCACATCCTCGACGAATCCAGTCCGCTATACGGCTTGACGGCGGACGAGCTGCAGGCTGACAACGCGATGATCATCGTGACGCTGACCGGACTCGACGAGACCTATGGCCAGACTGTCTACGCGCGCACCGCGTACCATCACGATGAGATCCTGTTCGGGCAACGATTCGTGGACGTGATCTCGGCCGTCGACGACGCGGTCCAGCTCGACCTGACGCGGTTTCACGACACGGTGCCGGTCGACCCAGCGTAGTTTCCGAACATCGAGCGACCCAAAACCAGCAGCCCCGGGATGCGCGTACACCCCGGGGCTGTGTTTGGTTGAGTTGTTCGGCGCTTACTTGCCGCTGAGCAGCGAGGCGACCCAGGCGTAGAAGCCGAAGTCGGCGCTGTGCTTGGTGCCCTTCGAGGTGCCGCCGACGGTGCTGCCGCCAACGAACGCGCGGGTGCCGTACTTGGCGCCCTTGCCGGTGATCAGCGCCGAGCCGAAGCGCGCGTTGTAGCCGGTGGGTTTGCAGCCTTCGTCGGTCGTGCCGTCGCAGTCGTCGTCCTTGCCTTCGCAGGCTTCCTTCTTGGACGGGACGACTTCGCCGATGCACGTGGCGCTCGCCTTGCCCTGCGCGTCGCAGGTGCGGTGGCCCTCTTTGCAGGTGCCCTTGCCCTTGGTCTTCGGGTCGCCGGTGTAGCAGGGAACCTTGATCGTCGCGTCGATGACGTTCTTGCAGCCCTTGTCCTTGGGATCGCAGGTGTCCTTGGTGCAGGGGTTCTTGTCGTCGCAGTCGGGGCCCTTGCCGCTGACGCACTGCCACTTGCCGGCCTTGCTGCCGCACTTGTCGCCGACCGTGCAGGGGTTGCCGTCATCGCACGCTGTTGTGAGGTCGGCATAGCTGCACTTGCCGGTCTTGGCGTCGCAGGCGTCCTTGGTGCACGCGTTGCTGTCGTTGCAGTCCTTCTTCTGACCCGGGTCGCAGGCGCCGGCCGAGCACTTGTCGCCGACCGTGCAGGCGTCGTTGTCCGAGTTACACGCCGACGTGTTGTTCGTGGTGGTGCAGCCCGTCTTCGGATCGCAGCTGTCATCGGTGCAGACCTTGCCGTCATCGCACTTGACGGGGTCACCCAGGCACTTGCCGTCCTTGCAGACGTCCGCCTTGGTGCACTTGCTGTCGTCACTGCAGGCCTTGCCGTTGAGGTTCTTGATCTCGGGGAGGCACTTGCCGGTCTTGGGCGTGCAGCTCGTCTTGTGGCAGGTGTTGTCCTTGCTGAGGTCGCACTTCACGACCGTCTTCGGGTCGATCTTGCACTCGAACTGCTGCTGGGACTTGTCGCAGAACAGCGAGCCGTTGCAGAGGTTGCCGTCGTCCTGCTTCTTGCAGTCGGCGTCGGTCTGGCAGGTGCACTTGTTCTTGCCGGACTCGCACTTGCCGTCCTTGCAGACGTCGCTGACGGTGCAGCCGTTGCCGTCGTTGCACGGCTTGTTGCTGATCAGCTTGTTGATGCAGCCCTTCTTCTTGTCGCAGCTGTCGTCGGTGCAGGCCTTGCCGTCGTTGCAGTCCTTGGCACCCTTGCCCTTGCAGGCGCCGGCTTCGCAGATGTCGTTGAGCGTACAGAGATCGCCGTCGTCGCACGGGCCCGAAGACTTCTTGTCGTGTTTGCAGCCGGCCTTCTTGTCACACGAGTCGGTCGTGCAGGCGTCCTTGTCGTCGCAGCTCGCCGGCGTGCCCTTGCAGGATTCGCTCTTGCAGGTGTCCTTCTCGGTGCAGGCGTTGCCGTCGTTGCAGGGCGTGTTGTCTTCGGAGCTGTACGCGCACTTGCCGGTCGTGATCTTGCACTTGCCGGTGATGCACGGGTCGTTGTTGGTGCAGCTCTTCTGAGCACCTGGCTTGCAGGAACCGGTCTTGTCGCACTTGTCGTTTTCGGTGCAGAGGTTGTTGTCCGCGTCGCACGCAGCGCCCACGTCTGCGTCGTTCTTGCAGCCGTCTTTCGGGTCGCAGGTGTCCTTGGTGCACGCGTTCTTGTCGTCGCAGTCGAGCTTCTTGCCGGCCTTGCAGACGCCGTTGGAGCAGACGTCGTCCTTGGTGCACTTGCTGCCGTCGGCGTCGCAGCCGCCGTCCTGGTTGACGTGTTTGCACTGCGCGTTCTTGGCGTCGCATGAATCGGCGGTGCACGCGTTCTTGTCGTCGCAGGTCTCTTCGTCGGTCGAGCCGTCGCAGTCGTTGTCCTTTCCGTCGCACTTTTCGACGTCGGCTTTATCGGCCAGGCAGGCGCTCAGACCACCACCGGGAGGCGCCCCCTGCTCACCGTCGGGCAGGCATTTGCGTTGGCCGGCGCACTTGGCAGAGCCCGTCTTGACGTGGCAGGTCGTCGACAGCTTCTGGCTGATCGCCGCCTTGCTGCACTTGCAGACCGCGCCGCCCTTGGGGACGCACTGCTTGGACTTGGCGCCCGCGATGTCGCTGACCTCTTTGCACTCGTAACCAACGGCGCAGGAATTATCCGTCTTGCAGCCCTGGCCGCAGAACGCGCCGGCGTCGCCGTTGTCGACACACTTGGCGTCCGCGTACGCGAGGGTCGAGCAGTCGCTGTTCTTGTTGCACGGGTTGCACACGTTGCCGCCCTCGGCGACGCAGATGTTCACCTTGTCGGACGCGCCGGGCAGCGCGACGAGAACACAGATGAAGCCGTCTTTCTTGCAGCTGTCGACGCAGGTCTGTGCGCAGTACTTTCCTTCCGCGCCCGCGATGCAGTAGCCGCTGTCGCAATCGCCGTTGGACTTGCATTCGCAGTAGTCACCCTTGGGGCAATCGTCCTCGGCGCCGGTGTCGGCGGTTCCGGCGTCATCGCTGCCGGTGTCCTCGGCGCCCGTGTCTTCCGACCCGGCGTCTTCGCCGCCACCAGACCCCGTGTCGGTCGCGCCGGCATCGTCGGTCAGACCGCCGGTATCGACGTTTCCGCCGGTGTCTTGGTCGCTCGTCGCACCTTCATCACCGCTGCTGGCTTCGTCGCCACAGCCGCTCGCGACAAGCGCGAGACAGAAGATTGAAGCAAAGATCCGTGCCCGGGTGAGGCTCATTTGGCGCATGTTAGTTCCCGAAATGGCGAGGGTTTCCAAACGAATAGGAGACGCACAAGTCATGGGGTCGACTCCGTTGGACGTGCGGAGGAGAAGGGCTTGGGGGTGCCGTTTAATACAGCGTCGCGCACACGTGGGGAGGGAGGATAGCCATTCCCGGGCCAGTTCGCCAACCACCTCAGCAAACATCAATGACGGCCCTTCGTACGAACGTTTCGCATTCGATGTGTTGGTTTGCGCATTCCGGGCCTGGCTTGTTGCCGGCTGGGCGCGAGTGGCGCTATACCAGCCTCGAGGTGTTCGACCGATGCGCGTAGCCATTCCCCAGGAGCGTCACTCGGACGAACGCCGTGTTGCAGGTACTCCCGAGTCCGTTACCAAGCTGATCAAGCTGGGTTTCGACGTTGTCGTCGAACCGAACGCCGGCGTCGAAGCCGGCTACAGCGATCTCGACTACACCGACACGGGTGCGACTGTCGCCGACGGCGACGATCTGTGGTCTTGCAACTTCATACTCAAAGTCCGGCCGCCCCTGGTTATCGATGGCGTCGATGAAGCCGAGCAGCTGCAGGCCGGCACAACGCTGGTCAGCTTCATCCAACCCGACCTGAACGACGGCGTGCTCGATCGTCTTGCCGCCCGCGGTGTCACCGTTCTGGCGATGGAGCGGGTTCCGCGGATCACGCGTGCGCAGTCGATGGACGCCCTGTCGTCGATGGCCAACATCGCAGGATATCGGGCGGTTATCGAGGCGGCGCAGCGGTTTGGTTCGTTCTTCACGCCCCAGTTCACGGCGGCCGGCAAGGTTCCGCCAGCGCGCGTCCTTGTGATCGGCGCGGGCGTCGCAGGTCTTGCCTCGATCGGCGCGGCTAAATCGCTCGGCGCCGTGGTCAAGGCGTTCGATACGCGCTCTGCGGTCGAAGACCAGGTCAAGAGCATGGGCGCCGAGTTCCTGACGGTGAAGGTGCACGAGGAAGGTGAGGGCATCGGCGGCTATGCCAAGACGATGAGCCAGGCCTTCATCGAGGCAGAACTCGCGCTGTTCCGCAGCCAGGCCCCGAAGCTCGACATTGTGGTCACAACGGCGCTGATTCCCGGCAAACGTGCCCCGGTCCTGTGGACAAAGGACATGGTCGAGTCGATGCCGGCGGGATCGGTCATTGTCGACCTGGCCGCGAGTCAGGGCGGCAACTGCGAGCTGACCGAAGAAGGCAAACGGGTCGTTCACAACGGCGTGCATGTCATCGGATACACCGATCTCACCAGCCGCATGCCCAAGACGGCGAGCCGGATGTACTCCGCCAATGTCTGCAACTTGATCGCCGACCTGGGCGGCGCAGACTTCTCGCTGGACATGACCGACGAGATCGTTCGTGGCTGCCTGGTGCTCAAGGATGGCAAGCCGCCCGTGCTGCCGGACATTCCGGATGCCGATCCGGTCGACGCAGCCCTGCCCGGCGTGCGCAAACGGCGTCAAACCGGCCAGTTCGACGCGGTTCGACCGCCCAGCGGTGCGTTCAAGCCCGCGACGCCGAGCGAAACGAAGAAGACGTCCACGAGCGTCATGGCCGCCGTCCAGGAAGCCAGCAAACAGCCGCTTGGGTTGATCGCGGCTTGCGGGCTTTCTTTGCTGCTGCTGGGCGCGTGGGCTTTGATGCGGATCGCCAACCCTGAGCTGCTCGTCGATGACGCCGGCGCGGGCAAGTTCCTCCAGCACATGACGATCTTTGTGTTGGCCTGCGTGGTCGGCTGGCACGTTATTTGGAATGTGACGCCGGCGCTCCACACGCCGCTGATGAGCGTCACCAACGCAATCAGCGGGATCATCCTGCTCGGCGGCATCATGTTCGCGGGGCGTCCGCAGTTCGACATCGTCAGCATTCTGGGAATCGCCGCGATTCTGCTCGCCGCGATCAATGTCGCCGGCGGGTTCCTGGTCACCCAGCGCATGTTGCGCATGTTCCGGAAGTAACCGTGGAAGCATCCTTGCTGTCCGTCGCCTGGATCGGGGCCAGCCTGCTCTTTATCTTGAGCTTGCGCGGGCTGAGCAATCCGGAAACCGCCCGAAACGGCAACCTCTACGGCGCGTTGGGCATGTGCCTTGCCGTCTTCGCGACGCTGTTGGCGACCGAACACCTCGCGTGGGGTGCGGTCGGCGCGGCCGTGATCGGCGGGGTCGTTGTTGGCGGGGCCATGGCTGCGCGCGTCGCGATGACCGCGATGCCCGAGATGGTCGCCCTGCTGCACTCATTTGTCGGATTGGCGGCTGTTCTCGTCGGCGTCGCCAGCTACCTCGCCGCGGGCGATGGCGCCGGCGCCTTGTTGATGGCCGAGATCTTTGTCGACGTCTTCATCGGGGCGATCACGTTCACCGGTTCGGTCGTCGCGTTCATGAAGCTGCGCGGATCCGTGGGCGGGAGGCCATTGCTGCTGCCGGGACGCCATGCGTTCAACCTCGTCATGGTCGTCGCGTGCATTGTCTTGTATTTCGTCGCGCTCGGCGGCGGGTCGGCCGGCATCGGCGCGCTCGTGGCCATGACCGCGATCGCGAGCGTCATCGGTGCCCACATCGTCATGGCGATCGGCGGCGCGGACATGCCCGTCGTCGTGTCGCTGCTCAACTCGTACTCCGGCTGGACGGCCTCTGCAGCCGGTTTCATGCTCGGCAACGACCTCCTGATCGTGACCGGCGCCCTCGTCGGCAGCAGCGGCGCGATCCTGTCGTACATCATGTGCAAGGCGATGAACCGCTCGATCTGGAACGTCGTCTTCGGCGGCTTTGGGGCGGAGCAAGCCAAGCCGGCCCGGCCGCGCGAAGACGGACAGGCGCTGCAAGTTCACGAGACCAACGTCGCGCAGGTTGCCGCGTGGCTACGGGACGCCAAGCACGTGGTGATCACGCCCGGTTACGGCATGGCGGTCGCCCGGGCTGCCGGCGCTGTTCGCGAAGTGACCAACTTCTTGATGGAAAACAACCGCAAGGTCTCGTTCGCCATCCACCCCGTGGCCGGCCGATTGCCCGGGCACATGAACGTGCTGCTGGCCGAAGCGAATGTCCCGTACGACATCGTGTTTGAGATGGACGAGATCAACGAGGATCTGCCCGACGTGGATGTCGTGCTCGTGATCGGAGCCAACGACATCGTCAACCCAGGCGCGGAAGACGACGCGACCAGCCCGATCTATGGGATGCCCGTGCTGCAGGTTTGGAAGTCCAAGCAAGTCGTCATGTTGAAACGATCGCGCGCCGCCGGATACGCGGGCGTGGACAATCCACTGTTCTACCTGGACAACACCGCCATGCTGCTCGGCGACGCGCGCGACAGCATGGAGAAACTGGTCGTTGAGCTGCGCGAGCCGTCGAGCGTCGCTGCCTGATCGCGACGCACGTCTTTCGGCGTTTGGCGACCTTGCTCGCCGCTACAAGCCCGCCACTTCGAGCAATCGGCTGAGCATTCGGTGGGTCAGACCCCACACGGTGTAGCCCTGCGTTTGCCATGCGGGGAAGCGCTGCGAGATGCCGGCCATCGACCATTCTTTGTGACCGTCGAACGCGCCGGTGACGACGCCGACGACCGGGAGCCAAAACGCGGCGTCAGCCTCCGGCCCCAACGTCACTTCGGGGGGATCGTCCACCCAGAAAACGAAGGGCGCGATGGCCATGGAGAGGCGGCGACCCCTGGCGATGGCGACCTGGTCATCGAGACGTCCAAGACTGACGGCGACGACGTCGAGATCGATGCCCACTTCTTCCCACGTCTCCCGAACGGCGGTGGCGCGGAGGTCTGCGTCGCCTTGGGAAGCCATGCCGCCGGGCAACGAGATCTGGCCGCTCCAGCTATCACCGGGGCGCTCCACGCGTTTCATCAGCAGCACTTCTGGACCGTGCGCTCCGTCGCGAATGATGGTGGCTACCGCGCTGCGACGTCGGACCGCGACGTCGGGGATGTTTTCGACCAGTCGACCGCCGAGGACCCGGCAAAGGCGCGCAGGTTCCAGCTGAGAACGCACGTGGCGGAGCGCGGTTTCGTCGAATCGTTGAGTCAAGTGCAGGCGTCCCAGGGCAGATCAGCGACGAGCCACGCGGCCGTAGAGTTCGGCCAGCGAGCAGAGGCGGCCAGCCTGCCATTTGCCGAGCGCGCCCGGTAGCAAGCGCCACGACCAGTTGTCCTTCGTCTCACCGGGCAGATTCATGCGCCCCGTCGTGTCGAGCGCGAGAAGGTCCTGGGCGGTGACGATCGCGAGGTCGGCCGTCGATGACAGGCAGGCCCGCACGAGATCCCACACGATGTCGTCGCCGTTGACGCCGAGATAGGTGCGCACGTGGTGTCGCGTCGCCTCGGACGCCTCGTCGCGCCACCAGCCTAGCGCGGTGTTGTTGTCGTGCGTCCCGATGTAGGCGACCGACCCGGGAACATGGTTGTGCGGCAAGTAGGCGTTTTCCGGTCCGCCGCCGAACGCGAATTGCAGGATCGACATGCCGGGAAGGCCTGCTTCCCGCTGCAGCGTGCGGACCGCCGCGTCGATCGTGCCGAGATCTTCGGCGATCAGCTTCACGTGGCCGAGACGCTCCCGTACGGCGTCGAATAGCGCGATGCCGGGCCCCTGGACCCAGTGGCCGGTCCGAGCGTCTTCGGCATCTGCAGGGATCGCCCAGAACGCCTGGAGGCCGCGGAAGTGGTCGATGCGCACCATGTCGGCGAGCTCGAAGCTGCGTCGCATACGCTCCACCCACCAAGCGAAGTCGGTCTCGCGGTGACGCCGCCAGGCGTAGAGCGGGTTGCCCCAACGCTGTCCCGTTTCGCTGAACGCATCGGGTGGCACGCCGGAAACGGACGTTGGTCGGCCCGTGGCGTCCAGGTCGAACAGTTCGCGATGCGCCCAGACATCGGTGCTGTCGCCGGCCACGTAGATCGGAACGTCGCCGAAAACCGAGATGCCACGCTGATTGCAGTGATCGTGCAGCGCACGCCATTGCCGGTCGAAGAGCCACTGGACGGCGCAGTGACGCTCGTAGGCGAGGCGAATGGGGCGCTGCTCGGCGAACACCGCGTCACTGTTTTCGATGGTCCAGGACGCCGGCCACTCCCACCACGGCCGTCCGGATGCCTCGCGCAGCGCCGCGTACCGCGCGTGTTGGTCAAGCCAGCGCGGTTGCCCGTCGAGTCCGCCCGCCCACAGATCGCCGAGCGTGCCGCGGGCTTGCAGGAGGTTGTCGACAGCGCGTATCAGCCGCTCCGACTTCCATTCTCGGACAGCGACGAAGTTCACGCGGTCGCTGTTCGCAGGCGGATCGGCGAGGTCGGACGCGGCGAGCAGGCCGATGTCGACGAGATCGTCCAGATCGATGAGGAGCGGGTTGCCAGCGAACGTGCTCCACGATCCGTACGGTGAGCCATCGTCGCCGGTTGGACCGAGCGGCAACATCTGCCAGCAAGTTGCGCCTGATGCCGCGAGCCAATCGACGAAGTCGCGCGCCGACCGGCCGAGATCTCCGATGCCGTGCCCGCCGGGGAGCGAAGTCGGATGCAGTAGAACGCCGGCTGCTCGGGATCGGTGGCTCGTCATGGCCGCGGAGAATAGAGGCGCGTGGACCGATGTGCCACACCGAACCTGCGGCTCCAGGATCGCGTCGGTTTGCGTGCCCATGGGCCGATGTGGCATCCAGTTGCCATGAAATGGGCGTCCGCCATCTCCGAGGCGACAGAAGCGGCGGCGGCGACCGAGCAAGTCGTTGACCTGCTGAGCGCCGGACTTGGCGGCGACGCGCCCGATCTCGTTCTGCTTTTCGCATCCCCCCATCACGCTGCGGCGCTTGCCAGCTGCTGTGAGCATCTCAAGGCCACATGGGACCGCGCCGAGATCGTCGGCTGCGTTGGCGGCGGTGTCGTTGGTGATGGTCACGAGGTCGAACAACGCAGGGCGCTCGCCGTGTGCGCCGGTTCGATGCCCGGCGTGACGATCGGCAATTTCCACGTGCCAGCTGGCGCGCTCCCCGAAATCGACGATGGCGACGGCTGGTCGGAGATCGTCGGTATCGAGGCGGGCGTCGACGCGCAGTTTCTCGTGTTTGCCGACCCGATGACCAGCGATCCATTCGGCCTGATCGCAGCGCTCGACAAGCACTTCCCCGACGGCATCAAGGTCGGCGGGATCGCCAGCGGAAGCCCCCGGGCAGAGGGCTACGCGATGGTCTGCGGTGGCGAGACCGTCCGCGGAGGCGCGGTTGGGGTGTCGCTGCGTGGCGACGTTCGGATCGACACCGTGGTCGCGCAGGGCTGTCGACCGATCGGGGAGCCGATGCTGGTGACCCGCTGCGAAGGCAATCGCATCCAGGAGCTGGCGGGCCGCGAACCGATCAAGGTGCTGCGCGAGCTCTACCGGGGTCTGGGCGAGCGCGACCGCGGGCTGTTCGTGCATTCGCTCTTCATCGGCGTGGAGATGGCCGACAAAATCGAATACCGGCACGGCGATTTTCTGGTCCGCAACATCATCGGCATGGACCCGGAAGACGAATCGATCGCGGTCAACGCGCATATCGAGCCGTGGCAGGCGGTGCAATTCCACCTGCGCGACGCACGCACATCACGCGACGACCTCGACAAACTGCTGGCCCGCTACCGCGAGGAAAACCCTGAAATCGAGGCGGCCGGCGCCTTGATGTTTTCCTGCCTCGGTCGGGGGCTGCACCTGTACCAGCGTCCCGATCACGACACGGATCTGTTCCGCGATCACCTTGACGACGTGCCTCTTACCGGGTTGTTCTGCAACGGCGAGATAGGGCCGGTCGCTGGCCGCACTTTCCTGCACGGCTACACGAGCGTTTTTGCTGTGTTTTCTGGCGCCTCGGAGGCTCAATGAAGATCAAACCCGCGACCGCTACCTTGATCGCGAAAATCGAGAAGACCGCCGCTGACGGCCACGATCCGATCGTCGTTCTCGACCTCGATGGCACGCTGTACAACAACTCCCATCGCACATTGCGGCTCCTCCAAGAGTACGCCCATCAGCATGGCCCTTCGCAGCCGGACCTCGTCAAAGCGGTCGACAAGCTGGCGCCCGACGATATCCGGTATCGCATTGCCGACACGCTCAATGAGGCTGGAATCAGCGACGAGCACGTCCACGAGGAGGCGCAGAAGTACTGGTTTGATCGGTTTTTCACCAACGAATACCTGACGTTTGACCTCCCGTCGCCCGGCGCCGTGGAGTTCGTCCACCTGGTCCACGAAGCCGGCGGCGTTCCCGCGTATCTGACCGGTCGCGACGCGCCAAACATGCTCATCGGCACACTCGAAGCGCTCCAGCGCGATGGATTCCCGGTCGGGACTGTGAGCACGCGCGTCATCCTCAAAGAGGACTTCCACACGCCGGACCATGACTACAAAGAGCGCGTCATCACGAGCTTGAAACGCATGGGTACGGTGGTCGGCGCGTTCGACAACGAGCCGGGGCTCTGCAACCTCTTTCAGCAGTCGCATCCGGAAGCGTCGGTGTTCTGGCTCGACGCGCCGCACGCCCCGAATCCACCGCTGCTCGACAATCGCGTCGAGGTGATCGCCGACTTCACCGCGCTCTTGTCGTGACGAATTCGCCGCGGATCGGGCCCCGGCGTCGGGGCGCCGTCCGATTCGTGTGCCTGGCGATCGCCGTTTTCGGGGCGGGTTGCGGCGACGATGGCGAGACGGAGCAACGCGAACGTTTCCCGCAGCTGACCGTGGCTTCGGCGTCCTTGTTCGCGCCCCTTGGGATTTCGACCGGCGGCTACGCGCAGAGCCCAACGAAGAAAGCGCCGCTGGGGCCGCTGGCCAACACCTTCCTGGCGACGACAACGATCTATCACCCGCCGCGCGTCCAGGCTTTTCGGGTTCAGTGGGCCGACGACTACCTGCACGATGAAGGAGCTGTTTGCCAAGATCCGCTGGCTGCCCGAAGACGCGCCGTTTGCGATGCGATCCGATGAGGTGCCGATCGATCGCGGCTATCTCGGCTACGGCAAGGACGAGTTTCCCTACGACAACGGCGCGATTTTATGCGGTTTTGGCAAGTCGGCGTGCAAGGAAAAGGCGGACATGAGCGCGTGCATTCCGTTGCCCAAAGACGGCGGCCCAACCCAGGTGCGACTCTCGGCAGCGCGAATCGGCGACCTTCCGTCCGACGGGAACGGGGACGCAAAGTCGCTGACGGGCGCCGAGTTTGAAGTCGTCGCAAATTGAGCCGCAGACAGTCCGCACGCTTCAGGGTGCGGAAAGTGCCATCGTTCAGTCGAGAGAGTCGGCGCGTTCGGCCGCGATGACCTGGACCAGCGCGAACAGCCACCGGGCGTGCCCGTTCATCATTTGCAGGCTGGTGAGCTCTTTTTCGGATTCTGGCGCGAAATAGCCGGTGCCCAGGTTGGCGATCGGAACGCCGGCGTCGAGGAACGGATCGACGCCGGTGCCGCCGCGAATCGGCATGATTGGGCCGTCGACATCGACCGCTTCGGCGGCCTTGCGCGGCAGGGAAACGAGCTCGGGTCGGTGGACCAGCCGTGGCGCCATGTTCGCGTACTGCTGGGTCACGACGATACTGGCGGTGTCGGGCAACAAGGACTCGACGTGTGATTCGCGGCTCTCGCGGCCTTCGAGCAAGAAGTCGCGGATGCGGATGTCCAGCACGCATTGGCCGCCGTTGGAGGCAGCGCGATACGGGTTTGTGTAGCCCTCGTGTCCCTCGGACGCTTCGGCAGCGACCGGGAAATTCACGTCGTCGTCGAGGAGCGCGTTGACGTAGTCCAGCGTCGCCCAGATGGATGCAGCAGCGGAACCGTTGACCGGATTGTCGGCGTCGGCCACTTCCCAGGAGGCCCCGCGGCGCACATGTGGCTCAACGATCGCAGCGACGGCTTCCCGCACAGCGGCCAGCGCCTGCTGTTCATCCGTCTCGCCGACCGAACGGATCGCCAACTGGAGTTGCGCATCGCAGTCGCGGAGGGTGTCGCTTTCGAAACGCACCGGCACGACGGCGGTGGGGGCCAGACCTGTGCCGGCGAGAACTTCGAGGATCTCCGCGGCGAATCGCGTCGCGGCGCGGTACCCCTCGGCCTTCGCGGTGCACCCGTGCGTGTTCACGCCGCCAAGAGAAACGACGACCTGGTGGGACTCGTCGGTCGGCCAGTCCAACCCGCCGGTTGCTGGCGCTTCAAAGACGACCCGCGCGTGCGAGGCGTTGAAATTCTCGAGGTTGATTTCGAACGGCAGAATTCCGTCGATGGTGTAGCCGAAGTCGACGCTTCGGGCAGACAGCGTCTTGGCGAGTCCCTCAACGGCTTCCATGCGCCCGACTTCTTCGTCGGGGCGCCCGATCAGGAGCAGCGGCGGGTGGGCGGCGGTCGGGTTGGCGGCCAACAAGCGCGCCAGTGTCATCAAGTGAGTCAGCCCGAGTTTGTCATCGAGCCCAAACGGCGCCGTGCCGGTGCCGAAGACGATGTCGTGACCGACGAACGGC